>Ga0194128_10000854_pt1 | contig 53882 bp, 49 predicted proteins | sample TA2KigCa65mmetaG_FD_148650 | JGI IMG/M metagenome (GOLD analysis project Ga0194128, IMG submission 148650) | Freshwater microbial communities from Lake Tanganyika, Tanzania - TA2015037 Kigoma Deep Cast 65m | ecosystem: Environmental > Aquatic > Freshwater > Lake | place: Tanzania: Lake...
CGATCTGGGTGATGGCGAGCACGGCACCACCCGCTCCGGATGCGTCGTGCAGCACGTAGCGGAAGGTTCGACCGTCCGGCTGGATGCGCGGGTTGCGCGCAGCGAGTGACCCGTCGATCACGCCATCGGCCGTGATGACGCCGGCTAGATAGAGCTCGGCCAGCGCCTCGATGATGCCCGAGCCGCACACGCCGGTGACGCCGGTCGTCCTGGTCGCGGCCGCGAAGCCGGGATCGTCCGACCACAGCTCCGAGCCGATGACGCGCAAGCGCGGCTCGAGCGTGCCCTTGTCGATGCGCACACGCTCGATGGCGCCCGGTGCCGCGCGCTGGCCGCACGAGACCTGGGCGCCTTCGAAGGCCGGACCGGTCGGCGACGAGGCGGCGAGCAAGCGTTGACGGTTTCCGAGCACGAGCTCGGCATTGGTGCCGACATCGACGACCAGCATCATCTCGTCCTGGGCGTGCGGACTTTCCGACAGGATGACGCCGGCGGTGTCGGCGCCGACATGCCCCGCGATGCAGGGCAGCACATAGGCGCGCGCGCCGGGATGCAGGTGCAGGTCGAGCTCGGCGGCGCGCAGGTTGAGCGCGGAATCGACGGCAAGCGCAAAGGGCGCGCCACCGAGCTCGGTCGGATCGATGCCGAGCACGAGGTGATGCATGATCGGGTTGCCGACCAGCACGATCTCGAGAATGTCCTCGCGCGCGATGCCGGCCTGGGCCGCGGTCTCGCCGGCCAGCCGATCGATCGCGGCGCGCACGACCTCGGTCATCTCCTTGTCGCCGCCGGGATGCATCATCACGTAGCTGACCCGGCTCATCAGGTCCTCGCCGAAGCGGATTTGCGGGTTCATGGCGCCCGACGCCGCGACGACGTCGCCCGAGGCGAGGTCGCAAAGATGGGCGGCGATGGTCGTCGAGCCGATATCGACGGCAAGGCCCCAGGCCTGTTCCTTGAACCCCGGCCACACCGCGATCACCTCGCGGCCGTGGCGCAGAGCGACCGTGACTTTCCACTGGCCCGCGCGCAGGGCCTTCTGCAGGCCGTGCAGCACGAGCAGATCCGCCGTCGTCTCGGCGATCTGCCATTGCTCGGTCAGCGCCTGCTGCAGCCGGCGGAAATCGCCCGACGGATCGTGCATGTCGGGCTCGCGCACCTCGACATAGTGCAGATGCACGACCGGATCGATCTGGATGCGGCGCGCCTCGGCGCGCTTGCGCACCATCTGGCGATGAACCTGGCTTTCCGGCGGCACGTCGATGACGAGGTCGCCGCCGACCGTCGCCTGGCACGACAAGCGCCGCCCGGCCTGGAGGCCCTTGCGCTCGGCATAGCGCTGCTCGACCGCGCTGAATGCCGACAGGTGTGCGGCGCGCGACGCGATGCCGTGCTTGACGAAGTCGCCCTCGCTGACCACGACCTGGCATCGCCCGCACAGAGCGCGCCCGCCGCACACGGAGTCGATGTCGACGCCGAGCTGGCGCGCGGCCTGGAGCAGCGCCGTGCCGGGCCGGAACCGCCCGCGCCGTCCCGACGGCGTGAACACGACGAGCGCATCGGCCTCAGTCGCCGCGTTACCGGAGGTTGATTGTGGTGGTGGTGCGTCGTCAGCCATGATCGAATTTGCGACTGGTGCTCATCACCCTCTGCGCCGCCTCCCCTCGCGATTGCGGCGCGCCTCGGCTGCCGGATCGCCGGCCGGACCGGCGGCACCCGCCGGCATCGGCTCGCGGAACTTGCGGATCCAGCGCCGGCACTCGGGATCGTGGCCCATCATCACGTCGGCGCCCATGATGGCGCTCAGCATCTCCGCATGCATGGGATTGGTGATCGCGGATGTCATGCCGGCGCCGATCGCCATGCTGAGGAACGCGGCGTTGAGGCCATGGCGGTTGGGCAGGCCGAAGCTGACATTGGAAGCGCCGCAGCTCGTGTTGACCTTCAGCTCCTCGCGCAAACGGCGGATGATCCGGAAGGCCGTGCTGCCCGCCTGGTTGATCGCGCCGATCGGCATGACCAGCGGATCGACGACGACGTCGCTGGCGGGAATGCCGTGGTCGGCGGCGCGCTCGACGATCTTCCTGGCGACCGCGAAGCGCACATCGGGATCCTCGGAGATGCCGGTCTCGTCGTTGGAGATGGCGATCACCGCGGCCCCGTACTTCTTGACCAGCGGCAGGACCGATTCGAGCCGCTCTTCCTCGCCGGTCACGGAATTGACCAGCGGCTTGCCCTTGTAGACGGCAAGGCCGGATTCGAGCGCGGCGACGATCGAGCTATCGATCGACAGCGGCACGTCGGTGATGCGCTGCACGAGCTGGATTGCTTCGGCGAGGATCTTCGGCTCGTCGGCCAGCGGGATGCCGGCATTGACGTCGAGCATGTGCGCGCCAGCCTCGACCTGGGCGATCGCATCGGACTCGACGCGCGCATAGTTGCCGACCGCCATCTCGGCCGCCAGCAGCTTGCGGCCGGTCGGGTTGATGCGCTCGCCGATGATGACGAAGGGCCGGTCGAAACCGATCACGACCTCTTTGGTGGCGGAACTGACGACAGTGTCGGTCATGGATCAGGCACTCTCCCTGCGGTTGGCTCCGGCGGTGCGACCGCGCAAGACGCCGGATTCGACGATGATCTCGGATACCAGCTCTTCCTGCCGATAGGCCATGACGTGGATGCCGGCGACACCGGCAATGGCGCGAATGCGCTGGATCAGCTCGACGCAGATGGCACGGCCCTCGCGCTTCTGGTTCTGCGCGCCCTCCAGCCGCCTGATGACGTCGTCGGGGATGTGCACGCCCGGGACGTTGTCGCGCATCCAGCGTGCCGCGCGCGCCGAGGCGAGCGGGCCGACGCCCGCCAGGATGAACACCTTCTCGTGCAGTCCCATGTCGCGCACGCGCGCCATGAAGCGCTCGAACAGCGGCAGATCGAAGCAATATTGAGTCTGAACGAACTGCGCGCCGGCCGCGACCTTCTTGGCGAGCCGCACCGGACGGAAATCGTGCGGCGGCGCGAAGGGGTTCTCGGCGGCGCCGAGGAAGATGGCGGGCCGCGTCGTCAGCTTGCGGCCGGACAGGAAATGGCCCTGGTCGCGCATGGTCCGGATCGTCTCAAGCAGGCTCATGCTGTCGAGGTCGAACACGGGCTTCGCCTGCGGATGGTCGCCGGTCTCCACGCCGTCGCCGGTCAGGCAGAGAATGTTCGCGACACCCATGGCGGCCGCACCCAGCACATCGCCCTGGATTGCGATGCGGTTGCGGTCGCGGCAGGAGATCTGCAGCACCGGCGCATAGCCGGCACGGGTCAGGAGCGCGCAGATCGCGATGCTCGACATGTGGCAGTGCGCGCCCGACGCGTCGGTCGCGTTGATCGCGTCGCACACCTCGGAGAGCGGCCGTGCGCGCTCGTAGACGTCCTGCGCATCGGCCGAATCGGGCGGGTTGAGCTCGGCGGTGACGGCGAAGCGGCCCGCGCGCAGCACGCGTTCCAGCCGACCGCCCGAGCTGTGGCCGGGCAGCGGCGGATAGGGCTGCGAATAGTCAAGCGGGTCCAGCTGAGTCATTGCCGGGAGGAACTCTCGGGCTTGGCGTGCTCGCCGCGCGCCACGGCCAGCCATGAGGAGCGGCCGGTCAGCCGGTGGTCGACCGGCTTCTGCACGGCGCGGATGAGGTCTCCGTCGTCCATGTGCCGGCTGCCGGCCCAAGCCTCGACCCAGACGCAGCGCATGTCGGGCTTGATCTCGCAGCTTCCGTCCTGGCGCACGCCGCCGCATGGGCCGTTGCGCAGCCCCTTCGGGCAATTCATCGGGCAGGACATGCCGGTCGAGCTGAGCGCGCATTGCCCGCACATACGGCAGTCGAACAGGAAGCCTTTGACGCCGCGCTCGACCAGAGCCACCGGGCGCTCCAACCGCGCGATGCCGAGCCGAGCCAGGACGGGTCCGGACGCGATCAGCGCACGCTCGAGCAGCGCATAAAGGCGCTCCAGCGCGTGGGCGTGGCGGACGGACCAATGGCGGACGGCGAGCATGGCGCAACTACCTGAGATTCGGGGGATTCTCGGCGCCGGCCCGCCCCTCTGTCTGGTGCGAAAGCGATATGGTCGGTTGCAATTACGACATCGGGCGCCCGCCCCGGCGAAACTTCGACTCGAGGCGGCCCATAGGCAGCCGCGACATCGCACGACGAGCGCAACCCGTGCCGCGCTTGCCAAGCACCATGACCCGGATCAAGATTGACTCGGCTACGGATCCAGAGACTGGCTATCCCAAAGAGCGCGTGACCTGGCGCCAACCGACAAATAAACAAAACCGCCGCCATGGACCACCGCAGCTTGTTCCTCAAGCATATCGATCCCAAGCGTCACATCGGCGTCGAGGTCGGCGCGCTCGACCGACCGACGCTGTCACGCGACGACGTTGACGTGCGCTATCTCGATCATCTCGACACCGACGGACTGCGCACCAAGTACCGGACCCACCGGGCAATCAGCGCCGACCGGATCGTCGACATCAGCTATGTCTGGAACGACGGCACGCTTGCCCAAGTCGTCGGCGTGGGCACGCGCTTCGATTTTTTCGCGGCCAGCCACGTCATCGAGCACATCGCCAATCCGATCGGCTGGCTCAATGAGATTCATGGCGTGCTCAAGCCGGGCGGCCGCTTGCTGCTGTTCGTGCCCGACAAGCGCTTCACCTTCGACGTGAAGCGGCCGTGCACGCGCCTGAGCGCGCTGGTCGACGCCTACTTTTCGGACCGCCGCCGGCCCTCCTTCGGCCAGATCTACGAGCACTACACCCACGCGGCCAAGGTCGATCCATCGGTCGCGTGGCGGACGCCCGACATGGCGGAGAGGGCACGCATCCTGCCGCGCCATGGCGTGCCCCTGGCGCTCGACAAATGCCGGCAAGCGCAAGCAGCCGACGCCTATGTCGACGTGCACTGCAGCGTCTTCACGCCCTACTCGTTCGTCGAGCTGCTGCGCGACATGGTCGCCGTCGGTCCCGAGCTGCTGCGGCCGTTCAAGGTCGTCGATTTCGTGCCGACGCCTCGGGACGACATCGAATTCTTCGTGGCGCTCGAGGCGATCGCGAACGTCGCCGTGGAAGCCTTCAACGACGACATCATGCGGCAGATCGCGCGGTCGGCCGACTATTCCGGCTCGTTCGACGACGGCGGCTTCGCCGAGATGATGCATCGCGACGAGATGCTGCGGCAGCGCTACGACGCCCTGCTGCAGAACTGGAGCGACAGCCGAGCGAATGGCCGGTGGAAAGAGATCAGCGCGGAGATCATGGCGTCGCTGCCGGGGCTCGATCCGACGCTTCACCACGAGCAGCCGGGAGCCGGGGCGGCCGTCGGCAGCGACTGAAACGTCTAAGCGCTCGAAGCGCGGCCTTCGTTGGCGACCATCGCGGTCAGCCGCGCATCATCGAATTCGGCTTCGAGCTTCGCCGCGGCGGCAGCCGCCTCGCCCTCGAGATCGTCGCCGACCGGCACGGGATCGGCGCGCCGCCACTCGCCCAGATAGGCGTCGCTGTCGCGCAAGCCCGCGCGCATGGCCGCACGGTCGATCGCCTTCTCGAAACGCACGTCGAGCTGGCGCTTGGCCATCTGGCGCCCGCGCTTGACGATGACCTGCGCGGGAATGTCACGCCAATAGACGATCGTCAGATCGGCCATGTTCCCTTGCCGCCTTCTTGCGCGTTGGCCGCGTCGGCCATGTAGCTCGCCAATTCGCCGTAGCCGGTGAAGCGATACTCGTACTCCAGACCCAAGCGCTTGGCCGCCGCGGCGGCCTGCTCGCCGAGCGCCGGGTCCTCGGTCTGTGCCAGATAGACCAATCTCCTGTAGTTGCCGAAATACTCCGGCAGCAGTTGCGGAAAGCGGTCGAGTCCCAGGCCGGCGATGATCAGCCGGTCGAAATGCCGGACGAGGTAGTCGGTCAGATAGAAGGTGCCGGGTTCGGCCTCGTGCATCGCCTCGAATGCCGCCGTGCCGGCATAAAACTGATAGCAGTGCGGACCCGGGATCCGCTCGGCATTCTCCTCGGCCAGCACCGCGTCGAGCCGGCCGCCCGTGCCGCAGTCGCCGTAGAGCACGAAGATGCGCTCGTAGCGGCTGCGCCCCTCGCGGATCTTGGCGCGCACCAGCTCGGGTATCTTGTCGGGCGTGTTGTGCAGCTGGGCCGGCAGGCAGGCGAGCGTGATGTGGCCCCAGCGATTGAGGCGAATGAGCTCGACCATTTCGCGCGCCAGCGCGCCGCAACCGATCAGCAGCATGCGGACGGGAGCGCCATGAGCCACACCTGGATCGGCCGGCCGTGTCTCCGCCGGGCCGGCCATGACCACTCAGCTTCCGGCGGCCGCCATGCGGTTCGGCAGCGAGCCCTGGCGCTTGGCGAGCAGCGCCTTGGCGGTTTCGACCGTCACCGCCGCGTCGCGGCAGTAGGCATCCGCGCCGATCGCCTCGGCGAACGCCTCGTTCAAGGGCGCGCCGCCGACCATCACGATGTAGTCATTGCGGATGCCCTTCTCCTTGAGCGTGTCGATCACGACCTTCATGTAGGGCATGGTCGTGGTCAGCAGCGCCGACATGCCGATGATGTCCGGCTTATGCTCCTCGATCGCCTTGAGGTAGTTCTCGACCGGGTTGTTGATGCCGATGTTGATGACCTCGAAGCCGGCGCCTTCCATCATCATGGCGACCAGGTTCTTGCCGATGTCGTGGATGTCGCCCTTGACGGTGCCGATCACCATCTTGCCCATGCGCGGCGCGCCGGTCTCGGCGAGCAGCGGGCGCAGGATGGCCATGCCGGCCTTCATGGCGTTGGCCGCCATCAGCACCTCGGGCACGAACAGGATGCCGTCGCGGAAGTCGATGCCGACGATGCGCATGCCCTCGACCAGCGCCTTGGTCAGCACGTCGTAGGGGGTCCACTTGCGCTCCAGCAGGATGTTCACGCCCTCCTCGATCTCGTCCTTGAGACCGTCATAGAGGTCGTCCCACATCTGCTCGACCAATTCCTGGTCGTTGAGCGAGCGCAGGTCGAGCGGTTCCGCTTCGTCAGCCATGGCCGTGGTCCATCTCCGCAATGCCCGATTGAGACGCTGGGAGGCTACGCGACGGGCCGGAATACGCTTACGCCGCCGCGACATGTTCTATGCGCGGCGCGACATGCCGAAGGCATAAAGTCGTGTTTTTTCAATTGGTTCTAGGAACGTGCGGCAATTTGCCGATGTGCTCGTGGCGACGTCGGCTCAGCTGGCGCCGGCCCGCCTCGCCACCGCCGAAACATCGACCCGCTCGCGCCGGCGGCCCCATCTGCCGGGCGGGCCGTCGAACACGCCGGCGCAGCGCGTGCCGCAGGTCGTACAGCAGCCTGTCGCGTCGAGCCGGTATTCCGAGAGCTGGTACCAGTCGCGCCCGATCACCCGCGTGCCGCAAACGTGGCAATAGGTCGAGCCGCGGCCGAGATCGTGCACGTTGCCGGCATAGGCGTAGCGCAGGCCGTTCTTGAGCGCGATGCGCCGCGCGCGCGACAGCGTGTCGTGCGGCGTGTTCGGCTTGTCCGTCATCTTGTAGTCGGGATGGAAGGCCGTGAAGTGGATCGGCACGTCGGGTCCCAGCTTCTCGACCATCCACTCAGTCATCGCCTCGATCTCGGCCTCGCCGTCGTTCTCGCCCGGGATCATCAGATTGGTCACCTCGAACCAGACGTCGGTCTCGTGCTTGAGATAGACCAGCGTGTCGAGCACGGGCTGGAGATGCCCCTTGGTCACGTTCCAGTAGAACTCTTCGGTGAAGGCCTTGAGGTCGACATTCGCCGCATCCATGTGCCGGTAGAACTCGACGCGCGGCTCGGGACTGACATAGCCGGCCGTGACGGCGACCGCCTTGATGCCCCGTTCATGGCAGGCTTCGGCGATGTCGATGGCATATTCGTGGAAGATCACCGGATCGTTGTAGGTGAAGGCAACCGAGCGGCAGCCCGTCGCCTCGGCCGCGCGCGCGATGTCCTCGGGCTTGGCCAGATTGGCGAGCTTGTCCATCTCGCGCGACTTCGAGATGTCCCAGTTCTGGCAGAACTTGCAGGCGAGATTGCAGCCCGCCGTGCCGAAGGAGAGGATCGCCGTGCCGGGCAGGAAATGATTGAGCGGCTTCTTCTCGACCGGGTCGATGCAGAAGCCGCTCGAGCGACCGTAGGTCGTGAGCACGATCTCGCCGCCTTCGCAGGCGCGCACGAAGCACAGGCCGCGCTGTCCCTCGCCCAGCTTGCAGAAGCGGGGGCACATGTCGCACTGCACGCGGCCATCGTCGAGCCGGTGCCAGTAGCGCGTCCGCACGACCGAGCCAGGCGGCGCCGGGTCGGTGCGGATTTCAGGGTTATCGGCCATTGCTGGACACCCGGCGCTGGTTCTGCCCCTATCGGACATTATATAATGCCTGCCGAGCCATTGAGAGAGAGCTCGCGAGCCCGCGTCATGTTGTCCGGTACCACAAGCCACGGCTTCGGGTCGGTCAAGCCGCCTGCCGTGGCAGGATACTTCTATCCGGCCGAGCCGGAGGCGCTCGCGCGGGCGGTCGACCAGTGCCTGCAGCGCGCCCCCGGCCTTGCCATGGCGCCCAAGGCGGTGATCGCGCCCCATGCCGGGTACGTCTTTTCCGGTCCGATCGCCGGCACCGCCTACCGCATGATCGCGGCTCGCCGCGCCGAGATCCGGCGCGTCATCATCCTCGGCCCCTGCCACCGCGTAGCCGTGCGCAGCATGGCCGTGCCCGGTGCCGACGCCTTCGCCACGCCGCTCGGGCCGGTCGAGATCGACCGCGCCGCCCGCGAGGTGGCGATCAAGCTGCCGGGCGTCGAGATTTTCGATGAGGCCTTCGCCGAGGAGCACAGCCTCGAAGTCCAGCTCCCGTTCCTGCAGCGCACGCTCGACAACTTTACGATACTGCCCGTGCTCGTGGGCGGCGCCGCACCAAATGTCGTCGCCCGCCTGCTCAAGACCCTGTGGGGCGGCCCCGAGACGCTGATCGTGATCAGCTCCGACCTCAGCCACTACTATGATTACGACAAGGCGGTTTCGTCGGACACCGAGGCGGCGCGCAGCATCGAGCTGCTGCAGCCCGAACGGCTCAAGGCGGATCACGCCTGCGGCCGTCACGGCATTCGCGGCCTGCTCAGTGTCGCGCGCGAGTTCGACCTGCGCGCAACGACCGTCGACCTGCGCAATTCCGGCGACACGCGCGGCGGCCGCGACAAGGTGGTCGGCTATGGCTCGTTCGCCTTCGAGTATGCCGGCGCGGCGCGGCTTGACGACCATTGCCGGCAGCAGCTGCTCGACATGGCGCGCTGGTCGATCGACTTCGCGCTCAAGAACGGGCGCGAGCCCAAGGCAGCGATCGGCAAGGAGGTGGCGCCGTCGCTCGCCGCCATGCGCGCGTCCTTCGTGACGCTGACGCTCGATGACCAGCTGCGCGGCTGCATCGGCTCGCTGCAGGCTCACCGGCCGCTCATCCTCGACGTCATCGGCAATGCCTATCGTGCTGCCTTCAGCGACCGGCGGTTCAAGGCCATGACCTACGAGGAATTCGCACGGCTTCGCGTCGAGGTGTCGGTGCTGAGCACGCCGCGGCACATACCCGCCGCGTCCGAGGCCGAGCTGTTGCGCGAGCTCCGTCCCGATGTCGACGGTCTGATCATCCGCGACGGCCAGGCCGGCAGCGTGTTCCTGCCGCAAGTCTGGGAAGGCATCCCGAGGCCGGATCATTTCCTCAGCCAGCTCCGCCGCAAGGCCGGGCTGCCGGCGCGCCACTGGTCGGACAGCTTCAAAGCCTACCGCTTCACGGTCGAGAAGCTCGAGCCGGCGCAAGCCGCTTAACGGGAGACCGCCAGCACCAGCCGATAGGGCGCGGGCACGCCGGGAAGCCGGGCGGCGACCGCCAAGACGGCGAGCGCCGAGCGCGCATCGGCCGGCGTTCCGGCTTCGATCAGCACGATCGTATCGCACGGCCCCGGCGCGGACTTGCCCAGCGCGCCGACCGCGGAGATCGCCGCGTCGGTGACGAGCAGATGCGCGGCGGTGACGCCCGGCCGAGCGAGCGCCTCAACCAGCGCGCTCGACAGGGCGGCGATCGTGCTGTCGGCCGGGCCGTCTGCCGTACCGGGCGCGTCGAAGCGCAGCACGGCGAGCGCTCCGGCCATGCCCGCGCCACGACTGAAGGCGACGTGGGCGCAGCTGCGCGACGGGTCGACGAAGCGGCCCATGATCAGGCGCGACCACTCAGTCTGCTTCTTCAGCATGGCGTGATAGTCGGGCGAGCCCAGCACGCCGACATTGTCGGTTTCATAGAGCGCCAGGTATTTGGACGTACCGGGCTGCGGCGCGGCCAGCACATAGCGCCGGGCGCGCGTGAAGCCGGGGATGGCCACGCGCTCCGCGAGATGCTCGCGGTTGTACCAGTCGTTGAACTCCGCCTCGTGTGCCGACCGGATGTCGGTCCAGACGCAGAGCATGCCGGTGCCGGAGAGACTCATGAGCGCGACGCTAGAGGGAGGGCAGTGTCATGGTCAAGACTGGCCAAATGCCAGCAACCACGCCGACAGTTTCCCTCTCGCGTGCTGCATTGGGACCGGGGCATACTGGCGCCCTTTTGGTCACAGGAGGGAACCCAATGGCAGTCCTACGCATCGAGGCCGGCCCGCGCATGAGCCAGGCCGTCATCCACGACAACACGGTCTATCTCGCGGGCGTCGTGGCGCCCAATCCGAAACCCGACGTCAAGGATCAGACCCGGCAGATCGTCAAGCAGATCGACAAGCTGCTCAAGGCCGCGGGCACGAACAAATCGAAGCTCGTATCGGCCAACATCTGGCTCGCCGACATTCGCGGCTTCGCCGACATGAATTCGGTGTGGGATGCCTGGGTCGTGCCGGGCAAGACGCCGGCACGCGCGACCGTCGAGGCGAAACTCGCCGGACCGCAATACCTGGTCGAGATCATGGTCGTCGCAGCCAAGGACTGACAGCGCAGTCGCGCATGGCTTCTTCTTCCTCCCCTGCACGCAGCGTGGGGGAGGAATGAGGAGGGAAAAACCGCTACTTCGACGTGTCGCGGCTCAAATCCCGCGCGCGGTCCTGGTACCAGATGCTGCGGATCGCCGCGTAGTAGTCGACCGAGTTGGCGCGCAGATCGTCGAGCGATTCGATCAGCGTCTCGCGAAATGTCACGCCATTGCCGGCACGGATGGCGAGCCCTTCGAGCGTGCCGGTCACGTAGGTGAGCGGGCTGAAGAAGCTGTCGACGCCCTGGCCGACGCCATCGCGCACCGTTGTCGGGCCCAGCACCGGAGTGAACAGGTAGGGCCCGTTCCTGACGCCGTAGCGATGGAGCGTCTGGCCGAAATCCGCGGGCTGGCGCTCGAGGCCGAGATCGGTCGCCGGGTCGAACAGACCGGCGACGCCGATGACCGAATTGAACACGAAGCGCTCCGCCGTGGTGCGTGCCGCTTCGAAATCGCCCTGGAGCAGATCGTTGGCGAAGCGTACCGGACCTTTCAGATTATCGAAGGCATTGCGGATCCAGCCCTGCGCTTGTTCCGGCATGACCGCGCCATAGCCGACCGCCAGCGGGCGAAGAACGACGCGGTCGATGCCGTCGTGCACCGCGAACATCCTACGGTTGAAGCCCTCCCAGGGATCGTCGAACTGCGCCGACGCCACGCCGGCTTGGGTGTCGGCCTCGTCGCTGTCGTCGATCTGGACCGTGGCAGCAGCCGGCGATGCCGGTAGCCTCACGATCCGGCGCGGCGGTGGCGGCGGCGCCGTGCGCGGCATCGGCTCCGTAGCCGAGCGCGGTACAGGCGGCGGCGATGGCAGGGGCGGAGTCGCGGCCATGACTTCGCGCGGCGGCGCTGGCGGCGCCGTTCGCGGAAACGCTGTCCGCGACGCGTCGGTCGGCAACATCGACGGCACAGTCGCCGGCGGCGATGCCAAGGGCGCAGGCGCTGCGGCTGGCGGAGCGGTGGGAGCGAACACGAGCGGCGACGCCGCAGGCGGTGCCATCACGGTTGCGGTCGGAGCCGTCTGGATCGGCGCGCCGGCGGCAATGCCGCGCGCGCGGTCGAGATGACCCGGAAAGTGCATCGCGACGGCGTTGAGCACAGCGCTGCGCGATTGCGGCGCGGCACGCAGTGCCGCAGCGATGATGGCGTCGACCTGCTGAGGCCGGCTCGCAATCGCCTGCACCAGGGTCACGGTGAGCTCGGAAAACTGTCCGGATGCCGTGCCGGCTTCGAGCCGCTGCAGCTCCCCCGTATCTCCGAACGAGCGCGCAAGCGCCATTCGTCTCGCCTGGTCCACCCGGTCGGCTTCCGCAGCCGCGGCGATGCTGACCTCCAGGTCGGGCGCCAGTCCCTGCGCGTGCGCGGACGCCGCCGCGACGAGCATGACGACGAAACCCAAGCCGAGGACGGCGCGTCGCAGGCTCACTGCTGCGCTCCCGGATCCGGCCGCCATGCCTCGACGAGCTTGGCCGCGCTCGCCACGGTGTCGGGACTCGCATGACGCAACAGGGCACGACGATTCTCGATCGCGGCGGCATTGCCCTGGCGCGCGGCGAGCGACATCCACATCAGGGCCTGGACCTCGTCCTTGGCGACGCCCCGACCCTGCGCATAGCGCAAGCCCAGGTGACTCTGCGCCTGCGAGTGTCCCTGCCCGGCGGCGCGCCGGAACCATTGGGCGGATTCGATGTCGTCACTCGGCACGCCCAGCCCGTCGCGGTACATCTTGCCGAGATTGTATTGGGCGCGCGCCTCACCTTGTTGAGCCGCCTGCCGGAACAGCGCAACCGCGCGCGCGTGATCGACATTCACGCCCAATCCTTCGGCATAGAGCTTGCCCAGGCTGTATTGCGAGCGCGCCAGGCCTTGCGCGGCTGCTCGATCAAGCCAGCGCGCCGCCTCGGCCAGGTTCTGCGGGGCGTCCTCGCCGGCGATGTGGCTGAGCGCGATGTTGTGCTGCGCCTCGGCCATGTCCTGCGCCGCTGCCTTGCCCCACCAATCGAGCGCAAGTGCGCGGTCGCGCGGCACGCCACGGCCGTCGCTGTACATGACGCCGAGATTGTACTGGGCACGGCGGTCGCCGGCATCGGCGAGCGGCTGCCATTCGGCAAGCGCGCGCGCGAAGTCGCCGTCGCGATAGGCCTGCCAGCCCGACGCAAAATCGGCGGCGGACGACGGCGCGACCGCGAGCATGCAGAGTGTCGTGGCGACAGAGGCGAGCGTTCGTCTGAATCCCATAGCAGCCCCCCTTGCGGTCTCAGCCCGGGCCTTTGGCCGGGAAACGCGCGACGCGCGCGCGCAAGGCTTCGAGCAACCCGCTCGTGCCGTTGTTCTGTACCACCGAGGCGAAATCCGAGCGTTGCGTGACGGCCATGCTGATGCCTTCGACCAGCACGTCGACGATCTTGTAGCGACCATCGATCACGCGCACCCGCCAGTCGCACTGCACCGGCGCGCCCTGCGGCCGGTCGATACGCGTGCGGACCAGCACGTCCTGCTCGCCGACCACCTGGGTCGATACGACGTTGAAGCTCTCGCCCTTGTAGCCGCCGAGGCGGTAGGAATAGGTCTTCAGCACGAACTCGGCGAAGAGCTGCTGATACTCGGCCTGCTCTTCGGGCGACAGCTTGCGGTAGGCCTGGCCGAGCACGAAGCGGCCGATCATCGGCAGCGCGAAGCCCTCCTCGAGCAGGACGCGGAACTTGGCCTCGCGCGCCTCGATCGGCAGCCCCGGGGTCTGCAGCGTCTGGATCGCCTGGTGTGCCAGGTCGGAGATGAACTTGCCGGCGCCCGGGCCGATCGCGTCGGCCGCCCGGGCCACGGATTGCAGAGAAAAAACGATCAAGAGACCGAATATCAGGCGTCGCAGCATCGGGAAGCCACCGAAGGACGAAAGGTCAGCCATTGTGCCCGGTTTGCGCTGTCATGGCGACTCGTTGTGGCGCGGACCGGGTATCATCCCTGTCATGCAAGCCCCCCTCGGCGCGACAAGGATCAGGGCGTCCGGCCCTCCCCGCGTGGTGATCGTCGGCGCCGGATTCGCCGGGCTGACCGCGGCACGCGCGCTCGCCCGCGCTCCCGTCGAGGTCACTCTGATCGACAAGCGCAACTACCATCTGTTCCAGCCTCTGCTCTACCAGGTGGCGACGGCGGCGCTCTCGCCAGCCGAGATCGCCGCGCCGATCCGGGCCATCGTTCGCCGCCAGAAGAACGTTCGCGTCATGCTCGGCAAGGTCGATGGGATCGACACGGAACGGCAGCTGGTCCGGTCCGATGCGGGCGACGTGCCCTATGACTATTTGATTCTGGCGACCGGAGCGCGGCACGCCTATTTCGGTCGCGACGAGTGGGAAGCCTTCGCACCCGGACTCAAGAAGATCGAAGACGCGACCGAGATCCGCACGCGCATCCTGCTCGCCTTCGAACGCGCCGAGCTGGAAAGCGACGCGGCGCGCCAGGCGGCGCTCCTCACCTTCGTCATCGTCGGCGGCGGTCCGACCGGCGTCGAGCTCGCCGGCGCAATCACAGAACTCGGCCGCATGGCGCTCGCCGCCGATTTCCGCCGCATCGATCCACGCAGGACGCGCGTGGTCCTGGTCGAAGCGGGGCCGCGTTTGTTGCCGGCCTTTCCGGAATCCCTGTCGGAGATCGCCCGGCGTGCCCTCGTCAAGCTGGGCGTGGAGGTCCGGCTCGGCAAGCCGGTCGGCGTCTGCGATGCCGACGGTGTCGTCATCGACGGCGAGCGTCTCGCCGCGCGTACCGTCGTTTGGGCAGCGGGCGTTGCCGCCTCGCCGGCCGGCAAGTGGCTCAGGACGAACGTCGATCGCGCCGGCCGGGTCAAGGTGGCGCCGGACCTGTCGGTGTCGGGGCACGCCGACGTTTTTGCCGTGGGCGACACGGCGCTTGTCCCGGGTCCGGATCGGGCGCCCGTGCCCGGCATCGCGCCCGCCGCCAAGCAGCAAGGCAAATACGTGGCGGGGGTCATCGCGGCGCGCGTCGCCGGACGGACGGCGCCTGCGCCGTTCCGCTACCGCCATGCCGGCAATCTCGCGACCATCGGCCGGCGCGCCGCCGTCATCGACTTCAATGGATTCAAACTGAGCGGCTTCGTCGCCTGGCTGCTGTGGGGTGCCGCCCACATCTATTTCCTGATCGGCTTCCGCAACCGCCTGGTCGTGCTGCTGAGCTGGCTGTGGGCCTATGTCACCTTCAAGCGCGGCGTGCGGCTGATCACGGGGCGTGAGGCTTGACGCCTCACCCCGGCTTGTAGTCCATCGTGCCGGGCAGCCAGAGCGCGATCTGCGGGAACGCGATGATCAGCGCGATGCCGAGCGCCAGCATGAGCATGTAGGGGATCGCGGCCAGGTTGATCTCGTGGATCGACGCCTTGGCGATCGCCTTGATGACGATCAGGTTCATGCCGACCGGCGGCGAGATCAAGGCGAGCTCGAGGTTGATGGTGAGCAGCACGCCATACCACACCTTGTCGATGCCGAGCGCCGTCATGACCGGCGTGATGACCGGCGTGGTGATCAGGATGATCGACACGGATTCGAGCACCAGGCCGAGCAGGAAGATCAGCACCATCATCGCAATGAGGAACTGCGTCTGCGAGACGTCGTAATTGACTGCCAGCTTCACGAGCGCGTCGGGCACGCCCAATTTGGTCAGCATGTGGCCGAACAGGCCGGCGCCGAGGATGATCATGAAGAGCATGGCGGTGGTGCGCGCCGCCTCCTGGCCGCCCTCCCACAGATCGCGCCAGCCGAACTTGCGGTAGATCACGGTCGCGATGATCAGCGCATAGAGCGCGCCGGTCGCGGCCGCCTCGGTCGCGGTGAAGATGCCGAAATACATGCCGCCCAGCACGAAGGGCGGCGCCGTCAATGCCCAGAACGACTTGCGCAGCGACGCGAGGCATTCGCCGAGGCTGGCGCGCGGCGGGCGCGTGTAGACGGCGCCGAGCCGGAGCTCGCGGCGGCGCTCGGTCAGCATGCACCAGCCGGCGAAGATACCCGCGATCATCAGCCCCGGCAGCACCCCCGCCATGAATAGGGCGCCGATCGAGGTGTCCGAGGCGACGCCGTACAGCACCATTGGCGCCGACGGCGGTATCAGAATGCCCAGCGTGCCGCCGCCCGCCACCACGCCGTAGACGCCGCGCGGGTCGTAGTTGTACTTGAGCATCTGCGGGATGGCGACGGCGCCGATGGTCAGCGCGGTCGCCACCGACGAGCCGGAGATCGCGGAAAACACCGCGCAGGCGAACACGGTCGCCACGCCGAGTCCGCCCGGCAGGTGGCGCACCAGCGTGTGCGCGGTCTCGTAGAGGTCGTCGACCACCTTGCCGCGCACCATGAAGTGCGCCATCAGCATGAAGAGCGGTATGGCGACGAGCAAATAGACGTTGAGATGCGAGAAGACGAACTCGCCCAGGGTGCCGACGCTGCCCTCGTGCAGGATCAGCACGCCCGCCGAGAACAGGAACATGACGGCGAACATCGGCACGCCCGTGTAGAGCAGCGCCGTCAGCACGACGAGCAGGACGATGAACGTCATTCGTGGCCGCGCAGGGGATGGCCAGGATCGCCGGGCTTCGCCGTATCGAGCCCGCGCGGCCAGAGACCGGCGAGCCAGCAGGCAAGCTGGACGGCGGCCACCAGCAGCAGCAGCACGCCGCCGAGCGGCACGGCGATCTGCACCGTCCACATCGGCAAGCCCGGCAGCACGTTCGACATGATGCCGATCATCCGGCTGAAGGCGACCATCTGCAGCCCTTCCCACAGGAAGAGCCAGGCGCAGACACCGACCGCGAGTGCGCTGAGGGCGCCGACCAGGCGAACGAGACCGAAGCGCGAGCGCTCGTCGACCACGTCGACGCCGATGTTCTCGCCGCGCCGCTGTGCCTCGGCGACACCGAGCATCACCGTGACGACCACGAGGTAGCCCGCGACCTCGTCACCCCAGGTCAGCGGCCGGCCGACGAAATAGCGCATGGCCACGGCGTAGCAGACCAGCGCCAGCGTCAGCAGGCAGGCGAGCGCCGCAATGCCGTTGGCGATGCGGCTGAGCCAGCCGACCGCGCTTTCAACTGTGCGAACCCAGCGCTCCACGGGACGACGTCAGCATTGGGTGCCTCTGCTCCCTCCCTCGCGCACTGCGCGGGGGAGGGTCGGGGTGGGGGCATGACGCTGCACACGCCAAAGCCCCTTCGGGCCGCCTCCTCGATCCTCCCCCGCGCAAGCGCTGGGGAGGCGGGTGAGGCTCGGCATCTGCGCAGCTTGGCCTACAGCTTCGACAGCAGGTCGATCAGCTTGCGGCCGTCGTCGCCGGTCGCCTTGACGAAGGCGTCGATCACCGGCTTTTGCATCGCGGCGGCCCAGGCCTTCTGCTCGTCGGCCGTCTGGTCGTGGATGGTCATGCCGCGCTCGCGCAGCTGCTTGCCGGCGACCGCGGCGGTCTCCTCGGTCAGCGTCACCATGTCGGCCTCGGCCTTGCGCGCCGACGCTTCGAGCGCCGCGCGGTGGGCCGGCGTCAGCTTGTTCCACCAGGCCGGGTTCACGAACATGTGGAAGTAGACCGAGAAGTAGGGCGCCACCGTGCCGAACTTCTGCACCTCGTAGAATTTGCGGCTGACCGCCGCGGAGACGTCGGTGATGCCGGCGTCGAGCACGCCCGATTCGAGCGCCTGGTAGACCTCGGGTGCCGCCATCGGCGTCGGCGCCGCGCCGACCGCGACGAGCCCCGCATCGGAGATCGTGCTGAGGCCACGGATCTTCATGCCCCGGAAGTCGGCGAGCTGCACGATCGGCTTCTTGCCCGAGGTGAAGATCGACTGCCGCGTGATGTAGAACCAGGCGAGATTCTTGACGCCCTTCTGCTCCAGCTTCTGCTCGAGGATCTTGGCGGCGTCGGAGCCGGGGAACTTCTTGATCCGCTCGAGATCCGTAAAGAGATAGGGAATCGTCATCACGTTCATCTCGGGGATCGTGTTGCCCCATTGGAAGTTGGTCGCGACCGCCGCTTCGAGCGATCCGCGCGCGACCGAGGGATGATGCTCGGCCGCCTTGGCGATCTGCTCGGCCGGGAAGATCTTGACCTCGATCTTGCCTTCCGTGCGCTTCTCGACCTCGACCTTGAATCCCTCGATCGCCTTGTGCAGGTGATGCGCCACCGGCACCTGGTGACTGATCCGCATGGTGGCGTCGGCGGCCCGCGCGGATTGCGCGGCCACGGCGAGCGCCAGGGTTGCGACGACGACAAGAGAACTACGGTGGACCATGGAGCACCTCCCTGCAAAATTGCGGCCATTCTGCGAGAAGCGCGCAAGCGTGGCAAGCCGGGCACCTGCGCGACGTTCGACCACTGTAGGGGTGCCGCATGCCGCGCCCCTACCGGCGCCGTGCGCGCTCGTATCTACTCCGCCGCCACCTTGCGCGGCACCGGCGCGCCGACACGCGATAGCGGCCCGAGCGACTTCTCGATCAGGGGCAAGACCTCGCCGGCGAAGCGCTCCATGGAGCGCAACGTCTCCTTCTGGGTCATGCCCGGTATCGCCATGAAGCAGCTCACATGGGTCGGCTTGAGCGCCGCGAACTCCGTGGTCAGCTTTTCGGCGCAGCTTTCCGGGCTGCCGATGATCATGCGCCTGACGATCTCCTCGATCGGCAGCTCGTCGGGCACGGCGATCTCCTTGAGAAAGGAACCCTCGAGCTCGCCATACTTGCCGCGCATCGACATGGCGACGCGCCGGATGTAGCGCGCGCCGTCGGCGGCGCGCAGCGCCTCCGACTTGTCGTCGGTGACGTAGATGTATTGCTGGAAGGCGAAGGGCGTCTCGTCGGCATTGCCGCCGATCCCGGCATAGCTCGCCGCCACCTTGTCGCGCGTCTGCTTGATCACGTCGAGCGTGTTCCAGCCCGTGGTGAAGAACGGGACGTAGCCCCGAGAGGCGATGAGCTTCTGCGTCACCGGATCGTTCATCAACCCGGCGACATAGATGTCCGGCCGCTTCTGGATCGGGCGCACGCGGCAATAGGTCTCGGGGATCTTGTAGTACTGCCCCTGGTGCAACAGCGGCTCGGCGCCGAGATAGCTTTCGACCACGTCGAGCATCTCCAGGAACATGGCCCGGCTGTTCTTGAGATCAACGCCGAACTTGGCGAACTCGTATTCCTGGTAGCCCGAGCCAAAGCCGAGCACGAGGCGGCCGTCGCTCACCGTGTCGGCGACGGCAATGTCCTCGAGCATGCGCACGGGCTCGTAGAGCGGCGCCACGATGACCGCAGGCCCGAGCTTGATGCGCCTGGTCTGCGGCGCCAGATAGGTGCACATCGTGATCGGCGATGGGCACAGGCAGTAGTTCGAGAAATGATGCTCGGCGAACCAGGCGATCTCGAAGCCGATCTGCTCGGCCAGCTTCACGTGCTCGACCATCTCGGCATAGACCTGGCGCGCCGGCTTGTTCTTGTCGCGCTGGGTCATCAGGTTGAACAGGCCGAAGTGCATGGATCAACTCCTCGTGCTCACAAGATTCAGAAACCGACGATGGTCTCGCCCCCGTTGGGGCTGATCATCTGGCCGGTGATGAAGTCGGACTCGCGGCTGGCCAGGAAGGCCACGGTATAGGACACCTCCTCGGGCTTGGCCCAGCGGCCGAGCGGCACCTTCTTCTCCTTCTCCCGGATCATGTCCCAGCCCTGGATCTTGATCGGCATCTCGGTCAGCACGCCGCCGGGCGAGACGGCGTTGACGTGGATGTTGAAGGGCGCCAGCTCCTTGGCCCAGGCCTTGGTCAGGCCGAGCAGCGCCGCCTTGGCCGCGCAATAGTGCGAGGCCTTGTTGATGCCCGCTCCGGTCATCGCCCAGATCGAGGCGATGTTGATGATCTTGCCCCATCGCCGCTCCTTCATGCCGGGCATGACCGCCTGGCCGCAGAAGAAAGAGCCTTTGACGTGGATATCGAACATGCGGTCGAAATCGGCCTCGCTGATCTCCTCGAGCGGCTTGTGCTGACCGATGCCGGCATTGTTGACGAGGATGTCGATGCGGCCGAGTGCGGCAATCGCGTCGTCCGCAGTCTTCTTCACCGCCGCGACGTCGCTGACGTCGGCATGACTCACGAAAACGCGCCGGCCCAGCTTCTTGACCGCGGCGACGGTCTCCGCCGCCTCGTCCTCGAGGACATCGTGCACGACGATGTCGGCGCCGCGCTCGGCAAGCACGATCGCGTGGCCGCGGCCCATGCCGCGCCCGGAGCCGGTGACCCAGGCGACCTTGCCGTCGAGCCGGGTGATGTCGTCTGCCATTTCACTGATCCCTTTCAGATTCCGACGATGACTTCGCCGCCATTCGGGCTCAGCACCTGACCGGTGATGAAATCGGCGGCGGGCGAAGCCAGGAACGCGACGGCATAGGAGATCTCGCGCGGATCGCAGTAGCGCTTGAGCGGCACGGCCGCCTCGCGCGCGGCGAGCTGCTCCTTGGTGTAGAACTTGAGCGGTCCGCCCGAGAGCACGCCGCCCGGTGCCACCGCGTTGACGTGGATGTTCCACGGCGCGAATTCCCTGGCCCAGGCCTTGGTCGCGCCGAGCAGCGCCGCCTTGGCGGCGCAGTAGTGCGGCGAGACGGCCGCGGCCGTCATGCCCCAGATCGACGAAATGTTGATGATCTTGCCCCAGCGCCGCTCCTTCATGCCGGGAAGGACGGCCTGGGCGCAGAAGAACGAGCCTTTGACGTGCACGTCGAACATCAGGTCGAAATCGCCCTCGCCGATGTCCCAGGTCTGCTGGCGCCGGCCGAAGCCCGCATTGTTGACCAGGATGTCGATGCGACCGAGCGTCGAGATCGCATTGCCGACCATGCGCCTGATCGCCGCGACGTCGGCGACGTCGCAGACCTCGACATGGGCGCGGCGGTTGAGTGCGCGCACGAGCGACGCCGTCTCCTCGGCGCCGGCCGCGTTGACGTCGTTGATGACGACATCGGCGCCGCGCTCGGCCATCAATATGGCGTGCTGCCGGCCCATGCCGTCGCCGGCACCGGTGATCAGTGCCACCTTGCCGGCGAGGCTGTTTGGCGGATTGTCCATGATGCTGCTCACTCCTTCGGTATCAGCAACGTATCGCGGGGATGCCAGGCCATGCGCACGGCCTCGCCGACGCGCCAGCCCGTGACGTTGCGCTGAGTCGCGGCGCGCACCGTGACCAGGCGATCGCCGACGCTGACGCGCGTGCGCACGCTGCCGGCGGCATGGACCACGTCGGCGACGACGCCGTCGATCACATTGGTCTCGCCCGTGCGCTCGGGATCGTTGCCAAGCCTGATCGCTTCGGGCCGGATGCAGGCGACCAGCCGCGCCACAGTGACCGGTGCGTGCGTCGCGACGAGCCTCAGCCCGTCGGATGTCTCGACGGCGATGCGGTCGGCAATGGCGCCGTCCACCCGACGCACCTCGAACAAATTGGCGTCGCCGAGGAAGCTGGCGACGAAGGCGTTGCGCGGCTGCTCGTAGAGCGCGCGCGGTTCGCCCGCCTGCTCGATGCGCCCATGATTGAGGATGGCGATGCGGTCCGACATGGTCGCGGCCTCCTCCTGGTCATGGGTGACGTAGAGGACGGTGGCGCCGATCGCGCGGTGGAACTGCTTGATCTCGTACTGCATCTCCTCGCGCAGATTCTTGTCGAGCGCACCCAGCGGCTCGTCCATCAGCAGCAGCGGCGGGTCGTAGACGGCGGCGCGCGCGAGCGCCACGCGCTGCTGTTGTCCGCCCGAGAGCTGGGAGGGCGCGCGGTCGCCCATGCCGGGCAGGCGCACGACCGAGAGAATGCGCTCGACGCGCCCGGCGATCTCGCCCGGCGGCAGCTTGCGCATGCGCAGCGGGAACGCGATGTTCTCGGCGACCGACATGTGCGGAAACAACGAATAGTTCTGAAATACCATGCCGATGTTGCGCCGGTAGGGCGGCACCGCGACGATGTCCGCGCCGTTGACCAGGATGCGGCCGGCGCTCGGCGGCACGAAGCCGGCGATGCAGCCGAGCAGCGTCGACTTGCCCGAGCCGCTGGGACCGATCAGCGAGAAGAACTCGCCCGACTGCACCGTCAGGTCGGTCGGCGCCAGCGCCTCGACCTCGCCATAGCGCTTGGCCAGCGCCTCGATCACGACTCCGGCGCCGCGCTGCTTGCTGTACTCAGCCATGACGCAGGACCGGTTGGGCGCGCCCGCGTGCCTGGAGCGCGGCCGCGGCGCCCAGCAGCAGCAGAGAGAAGGCGAAGATCAGGGTCGCGACCGCGGCGATCGTCGGCGTCAGGAACATGTTGAGCTGCTCCCAGATCAGGCGCGGCAGGGTGCGCGTGCCCGGTCCGGTCAGGAACAGCGACAGCATGAGCTCGTCGAAGGATGTCGCAAACGCAAGCACGCCGCCGACCAGCATGCCCGTGCGGATCATCGGGAAGGTCACGTGGCGGAACGTCGCCCACGGGCCGGCGCCGCAGGTCATGGCGGCGAGCTCCAGCGCCTCGCCATAGCTGCCGAGCGAGGCGCACACGGTGATGAACACCAGCGGCATGGCGACGACGGTGTGCGCGACCACCACGCTGAGGAAGCCGCGCAGCATGCCCAGGTCGAGCATCACCGGGTAAAGGCCGATCGCCATGATGACGTGCGGCAGCAGCATTGGCGCCACGACCACGGCCGAGGCCGCGGCCGCCCAGCCGAGCCGGCCGCGCTTGACCGCGAGGGCCGCCAGCGTGCCGAGCACGACCGAGAGCAGCGCCGTCGGCACGCCGATCAGGAAGCTGTTGACCGCGGCCTGGGGCCAGGCGAGATCGCCCGCCATCGCCTCGTACCACCGTGTCGACCAGCCGGGCGGCGGAAACGACAGGTAGTTCTGGTTGCTGAACGACAGCGGCACGACGATGAAGGTCGGAAGGATCAGGTAGCCGAGCACGAGTGCCGCAAAGCCGACCAGCATGATGCGCAGAATGCCGCCGCCTGCCATGGAATCAGCGCCCGATCGCCGTGCCGGCGGCACCGCCGGTCACGCGCAAATAGAAGAGATAGATGGCGAGCGTCACCACCAGCAGCGTGGAGGCCAGCGCCGAGGCGAGGCCCCAGTTGAGATAGACATTGGCCTGCTGCTCGATCAGCACGGCCGCCATCATGTGCTGCGGCCCGCCGAGCAGCGCCGGCGTGATGAAGAAGCCGAGCGAGGTCATGAAGACCAGCGCCACGCCGGCATTGATGCCGGGCAGCGACAGCGGCAGGAAGACGCGCAGGAAAGCGTTGAACGGGTTGGCGCCGAGGATCTCGGCGGCACGCAGCAGCGTCTGGTCGATGCCGCGCATGTTGGCGACCAGCGGCAGGATCATGAAGGGCAGCATGATGTGGACCATGCCGACATGGACGCCGATCGAGCCGGGCAGGAAGCGCACCGGCGTGTCGACGAGGCCGAGGCCCAACAGCAGATCGTTGAGCACGCCACGCCGCTGGAACACGACCATCCAGGCATAGGAGCGGATCACCACGCTGGTCCACAGGGGTATGACGATGAGGGCCGCCATGATCTGCAGCCAGGCGCCCCGCGCGCGCGCCATGACGTAGGCGACCGGATAGGCGACGACGAGACAGATCGCCGTGACCGCCGCCGCCGTCTCGATCGTGTTCCAGATCACGCGCAGATAGGGGCCGTCGCCGAAGATGCGCGCGTAATTGCCGAGACCGAGCGCCGGGTCGACGAAGCCGCGCACGACCACGCGGGCCAGCGGCCACAGAAAGAAGATGGCGAGAAAGACCAGCGGTGCCGCCAGCAGCCACGCATGGCCGCGCGAGATCGTCCAGGGCCTCGCAGCGTCAACGCTGCGCGCCATCAGAGATTTGCTACTCACGTCATTTGATGCTGCCCCTCACCCTACCCTCTCCCCTAGGGAGAGGGATTGCTAGCCCCTCTCCCTAGGGGAGAGGGGTTGGGGTGAGGGGAAGCGTGCAATGCGGGGGACGCTAATTCCCAACTCCCTACAGCACCCACTTGTTGAACCGTTCGCCGACCTTGTCGCCATTGGCGGCCCAGTAGTTGACGTCGAGGAACGAGCCCTTCTTGAAGTTCTGCTCCGAAGACGGGAGCGCCGGAGCGATCTTGGCGTCGATCATCGGCATGGCCGCGGTGTTGGTCGGGCCGTAGGGGATGATCGCGCTGAAATCGGCCTGGTTCTTGGCCGACATGGCCATGGCGATGAACTCCATCGCCTCCTTCTTGTTGGGCGCGCCCTTCGGGATCGCCCAGGCGTCGGAGACGAAGAGCGCCTGGTTGAAGTGATAGTCGACCGGTGCGCCGCCCAGCTTGGGATCGTGCACGCGGCCGTTCCAGGTCGCGGACACCTCGACCTCGCCGTCGATCAGGATCTGCGCCGACTGCGCGCCGGTGTTCCAGAACAAGGTCGACGACTTGATCTTGTCGAGGCTCTTGAAGGCGCGCTCGACGTCGAGCGGATAGAGCTTGTCCTTGTCGACGCCGTCGGCCATCAGCGCCACCTCCATGGTCTGGAACGGACGCTTCCACAGGCCGCGGCGGCCGGACGCCTTCCAGAATTCGGCCCAGTTCTGCGGCGCGCCCGACTTCACGTTCTTGGTGTTCCACGCGATGTGGTAGGCCGCGACGTCGGACATGATGAAGTGCGGATGCGCCGTGCCGGCCAGCATCTTCGACTTGTCGATCACGCCGTAGTCGAGTGGCTCGAGCAGGCCCTGGAGCGCCGCCTGCGCGGCGAACTCGGCGGCGACCTGGCACAGATCCCATTCGTAGTTCTTGGCTTCGACCATCGCCTTCAGCTTGGCGCTGGTGTTGGGACCGGTGACGATCTTGATGCCGGTCTTGGCCGTGTAGGGCGCAAAGTGGACCTTGGCGTAGGCCTCTTCGAGCTTGCCACCGCCGGTCGCAATCATCATCTGGCTGGGCGCGGCCTTGAGAATGGCCGGAAATCCGGTGACGGCGACGGCCGCACCGGCCGCCGCGCTCTTGAGCAGGCGACGGCGCGAGGTAAGCGTATGCGTGATCATGGCATGCCTCCCTGGGGTGGACTGGTTCAAACCATCAACGATCCGCCGTTCACCACGACGGTTTCACCAACGACATAGCGGTTGCGCGGCGAGGCGAGGAACAGGATCGCCTCGGCAATATCCTCGGGCTCGGCCGCGCGCTTGACCGGAATGGTGGGGATGCGCTCGGCGAGCCAGGTCTGGGCCTTGGCCGTCTCGGTCGCGATCGCTCCGGGGCTGACCGCATTGACCAGCACCTGGTGCGGAGCGAGCTCCTCAGCCAGCGTCTTGGTCAGGCTGACCACGCCGGCCTTGGCGGCGGCGTAGTGCGCCAGCTTCGGCTTCGGCCGGTAGGCATCGGTCGACGCGACGTTGACGATGCGGCCATAGCGCCGCTCGATCATGAAATCCATGAATGTGCGTGTCGCGAGGAAGACGCTCAGCAGGTTCACGCGAAACGTCCAATCCCAGTCGGCGACCGTGATCTCCTTGGTCGTGCCGTAGCGCCAGCCGCCGGCATTGTTGACCAGCACATCGAGGCGGTTCCCCTCTTTCTCGACGATGTGGCGCAGCGCCGCGAGCTCGCCCTCGTCCGCCACGTCGCAGCGATGGCCGCTCGCCTTCAATCCCTGCGCGCCCAGCTCGCGCGCCGCGCGCTCGACGCCGGCGCCGTCGAGATCCACCATGAAGACGCGCGCGCCGCGCCCGGCGATCAGTCCGGCGACCGCGCGCCCGAGGCCCTTGGCGGCGCCGGTCACGACGGCGCTCTGGCCCGCGAATTCCTTCACTGTTTCAGCGTCCTCGGCCACCTGCCCTCCCCCGATCGTCGCACCACCCGCCCCGGTCGCAGGCAAGCGTGATACATTCGTTCTATTGCGTCAATTCAAAGAACATTTGTTCCGCACTAGAGAACGGCCCGCGGACGATGGTTCAATCGTCCTCGACGTAGACGTTGAAGCTCTTGAGCTGGCGCTCGCTGTTGGCCAGATCGGCGAGCGATCCGGCGCCGGCCTGGGCGATCAGCAGGGCGACCAGCGTCTGCAGCACGGAAACCGCCGGCACGAGCGAGGGAAAGAAGGACGGGCTCGCGTTGCTGACGACGAGAGCGACGGTCGAGAACTGCGCCGCCGGCGACAGCGGGCTGTCGGTCACCGCGATGACCTTGGCCTTGCGCTCGCGCGCGAAGCGCACGGCCTTCATCGTGTCGCGCGCATAGGGCGCGTAGCTGAACACGAAGAGCGCATCCTCGCTCGACACGCGGCGCAGATCGTCGGCGAAGGTCCCGCCCTGGCCGGTCAACAGGATGGTCTTGTCCATGAACATGCGGCAGGCGTAGTGGAAATAGAAGGCGAGCGGATAGAGGCTGCGCAGCCCGCACACGAAGATGCGCCGGCTGTCCGACAGGATGCGGCGCGCCTCGACCAGCCGCTCGACGCCGATGGTGGCGATGCTGGTCTGCAGATTGGCGAGATCGCGCGCCAGCATCTCGCCGACCAGCGTCTCGGCCTCGCGGCCACGCCGGCGCAGCTTGCGCGCGCGGTCGGAAAAGGAGAACGGCCGGTCGCGCAGCCAGGAGCGGAACGGCTCGCGGAAATCGTTGTAGCCGTCGAAGGCGAGCTCATGAGCGAGCCGCACCAGGGTCGAGGGATGCACGCCCGCCTTCGACGCGACGTTACGCAGCGAGTTGAGCGCGACCTCCTCGGGCCGCGCCACGGCATAGCGCGCCGCCTTCTTGAGCTGCGGGCTGAAGTCGCCGAACTGCTCCTCGATGCGCCCGCGGACGCCCTCGAAATCCATATCTCACGCCCTTGAACCGGACTGCAGACCAAGCTTGAGCCCGCTTGCGTATGCGGCGCAAGGCGCTTGTCGGAGGCTCGATATTGCGATGCGCCCGCACGACCGCGCCAGCATTGATTCCCGGGGAGGCAGGGGCGTAGGCTCAACGGATCGACCATCTCGCGGGAAGCGCGCCATGGATGGAGCACCGGGGACGTCCTACCAGCACATCACCGTGCGCAAGCTGTGCGGCGCGCTCGGCGCCGAGATTGGCGGCGTCGATCTCGACAAGGAATTGGCCCCAGCCGTCGTCGACGAGATCAAGCGCGCCTTCAACGAGAACCTGGTCATCTGCTTCCGCGGCCAGGATCTCTCGCCCGCGAAGCAGATCGCCTTCACCCGGATTTTCGGGCCGTGCGAGCAGCATCCGCTCTACCGCAGCGCGCAGATCGACGGGCATCCGGAGATCCTCGTGCTCGAGCACAAGGCCGGGCAGTTCGTCAACGGCCGCAACGACATCTGGCACGCCGACGTCACCTTCGCCGAAGCGCCGCCGCTCGGCAGCATCCTGCACTGCCGCGCCATCGAGGAAGGTTTCGGCGACACCATGTTCGCCAATCTGTGCCTCGCCTACGACACCCTGTCTGCCGGCATGAAACAGATGATCGATCCGCTCCAGGCCGAGCACTCGGCGCGCATACTCCAGGAACGCAACAACGCGGCCGACTACAACGTGCCGGTCAAGGAGATCCCGCCGCCGGTCAACCATCCGGTCGTGCGCATCCACCCGGACACCGGCCGCAAGACGCTGTTCGTCAACTCGGCCTATACCGAGCGCTTGGCCGGCATGACGGCGGCCGAAAGCCGGCCGATCCTCGACTACCTCTATGCCTGGGGCACGCGCCAGGAGTTCGTCTACCGCCACCGCTGGCGGGTCGGCGACGTCGTCATGTTCGACAACCGCTGCTGCTGGCACTACGTCGTCATCGACTACGGACCGGACATGCACCGGCGCATGCACCGCACCACCGCGCGCGGCGATCGCCCGGTCTAGGCGATCGTGATCAGCCCGCTCGCCTCACTGCGCGGGGGCTGCGCCCGTAGCGGCGGGCGAATGCGCGCGAGAACGACGTCGCCGAGGCAAACCCGCTGGCGAGCGCGACTTCGAGGACGCTGCGCCGGGACTGCAACAGCAGCCGCCGCGCGGTGGCCAGCCGCAACTCCATGAAATACGCGTGTGGCGCCATGTCGAGGCGCCGCCGGAACAGCTTCTGAAGGCCGCGCGAGGACATTTTCATCCGCCGCGCCAGGTCGGCAATCCGAAGCGGCTCGTCGACGGTCGATTCCATCAAGCGGATGGCCGCCGCGAGCTTCGGCTCGGCCATGGCGAGCCGGCCGACCGACACGATGCGCTGCGGCTCGCTGGGCAGGCGTTCCTGGTCGTAGATGAACACGCTGGCGACATCGAGCGCCACGGCAATGCCATGCTGGGCGCGCACCATGTGCAGCATCAGGTCGAGCGCAGGCGTCGCGCCGCCGGTGGTGAAGCGGTCGCCATCGACGACGTAGCGGTCGACCACGACATCGACAGCGGGAAACCGCCGCGCGAATTCGTCGATGTCCTCCCAATGCGTCGTCGCGCGCCTGCCGTCGAGCAGTCCGGCACGCGCCATGATCCAGCCGCCGGACTCGATGCCGCCGATGGGCGTTCCCGCACGTGCCGCCTGCCGCAACCGCGCGAGCAGCGGCGCGCCGTTGCGCTCCGGCTCGAATGCCGCAACCAAGATCAGCACGTCGCGCACGTCACGCGCCTCGAACCGACCGGCGACCGGAATCGGCACACCGCTCGACGTGAGCGCAGGGCGTCCATCTTCCGACAGCAGGCGCCATTTGTAGAGCGTCTCGCCCGATACGCGGTTTGCAGCGCGCAGCGGTTCCATGGTCGCCGCCAGCGACAGCAGTGAGAATTCGCTGGCCAGGACAAGGTCGACCACCAGTGGCCGGTTGCCGGGTTGCGGGCCAAAGAGCATGAGCGGCCGAGTTCGTAAAATGGGAAGAAAAGTTCCGATAACGTATAATAGCATCGCGGCTGCGCCCCTAGCATCGGGCAATGGAGTGGGGGGCCGATGACGTCTGACGTCTGCTTTCCAGGCACCAACACCAAAGCCGGCGGGACCGCCGGCAAGGCCGTCGTGCGCTTGCCGCGGCGACGCCGGACGGTTTGAGTACCGACCGTGTCGCCGCTCGCGTCGATGATCGTGAAGCGGATCGGCCTCGGCTTCGTCACGCTCGCCGTGGTCTCGGCAGTCGTTTTCTTCGCGGTCTACCTCCTGCCCGGCGACCTCGCCGAGGAGATCCTGGGCCAGGCCGCCACGCCCGAGACCGTCGCCAACATCCGCCGCGAGCTCGGGCTCGATCGCCCGCCGATCGAACGCTATGTCGATTGGATCACCGGCCTGCTGTCGGGCGATTTCGGCCGATCGCTGGCGAACGGCCGGCCGATCGCCGAGCTCGCGGGCATGCGCCTCGTCAACACGCTCTACCTCGCCGGCTTCGCCGCGGCGGTTTCGATTCCCTTGTCGCTGACGCTCGGCATCGTGGCCGCACTCTATCGCGAGAAGCTCATCGACCGCTCGATCAACGTCGCGGCGCTGACCGCCATCTCGCTGCCGGAGTTCTTCATCGCCTACATCCTGATCTTCGCGCTGACGGTCAAGGCCGGCTGGCTGCCGAGCCTGGCAACGGTCAGCGCCGACACGCCGCTCGGCGAGCGCATGTTCCGCTCGATCCTGCCGGTCCTGACGCTGACGCTCGCGGTCGCGGCTCACGTCATGCGGCTCACGCGCGCGGCGATCGTGAACCTGCTGGCCAGCCCCTATATCGAGATGGCGCGCCTCAAAGGGCTCAAGCCGTGGCGCGTCATCCTGCGCCATGCGCTGCCCAATGCGCTGGCGCCGATCATCAACGTGGTGGTGCTGAACCTCGCCTATCTGATCGTCGGCGTCGTGGTGGTCGAGGTCGTGTTCGCCTATCCGGGTCTCGGGCAGCTCATGGTCGATTCGGTCGGCAAGCGCGACGTGCCGGTCGTACAGGCGACCTGCCTGTTCTTTGCCTCGACCTACATCATGCTCAACCTCGTGGCGGACGTGGCGACCATCGCCGCGGATCCGCGTCTGCTGCATCGGCGGTAGGCGCCATGGCCGATCTCGCCACCGCCCTCCGCAGCGCGCCGCCGTCGGCCTGGTTCGGCATCTCCGTCTCCGCGCTCTACGTCTTCGTCGCGCTGGGCGCGCCGGTTGTCGCGCCCTTCGGCGAGACGCAGGTGGTCGGCCCGGCCTTCGCGCCCTGGGGCGGGGCGAGCCCGCTCGGCACCGACAATCTCGGGCGCGACATGGCGACGCGCCTCATCTACGGCGCGCGCAACACGGTCGGCATCGCGGTCGTGACCACCGTGCTCGCCTTCTTGATCGGCGGCGGAATCGGGCTCATCTCCGGCACGGTGCGCGGTTGGGTCGATCAGGTATTGGGCCGCATCGTCGACGTCATGATGGCGATCCCCTCGCTCATCTTCTCCCTGCTGCTGCTCGCGATCTTCGGCACCTCGGTCGTCAGCATGATCACGATCATCGCGCTGATCGAGGCGACGCGCATCTTCCGGCTCGCGCGCGCGCTGGCGCTCGGCATCGCCGTGCTCGACTATGTCGAGGCTGCCAAGCTCCGCGGCGAGGGACTCATTTGGCTGATCACGCGCGAGATCCTGCCCAACGCGACCGCGCCGTTGATCGCCGAGTTCGGCCTGCGCTTCTGCTTCGTGTTCCTGTTCATCTCCGCCTTGAGCTTCCTCGGCCTCGGCATCCAGCCGCCGACGGCCGATTGGGGCTCCATGGTGCGCGACAACGCGGCACTCATCTCCTATGGCGACATCACGCCTTTGCTGCCGGCCGGCGCCATCGCGCTGCTGACCGTCGCGGTCAATTTCGTCGTCGATTGGCTGCTGCACCGCTCGAGCGGCCTGAAGGACTAGCGATGACGGTCCCAGACACGCTCCTGACCATGCGCGGCCTGGCGATCGAAGGCCGCTCGGAGCGCGGCACGACGCAGATCGTGACCGGCATCGATCTCAACCTGAAGCGCGGCGAGGTCCTCGGTCTGATCGGCGAATCCGGCGCCGGCAAGTCGACGCTGGGGCTGGCCGCCATGGGCTACACGCGCGACGGCTGCCGCATCACCGCGGGCTCGATCGTGTTCGACGGCATCGAGCTGACCACGGCCGGCGACGAGGCGCGTCGCCGCCTGCGCGGCTCGCGCATCGCCTATGTCGCGCAATCGGCCGCCGCCGCGTTCAACCCGGCGATGCGCCTGATCGACCAGTCCGTCGAGATCGCCGTGCAGCACGGCGTGATGAACAATGCCGAGGCGGCGGCCGCGGCAATCGCGCTCTACCGGCGGATGCAGCTGCCTTCACCCGAGGAGATCGGCTTCCGCTACCCGCATCAGGTCTCGGGCGGCCAGCTCCAGCGCGCCATGACCGCCATGGCCATGGTGGCGCGGCCCGACCTGATCGTCTTCGACGAGCCGACGACCGCGCTCGACGTGACGACCCAGATCGAGGTGCTGGCCGCCATCCGCGACGCGGTCGAGGCGATCGGCACCTCGGCCATCTACATCAGCCACGATCTGGCGCTGGTCGCCCAGATGGCCGACCGCATCATGGTGCTGCGCCACGGCCGCCTCGTCGAGGAAGCCGACACGCGCACCATGATGGCCAGCCCGCGCCAGGCCTACACCAAGTCGCTCTGGGCCGTGCGAACCTTCCGCGCCACGCGCAAGCCGGAGATGGCGGCCGGCACGACGCCGCTGCTGCGTGTCGAGCGGCTCACCGCCGCCTATGACGAAACACCCGTTCTGCAGGACGTTTCGCTCGACCTGCACAGGGGCCGCACGGTGGCCGTGGTCGGCGAGTCCGGATCGGGCAAATCGACCCTCGCGCGCGTTATCACCGGCCTGTTGCCGCCGCGCCAGGGCAGCGTCGCCTTCGAAGGCAAGACGCTCGCCGGCTCCTACCGCGGCCGCAGCCCGGAGGAGCTGCGCCGCGTCCAGATGATCGTGCAGATGCCGGACACCGCGCTCAACCCGCGACAGCGCGTGCGGGACGCGATCGGACGACCGCTCAAATTCTATCTCGGTCTCACCGGAGAGGCGCGCGAGCGGCGCATGCGCGAGCTGCTGACCGAGATCGAGCTCGATCCCGACCAGTACGTCGACCGCTACCCGGCCGAGCTCTCGGGCGGGCAGAAGCAGCGCGTGTGCATCGCGCGCGCATTGGCGGCCGAGCCGGCACTGCTCATCTGCGACGAGATCACCTCGGCGCTCGACCAGCTCGTCGCCGAGGAGATGCTCAAGCTGCTCGACCGGCTGCAGCGCGAGCGCGGGCTCACCTACCTCTTCATCACGCACGATCTCGCGACCGTGCGCGCGATCGCCGACGAGGTCGTCGTGATGAAGGACGGCCGCATCGTCGAGGCAGGACCGCGCGACCGGATGTTCGCGCCGCCGCACCATCCCTACACCGATCTGCTGCTGTCGAGCGTGCCGGAAATGGATCCGGACTGGCTCGATCGCTTGCTGGACCAGCGCAAGGCGCAAGCGCCGTCATGACCGATCTGGTCCTGATCATGGCCGACCAGCTCCGGGCCGACGCGCTCGGCTCGGCCGGCAACCCGGCCGCACGCACGCCCCATCTCGATGCGCTCGCGGCGCGCGGCATGCGCTTCCGCGATCACCTCACGCCCAACCAGATCTGCTCGCCGAGCCGGGGCACGCTGTTCTCCGGCCGCTATGCCCGCCGCCACGGCCTCGTTCACAACGGCATCGCGCTGCCCGCGGATATCGAGCTCCTGCCGCACGCGCTGGCACGCGCCGGTTGGCGCACCCATGGCGTCGGCAAGTTCCACTTCCAGCCGATCCTCGCCGCCGGCGAGCTGGCGATGCCGGATTCCAACGCATTCTGGCGGCGCGCCGAGAGTGCGAACTGGCGCGGCCCGTTCTACGGTTTCGACACGGTCGACATCCTGATCGGCGAGAGCGTGGCTGCGACCGACGGCGGACATTACGCGCGCTGGCTCGCCGGCACCGCGCCCCAGGCAATCAGGCTTTATGGCCGCGATCATGCTCTCGCGCCGCCGCCCGACGATCTCGACGAAGTGTGGAAATGCGCGGTGCCGGAGCATCTCCACTACAACACATGGATCGCCGACCGCGCCTGCGATGCGATCCGGCAAACCTCGCGGCACGACCGCCTCTTCCTCTACGTGTCCTTTCCCGATCCGCATCACCCGTTCACGCCGCCGGCACCCTGGTGCGATCTGGTTTCGCCCGTCGACGTGACATTGCCGGACTTCCAAGCGCGCGAGCTCGACCGCATGCCCGACTACATCGCGCGCGATGCCGGCGCCGAGGCGCGGCCGCGCACCGATGGCAAGAGCTACGTCGAATTTCTCACATCGCCTGGTGCGCCGCGGGAGCAGGGCTTCATGCGCTCGACCGAAGGCATCAGCGCAGCGACGCTGCGCCTCGCCATTGCCCACACCCATGGCGCCATCGCGATGATCGATCATGCCGTGGGGCGCATCCTCGCCGCGCTCGGCGACGCCGACCGGCTCGACGATACGATCATCGTCTTCACCAGCGATCATGGAGAATTGCTCGGCGATCATGGCCTGCTGCGCAAGGGACCGCCGCCCTATCGGCAATTGCTGCAGGTCCCGCTTCTGATGGCCGGCCCTGGCGTGGCGCACGGCGTCGCAGAGGGCCCGACCAGCCATGTCGACCTCAAGGCAACTTTGCTCGATCTGCTTGATGTCGACGGCGACTTTGGAGACGGCCACTCGTTTGCGTCCGCGGTGCGCAACCTCGACGACGAACCGCGCGCGGAAATTCTCGCCGAGTATCATCCGCGCATCGTCGCCGATCAGTACAACCAGACGCTGATCACCCGGGATTGGCGGCTGACCGTCTATCCGCGTCGATCCGACTGGGGCGAGCTGTTCGATCGCCAGCGCGATGCGGGCGAGCATCGCAATCTGTTCCACGAGCGACACCTGAGGTCGATCCGCGAAGGGCTTTGCGAGCGCCTCGGCCTAATCTGGCCACCAGCGCCCGACGCGGGTGGTCCCAAGCTGGCTGTGTATTAAATGGCGCGTGCAATCGCCAGCCGTGTACGCGCGTCATCCGCGGGGCTAGCATGATGCAAACGGGAGGAGGGATCTCATGACAAGGATTCTCGACAATGTGAACCGGCGCGACGTGCTGATGGGCGGGGCCGCGACGGCGCTCGCGCTCGGCGTCGCACCGCGGAGCTTCGCGCAAGCCGCACCCAAGAAGGGCGGCCGCTACCGCATCGGCCTGTCCCACGCGAACGCAGCGGACAATCACGATCCCGCGACCTGGGGCACCTCGGCCGTCATCAACATGGGTCTCTATGGCGCCATCTATAACTGCCTCATGGAGACCGGGCCGGACAACAAGCTGCGCGGCGAGCTTGCCGAGAGCGCGCAGTCCGAGGACGGCAAGACCTGGGTCTTCAAGCTGCGTCGGGGCGTCACCTTCCATAACGGCAAGACGGTCGACGCCGACGACGTCGTCGCCTCGATCAATCACCACCGCGGCCCGCAGTCGAAATCCGCCGCCAAGGCGATCGTCGACGCAGTGACCGACATCAAGGCCGACGGCAAGGAGACGGTGATCGTCACCCTTGCGGCGGCAAGCGCCGATTTCCCCGCTTTGATGACGGATTGGCACCTGGTCATCGGCCCGGCCAAGGAGGGCAAGGTCGACTGGGAGCCGGCGGTCGGCACCGGCGCCTACTCGCTCGTCTCCCACGAGCGTGGCGTGCGCATGGTGCTGAAGCGCAACCCGAACTACTGGAAGGCCGGCTGCGGCAACTTCGAAGATGTCGAGCTGATCCATATCGGCGACATCGCCGCGCGCATGAACGCGATCTCCACCGGCCAAGTCGACACGATCAACCGGCCGGACATCAAGACGCTCTCGCTGCTCCAGCGCAACACCTCGGTCTCGATCGACGAGGCGACCGGCACGCAGCACTACACCATGCCGATGTTCACCGACGTGGCGCCCTTCACCGACAACAATGTGCGCCTCGCCATGAAGCACGCGATCGACCGCAAGGTGCTGGTGCAGACGATCCTGCACGGCCGCGGCCGCGAGGGCAACGACAGCCCGATCACGCCGGCCAACACCTATTTCGCCGACGACGTGAAGCCACGCGCCTACGATCCCGACAAGGCGAAGTTCCATCTGAAGCAGGCCGGGCTCGCGACGCTGAAAGTCGACCTGTCGGCAGCCGATGCGGCCTTCACAGGTGCGATCGACACGGCCGTGCTGTTCAAGGAGCATGCGGCCAAGGCCGGCATCGACGTCAACGTGATCCGCGAGCCCAACGAAGGTTACTGGTCGAATGTGTGGACCAAAAAGCCCTTCGTCATGTGCTTCTGGGCCGGCCGCCCGACCGAAGACTGGATGTTCAGCCAAGTCTACGCCAAGGGTGCCCGCTGGAACGACACGCATTGGGACCACGAGAAGTTCAACAAGCTGCTGCTCGAGGCGCGCGGCGAGCTCGACCAGGCCAAGCGCCGGGCCATGTATCGCGAGATGCAGCAGATCGTCAGCGACGAAGGCGGCGTCATCATCCCGATGTTCGCCAACTTCGTCAGCGCGCGCTCGATCAAAGTCGCGCGCGGCCAGTCGATCGCCGCGAACTTCGACCTCGACGGCTGGAAGTGCATCGAGCGCTGGTGGTTCGCGTGATCTTCGTGCGTCGCTAGGATCTCCCTCCCTCGCGCCTCGGCGTGGGGGAGGGTCGGGGTGGGGGTCTGCGGTCAGGATTTCCGCTTGGGGCCCCCACCCTAACCCTCCCCCACCTTCGGTGAGGGCGGGAACAAGGGGGGCGGCTTCGAAGCCGCCCTTTGTCGTTTTCGGCAGTATGGCGCCGGAGCGCAATTCCCGCTAAGCAAGGCGCGACACCCCCGCCGGAGTTCAGCCATGTCGCGCGCTGCTCTTGCCTTGGCCTTGCTTGCCCTCGCGTTTCCCGCAGCCGGTGCCGACACCATCATCGGACCGAAGCCGCAACCCTTCGACGACGTCATGCGCATGGACGTGCCCGAGGTGCGCGTGACCACCTGGGTCGACCGCCTGGAGGCGCCCTGGTCGCTCGTCTTCCTGCCGGGCAACAACGCCGGCAACGCCGTGGTCAGCGAGCGGGTCGGGCGCATCAGGCTGATCGAGAACGGCAAGCTGGTCGCAGAGCCCGTCGCGCGCATCGATGCGGCGCAAGGCGGCGAAGGCGGGCTGATGGGCCTCGCCATCCATCCGCGCTTTCCGTCCGAGCCATACCTTTATGCCATGCACACGCACCGTGACGACAAGGGCACGATCAACCGCGTGGTGCGCCTCAGCTTCGACGGCAGGACGGCCAGGCACGACCGCATCGTCGTCGACCACTTGCCCGGCGCGAACTTCCACAATGGCGGGCGCATCGCCTTCGGGCCCGACGGGCATCTCTATGTCGGCACCGGCGAGATCTTCCGCAACGAGCTGGCGCAGAACCTGGGCAGCCATGGCGGCAAGATCCTGCGCGTCGCGGCCGACGGCGCGATCCCCCAGGACAATCCCTTTCCCGGTTCGCCGGTCTGGAGCCTGGGCCACCGCAACGTCCAGGGCCTGACCTGGCATCCCGAGACGCGCGACATGTTCTCGAGCGAACACGGCCCGTCCGGCGAGCTCAGCCTGCGCGCCTGGGACGAGGTCAACGTGATCCGCCGCGGCGCCAACTATGGCTGGCCCTTACAGGTCGGCGCACCCGGCCGCAGCGGCTTCGTCGACCCGATCGCGGCCTTTCCCGACGTCGCGACGCCACCCGGCGGCCTCGTCTTCTGGCGCGGCGACCTCTATGTCGCCACCTTGCGCAGCGAAACGCTGCTGCGCATCAAGGTCGAGCACCAGGGCAACAACTGGCGCGCGCGCAGCATCGAGCGCTGGTTCGCCGAGGCGGGCCAGCGCGGCCGTTACGGCCGGTTGCGCGATGCCGTGACCGGACCCGATGGCGCGCTCTACGTGCTGACCAGCAATCGTGACGGCCGCGGACGGGTGCGCGAGGGCGACGACCGCATCCTGCGCATCACCGCCGCCAACTGATCGATCGACGAAGGATTCCACCTGCCTTGACCGAGTCCAAGAATCCGTGGACCGCGCTCCGCGCGACGACCAAGTACGACAACAACTGGATCCGCGTGACCGAGCACGACGTGATCAACCCCATGGGCAAGCCCGGCATCTACGGCACGGTCCATTTCAAGCATCTTGCGATCGGCGTGGTGCCGATCGACGCTGACGGCTCGACCTTCCTGGTCGGGCAGTTCCGCTTTCCCTTCGGCAAATACAGCTGGGAGATTCCCGAGGGCGGCGGCGCGCTTGACGTGGCGCCGCTCGAATCGGCCAAGCGGGAGCTCATCGAGGAGACCGGGCTGGTTGCGGAACACTGGCGCCAATTTCTCCGCATGGACCTGTCGAACAGCGTGTCGGACGAAGTGGCGATCTCGTTCCTCGCCTGGAACCTCGCACACGGCCAGGCGCAGCCCGAAGAGACCGAGCAGCTGCAAATCCGCAAGCTGCCCTTTGCCCGCGCGCTCGACATGGCATGGGCGGGCGAGATCACCGATTCGCTGAGCGTCGCCAGCCTGCTCAAGGTCGAGCTCATGGCGCGCCGCGGCGAGTTGCCCGCCGAGGTCGCGCGCCTGATCATCGCATCATGAGCGCACCGGGCACCGCCATTGCGGCGGGCCGGCCCGCCGAGCAGCCCGTCATCGGTGCGCTGATGGTCTCGGGCTCGATGCTGTTCATCGCCGCGATGGACGGTTTCGCCAAATACCTGACGCAGCGCTATCCGATCATCGAGATCGCCTGGGCACGTCATTTCTTTCACTTCGTCATGCTCGCGCCGATCGTGCTATGGCGTTACGGGGTCGCCGCCACGATCCGCCCGCCGCAGCGCGGCCTGCAGATCCGGCGCAGCCTGTTCCTGCTCGTCTCGACCATCTTCTTCTTTGCCGGCCTCAGCAACACGCCGATCGCCGAGACGCTCGCGCTTGCCATGGTGGCGCCGCTGGTGGTGACGATCCTGGCGCCCTTCCTGCTCGGCGAGCATGTCGGCTTCCGGCGCCTCAGCGCGGTGACGATCGGCTTTCTCGGCGCGCTGTTCATCATCAAGCCCGGCACCGACGTATTCCAGTGGACGGCCTTGTTCGGGCTCGGCTCCGGGTTCGTCTACGCCTTCTACATCATCGCCACGCGGCGGCTCGCCGGCACCAGCCCGCCGCTGATCACGCTCACTTTCACCGCGCTGGTCGGCGCGGCCTCTACCTCGGCGGCTCTCCCTGCCGTGTGGGTGACACCCACCCTGTTCGACCTTGCCGTCATGGTCGGGATGGCCGCCATGGCGATGAGCGGCCATTTGCTGGTCATCCTCGCCTATGAGCGTGCCGAGGCCTCGAAGATCTCGGCCTTCGCCTATAGCGAGCTGATCTGGGCGACCGCCATCGGCTATGCCGCGTTCGGCGATTTCCCCGATGTCTGGGCCTGGCTCGGCATGGCCATCATCTGCGGCAGCGGCGTCTACATTTCCATGCGCGAGCGGCGGGTGGCGGCAGCGCGCAGCCCGGGCTAGTCTTGTCGTCATGACGATGCGCCCGCCCGCCGACCTGGGCATGCCGGTCGACCAGATCGACACGCCCGCCCTCCTCATCGACCTCGACGCTTTCGAACGCAACCTCAAGCGGATGGCGGATGCCGCCGCTGCCGCCGGTGTTCGACTTCGCCCGCACGCCAAGACCCACAAATCGCCGACCATCGCGCTGAAGCAGGTGGCGCTCGGCGCGGTCGGCGTGTGCTGCCAGAAGGTGAGCGAGGCGGAGATCCTGGTCGCCGGCGGCATCGCCGACGTCCTGGTCAGCAACCAGATCGTCGGCATGCCCAAGCTGCGCCGGCTGGCCGCCCTCGCGCGCCAGGCCCGCATCAGCACCTGCGTCGACGACGTCGTGCATGTCGACGGGCTGGAGCTGGCGGCCTCGGAGGCCGGCGCGCAGATCGAGGTTCTGGTCGAGGTCAACATGGGCGGCAATCGATGCGGCGTCGAGCCCGGCGAGCCGGCCTTGGCACTCGCTCAGCGCATCGCCAAGTCGAAGCATCTGCGCTTCGCGGGCCTGCAGGCCTATCACGGCTCGGCTCAGCACAAGCGCACGGCGGCCGAACGGAACGCCGAGATCGCCCAGGCGGCCGACCGCGCGCGCCGGACTCGGGACTTGCTGGTGCAGCACGGCCTGCCGTGCCCTGCCATTACCGGCGCCGGCACCGGCACCTTCATGCTCGAAGCGGCGAGCGGCATCTGGACCGAGCTGCAATGCGGCTCCTACGTGTTCATGGATGTCGACTACGCGCGCAACCTCGACGACGATGGCAAGCCCTACCAGCGCTTCGAGCACGCGCTCTTCGTGCTGTCGACCGTGATGAGCCGGCCGGCCGACGACCGCGCCGTGTGCGACGCGGGCCACAAGGCGTCGTCCGTCGATTCCGGATTTCCCGTCGTGGCCGGTCATGACGAGGCCGAGTATGTCCGCGCTGCCGACGAGCATGGCCTGATCAGGCTCAAGCGGCCGACCAACCGGCTGCGTATCGGCGATCGCATCAGGTTGATTCCCGGCCATTGCGATCCCACGGTCAATCTGCACGACTGGTATGTCGGCGTGCGCGCTGACCGGGTCGAAGCGCTCTGGCCGGTCGCGGCACGCGGCGCGCTGCTCTAGGTCCAAGCTGATCGCCGCCGACGGCGCGCCGTGATCCGCGCGTGACGCGCCTCCTTCTGATCAATCCCAATACCGATGCCGCCACGACGGCGCGCATGGCGGAGATCGCCCGCGGCGCCATTGCCGGCGTGACGATCGAGACCGCAACCGCCCGCTCGGGCGCGAGGCTGATCACCAACCCGGCCCAGCTCGCGGCGGCCGCGCTGGCGGTCGATGCGCTGCTCGACGACGCGGCGCTCGATGGCATCGACGGCGTGATCATCGCCGCCTTCGGCGATCCCGGCCTGGCGGAGCTGCGCCGGCGCCTGTCGATACCCGTCACGGGCATTGCCGAGGCGGCCATGGCGAAAGCGGCCGAAGGTGACCGTCGCTTCTCGGTGGCAACCACGACCCCGGAGCTGGCCGACGGCATCCGCGCTGCAGCCGACGCCTATGGCCATCGCAAGCTGCTGATCTCCATCCGCGCCACGATCGAAGATCCTGCCGCGTTGATGGCCGATGAACGCAGGCTGGTCGAGGCGCTGGCTGCGGCGTGCGACAGCGCCCTTCGGGTCGACGGCGCGCAGGCCGTCGTGATCGGCGGCGGGCCGCTGGCACAGGCCGCGCGCGTGCTGCGTGACCGCTTTGCAGAACCGATCATCGAGCCGCTGCCGGCCGCGGTGGGTCTCGCACTGCTGCGGGCTCAGTCGCGCCCGCTCGGACGGTAGTAGGGCTCGTCGCCCAACCCGTCCAACCATCCGTCGTAGAATGACCGCACATAGGGGAACACCTGCCGCGCCAGCTCGCGTCGCGCGCTCTCGGCCGCGGTCAACGGCCGCGCGAAGCGCGCGGCGATCTCGGCCAGCACGGCATCGCGATCGATGCGCGTGAATCGTCCATCCCGGTAGACGATCTCGCCATCGATCATCACCGACTTGACCGACGTGGATTTGGCGCGCTGGACCAGCACGTCGACCGGCGGAATGGCGTCGTTCTGGTATGGGTAGGTCACCGATCTCCAATCGAACATGACGAGATCGGCGGAAGCTCCCGGCGACAGATGTCCGATGCGGCCGCCGAACGGCGTGGTGAGCGCGCCGTGCTCGGTCGCCATGCGCAGCACGGAGGACGGCGACGGCTGCGGCGCGTCGATGCCGGGCTCGCGATGGGCACGCAGCACGAGCCGCATCTCCTGGAGCATGTCGCGATCGTCATTGATGCCTGCCTCGTCCAGCCCCAGCGCCACGGGAATGCCCTGCGCCAGGAACCGGTTGACGGGCGCCATGCCGCTCTTGAGCCGGAAGTTGGACGAGCAGTTGTGGCAGATGCGCGTGCCGGTCGCCGCGCACAGCGCGATGTCGTCCTCGGTCATCCACACGCCATGGCCGATCGTCATGCGTGGACCGGTCAGGCCCATGTGGTGCAGATAGGCGAGCGCGGTGCCCTCGGTGCGGCGTTTGGCGTAGGCCTTCTGGTAGGGCGTCTCGACCAGATGCATGTGCATCGGCACTGCAGCGCGCGCCGAGATCTCGCCCGCCGCCTCGAGCGCGCGGTCGCTGAGCCAGTGCAGGTTGGCGGGCGCCACCTGGCAGCGGATCAGCGGATCGTCGCGGTGCGCCGACAACAATGTCTCGACGATACGCACCTGCTCGTCGAGCGGCAGCGTGAAGCGCCGGAAGTATTCCCCCATGGCCGGCCGCATTTCCGCCGGCAGCCGAGCGGCGAAAGCGTCATCCGCCTCGTAGACCAGCCGATTCTGATCGCGCAGCGCCATCGAGTAGGAGGCGCGCATGCCGATGTCGCGGTAGGCGCGTATCACCTCGCCGGCGGCGCGCAGCACGTCCTCTGACGTGCCCGGCGCCCGGCTGTGCAGATGCTGCACCGTGGTCACGCCGCACGAGATCATTTCGAAGGCGGAGTAGAGCGTGTCGAGATAGAGATCGACGTCGCGCAGCCCGAGCCGCGCGGCGAACCACAGCTCGAGCGGCAGGTCAGGCGCGCCGAGCTGCAAGGGTGTCGTGCCGACATGATGATGGGCGTTGATCAGGCCGGGCGTGATGAACATGTCCGGATCGCCCAGCACCGCGGCATCCGGATGATCGCGCCGCATGTCGGGGAGCGGCCCGATGGCGACGACCCTGCCGGCATCGATCAGGATACCGGCGTCGCGATGCAGAACCGGCTGGTCGTCGGCGGCAAATCGTTCGAGCACCAGGGCGCCGTGGACGATCGTGCGGGATGGCGGCATGGACCGATCACTCCTGAGTTGCGCGCGAACCGATCCGAGCGCGCCTCGTTTCCTCGCCCATGCTTGCGCCGCCCGGATCGTTCTGGCAACCTCCGAGCGCGTCTCATTCTTGGCCGCGCCGATGACAACGACCACATTAGGCGGCCCACCGCCGAAGCTCTTGGTTCCTAGACATCGCCGCCTGATCCGTCGCCTGCTCCATGGCGGCGGTCTGTGGCCGGCTGTCCCGGCGATCGTGTTTCTCGTGATCTTTCTCGTCCTGCCGATGGCGACGCTGCTCGCCTTCGGTTTCGTCACCATCGAGCGCGGCCGCATCGTCGGCGACACCCTGACCCTCGAGCACCTGATCAAGGCGCTCAACGACGATCTGGTCTGGCGCTTGATGTGGCGCAGCCTGTGGGTCGCCGTCGTGTCGTCGCTGCTGACGCTCGCGCTCGGCTATCCCGTCGCCTACCTGTTCTCGCAGGTGCGCGGCCTGGCGCGCGTGCTGATCCTGGTTGCGGTCATCTCGCCGCTGCTCACCAGCGCGCTGGTGCGCGCCTATGCGTGGCTTGTCATCCTCGGCGGACGGCGCGGCATCGTCAACCAGACACTGCTGTCGCTGGGCGTGATCGACGAGCCCTTGCGCATTCTGAACACCGATTGGGCCGTGCTGATCGGCATGACGCAGATACACCTGCCGTTCATGATCCTGCCGCTGCTCGCCGTGCTCGCCGAGCGCGACCGGCGCCTCGAGGAAGCGTCTGAGAACCTCGGCGCCAGCCGCACGGAAACCTTCTTCCGCGTCACCGTGCCGATGTCGATCCCCGCGATCTTCGCCGGGCTGGCGCTGGTCTTCGCCATCTCCTACACGAACTTCATCGTGCCGCAGCTACTCGGCGGCGGCGCCTATGCGACGCTTGCCGTGCAGGTCTATGAACAGACCGTGGTCGTGCTCGACTGGACGCGCGGCGCGGTGCTCGCCGCGATCCTGCTCGCAACGTGCTTCGCATTCGTGCTGGCGATCGTCGCGGCGGGAAGGCAGCTCGCGCGCTGGGCCGAGGTGACGCGATGAGCCGCCGAAAAGTGTCCGCGATCGACCTTGCCGGCGGCACGGCACTCGCCCTGGTCGCGGGTTTTGCACTGCTTCTCCTGGTGGCGCCCAGCCTGATCGTCATCGCCGTGTCCTTCGAGCCGCGCGGTTACATCGCCTTTCCGCCGTCCGGCTTCTCGACGCGCTGGTACGGCCAGGTGCTGGCCAACCGCCAGCTTCTCGACTCGATCGGTGTGAGCGTGACCACCGCCCTCTGGGTCACGGCGATCACGCTGCTGCTGGGCATTCCCGCCGCCTTCGCCTCGGTGCGCGGCACCTTTGCCGGCAAGTCGGCGGTCAATGCCTTCCTGCTGTCGCCGCAGATGATGCCGGGCATGGTGATCGGCATCGCCAGCCTGTTCTTCGGCGCCTATTTCGCGTTCCGCGCCTCTGACCAGATGCTGGTGCTGGCGCTGTCGGTCTTCTGCCTGCCCTTTGTCATCCGCATCGTCATGGCGAGACTCGCGGGCCTCGATCAGCGGCTCGACGAGGCGAGCGCCAATCTCGGCGCCGGTGCGCTCGAAACCTTTGCGCGCGTGACCGTGCCGCAGCTCGGACCGGCGATCATCGCGGCTGCCGCCTTCACTTTCATCGAAGCGTTCGACAATGTGACCGTCGCGCTCTTCACATCCGACGTACGCGGCCGGCCGCTCGCGGTCGAGCTCTACTATCTCGTGCAATACGACAATACGCCGGCGATCGCCGCCATCTCCGCCTTCGAGATTGCGCTCTCCTTTCTTGTCATGATCGTGATCGCCCGCACGGTCGGGCTCGATCGCATCGGACGTCTGAGCTGATCGCGATTCAGCTCGTCGGGTCGCCGGCCAGCCCGGTCAAGATCCGAGACAAGCCGAGCTTCCTCGAATTCGGCTCCGGGCTCGTCAACTTCGCCCTGACCATGCGCGACGACAACAGGGCGGCGCGCTCCAGATCGAAGCCGGGAGTGAGGAATCCCACGAGGAAGCCGGCAGCGCACACATCTCCGGCCCCGGTTGGGCTGTGGATCTGGTCGGCGGCCAGCGCCTCATGTGAGAATCGAGCGACGCTGACATCTCCTCTCGCGGCGCCGAATACCGAGACACGGCCCGATTCCTTGACGATGATCGTCAGTCGCTGCCCGCCGATCTGCGCCAGCAGGCTGCGTACGGCCTCCTCGGCCGGCTGCCGAGCACGTGCAAGCAGCGCCAACTCGCGATCGCTCAGGAACAGGTAGTCGGACATGCCCGCAAACCCCAACACCAGATCGCAGTCGTCCCGGCACATGAAGTGACCCGGGTCGAAGCTGATGCGGAGTGCCGTGTTGGCCATCTTCGCGCCGTCCAGCAGGCTTAGAACCCGTTCGACAGCTGGACGATCGAAGAACGAGGTGATGTGTACGAGCCTGGCCGCACCGAGCGTCGACAGGATCGTCGCGCGGCGCTCGTCGAGATGCTCGGCCAGCTCGAGATTGGCGCCCGGGCACGTTTCAAGACCACGTCGCGTCCCATCAACGACCGCGACGCATTGCCCGGAGATCGCCCGCGACCGACGGATCAGGTCGACGCTGATCCGCGATGCCTTCATCTCGGCGAGAACGTCGAAGGTTTCGCCGGGTATGACGCCCGCGACGCCGACATAGCCGACCGTCATTTGGGCGGCCGCTGCCGCGATGGCCTGCGCCGCATTGAAGGCAGAGCCGCCGAGCACGCGGCGCACATTCGATCGACCAACGCGATCGAGCAGCTTCTCGATGCGCTGTGCGTCGACCTGGCGCTCCGATTCGAGAACGACATCGTCGAGGAGACGCGCGTTTGCCGATGTCTTGCGGACGATATAGTCGACGTTGATCCCGCCGATGGCGATGACGTCGACCATGGTTAGGTCCTGCGGGACAGCCCTATCGCTTCGCTCTTGCGCGCCGCGCCGGTTTCGTCGCTCTCTTCGTCTTTCTGGCCGGGGTCTTGCGCTTTGACGTCGCCGCCGCGCGGCGCAGCTCGCGCAACACTTCCTGCGTATGCTGTCCGAGCGTCGGCGCCGGCCGGCGCACCCTGCCGGGCGTGCGGGACAGCTTGACTGGCACGCCCAATGTGCGCGTGGCGCCGGCGGTCGGGTGATTGACCGGCACGACCATGTGGCGGTGAAGAATCTGCGGATCGGCGAACACCTCGGGATGGGTCATGACCGGGCCGACGGGAATCCCGGCCGCGGTCATGGCGTCTGCCCAATGCTGCGTGCTCTGCGTCTTAATCTTCTCGCTGAGAATGTCGACCAGAAGATCGTTGTGCAGCACGCGGCCGGCATTGGCGCGAAAGCGCTCGTCCTCGAGCAGATGCTCCATGCCGAGCACCCGGCAGAGGCGCGTCCACATGACCTGTGCCGATCCGCCGATGGTCATCCACCCATTGCTGGTCTGGAACACCTGGTAGGGCGCGCTGCCGCGGTGCTTCTGGCCGAGGCGCGGCGGGCGTAAACCCGTCGCGAAAAAATAGGCGGCCTCGTAGACCTGCAGCGAGACGGCGGCCTCGAACAGCGACGTGTCGACTTGCTGGCCGCGGCCGGTGCGCGTGCGGGCCTGCAGCGCACTGAGTATGCCGATCGCGCCGAACATGCCGGCGGCGACGTCGGAGATCGCGATCGGCAGGCGGAGCGGTGGTCCGTCGACCTCGCCGCACACAGCCATCAATCCGGACATCGCCTGGGTCATCAGGTCGTAGCCGCCGCGCTCGCGATAGGGGCCGGTCTGGCCAAAGCCGGAGATCGAGCACCAGATCAAGCCCTTGTTGCGCTTCGACAGAAACTTGTAGCCAAGCCCGAGGCGCTCGAGCACGCCGGGGCGGAAATTCTCGATCAGCACGTCGCTGCGCTCGCCGAGCGCGCGTGCCGCCGCCAGCCCGTCCGCGGTCTTGAGGTCGAGCACGACGCCGCGCTTGTTGCGGTTCCACAGCATGAAGGGCGAGCTCTCGCCGCGGCCTTCGGGGCCGAGGAAGGGCGGCATGTCGCGCGCGGCGTCGCCCTCGCCTGGCGGCTCGACCTTGATCACGTCGGCGCCCTGGTCGGCTAGGATCATGGCGCAATAGGGCCCGGCCAGGTTCTGCGAGAAGTCGAGGACCTTCAGTCCCGCCAGCGCTGACGGCATGGGTGCGCTCCGCTCATTGTCACCGGGCTTCAGTCTCGGCGGGACATGACAGCGGCGCAAGGGTTTCGCATTGAAGCCTGCGCCGCGTGTGGCAAGCTAGCGACGCACAGGGAGGAGGGAACCTCATCTTGTCGGACGATATCCTGCTACGCGTCGATGCCCAGGGCATTGCCGTGGTCACGCTCAACCGGCCGGCCAAGCGCAACGCCATGTCGCTCGCCATGTGGCGCGAGCTCGGCGTGATCTTCACCGATCTCGCCCGCCGACCCGACGTGCGCGTCGCGATCCTGACCGGTGCCGGCGGCCATTTCTGCGCCGGCGCCGACATCAGTGAGTTCGCCGCCGTGCGCTCGACCGCCGCGGACGCCGAGATCTACGACCGCGACAGCGGCACGTCCTACACGGCGATCCGCGCCATGCCCAAGCCGACCATTGCTGCGGTCGAGGGTTTCGCCATGGGCGGCGGGTGCGGCCTTTCGTTGTGCTGCGACTTCCGCGTCGCGCGCACCGGCGCCAAGTTCGGCATCCCCGCCGCGAAGCTCGGCATCGTCTACAGCCTCGGCGAGTGCGAGGCCCTGTTCACGACGGTGGGCCTGTCGAATGCCAAGCGCATCCTGTTCTCGGGCGCGCCGGTCGAGCTCGACGAGGCTCTGCGCATGGGCTTCGTCGATGCGACGACCGAGGGTCCGGTCGAAGAGGCCGCGATCGCCTTTGCCCAGCGCATGACCGAGAACGCGCCGCTCGCGATCGCCGGCATGAAGACCATCCTCAACGGGCTGGCCGACGGCTCCGCCCACGGGCGCGAGGCGGAATTCGCCAAGCTGGTGACCCGCTCGATCGAAAGCGACGACTACAAGGAGGGCGGCCGCGCTTTCCTGGAGAAGCGGCGCGCGAAGTTTCAGGGGCGGTGACTAGAAATTGCCTCATCCTGAGCCTGCCGAAGGATGAGGCCCCGCTGCAGTTCGTACCCTAACGAATTGGCATCATTGTTTCGGCCGGCGTCATCACCCTTCGACAGGCTCAGGGTGACGATTTGGCGTCAGCGCGAACCCAGGATCGACGCGCTAACCGAGCGCGGATCGCGCAGGGTCCAGCGGCCGGCGTCGACCTGGGCCAGGAAATCGCCGAGCACCCGATTGAAGAGGTCGGGCTCCTCGATGTTGAAAGTGTGACCGGTGCGCGGCAGCACGACGAGGGCGGAAGACGGGATCGTCCGCTTGAGCATCAGGCCAGGATCGAGGCAGGGCTCGTCCTCATCACCATTGACGATCAAGGTCGGCACGACGAGCTTCGCGAGCTTGTCCTTGAGGTCGTAAAGCGACGGGCGGTCGCGCTGGACACCGAGCAGGGTCAGGGCCGAGCCGGTCGCGGAATGCTCGCCGAGCTGGCGGCGGAACTCGTCCCAGCCGCGCGGATCCTTGTTCTGGAACTGCACGCGCGCGGCGCCAAGCGCATAGCCCTCCGCCACCTTTTGCGACCCGTCCGACCTGAAGCGCGCGGCGGCCGCCTCGGCCTCCTGCTGGAACTGCTGGCGCTTGCCCGGCTCGGCGCCGTAGCCGCAGCCGGCCACGGTCAGCGACACGGCCATGTAGGGATAGGTCAGGCCGAAATGCAGCGTTGCGAAGCCGCCCATGGACAGGCCGACGACGTGCGCGCGGTCGATGCCGAGATGCTTGAGCACGTCGCGGATGTCGTCGGCTGCGCGAGCCTGGGAATAGAACGACACGTCCTCCGGCACAGCCGAAGGCGGGTAGCCGCGCGCATTGTAGGCGATGCAGCGATAGCGCCGCCCGAAATGCCGGAGCTGCGGCTCCCAGCTCCGATGGTCGCCCGCGAACTCGTGGACGAAGATGATCGGCAGACCGCTGCCGGTCTCCTCGTAGTGGAGGGTGACGCCGTCGGACGCTTTGGCGCTCGGCATGTTCGGACTCCGCCGGTCAGTGCGGCCCGTGGGTCGCCGCACCGCCATCCACGGTGATCACCGTGCCGTTGATGTAGCCGGCGCGCTCCGAGCAGAGGAAGGCGACGAGACCGGAGATCTCCGCGGTCGTGCCGGCGCGCCCGAGCGGCATGCCCGCCGCCAGCTCCTTCCAGCGCTCGGGATCGCCGAACTTGTCCTGCGCGCGCTTGCGCTGCAGCGTCACGTGGCGGTCGGTCGCGATCGGCCCGGGATTGATGCCGACGACGCGAATATTGGACTTGATCGCGGATCCACCGAGCGCGCGGGTGAAGGCCATCAGACCGGCATTGGCCGTGCTGCCGGCGATGTAGAGCGGATCGTGCCGCTCGCCGGCGCTGCCGATGATGTTGACGATGACGCCGCTCTTGCGCTGGCGCATGTGCTTGAGCATGGCGCGACACATGTTGACGTAGCCGAACAGCTTGAGATCCCAGGCCTCGCGCATGCGCGCCTCGTCGACCGTGTCGAGGTCGCCGCCGGGAATGGCCCCGGCATTGTTGATCAGGAAATCGACGCCTGCGCACGCGGCCACGAGCTTCTCGGCCGCCCCGGGCTTGCCGATGTCGACCGGATGGATCTCGACACGCACCTGGCGCTTGGCCCGGATCATCTCGGCCGCCGCACGCAGCGTCTCCTCGCTGCGCGACGCGATGTGGACGTCCACCCCCTCGCCCGCGAGCTCCTCGGCGACCGCGAGGCCGATGCCCTTCGATGCCCCGGTGATCAGCGCGCTGCGGCCGGCAAGCTTGAGATCCATGGCTGCTCCCCTGACGATGCCGGCCAGAGTGTGGAGAGCAGCGATGCAGCCGTCAACGGCCGCAGCATGCGGGTCATGGGACCTGCACCGGCGAAATCTGCGGGCCTAGAAGAACGCGAAGACGCGGATCTCGATGCTCTCGCGCGGCGCGGCGTCGGGCGGCGAGGTCGGGTCATCGAAGGACGAGTGGAGCGAGAAGCGCGCGCGTCCGTCGAGCGCCGAATCGTAGCATTTGATGATCACGGCCTCGTGCCGCTCCATCGCCGGAAAGTAGAGCCAGCGATGAGAGGGATTGTAGACGCCGATATAGATCTCGCCCGTGCGCTTCTCGTAGACGAGGTCGCAAGCGGCCAAATCCTGCGGCGCGATGCTGCTGGCATCGACCAGCGCCAGCGGCCAACTCTCGACTGGCCCGCTGATCGGGCGCCAGAGGTTGAATTCGGCGAAGCGCCGCTTGAGGCGCGCCTCGGCCTCGTCCAGCGCCAGCAGGTCGCGCACGCGCTGGGGCCCCGACCTCTCCGTGTAGTCGTTGTGCACGCTGCGCACCGGCGCGCGCAGTCCGCGCTCGACCGCGCGGTCGGCGACCCGAATCGTGTGATCGAACACGACGACCTTCTCCGCGCCAGTCGTCTTCCGAATGAACGCCTCGACCTCGGGGTAGTAAACCCGGCGGATCTCGTCCGTGTCGAAGAAGTTGCGCACCTTGGTGTCGTGGCGCGTCAGAATGAAGGCCTCGCGGTCGAGCGACAGCTCCGCTGCGAATGGGCGCGCGTTGCGCACGCGCACCGGGAAGTAGCCGTAATTGCCCTCCCGCGTCGGCATGCCCGTGCCTTCGGGCGGGTTGTACGTGACCGGCTTCACCGCCATGTCGGCGAGATAATACATCTGGGCGCCGACCGTCTCGGAGCCGTCCGCCCTAGGGCGTTCGCGGGTAGCGGTGCGTGCGGCGATGCTTGGCATGACGACCTGCCCGGTCAGTTCGACGATGGTTTCAATATGGCCGAATCTGGTTTGCCAGCAAGCCTCAGAAAGCCTGGTTTTCACGATGATTTCTCATGCGTGAGCCCTAGATTTTCTCATGCGAGAGCAATCGATGGGGCGCCCTAGCCTTCCAGCACGGAGCGGATGGCGCGCACCAGCTCGTCGCGCCGATAGGGTTTGGCGAGAAGCGGGAATTCCAGCGGTGCGGCGCCATCGAGGCGCAGCGTGCTGCCCGGGAAACCGGAGGTGAGCAGCACCTTCAAGCCCGGCCGGCGCTGCACCGCCACCTTGGCGAGATCGTAGCCGCTCATCGGACCGGGCATGACGATGTCGCTGAACAGCAGATCGACCCTGAGGTCCGGCCGATCGAGTGCGGCCAATCCGCTTTCGGCGTTGTCGGCCTCGACGACGTCGTAGCCGAGCGAGCGGAGCTGGGCGCAGGCCGTGCGCCGCATCAGCGAGTTGTCCTCGACGACGAGCACGGTTTCGCCGCGCGCCTTGTTCGTCACCGCGGCGGCGGGCGCTGCCGATGCGGTCGCGGGTGCGGCTTCGCGCAGGCGCGGCAGGTAGATGCGCACGCAGGTACCGTGCCCGACCTCGCTGTAGATCTTCACGTGGCCACCCGATTGGCGCACGAAGCCATAGACCATGCTGAGCCCGAGGCCGGTGCCGTGGCCGGGCGCCTTGGTCGTGAAGAACGGCTCGAACACGTTGGCGAGCACGTCGGCGGGAATGCCATGGCCGGAATCGGTGACCTCGACGACGGCATATTGTCCCGGCTGCACGTCGGGCTCGGTCGCGGCATAGGCAGCGTCGAGCTCGGCGTTGCGCGTGCCGATGGTCAGCGTGCCGCCACGCGGCATGGCATCGCGGGCATTGTTGGCCAGATTGACGATGCAGCTGTCGAACTGTGCCCCATCGATCATGACCGGCCAGATGTCATCCGCGAGCTCGGCCTTGACCGTGATGTCCTCGCCCAGCGTGCGCTTCAGCATGTCCATGATCGAGGCCAGCCTGCGGCTGATATCGGCGCGATCGGGATGGATCGACTGCCGGCGCGAGAAGGCGAGCAGGCTGCGCGTCAGTTCGGCGCCGCGCATGGCTCCATTGAGCGCGGCCTCGATCAGCGCCGGCGCCTCGGAATCGGCGACGCCATCCTCGCGCAACAGATCGAGGTTGCCGATGATGATGCCGAGGTAGTTGTTGAGGTCGTGGGCCAGGACGCCGGTCAGCTTGCCGATCGCCTCCATCTTCTGCATGGCGCGCAGCCGCTCCTCGGAGCGGAGCCGCTCAGTGATATCGGTCAGCGTGCCCATGTAGCCGGTCACGACGCCCTGGGCGTCGCGGATCTCGACGGCCTGGCCGATTACGGAGCTCACCGTGCCGTCCGGGCGCTCGAAGCGGAACTCCGAGCGGAACGGCACGGCAGCCCACACCGCGGAGGACCATTCCTTCTCGACACGGGCGCGATCTTCCGCGTGCAGCGCCGCCAGCCACCCGCTGCCGCGCGCTCGTTCGGCCGACATGCCGGCGATCTCGCTCCAGCGCTGGTTGACGTAGAGACAGCCGCCCTGCGCATCCGTGCGGAACACGCCGACCGGCGACGAGGTCGCGAGCGATTCGAAGATGCGCTCGCTGGCGGCGGCGCGCTCCAGCGCGGCGCGCACGGTCGTCACGTCATTGTGCACGACCACGACGCGCATGGCTTCGGTCGGACCGAAGCGCGTGACACGGCAGAGGAACCAGCGCCGCCCCTCGGCGAGCGGTTGCACGTATTCGACTTCGAACTCGGCGCGCCGGCCGGCCATCACGTCGCGAATGCCCTCGGCCACCGCGCCCGCACCATCGACGCCGGCAGCGGCGGCATGGACACAGACGTCCAGATAGTCGGCGCCGTCCTCGGCGGTCTGCCAGGGCAGGCCGCCGGCGGCCGCGGCGCCGCGCCAGGCCGAGTTCGACGCGATGATCCGGCCCGAGCCGTCGAGCACAGCGAGCAGCGCCTGCATCGAGTCGATGGTGGCGCGGTTGAAGCGCTCGCTCTCGGCCAGTGCCGCCGTGCGCTCCGTCACGCGCTGCTCGAGCTCGGCGTTCAGGTCGCGCAACGCCCTCTCGGCGCGGCGGCGCGCCGTGATATCGACATAGATCGTCAGGAAGCCGCCGCCTGCCAGCGGATTACGCCGAAGCTCGATGATGCGTCCGTCCGGCCGGGTCCGCTCGGAGATGACGGACTGGACGTTCTTCAGAAGTTCGAGGCGCCGTTTGGTCTCGGTTTCAGGATCGCAAGGGCCGAATTCGCCCCTGCGTGCCTGGCTGAGAAGGATGTCGCGCAGCGGCGTGCCCTGCCGCGCGATCGCCGGATCGACGCCGGTCAGGTCGAGAAAATGCTGATTCCAGCCGACCAGCCTTTTGTCCGCGTCGAATACGGAAATGCCGTCGCCCATGTTGGCGACGATCGAGTTCAGGAGATCTGCCTGGCGCCCAATCTGGAGCTCGCGCCGCTTGCGCTCGGAGATGTCGCGATAGATGCCGATCCAGCCGACATCGGGAATGCGCAGGCCGTCGACCTGAATCCACGGACCATGCTTCATCTGGCGCTCGTAGTGCACTTCCGGCTGCTCGACCAGGTCGAAGCGCGAGCGGGCGAGCTCCTCGGGATCGCCCGGACCGTATTCGCCTCGGCGCGCCAACTCGCGCGCGATGTACCAGCCCGGATGCTCCGCTGCGAGTGCCTTGTCCTGGTCGATACCCAGCAGTTTGAACAGCTTATCGTTGGCCGTGATCAGCTTCAATTTGGAATCATAGATCTGAACGCCGTCCGGCAGCGCGGCCAGCATGGCGTCGAGGATGCGCGTCTTCTCGATGAGTGCCGTCTGGCTCGACAGCTCCTTGGTGCGATCGCGCATCGAGCCGCGATAGCCGAGGAACCGGCCGTTCTCGCCGTAGACCGGCCGTCCGTTGATGGAGATCATACGCAGCGCGCCGGAACGCGTGCGACGGCTCTGCGGCACGTCGCGGAACTCCTCGCGCCGGGCCACTGCCGCCTCGATGCGTCGCCAATGCTGCGGATCACCGCCGAAGATCCGGTCCGCCTCAGCCAGCGTCTTGCCGATGACGGCGCGATCATCGGGCGCCTGGACCTCGTCCTCCTTCGCCTGCCGACCCGGCGCGGAGAGATAGATCACGCGGCCCTGTGCGTCGCTTTCCCAGATCCAATCCGTGGAGATCTCCGTGAAATCGCGCAGGCGCCGCTCGCTCTCCTCGAGATCGCGCGCATGGCCGGTCGCCGCGACGCGCAACAGCACGCTGTCGCGCAGGCTGCTGTAGGCGTCGCGCAGGCTGAAGGTGATGTAGGCGAAGAACAGGATCGCCATCGCCGCCATAGACAGGCCGAAATTGCCGCCCTCGATGAAGAGGCGAGCGACCAGCGGAATCAGGGTCGGCACCGTGAAAACCATCACCGACACCCGGTCGACCGCGAGCGAGGCCGTGGCGCCTGCCGATACGCCGCCCAGCGCGAAGGCAAGCAGAGCCTGGTGGGCGACGTTGTCGGCGGGGAAAAGAATGAGGCTCGCCGCTCCCCAGGCGAGGCCGGTCATCGCCGCGCCGATGCGGAACAGGAGCAGCCATTTCCGGTCGTCGCGCCCTTCCGGCGCCGTGCGTCGGAAGGCCAGCGCCGTAGCCGCACGCAACGCCAAGGACAGCGCGAGCAGCAGCAGCCAGACACCCACAGTCGACGATCCGACGACATGCCACTGCAGGAGGGAGACCAGGCCGGCGACACCGATATTGCCGGCGATCGCGGCCGGAAACCCCCGGTAGAGAAGGCGAGTCTGCTCGGCCAGAAAGGCGGCTTCGGCATCCGCCGGCGCGGAAGGTGCGGAAATGCTCATCCCTGGCCCGAAGAACAGTTGGAACGGTCAGTTTACGTTCGATTTGCCAACGAAAGAATGCCGGACCGGCCGGCCGGCGGCAGTGCCCCAATCGTATAGAGGCTCATCAGGAAAACGAGTGGG
>Ga0194128_10000856_pt1 | contig 53872 bp, 40 predicted proteins | sample TA2KigCa65mmetaG_FD_148650 | JGI IMG/M metagenome (GOLD analysis project Ga0194128, IMG submission 148650) | Freshwater microbial communities from Lake Tanganyika, Tanzania - TA2015037 Kigoma Deep Cast 65m | ecosystem: Environmental > Aquatic > Freshwater > Lake | place: Tanzania: Lake...
AAGCGGTTCATCGCCTCCTCCTCGGTGTCGGGCATCTCGTCGGCGACGAAACGCTCGATGAGAGAACGATCGCCATCGGGGTCCATCGGGGCATCGAGGCGGATGTCGCCGGTGTTGAGCGCGGCGAGCGACTGCACGACGTCGACGGAGAGGCCGGTGAGCTGCGAGAGCTCTTCCGGGGTGGGTTCGCGCCGGAGCTTCTGGCGGAGGATCTCGGAGGCCTTGATGATGCGCGAGAGGTCGGCGGTGCGGTTGAGCGGGACGCGGACGGTGCGGCCCTGACGGGCGAGCGAGGAGAGGATCGCCTGACGGATCCACCAGACCGCGTACGAGATGAACTTGACCCCCTGATCGGGATCGAACTTCCGGGCGGCGGTGAGGAGGCCGACGTTCCCCTCCCCGATGAGGTCGATGAGGGGGAGACCGCGGTTCTGGTACTTCTTGGCGACGGAGATGACGAAGCGCAGGTTCCGCTTCACGAGCTCCTGCAGCGCGTCCTGGTCGCCGGCGCGGATCTTCCGCGCGACCTCGATCTCCTCGTTCCCCTTGAGGAGGGGATAGGTGGAGACTTCGTAGAGGTACTGATCGAGGATGTCGCGCTCCGGCTCCGCCGGAGCGATCCCGGCGGGGGCGGTGCGGCGCTTGCGACGCTTGGTGTCGGTGGTCATGTCCGTGGAGCGAATGGAGATACGAGCGAGCCCAAAGATAGAACGCGGCAGGATTTCCGCTAGGTTCCGCCTTGACCCCTGCAGTACGCTCGGATAGCTTCTTTGGTTCCTGACGGGTGCCCTGGGAACGGGAGCCGCGCGGGGGCGTAGCTCAGTTGGGAGAGCGCTTGAATGGCATTCAAGAGGTCAGGGGTTCGATTCCCCTCGCCTCCACTGCTAGGCCGGGCGCAGGACACGGTCTGGTGTGGATGGGATAGGTCTGGTGGCTGTACGGAGTGCGGGACGGCTCCGGTTCGCGGGAATAGCTCAGTTGGTAGAGCACAACCTTGCCAAGGTTGGGGTCGCGGGTTCGAGTCCCGTTTCCCGCTCTCGGGCGGTTAGCTCAGTTGGTTAGAGCGCCACGTTGACATCGTGGAGGTCACAAGTTCGAGTCTTGTACCGCCCATCGCCCCACGGCCGTCTCCGGTCGCTGGGGCGTTCGTTTCCCTCCAGCCCCAGTCCGATGCGCCTCGTTCGCGCCCTCCCGGTCCTCCTGCTCCTCGCCGCGCCACTCCATCTCGCGCCGGCGCAGGGCCCCAGCTGCTCCGTGGATTTCTCCAAACCCAAGGAGGTCGGGCAGGCGGCCGAGGCCGTCGACCAGGCACGTGCCCTCGGGGGGAACCCGGCCTTGGCGCAGCGGTCGCTCAAGGAGGCGATGCGTGCCCTACAGGACCCCAAGAAGGTGGCGGGGAACCCGGTCGCGGTCTCGCTGCTCCGTGCCCAGGTCTACCTGCTCTGGCTCCAGCAGCCCGGGGTCGGGGAGACGGTCACGAATGAGCAACTGAATGCGGCCGGTGACCGGTCGGCGATCGTGAATCTCATCGCCTCCTTCGACGCCGAGCTTCGCAGCGTCGAGACGGGGCGCCCGGAATGTCGGGACGAAATCGCCAGCCTGCGCAACTCGAAGGCGTGGGTGGATCGCATCCAGAAGGCGTTCGGCGCCTTGGAGGCCGGGCAGGCCGACTCTGCCGCGTATTGGGTCAGTCGATCGGTCCAATTGAATCCACGCTCGCCGTGGACGATGCGTGCCCAGGCCGAGTTGGCTGACCGCCAGGGGCGTCCGCTCGAGCTCATCGCCCTGCTGCAGGGTGCAATCTCCGAGGCCGCGACCGATACCTCCCTCGCGGCGATGGCCCAAGACATGCGCGTGCGTCTGGCGGTGGCGGCGGACGAGCAGTCGGTCGCGCAGCAGGGGGCGATGCGCGACTCGTTGCGCGCATTGGCCGTGGCCACGTTCACGCGGCTCCTGGCGGACAATCCGACCGGGAACCTGGGGAACTTTGCCTTCAACCGCGCGAGCCAACTCCTCCAACTGGCCCAGGATTCGGTGGGCGTGCGCTCGATCCTGGCCCGGCTCGTCGCGACCCCGGGCACCTACGGGGAGGATGTCCTCCTCCAGGCCGCGAACGTCGCGCGCATCGCGCAGCGCCGAGCCGATGCGATCGCCTTGTACGAGGGAGTCCGTGGCAGGAACCCATATAATCGGGACGCCGCCTATATCCTCGCCCTGTTCTACTACGAGGCGAAGGATCCGGCGGCGATGGCGCCGCTGGTCGAGCGCTCGCTCGAGATCGACCCGATCAATGCCGAGATCGCCCAGTTGCGCTCCCTCCTGCTCGGGCTCCAGGCCGACGCCGAGAAGGACGCGGCGAAGAAGAAGGAACTCCGGGCCAAGCAGTCGGCGGCGACGGAGTCGGCGCTGCGGATGGAGACCACCCAGCGGGTGGCCATCACCCAGATGGAACAGAAGTCGACCGGCCTGACGATGACCGGGACCCTCGAGAACCTATCAGATGCTCCGCGCTCCTACGTCCTGGGTATCGACTTCATCGACGCCACGGGGGGGACGCTCGACTCCGCATCGGTCCAGATCCCGACGGTGGCCCCGACACAGCAAGGGACATTCTCGGTAACGTCGACCAAGGCCGGGGTAATCGGGTATCGATTCCGGCCGATGCCGCTCCCGCCCGCTATGGCAGTACCGAAGGAAGCACCGAAGGCGACGCCGAGTGCACCTGCGCCGCGGAAGCGGCCCGGCTGAACTTGATCGATCGGACAGCTCCAGTCGGCAGGGGAGCCCGTCGGTTGACCGGTCGGACGGAGTCCTGTATCTTTTGAGGCTGGATAGTCAGGCGGGAATGCGCTCGTAGCTCAATTGGATAGAGCATCTGACTACGGATCAGAAGGTTGGGAGTTCGAGTCTCTCCGGGCGCATGAAGGACAGCTGGATGCTGGAGACTTGCAAGAAAGTCTTTACCGTGGGTTCGGGGCGTAGCTTAGCCCGGTAGAGCGCCTGCTTCGGGAGCAGGAGGTCGGAGGTTCGAATCCTCTCGCCCCGACTGATGTGGTGATCGAGGGCCGGCCCCCATCTGGGGATCGGCCCTCGGTCGTTTGCTACACACTGCGGTGTCGTGCGAAGGGCCGCCGAGATCGGCTCACACACCTCAACGATGCTCGACCGTGACGAACTTGGCGGCCGTGTGCGCGAGCCCTGCGTCAGCGGTGACTAGGGTGGCACCGAGTCCCTCAGCGAGCGCGAGATACGACGCGTCGTAGGCAGTGCATCCGGCGCGGTGCTCCCAGACGCGGGAGACCAGCGGGCGATGCGGGTGCCGATGGATCGGGAACTCCGCGAGGAGGTCGATCGCCTCTTGCGCGCGGCGCTCGGTCATCGAGCGCGTCCGCATCATCCGACGAAAGGCCTGGATGACCTCGAGGTCGATCAGCTCGGGCGCATGGAGGGTCGCCGCATCGGCGAGGATCGGGTCGGCGTCAGGGGAGGGTCCCTCCGCCCGCGTGAGGAGGTCCACGAGGACGGAGGCATCCACCACATACTCCGTGGAGGCGAGCGACGCGGCGACCGGGAGGCGGTCAGCGCGCATCGCGCTCACGACGGATCATGACGTCCGCCGGCTCGGGGAGGGTGACGGGCTCGAGTGCGGCGATCCGGCGCCGGATCTCGCTCATTGAGGGGCGGGCGACCAAGAGGGCAAGTTCGCGCTTCAGGTAATCAGAGAGGGTCATACCAGCCTCGGCGGCTCGGGTGGTGAGCGTGCGATGCAGGTCGGCATCGACGTGACGGATCTGGATCATGATGGCCATGTCCCAAGGTAGGAACATGTGCTGCACATGTCAACGGGGAGGTGGTGGCGCATGGACGGGAGGATAGGGGGCGCATCGCGGGGGGCGTCATCGATCGGGCGCGAGTGCGATCGATCGGATGCGACGCTGCCAGGGCAGATACTTTATGACAGAAAGTACTTGACATCTGCCATGCCCTGCCCGATACTCCACCCATGGCCTCGCCTCACCGGCACCCGCCGGCCCTGCACGACCGCGCCATCCAGGACCTCTCCTTCATCCGTCGCACGATGGAAGGGGCGGCCTCTTTCAGTGACATCCCCGGCTGGGGACTCGTCGGGATCGGGGTCACGGCGCTCGCCACCACCGCGCTCGCCCAGAGGCAACCGACCGCGGCGCGCTGGCTCGCCGTCTGGATCGGGGAAGCAGTGCTGGCCGCCACGGCCGGCACCGCGCTCCTCTGGCTCAAGATGCACCGCAACGGGCGCGTCTCCGCAGAGCTCCCGATCACGACTCCGGCGCGAAAGTTCTTCCTGGGGTTGCTCCCCGCGATCGTCGCCGGCGCGCTCCTGACCTACTCGCTCCTGGAGTTCGAGGCGATCGGAACGGTGCCGCCCGCCCTCGGGGTCCCGCCCCTCATCCCCGGCCTCTGGCTCACACTCTATGGCACCGCGATCGTCACGGCGGGACTCCACTCGGTGCGCGCGGTCCCGATGATGGGACTGACGTTCATGCTGCTCGGTGCGGTCGCGCTCTTCAGCTCCCATGCGGAGGGCACGTGGATGCTCGCGCTCGGCTTCGGGATCACCCACATCGGTTTCGGCTTATGGATCGCACGGAGGCATGGTGGCTAAGCGTGGTGCCGCAGCACAGAAGCCAACGACCACGACGCCCGGACGCGGTCACACCGAGGGCGCGCGCGCCGCGCGCCCGGCGGGGTTGACGGCCATGGTCGGCGATCCCACGGCGCCCCTAGCGCTCGACAGGGTGATCCACGAGCGGGTGCGCCTCGCGATCGTAAGCGCCCTCGCCGTGCATCCCAAGCTGACGTTCAGTGAATTGAAGGCGATGCTCGAGACGAGCGACGGGAACCTCTCCGTGCATGCGCGCAAGCTCGAGGAGGCAGGGTACCTCACCTGCACCAAGGGGTACGATGGGCGGGTCCCGCGCACCGACTTCAAGATCACGGCGGCCGGGCGGCGGGCGCTCGACGCCTATCTTGGCCACATGGAAGCACTGATCCGCCGCGTCGGCGGCGCCTGATTTCCTCATGGCGCCGACGGACGCCTTTCTTCGACCCTTTTACTTTATAATGCAAAATACTTTACATTATCCCTCTCGTACCACCCCGCTCCTGCTCGCCGCCCTCGGCGTCGGGATCGCGGGAGACCTCCTGATTCCGAGCGACCTCTGGCGCGCGGGGTTCGCGCTCTGGATGGCGGTGGTGGCGATCGTGGCGATCGGGCTGCGCGGACGCAACAGCAGTGCGTCGGTGGCGATGACCGCGGAGGATGGCCGTAGCTATCGTGAGCGCACCGCATTGATCACCGGCACCGCGGTCGCCGCGGCCGGACTCGCCTGGCGTGATGCAGAGATGCTTTTGCCGATCGATCTCCTCTCCACCCTCTGCATGGGCGCACTCGTCGCATGGCACGGGACGGGACGGCAGCTCGGCGACCTCACGGTGGTGCAAAGCCTCCGCGCCGCCGCCATCGGCGTGGTGACCCTCGCGACCGGTGCCCCGAGCGCGCTGCGAGATGGGGCCGAGCATTCGGAGGCGGAGCGGGCCGCGCTGGTGCGTCACCTCCGCGCCATTATGATCGGAATCGTCCTTGGGGTCCCTCCATTCCTCCTCGTCGGTGGCCTGCTCGGCGCCTCAGATCAGCGGTTCGCCGATCACCTATCGGCGCTCCATCGCCTCTTGACGAACGACGGGGTCGCGCACTTCCTCACCACCGCGTTCGTCGGCTGGCTCGCGCTGGGATGGCTCCGCAACGCGACACGCGACCGCGTGCCGACGGTCGTGCCGGAGGTCCGCTCGCCAGGGCTCCCCCTCCTTACGGTGAGCGTGGGGCTGACGGGCCTGATCGCGCTGCTCGCGCTCTATCTCACGACGCAGGCACAGGCGCTCTTCGGCGGGGCCGAGCACCTGCTCGCGACGGTGGGGCTCACGCCGGCGGAGTACGCGCGACGCGGGTTCTTCGAGATGGTCGTGGCCTCGGGGGTCGTGGTCGGAACGCTGGTCGTGGCCGAGTGGCTCCTGCACGAGGACCCGACGGCGCGGCGGCGGTTCGCGATGATCGGCGGGGTGCTGGTCGCCGAGGTCGCGGCGTTGCTCCTCTCAGCGGTGGCGCGGATGCGGCTTTACATCGGGGAGTTCGGGCTCACGGAGGATCGCGTGCTGGCCGTCGCGATCATGGCGCTCGTCGCCGCGGCGCTCGCGGTGGTGGTCGCCTCGCTGCCGCGCGGACAGTCGACGCGCTTCGCCCCGCGGATGCTCGGAGTGACGATCGGGTGGGTGGCGTTGCTCAACGTGGTGAACCCCGAGGCGATCGTGGTGCGCACCAACCTCGCGCGCGCCGCCGAGGGGGGGACGTTCGATGTGTCGTACCACGCGAAGCTCTCGGGCGATGCCGTGGCGGTGCTGGTGGCGGAGGCGGGGCGCCTCCCTGCCCCGACCTGTGCGGCGCTCTCGACGGCGCTCACCGCGCATTGGTCCAAGCGCCTGGCGGAGTCGTCGGGGGATTGGCGGAGCGAGAGCCTCTCGTCGCGGCGCGCGCGGACGTGGCACGCGGCGGGGGCGACCCTCCCCTGTCGCGTGGAGGGGGCGTTGGAGGGGACGGCGCAGTAGACTGGAGGGATGAAGACCGGACTCACGATCCTCTTGGTCGCGACGGCGCTCGTCGGGGTGGCGGTCGCGGCGGTGTGGGCCCCTGATCGATCGGTGGACTCACTCAAGGCGCGGTGGGCGCCGGCGCCCTCGCAATTCATCACCCTCGATGGCGCCGCGGTGCACTACCGCGACGAAGGGCCGCGCGATGATCCGCAGCCATTGCTCCTGTTGCACGGCTCCGCCGCGAGTCTGCACACCTGGGAGGGTTGGACGGCGGCGCTCCGTGGGGAGCGGCGGGTGATCCGGCTCGATCTGCCGGGGTTCGGGCTCACGGGGCCGTTCGCGGATGGCGCGGGATCACTGACGCGGACGATCGGGGTGATCGAGTCGCTGCTCGACACGCTCGGTGCCTCGAAGGTGGTCGTTGCTGGGAATTCGCTCGGTGGACTCTACGCTTGGCAGCTCGCCGTTCGCTCGCCCTCGCGCGTCGCGGGGCTCGTGCTGGTGGATCCCGCGGGCTACCCCTCGCAGGCGACCTCGGTCCCGGTCGGGTTCAGGGTCGCGGCGCTCCCGGGGATGCGCTACGTGGCCTCGCAGGTCCTCCCGCGGAGCGTGATCGAGAGCAGCGTAAAGAATGTGTACGGCGATCCCTCGAAGGTCACGCCGGAGCTCGTCGATCGGTACTACGAGCTCACGTTGCGCGAGGGGAATCGTCGCGCGTTCACACAGCGGCCGCGCACCGGAAGCGGGAGCACCGCGAATCGCGGCGGCGGACTCGACACCCTGCAGATCGCGACGATCCGTGTGCCGACGTTGATCCTCTGGGGGGATCTCGATCGGTTGATCCCGCCATCGAATGCGGCGCGCTTCTCGCGCGATATCCCAGGAAGCCGTGCGGTGACCTTCCCCACGCTGGGGCATGTGCCGCACGAGGAAGATGCGGCGCAGACGCTCGTACCGGTCCGCGCGTTCTTGGCGACGCTCCCGCGCTGAGCGTGCCCCGCGAGGCGCGCGCGTCCAACGACGCGCACCTCAGACCTTGAGGATGATCCCCTTCCGCCGCAGCGGCTCGAGGATCGCCCACCAGATGCCGACGAAACAGAGCGCGAAGGCGAGCGAGGCGTTCTTGGGCGCGAGCAAGGGAACGAACGCGCTCTTGTACACGACCGACTGCATGCTGACCATCTTCCCCGCGACCTCAATCTTCCAGAGCGACCCCATGAACTTGGCCATGAGCCCTGAGCCGAGGAAGGCGAGCAGCGGATTCACACCGAAGGCGAGCGCCGGCGTGGTGAGGCGTGTCATCAATGGTCCTTCGCCGAGCCAGGTGATCGTCGCGATCGCCATCGCGGCGAGCCCAGCGGTGAGTAGCACGTAGCTCGAGGTCCAGAGTGACTTGTTGATCGGGAAGGACCACCCCCACATCGCCCCCGCCATCGCACAGAGCGCGCCGACGGCGAAGAGTCCGTTCAGCCGTTCACTCAACGGGCGATCGCTCGCGATCCATCGCCCGGCGAAGGTGCCGAGGATCGCGGTGCCGATCGCGGGGAGGGTGGAGAGGACCCCTTCGGGATCCCACGTCTTCGATTGGCGCCAGAGATGTCCATCCAGCAGCGCGCGATCGATCCAGGCGGCGAGGGTGTGCGGCGCGGAATCGAGGAAGAGGATCCCTGGCCCGCCCTGCCCTGGCACGGGGAGCAGGGTCATCGCGAACCAGTATCCGTAGAGGAGCACGACGAGGGTGATGACCTGCTGCTTGAGCGTCGTGCGCTGCGTGAGCAATGCGGCGCAGATGTAGACGAGGCCGATGCGCGGGAGGACGCCAGGGATGCGGAGCCCGGTGATCCGCTCGAGCGGATAGAACGGAAAGGCGGCGAGCGCCCACCCACAGAGGATGATGATCGCGCCGCGCTTCACCGCCTGCCCGACGAGGGCCGATTCCGCATCGCCACGCGCGCGCCGCGTCTCACGCGAGAGATGCGTGGTGACGCCGACGATGAAGAGGAAGAAGGGGAAGATCAGATCGGTGGGGGTCCACCCATGCCAACTCGCATGCGCGAGCGGGGGGTAGATGTTCCCCCAGCTCCCGGGATTGTTGACCAGGAGCATCCCCGCGACGGTGAGGCCGCGGAAGACATCGAGGGAGCGGAGTCGGACGGTCGGCGTACTCATGGGCGTCGCTCGGCGCGGGGAGCCGCCTCACGCGGCCCGTCGCGGACGATCATAACCGCATTCCCGACGGTCCGCTCACCGGTGGGATCGCTCGGGCGATTGCGCACGGTGCCCGCGACCCAGAGCGCGGTGGAGCCGCCGCCATCGAGATTGAGCCCTTCGGTGATCCCGAGTTCCCGCATGAGATCGGCGAGCTCGACCAGCGTCATCCCTGCGCTCGCGGTCTGACGGCCATCGACGGCGATCAACCAGAGAATCCGTCCGCCCTCCGAGGTGCCGATCGCACTGCGCGGGTGGCGGGCGGCCGAGAACGAGGGCGCGGTACGCTCGAGCGAATCGGCCTGTGCGGCGAGACTCACGCTGTCGCGCACGAGCACCGGCCATCCGCCGCCGACGGCGCGCGGAGTGAGCATACGCTCGGCGCGCGATGGGGCCGAGGCTGACGCGGGGATCGCCGGGGCGACGAAGTGCTGTTCGAATGAGAGGCGCGGCGCGCGCCCCCACCAGCGACGGCGACTCGCCATCGCGATCGAGTCGAGCCGTGCGCGCGCCGATGCACCATAGGCCACGAGTCGGATCCCACGGATCGTGGTGTCACCGGTGACGCGCTTGGTGGAATCATCGACCGGGGTGGTCCCCCATCGGGCATCAAAACGGACGAGGGCCGAGGCCTGGGTGGGACGCGCATTCACGGCGTCGAAGACGAAGGTTTGGCCTCCGACGCGCAGGCGGCCCGCGAACGCGAGACCCCCGATCACCGGGGTCCCATCGGTCTCGATGGCGAACTGCCCGCGCTGGAGACGGCGGCGTTCGCGGGGGACATCGAAGCCGAGGATCGCCTTCCAGACCTCGCCCTCGATGACCTGGTTGTTGGTGACCTCACCGGTGCGGAGGTCGAAGAAGTCGGCGTTGAGGGCGACGGGGACCTCGCCTACGGCGGCGCCTGAGGTGGCAAGGCGGGTGGCCATCGACGAGGTGGTCTCGCGGCCCCAGAAGGAATCCCCGGCGTGGCGGACGGTGAGGGTCCAGGGCCCCTGGGTGCGGTCGACCCGGGCGAGGTGGATCTCCCAGGGGCCGGCGGGCCGGGTGAAGTGTAAGTACGTGATACCCGGCGCGACGGTATCGACCGTCATCGCCCCCTGCGCCCCGAGCGGAAGCCCGACAAGAATACTTAGGACACGACAGTAGTAATTGACACGGTTTACCATAGACCGTAACGTACCCCGGTGTTCTCACCTCCGTTAGAGTGCGGTCACCCCAACCCCGGAACAGCTCTCATGCAGAGACGATTCCTCGCGGTGATGATAGGCTCACTGCTCCTGGCCTCGCCGATCCTGGCGCAGGAGCGATCGGTCACCGGCAAGGTAACTAGCGAGCAGGGAGCCCCCTTGCAGGCTGTGACCGTCGTCATCAAGGGCACCTCCACTGCCACGCAGACCACTCGCGACGGCGACTATTCTATCCGCGTTGCCGTCGGTCAGGTGCTCCAGTACCGTCTCATCGGCCATGCCCCGCAGGAGCGGATCGTGGGCTCCGAGGCACGCTTCGACGTCCAGCTCAAGCGCGTGGCGACGAACCTCGACGAGGTCGTCATCACAGCGCTGGGGCAGACGGCGCAACAGCGCAGCCTCGGCTATTCGCAGCAGGCAGTCGCGGGACCAGAGATCGCGCAAACAACGCGTCAGAACTTCATCAACTCGCTGCAGGGACGCGTAGCGGGGGTGGAGGTGACGAGCTCGTCGGGGGTGCCGGGGGCCTCGTCCTCGATCACCATCCGTGGCGTGAGCTCGATCAGCTCGAGCAACCAGCCGCTGATCATCGTCGACGGGTTGCCGATCGACAACAAGACCCTGAACACGGGGGTGCTCGCCTCCGACGCCCCGGGGTCGACGACGGCGTTCAGCAACCGCCGTCTGGACTTCACGAACCGCGCCGCGGACATCAATCCCGAGGACATCGAGACCCTCGTGGTCCTCAAGGGCCCCGAGGCCTCCGCGCTGTACGGGATCGACGCAGCGAACGGTGCCATCGTGATCACCACCAAGCGTGGCACAGCGGGAACGGGCGGGCTCGAGTACAGCAACAACTTCCGTATAGAGAGCGTGCGGGCGCAGCCGAAGATCCAGCGGACCTTCGGGCCGACCTCGACCGACGGGACGGGGCTCCTCTCCTCGTTCTTCTACTTCGGCGCGCCGTACGCGGACACGACGACCTTCTACAACAACATCGACGGCTTCTTCCAGCCGGCGCTGACGCAGCGCCACGCCCTCGCGTTCAGCGGCGGGGCCCCCGACAACCGCGTGAACTATCGCGTGGCGGTGGCAGGGGACGATCAGCGCGGTGTGATCCCGAACTCGCTTTACCGGCGGATCAATCTCACCGGCGCCACGCAGGCGCAGGTGACGCGGTGGCTCAAGGCTGACCTCTCGATGCAATACACCTTCGCGAACAACGAGCAGTCGTACAAGGGCGACAATGGCCCGCTGATCGGCCTCCTTATCTGGCCGCAGACCGACGATGCGAAAGACTTCGTGACGCCCGCTGGGACGCGGCGTCGGATCACGACCGCCTCGGCAGGGTCGGCGGAGACCGACAACCCCTACTTCAACGTCAACAAGAATCGGGTCCGATCCGACAACACTCGATTGATCGCGAACCTGGGGCTCGTCCTGACGCCGTTCTCGTGGGGGTCGCTCAAGACCAACATCGGCCTTGATACCTACAACAATGACAACCTGGTGCTCCGGCATCCGGAGAGTGTCTACGGCTTCAGCAACGCCGGAATCCTGGATGTCGCGGGGGACAACACCCGCAACCTGAACATCCAGACCCTGCTCAACGCCAACCGCCGTCAACTCACGAAGGATTTCTCGCTGAGCGCCTTTGTCGGGAACCAGATCTCGCAGTTCCGATCGAACACCAGCGCCCTTCGCGGGGAAAGTTTCCTGGATCCGAACTTCGTCTCGGTGAACAACACCGCTACTCGCACCAGTCGGACGACGATCGCGGAGCGGCGGCTTCTGAGCGTCTTTGGGAGCGCGACGCTGAACTTTCGTGACTATCTCTACGTCACGGCGACCGGCCGCAACGACTGGACCTCGACGATCCCGGTGGAGCGGAACTCATTCTTCTACCCCTCGATCTCGACGAGCTTCATCTTCTCGGACGCCTTCCCGGCGATCGGGAAGTTCATGACGGGGCGGCTTCGCGCCGGCTACGCCGAGGTCGGCAAGGACGCGCGGCCCTACGCCTACCGCCCCTCGCTCGAGTTCAAGACGACCTCTTACGGAGGCTACGGCTACGGCTTCACTGGCCCGAACCTCGACCTCCGCCCCGAATTTGCGCGGTCGTACGAGATCGGAACCGAGCTCGGCTTTTTCCAGAATCGGCTCGGCGTCGACATGGCGGTTTACCGAAAACAGACGAAGGACCAGATTGTGAACGACATCCGCGGGAGCTACGGTACCGGCTTCATCTTATTCAATCTGAACGGGGCGGTAACCCGGAACGAGGGGGTCGAGGTCACCGTCCGCGGCACCGCGGTGCAGACGCGGAACTTCTCGTGGGACGTCCTGATGAACTTCGATCGGACGCGCGGTACGGTGCGCGAGCTTCCTAACGCCCTCCCCGAGTCCTACGTCTCCGACACCTGGCTCTACGGGAACATTCGTAACGGGACTCAGCCAGGACTGTCCACTCGGTCACTCACAGGTCGGTACTACCTACGCAACACGAAAGGTGAGCTCCTGATCGATCCGACCACCGGCTTACCACTGCGCCAGCCGTCAGCGTTCGTAGATGCGGGGTATGACCGCCAGCCTGACTTCATCATCGGTCTCACCAACACACTCCGCTACAAGAAAGCCTCCCTCAGCGTTCTCTTTGACATTCGGAAGGGAGGCGACGTCTTCAACGCCACGGAGCACTTCCTGACGACCCGCGGGCTCTCACCGCGGACGCTGGACCGTGAGACTCCGCGCGTGATCCCAGGCGTGCTGCGCGATGGGCGCGAGAACACCGCGACCCCAACCCGCAACACGATCGTCGTGATCCCGGCGGTGCAGACGGGCTTCTACACTGGGATGAGCGAGGAGCTCTTCATCGAGAAGGACATCAACTGGGTCCGACTCCGCGACGTGACTTTCCGCTACGAACTCCCGTCGGCGCTCTTCCGGTCGCGTGAGGCGAGCGTCTTCATCACCGGCAATGACCTCCTCCTCCTCACCAACTACTCGGGGATGGATCCCGTGGTGAACGGGAACACCGCTGCGGTGGGCGGCTCCGGCGCCGCCGGTGTCGACTACGGGAACTTCCCAATTCCGCGCGGGGTGAACTTCGGCCTCAAGGTGGCCTTCTGATGCCGACCACTCCAATCACCCATCCGACGCGCCGCGCCGCGGCGCGCCCCTCCACGCTCACCGGACTTCGTATGCCTCGGATCCGTGCGCTCGTCGTCGCTGGCCTACTCGCCCTCACGGCATCGGCCTGCGACGACTTCCTTGATGTGAACGACAACCCGAACGCTCCACAAACGGTCTCGGCGAATCTCTATCTCTCGCCGATGCTGCACTGGCTCGTTAGCTCCCCCCAGTGGGACGGGCGGTTCGTTTCCCGCTACACCCAGATGTGGACCCTCCCCAGCGGGTCGACGACCCCGAGCACCTGGGACCGCATGGGGTACGACCCAGGCTCTGACAACGGCGGCCAGCAGTGGCGCGACGTGTATTGGAACCATGGTCAAAATCTCGTCGATATGATGAACAAGGCGCGGGCCGAAGAGCGCTGGGACCTTCTTGGCATCGGATACATCTTGAAGGCGTGGGGATGGCAGGTCCTCGCTGACCTGCATGGCGAGATCATCGTGAAGGAGGCGATCAACTCTCGCACCTTCACCTTCAACTACGATTCGCAGGAGTACGCCTACAACGAGGCTCGGATTCTCCTTGACTCTGCCATTACCCTGCTTCGTCGCACCGACGGTGCAGTCAACCAAGCGTACATTGCTCGAACTGACTTCATCTATGGCGGTGATCGGAATAAGTGGCGCAAGTTCGCCTTTGGACTCCGCGCGCTCCATCTAAACCATTACTCGAAGAAGGGGTCTTATAGCCCAGCGGCAGTGATCGCCGCGGTCGACTCCTCATTCTCGGGCAACGCGGATGATGCGCTCCTCCTCTTCCCCAATACGGTCAACGAAGACCGAAACTTCTTTGGGCCGACGCGCAACAACATGGCGAGCTATCGGCAGACGCAGTTCGCGGTGGGCCTCGTGAACGGGACGGTCTTCTCGGGGGTGGTCGACCCCCGGCTGAACCGGATGTTCGTCCCATCGCCAGACTCGGTCTATCGGGGGCTCGACATCAACACCGGGGTCCTCCCGACAGCCACCCAGATCCCCCTGACGATCTGGCGAACGACCTCCCAATTGACGGCGGTCGGGCGGCCGGCGCTCTACCTCTTCGACGACAAGTCGAAGTTTCCGGCAATGACCTACGCCCAGCTCCAGTTTGTGAAAGCAGAAGCAGCGTTCAAGGCGGGAAACACGGCGATGGCCCGGGCGGCGTACCTGAATGGGATCGGCGCACACATTGACTTCGTCAATGCACGCAACGCCGAGATTGGGGCCTCGGTCCCGACGATCACGGCAGCGGAGCGGTCGGCCTTTCTTGCCAGCCCAGCGGTCGCGCCGGCAGCTGCGGACCTCAGGTTATGGCAGATCATGAGCCAAAAATATATCGCCCAGTGGGGGTGGGGGTTCAACGAGGCTTGGATGGATCTACGCCGTTACAACTACACTGAGCTTGACCCGAGCGGTTCAAGACAGGTCTTCCCGGGCTTTGCGACCCCAACAAATCTCTACGCCGACAATGGCGGAAAGCTTGTTCACCGCATTCGGCCGCGATTCAACTCCGAATATGTGTGGAACCAGGCTGGGCTCGACAAAATCGGCGGACTCGCGCTCGATTACCACACAAAGCCGCTCTGGATCACCCAACCATGACCCTACCCATGACCACGCGGACCCTCACGGCATTTAGCGCCGCCCTCGTCCTCTCGGCCTGCGGGATCGACCTTGAGACCACGGCCGTGCAAGATATCACCGCCCCTGCTGACGGGGCGTTCGTGCGCTTCTTCAACTTTGGCGTGGGTGCCCCCAGCGTAAATTTTTACGCTGGGGACACGAAAGTGACTGCGATCTCCTCCGCGACAGGGGTCGAGGCCGCCTCCGGCGTCGCCTATGGCGGGGTGGGAAACGCCGGGCTCTACTCGAACCTCAAGCCAGGCCCTTACACCTTCGCGGGCCGGATCATCGGGGCAGCGGTCGACAATGGGCTTCCGATCTCGGCGATCACCGGATCACTCACGGCCGGTAAGTACTACTCGGTCTATCAGAGCGGCCCGTACGACGCGGTCAACAAGACGGTCGGGGGATTCGTGGTCGAGGACCCGATCCCGGCAGCCTTCGATTACTCGCAGGCCTTCGTCCGATTCGTCCACGCGTCGGAGAACACGAACCCGATGACGCTGACGGTGACCAACACCGTCTCGACCGTGGCGTTCACCGTGGGCACGGCGATCGCCTACAAGGGGGCGAGCGGGTTCTCCACCGTGCCGGCGGGGACGTACAACATCGCCGGGGGCTGCGGGGCGACCTGCAATTCGACGGGGGCCGGGAACGCCACGACCGCCGTCACCCGCACAGGGATCACCCTCTCTGCAGGGCGATACTACACGATCGCGCTCCGCGGCAACGTGACACTCAACCCAGCGACCACCACGCTGGCGAACCGCCTCCAGTTCGATTTTTCGACGAATCGCTGAGCGGCAACATGGCTGGCACGGCGACGGGGGGCGGTCCAAATGGACCGCCCCCCGTCTCGCATCAGCTCCTTGGGGGGGGCGTTTCTGTCTCGGGAGCGGAGTGCAACCTCCGCGACAGCGAGGCGTGCAGTGCATCACTCGCTCCGGCGATCAGGGTCGCAGCCTCACGCCGGATCTGCACAAGCCGCGCGCTAGTCGTCGCGCGCACCGTCGCGGTCCGCCGGACCCGCTGGAAGACCGCGACCTCGCCGAACTGCTGGCCCGGACCCAGCGTGGCAACTTGTGTTTCGGTTCCACCCTCCCCCCGCTTGATCACCTCCACCTCACCCTCCTGGATCAGGAAGAGGCTCGTGCCGACATCTCCTTCGCGCACGATGTCCTGCCCGGCATCGAAGAAGACTCGGGTGACGTTCATCGGGGCATCGGCACGCAGATTCAGGAAGTCGCGTCCGACGATCGCGGTCATAAGCCAGGAGTAGAGGACTCTGCACTTCTTCTCCCAGAGCGGGAGGTAAAGGAGCATGAAGGCGCGCCAGACGAGCCAGGCAGCCGTGCCCGTCAACCGGATCGGCACTCCGTTCAGCTTCGCGATCGCACGCCGATGACCGACAGCGCAAGCATCACCCAACCCGGTGAAGCGGTACGGCGCCAGCCTAGCTTGGTCGAGCGTCCGACCGATGTTCCGACCGATGAGCTGGCCCACCGTCATCGCCCAGATGGCCAGTCCCGGTGCGGTCCCACCACCGGCGAGTGGCACCGCGGCGCAGTCACCGCCCGCCCAGACGTTCGTCCGCCCGTCGACGCGAGCGAATTGATCGGTGATAATCCGCTGCTGTGCGTCCCGTGGTACCTCAAGCCCCGCGATCACCGGCACCGCAGACATGCCAGCGCAGGACACAACCGTACGCGTCGGGATGCGCGTCCCGTCCGAAAGAATCGCCTCTTCTGACGACGCGGAGGCGAGCTTGGTATGGAGTCTCACCTCGATCAGGGGATCTCGCGCGAAGGCCGACTCGACATACTGCGAGGTCCAGGGTTCCCGACTGCCAAGTTCTGGGAGTAGCTTAGGCGTCGCCGCTACCAAGACGATCCGGATCTCCCGTATCTCAATATTGGGGAAGTGCGCTCGTGCGACGAGCGGGAGGAACTCGCTCAGCTCCCCTGCCACCTCGCACCCCGCGAAGCTCCCGCCGACCACCACGAAGGTGAGGAGGCGGCGACGCTCGACGGGATCGGGCTCCATGTCCGCGAGCTCGAGCATCTCGACGAATTGGTTCCGCGCCGCAAAGCAAGCGGCATAGGATTTGAGGCGCAGCGCGTGCTCCGCGAGGCCCGGGAAGCGCCCAAGGTGTTCCGTCATACCGAGGGACAAGACGAGGTGATCATATGTCAACTCGAGCGTGCGGCCATCCAGTTGCCGGGCCACCGTGACGCGACGGCCATCGAGATCGATCGATTGCACCTCCGCATTGATGAAGTCTCCGGGGGCGAAGAGCCGGCGTGCCGGACTCAGCATATCGGTCGGCTGCAGGGTGCCCGTAAGCATCTCCGGCACGAGCCCGTGGAAGCACTGAAAGTTCTCATTACTCACTACGGTGAGCCGCACACGGCCAGCACGGAGGCGGGATCGCAGTACGCGCGCGAGGTTGATGGCGACATAGCCACCGCCGAGGCACAAGACATGCGGCACCGTAGGCGACACGGTTCGCATCACCCGGCCGCGTAATGCCACGCCGCCACGTGATTCGCAACGTGCATGCTATGTGCCCGCTCGTAGGCCGCCTTGGAGAGTCGCCCGTAGGCAAAGTGCGGCTGCAATGGCCCAGTCCACCGGTCGAAGGCCTCGATACGATCCCGGATCAAAGCGAGCGCTTCATCCCAGGTGCGGGGGGGCGGCTCGGGGTCGCCGGGAATCTCTTGGCGCAGGTCATGGCGCATCTGTCCCATGGCATCGAAAAGTCCCAAGACGAGCGGCCCGATCGTCATCCGGAAGAGCCGCGGCTTAAGCGCAGGGAAGCCCTGCAGGGAGTGCGCGATGCTCCGCGCGCAATGGTCCAGTGTATGCGGCACATCCCACCCCGGCGTGAGGACCGCGTCGCGCGCGGCATCGAGGCGCTCAAGTTCTCGCCGCACCTCGTCAAATGAATGGAGGCGCAGCGGTCGAGGAGCCAAATGGTGATGATGCAGGTCGCCCATCAGCTCGCTCTCGCTGTGTTCCGCGACATCGCGCCTCGACCCTCTCCGACCTTCCCCCAGGGTGCGAAGGCGTTGGCGACGCCGCGCAACGACGCGCGGAGATCGGGGTAGTGTCGGATGAGGACGTCGGTCATCGTGTTGTTCTGGATCCAGTCGAGCCCGGCCTGCGTGTAGACCTCGCGGGTGAAGTCCCCTGACAGGAAACGGTCAGCGTTGAGCCGGCGCGAGGCCATCAGGACGAAGACTCGGAACGCCGTATCACTGAAGCCGAAGCCCTCAGGCAACAGTTCACAGAGATTACCGACGAGGAGATCGACCTCCTCGACGTCGCGGTAGATCACCGCGAGCTCGGCCGCCAGCGTGGCGTCACCGCCAGTCAGATCGAGGAACGTCGTGACGGGGCGCATGTGAAACGCCCGACGAAAGGCGTTGTAGCGGGGGATTCCGCGCTCCCGGTCCCGCAGGATGTCCACCGTCCCCATATCGAGGTGCTTGCCGTCTGGGAGCACGATATTGCGAAGGAAATCGGGATAGTTGTGGATGGTGATGGCACCCGGGTGCGCGATGCCGAAGGAATAGAAGAGGTCTTGGAACGAGAGCCCATGGGCCATAGGCTGACGCGCCCGCTCGAAGACGATCTCGTCCATCGTGAGCGTGGTGGCAAGTCGTCCGGTGTCCAAGGACCGGAATTCCACCGTGTCAGGGAGCAGCGAGTGCAGGCGATAGACCGCGACGAACTCTTCCGTCAAGGAGTAGGGCGCCCCATGCATCTCCGTCGGCGACCCCGGGATCCCGGCGATCGCCTCATTCTCTGAGATGCGGCCCCAGTAGCGCCGAAGCGTTTCACCGGCGACCCCCCACCAATTCGTCTTCATTCCGAGCTGCACCGCCGGATGCGCCAGGATCCCGGGCGTCCACTCGAGGGTGTGGATCTTCGCGGTGAGCGCACAATTCACGAGACGCGCAGTGTCGAAGAGCTGGTCGCTGGTCCAGTCGGGATAATGCCGTCGGAGGTGATCGCAGATCGCGTTGTGTTCAAGGGCGAAGAGGGTATGCAGCAATTCCAGGCCGGTCCACCAATTATCGCTGAAGCCGGTGATTGGGATGCCACGATGGTCGCGCGGCAGGAAGTGATCGACGTACCCGTCCTCGACAAAGAGCTTGCCGTCACGCGCCTTATTGCGAAGGGCCGCGGTCTCTACCTCAGAGGACCCGTAGATCTGCGATCCATCCCACCATGGGGTGCTTTTGTTCTGATAGGCCGGGTGGGTGCGATCGATCTCCCCGAGGGGGGCGTCGGGCAGGGTCCGGTGGACGTGCATCCGACCGTCCGACCAGCCATCGCCCTCGCGCAGGGGGACCTCGATGTGCCGATCATCGTCATCATAGTGCCCGAACCAGTCGTGCACCATGAACTGGATCCAGGCGGCCGCAAGCAAGTTGAGCGAGGTCGCCGGCTTGAATTCCTGCCGCCGCAGCAGGCGCTCGCTGATCAGGCGCGGGTTCGGCGTGAGCAACGCCTCAGAGCTGGGGGCCTCGGTGAGATGCCGCGGGACATTGCGACCGAAGCGCATGCCGGCACACCCCATGAGCGGCCGCTCGAGATCATTGAACTTGCCGTCGGAGTGCCGCACGGCGAGGTACTTCGAGTGATCCATCGGACACCGGGCGGCGTCCCCGTATGGCTCGAGCGACGGATAGGTGTCGATCAGATTGTACGCCCGCAGCTGATCCCGGAGGGCCACCAGATTGAGGAGGCCCATCCACTTCGGGAGTCGGTGCCAGGGAACGACCCGATTGAGCGCTGAGAACCCACCGATGAGGAGTCACTTGCCGAGTGAGAGCCGATAGGTCATTGGACCCCTGAGTGAGTGGAGAGCCGCTGCGACCACCACGGACCGAGCGTCGCCATGGCATGCTCGAAACCGATCGCTTCGGCCTCTGACAGGCGCGCGAAGTCAAAGAGCCCAATCGCCCCGACGGGCGGTGCGAGTACGACGTCAGCCACGGCGTGCGCTCGCTCCGCCTGCTGTGCCCCGCCAAGCAGGACGGAGCCGAGGATGGTATCGACAAGTGTGGGAAAGTACGGTGCTGCGCGCCCAGGGCGCAAACGATCGCGGAGGACCTGCCATCCCGTCGGCGTCTCGGGATAGCCCGAGGAGCGCATCGCATGGGCAGAGACATCCGCCGCGATAACCACGCCCGAGCGGAGGCCGTCGGCGGGGAGATTGTTGACCACCGCCCCATCGACGTGGAGCGATCCATCAGGATGGGCGAAGGCCGGTTCGATGCCGGGGATCGCCATGCTCGCCATGCACCCGTGGCGCACCAGTCCCTGTCGATGCAGATGCATCCGCGCCGCCGTGAGGTTTGCGCTGCAAGTGAAGGCGTCGATCCAACAGTCCTCGAATTCGAGATCCCCAAAATTAGCGCGGAGCATCTCATCGGCTTCCCTGGCACGCACCAACCCGATGGTCGGGATCGTGTACGCCCGATGCGGGGCGATGCGTTGCCAACCATCCCGGTGGCGCTCTGCCATCTCATCCAAGGTCATCCCGGCGGCCCACTGAGCGGCAATGAGGGAGCCCATGCTGGTGCCCCCGACCTCATCGATCGGGATGCCTAGAGTCTGCATCGCTCGCAACAAACCGAGGTGCGCGAGCCCCCGCGCGCCACCACCGCTGAAGGCCACACCTATGCTGATGCCGAGGAGCTGACGAGCGACTCGCGCCCAATCCGAAGCGCGCCCCCCCCGGATATGGTGGCGTCGGTCGTAGGGTCGTCGCGCCATCCAGCGTGCCGTCCCCCGGACCGGGGACCGCACCTCTTCATGGAGCATGAGGAGCTCCTGACGGCAGCCGCCGAAGGACGTCGTCACGCGATCCGGAATCTCAGCGAGCCGTGCCGAAGGGAGTACTTCCAATATGAGATCGGCTTGCCGGAGGCAGGCGGCGTCCCAGCTCGGATGGATGGAAGACGCGAGGCAGAGCACGACCGTATGTCGCTCTTCGACCTCATGGAGCCATCGGGCGAGGGCGAGCGCCTGGCCGGTGTCCGCTTGACCCTCACCCAACAAATCGCCGAGTGCCGCCACGGCCCGCGCGTGATCGACCACAGCGACATCGCCAGTGGCGCGGAGCGCATTCGTGAGCCCCGTCGCCGCCGGCATCAGGTCGACCCCCGGCACCGCCCCACGGAGCACGACGACCGAAGGCCGACGCATCCCGGTCCGAGGTGGGGGCGGCGAGGCCGAGAGCAGAGTGGCGAGATGTCGGCTAATCCCGATGGCGAGGGCCGGTTGCCCCAGCAGGAGCGCATCAAAGCGCGCGCGCCGGATTCGCCCCAACTCCGAGTCGCGGATCGCGGTCACAGTTGCCGCGCGGCGCTGCCCGGTGAGGAGCGCGAATTCACCAACCAGATCCCCACGGGCGAGTTCGCGCACGAGGACGGGACCGTCCGGACCCTCACGCTCGACGCGGAGTCGACCACTCAAGACGACGAAGCAATCGTCGCCCTCGGTACCCTGTCCAAAGAGCACGTGGCCGCCCTTGAGCAATTCAGGTTCGACGCTCTCTGCCACGCGATCGATTACGTCGGCGGTCAATCCGGCGAAGACACGACTGCGGCTTAGGGCGTCTGCTATGTCGCGCATAATATCTCTTGGAGAGACAGATTCTTACGATGCACCCCTTGAAACAGCAAGGGAGCCCCGCCCCGGGTAAGACCGGCGCGCGATAGAAGGGGCGGGACGATCAGCGTGCCGCGACCCGCAGGGGCAACGCGCGGAGGCGCTGGCCCGTGAGGACAAAGAGCGCATTCGCCACCGCTGGAGCCACCGGAGGCAACGCGGTCTCTCCCATCCCCGTCGGGACCTCGGTGCTGGGCACAATGTGCACGTCAACCACAGGCGCCTCCGTGATCCGCAGCAACGGGTAGGTATCGAAGTCCGAGGTGGTCACGCGCCCGTCGGCGATCCGAATCTCGCCATGGAGCGCGGCGGAGAGCCCATCGAGCACCGCCCCCTCCACCTGCTGCCGGATCCCGCGGGGGTGCACCGCGAGGCCGCAGTCCACCGCACAGGTCACGCGATGCACACGGATCCCCTGCCGCGCGTCGAGGGAGACCTCGGCGACCTGCGCCACGAGGGAGCCGAAGCTCCAGTGCAGCGCAACCCCACGCGCCCGCGGCCGACCGTCAGGGCCTGCCGCTAGTGCGGTGCCCCACCCCGCGCGTTCCGCCGCCAGTGAGAGCACCCGCGCCGCGCGGGGATGTTCGCGCAGATGCGACAAACGGAAGGCCAGGGGATCCTGCTGCGCGGCATGCGCTAACTCATCGATGAACGACTCGAAGAAGAAGGCCTGATGCGAATGCCCCACCGAACGCCATGACCCCACGGGGACGGGGAGCTCGACGTCGGCATGAGCCGAGCGGAGCGCGGGGATCTCGTAGGGCTGATCCCAGATCCCCTCGGCGGTGGTGCGATCCGGGCCGAAGGAGGTGATCCCGATCCCTACACGCTTGCTGAGTGCACGGAAGGCGGACTGGCTGGCCGAATGCGCGGTGAGGGCGACGATACGCCCCTTCGCGTCGAGGCCCCCCTCGAGGCGGGAGGCGGCGGCAGGGCGATACATGTCGAAGCGGAGATCGTCCTCACGCGACCAGATCACCTGTACCGGGGTGCCGGGGAGCGCCTTCGCGACCGCCGCGGCCTGCGCCACATAATCGACCTCGAGACGGCGCCCGAAGCCGCCGCCCAGGAGCGATTGATGCAGCGTCACCTGATGGGGATCGAGATCGAGGACGCGCGCCACGGCGTCGCGGGCAAAGCGGGGGACCTGCGAGCCGCACCAGAGCTCGGCCGAGTCGCCCTCGGTGCGCACGGTGGCGTTCATCGGTTCCATCGTGGCGTGCGCGAGGTAGGGGGCCTCGTAGCGCGCCTCGATCACCTTCGCGGCGGTCTGGAGCACCTCGACCGGGTTCCCGACCTTCCGGAAGGGGAGCCCGTCATTCGTCTCGGCGACTTCACGCAGCGTGCGCTGAATCGCCGCGGAGTCGAGCGCGGCGTGCGGCGAGGGGGACCACTCGATCTTCAGCGCGGCGAGCGCCTGCTTCGCCTGCCACCAGGTCGCCGCGACGACCGCGACCCCTGGGGGATCGCCATGCGTGCTCCCCTCGAGCGGGACGACCGCCTTCACCCCGGGGAGGGCGAGCGCCGCATTCTTCTCGAACTTCACCGGCCGACTCCCGAGCGCCGGCGGCATCGCGACCGCGGCCTGCAGCATCCCCGGCAGGGCGAGATCGATCCCGAAGAGCGGCGCGCCGACCGACTTGGCGCGCGAATCGAGACGGGGCACGTCGCGACCGATGATCGTGAAGCCCGCGGGATCCTTGAGCGCGACCTTGGCCGGCTGCTGCGCCGCCGCCTCCTCGATGATCTCGCCATAGCCGATGCTGCGATCGCCGAAGATCACACGCCCCCGTTCGGCGCGGCACTGATCAGGAGGCACCCCGAAGCGCGCCGCCGCGGCCGCGATGAGCGCCATGCGCGCCGTCGCCCCCGCCTCGCGCGCGATCGCCCAGACATCGCGCACGCTCGAGGAGCCCCCCGTCATCAGGACGCCGATCTCGCGCGCCGTCTTCGCGGTGAACCAGTGCAGCGTGCGACCGAGCGCCGAGGTCGCCTGATCGGGGTGGAGCGGAAGCCCGTCGGCAAGCGCGGCGATGTTCCCGTAGATCGTGTCGATCGGGGCGTGCACCACCTGCACCGACGCGAAGGGGACCTCGAGCTCCTCGGCCACCAACATCGCGAGCGCGGTGTGGATCCCCTGCCCCATCTCCGCCTTGGGGGAGATCACCGTCACCGTGCCATCGGGGGCGATCGCGAGCCACCCGTTCAGCTGGACGGTGCCGTCAGGGAGATCGGCGGCGTGCTTGGCGCGCAGGCGCTGCCGCGGCGGGACGAGGGACCATCCGACGACGAGGGCGCCAGTGGCCCCGAGGCCCAAGAGGAGGAAGGTGCGGCGCCGCATCAGGTAGAAGATGCCACGCCGACGCCGTCAGCGCACGCCCGTCGCGATCCCGTCCTCCAACCGCCGCGTCGTCGCGATCAACCGATCGCTCAGCGTCCGCAGCAACCCGATCGCGAGGCGCGGGTGCTGCGTCAGCAGCTCGAGGAGCACCTCGCCGGGGAGGAGGAGGGTTCGCACCGGGGTGACCGCGACCACATCGGCGGTCGCGGCGGTGGCATTGAGGGTGGAGAGCTCGCCGATCGCAGCGGGGCGCGTGAGGCGCGCGACCACCGCCTGCCCTGCCGCACGATCCTGACGGACCTCGACCTCTCCCTCCATCAGGAAACGGATCCCATCGGCCGGCGCGCCCTGCGCGACGAGCCGCGTCCCGGCCGGAAGGGACTCCTCGCGCACGCGCTCGGCGACATGCACCAGCACGGCGGGATCGACTTCGAGGAAGGCCTGCGTCTCCTTGAGGAAGAGGACGCGATCGATGAGTGAGGTCATGTGCGAGTCGAGAGGGGGAAGATGGCCGGCGTCGGCGCCGAGCTGATGGGCGGTGAGGCGGACCCAGCGATCGTCGTGGCGTGTGAGGCGATCGACGAGGGCGCGACCCGCGCCGACCGTGGCGGGACGCATCGGCCGGTCGTCACCAAGGGCGCGACGCCACGCCTGCACGGTGTGCAGGTCGTGTTCGAGCGCGGCGCGCAGGTGCGCCGCGGCGGGTAGCGAAGCCGATGCGAGCGCGGCGCGGTCCAGTGCCTCACGACGCCGCCAGCGGCGGCGGACGCGTGACACGGGCCACCGGCGATCGAGGGTGAGGGTGGGGCCGCGCCGGTGCACGAGCTGCTCGAGCACCTGCTCGCGGCGTGCATCACGCCCGCGGAGCCATCGCGCGAGCGTGGTCGTTTCGCGGGCCGGTGCCTGCGTGGCCACCTGCGCGGCGAGCGCCGCCGCCTCGGCGATCTGCCTCGCCTCGGTCCAGGCGCGCACCGTCGGTACCAGCGAGGCGCCCCCTTCGGCAAGTTGGCGCATCGCGAGCTCCGCGATCGCGGGATCGCGGGCGGCCATCGCGAGGATGATCTCCGTCGTCGCTCCGTCGATGTTCCCGCCGCGAGTGCGCCACCCCTGCATGGCGTGCCACATGCGCAGCGGGCGCAGACTCAACACCTCGACGAGCCCGGCGATCGAGGTGGCCGTGGCATCGATGAGGCGCTCGACTGCGGCGCGCTCGCGATCGTCCTGCGCATGCAACAGGAGCGCGGTCTGGAACCAGGAGGCCTCGCGCGCGTGGAGGAGGATCCGCTGCCCCATCGCCATCGTGAGACGCCGCGCAAGCTTGTTCCCCAGATAGAAGACGGGGTGGAATGCCGCGAGCACGGTGTCCTGGATGTGCGGGAGACTCTCCCAGGCGATCGCGTTGATGCGCAGGAAGTCGCGATAGCGCACCACGGGCACCCCCGCCTGGCTCCCGCGCAGGACGCTCGTGCGCTCGAGATGCGCAAGGTCGCCGGCGTAGCGAGAGGCGCCCAAGGTGACGAAGGCGAGGTCGTAGTTGATGTGCGCATTCATCCCGAGGAGCATCGCCTCGAGCACCGAGGCGCGCCCCGACTCGCTCGCCGCGAAGGCGTGACGCCAGGCGCCGCACTGCGCGGGATCGCGACGCTCCCACCGTGCCTTCTGCTCGAGATAGACCTCGACGAAGCGACAGCACATGTCGATCGCCCAGGCGGGATCCTCGAAGCGATCGGCGCGCACGCCGGCGAGGACCTCACGCGAGAAGGTGAGGTAGGTGAGCTGGAAGACGGCGCGGCGATCGCCGCTGGCCTGCATCGCGGCCAGGTCGCGCGCCATCGTCACGATGTGGCCTTCGAAGATCCCGATGTCGTAGCCCCCCGCCGGTGGGGCCTGTTGCCCGATGAGCGTCATGCGCGCGGGATCAGGTGGTGAGGGCGCGCGCGGCGTCGGCGATCACCTGTAGCGCGTGCTCGACCCCTTGGACGGTGTGCTCCCCCATGTGACCGACGCGAAGCGTGGTCGGCGCGAGCGGTCCATACCCCGTGCCGAGCGTCACGCCGCGCTCGCGCACCGCGGCCCAGAGTCGCTCGACGCCGATCCCGGTGGGGATGGTGAGCACACTCACGGTGGGGGCGCGGATCCCCTTGGGGGCGAGGATCCCGATGCCGAGTGCGCCGCCCTCGCCTGACTCGACCCAACGCTCGACAGCGTGCTGCATCGCGTGATGGCGAGCCCAGCGGACATCCATCGTCTCGTCGACGATCCGATCGAGGGCGACGTCGAGGGCGTAGAAGAGGGAGACCGCGGGAGTGGCGGGCGTATTGTGCTGCGCCGCGAAGGTGTCGAGCTCGATGAGATCGAGGTAGCGACCGCGCGCGGGTTGTGCGGCGGCCTGCGCGAGGAAGGACTCACTCGCGACGGCGAAGCTCAGCCCTGGGGGGGCGGCGATCGCCTTCTGCGAGCCACTCAGGACATAGTCGAGCGCCCAGGCATCGGTCTCGAGCGCGGCGCCACCCAGTCCGGTGACCGAATCGATGAGTGCGACGGCGCCAAAGCGGTGCGCGAGGGCGGTGATCGCCTGCGGGTCCTGCAGCACACCGGTGGTGGTCTCAGAGTGCGCACCGGTGACGACGGCGAAGCGGCCGGTGCGGAGCGCGTCCTCCACCTGCTCGAGGGGGACGGCCTCACCCCAAGGGACGCTGATCTCCTCGACCTCACGGCCACAACCCCGCGCGATGGCGGAGTAGCGCCCGGAGAAGGCGCCGTTCACGAGCGAGAGGACGCGGCCCGCCGGCGCGGCGCGCATCCCGGCTTCCATCATCCCTGTCGCACTCGCGGTGTGGATGTAGACGGGGCGCGTGGTGCGGAAGACCGTCTGCAGCCGCGCCGCGCACCGCGCATAGAGCGCCTCGAAGGCCGCGCTCCGATGCGGGATCATCGGCTGGGTCATCGCCGCGAGGACCTCGGGGCGGACTTCGGTGGGGCCGGGGACAAGGAACATATCGAAAGCTTAAGGCTGAAGGCTGAAAGCTGAAAGCCAACGGCCCGGTTTCTAGCCTTCAGCTTCTAGCCTCCAGCTTCTAGCCTCCAGCTTCTAGCCTCCAGCTTCCCGAGCGCGCCGCCTGTCACCTGCCCCCTGTCACCTGCCCCCTGTCACCTGCCCCCTGCTACTGTGGTATCGGCTCGAGGAACTCGCCACTGACCCATCCCTCTTGGTCACCCACCGTCACCCGGATCCACCCAAATCGCCGGCTGGTGGATCGCACGATCTGGTTGGGCTTCACCACCAAGAGGCGTTCGGACCGATTGTTCGGACCCGCACGCAACCAGACCCAGTCGACCGCCCGATAGCGCGTGCCAGCCGGCTGCGCCGGAGTCGGCCGTCCCTCGGGCGCCCCCTCGCGCGATTCCGCACCCTTGGGCCGTTGATCTTGCGCTGGTTCCACCGGCGGCGGCGCTCGATCAGGGTCAGAGGTGGGTGCAACCTTCGTCGCCGCCCCAAGGGGAGACTTACCGTCCCCGTCCGGCACCATAGGCGCCGGCACCTCGGGCGCCGGCACCTCGGACATCGGCCGCTCGAACGGTGACCGGAAGACCGCCCACATCGTGATCGCGACGGTCACCAGCAGACCGCCCGCTGCTGGACCGACCCAGCGGCGCGATGTCGTCGAGACGGGGGTCTCCTCTTCCGCAAGGATCATCCCACTCATCGGCCCCTCCGCGGCGAAGGGCGCCAGGCACTTGGGACAGCGCGAGGCGCCGAGCACCGAGGGGGCGCCGCAGGAGGCGCAGTGCACGCGAGGCATCGTAATTTGACGGATGGAGTCTCTCGGGCGTCACAGCGCGGATCCCAAGACGCCCCTACCCTACCTTACCATGTCCCCTGTCTCTCTCTCGGAGCGATGCCGATAACGACCGAGGTCCTCGTGGTCGGTTTGGGCGCGATGGGGAGCTGCACCCTGGCGGCCCTCGCGCGCCGCGGCATCAAGGCCATAGGGATCGACCGCTTCACACCGCCGCACACCGAGGGATCGAGCCATGGGGCGTCGCGGATCATCCGTGAGGCGTATTACGAGGACCCGATCTATGTACCACTGGTGCGCGACGCCTACGCCGAATGGGCGCGACTCGCCGCGGAGAGTGGCCGCACGCTCTTCCACCAGACGGGAGGGCTCTGCTACGGCTCGCCGGAGGGCGCCCTCGTGCACGGGGCCCTCGCGAGCGCCCGCGTTCACGACGTGGCGCATGAGCTCTTGGACGCGCGCGAGATCCAGCGGCGATTCCCAGCGCATCGACTCCCTGATGGGTTCGTCGGGGTGCTCGAGACGCGTGCGGGGTGGCTTGACCCCGAGCAGTGCCTCACGGCGGCATTGGAGGTCGCGACCCGACACGGTGCGACGGTGCGCACTCGCGAGACCATGCTCGCGTGGGAGCCGAACGCCAACGGCGTGCGCGTGACCACCGACGGGGCGACGTACGAGGCGGCGCATGTGATCATCAGCGCCGGGATGTGGATGGGCGATCTGGTACCCTCCCTCGCGGCCCATCTCACGGTGCACCGCAACGTGCTCTACTGGTTGGCAGGAGTCCGGCCCCTGTTCGATGCCGCGCGGTTCCCCGTCTTCTTGGGTGAACTCGCGCCCGATCTGCTCTGGTACGGCTTCCCCGATGTCGGCGCAGGGGTGAAGGTCGCGATGCACCACCATGGGCCCACCTGCACACCGGCGACGGTCGATCGCACCGTGCACGAGGCGGAGCTCGCCGCGATGCGCGCGCGACTCATGCAGTGGCTCCCGACGGCGAATGGCCCGTTGCAGCGCACGGTGGTGTGCACGTACACCAACACGCCGGACGGCCACTTCGTGATCGACACCCACCCGGCGAGCGATCGCTGTTGGATCGTCTCGCCCTGCTCGGGCCATGGCTTCAAGTTCGCGAGTGCGATCGGGGCGCGGATCGCCGCGCGGGTGTCGGGGGACGCCTCGGCGTCGCTGCCCGGTCGCTTTCGCCTGAGCCGGCTAGAGCGTATCTGAGGGGGCCGTGTGCGTCCCCGTGAACTCAGGGGGCGTCGCCTCGCGCACCCGGTTCCGGCCCGCGCGCTTCGCATCGTAGAGCGCGGTATCGGCACGAGCGATGAGTTCGACCAAGGCATCTCCCGGACGTGATTCGGCGACACCGAAACTTGCCGTGCAGGCCCCGATCCCCTCGAAGAGTTGGCGCGCGATACGCCCGCGGAGCGCCTCGGCGAGCTCAAGGGCGCCCGTCGCCGGCGTATCGGGGAGCACCATCGGGAACTCCTCTCCACCCCAACGGCCGACGGTGTCGTTGAGGCGGCTGCGCTGCTGCAGGAGACGCGCTACCCCGCGTAGCACCTCGTCGCCGGCGTTGTGGCCGTGCGTGTCGTTCACGCGCTTGAAGTCGTCGAGATCGAGCAAGATGATCGAGAGGGGCCGATCGGGAGCCGATATCGCGAGCTCCCCTTCCGCGACCTCCTCCACCCGACGACGGCTCGCGACGCCGGTGAGTCCATCGACCAGGGCGAGCGAAGAGAGGCGCTGCTCGACGATGATCGAGCGAATCCGCTGTCGCCGTACGAGATTCCCCGCGAGCACGGAGAGGACGAGGGCCACGGCGACCTCGGTGAAGCGGAGCATCGTGACGGCCGCCACGCCGGTGTCCCCCGCCCGCACCGCGTAGACCGCGATCAGGGCAGCGAGCGAATTGAAGACGACGCGGGTGGGGCGCGGCAGATGATAGAGGAGGTTCCCGATGGTCACCGCGACGGCGAAGCCGAAGGTCGATGCATGCACCCTCAGCGCGAGGGGCGCCATGAGGAGCAGCCCGACCACGAACATGGTCATGTGCCACGTGACCCCGAAGCGCACCTGCGCGGAGGGGTCGTGCCGCCGATGCTCGGCGATCCAGAAGGAGCAGAGGGTTCCCGCCCCGATGCAGAGGTGGCTGATGACGAGCCAGGTATAGAGCCGAGCCTCGGTCCCACTCCCATCCATCACCCCCTAACGCCAACGGAGCCAGTCGAGGGACAAGAGGACGAGGAAGATCGGGAAGGCGACCCAGCGCAGGGTCACGATCCCCGCGATCATCTCATCCCGGAGGCGGCGTTCGACGAGGTTGCGATCGCCAGGTTCGAGTTCGTCCAGCAGCCCACGCTCATCGAATTCCGATGAGACGGCGAGGAAGCGGGACCACAGGCTCTGCTCGTCGTCCATCCGCCGGGTCGGCGTCGGGAAGATGGGAGCTGGCCGATAGACTCGGCTCGCCCGAACCGACTCGGAGTGCCTAGGATCGCTCACGCGGGAAATGTACGGGGCTGGGACACGGGATGAGACGTCTCCGACCCGCCCCACGCAACGTCGGCCGATGGACCGTGGCCTACACGTTGTATCGGAGGATGCACCAGATCGCTCGCATCCCATCGCGCCAGCCGATCTTCTTCCCTTCGGCGTACGTACGCCCGAAATAGGAGATCGAGACCTCATAGATGGGGACGCCCATCTTCGCGACCCGCGCCGTGACCTCGGGCTCGACGCCGAACCGATTCTCGCGGATCTCGAGCCGCTCTACCACGTCCTTTCGGAACGCCTTGAAGCAGGTCTCCATGTCCGTGAGGTTCAGGTCCGTCATCATGTTTGAAAGCAGGGTGAGGAACCGATTCCCCTGCGAGTGCCAGAAGTAGAGGACGCGGTGGGGTCCCGCCCCCGTGAAGCGCGAGCCGAAGACGACGGCGGCATGGCCGTCCAGGATCGGCTGGATCATCTGCGGGTAATCCGAGGGGTCGTACTCGAGATCGGCGTCCTGGACGATCGCGATCGGCGCGGTGATCTGAGCAAAGCCGGTGCGGAGTGCGGCCCCCTTGCCCTGATTCCGTTCGTGTGTGAATGGGCGGATCCGGGAATCCCGAGTGGCCATGGCCTGCACGGCTTCGCCGGTCCCATCGGAGGAGCCGTCGTCGACAACGATGACCTCCAGGACTTCAGGGCGGTCGAGGACGCGTTGGAGGACCCGGCCGACGGTCGCCGCTTCATTGAAGACTGGCATCACGACGGCCAGATAGGGGGTCGGGGGGTTCGCCATCCCGGGAAATATCCGCTAGCTTTCGGGGTTCGCGCGAGTAGCTCAGCTGGATAGAGCGTCGGCCTCCGGAGCCGAAGGTCGTGGGTTCGAATCCCGCCTCGCGCATGTTCCCTCCTCCCCCGGGCCCGCTCCCTCATCGCCCCGCCGTGGACACCGTCGCCCTTCGACGCCTCCCACTCCCCGACCTCGAACACCTCGCCGCCACCCACGGGGTCTTCCTCCCGCCGACCGCCACGCACGCCGAGGTGGTCAGCCGGGTCCAGCGAGCGCTGCTCGCCAAGGGAGAGCCGCTGGTGGCGGAAGGGACCCTCGAGTTGGAGAAGGCCGGCCACGGCTTCCTCCGGAACCGGGCGAGCTCCTACCTCCCCCACCCCGCCGATCTCTATGTCCCGGTGGGGATGATCGCGCGGTTCGGGCTCCGCACCGGGGATGAGATCCATGGCACGGTGCGGCCGCCGCGTGGATGGCAGAAGTTCCTCGCGCTCGCGCAGATCGACGCGGTGAATGGGCTCCCCCCCGAGCAGATGATCGGGCGCGCGAACTTCGACACCCTCCGCCCGAAGTATCCCGATCAGCGGATCCGTCTGGAGTCGACGGCGGGCGGGATGTCGATGCGCCTCGCCGACCTCATCGCGCCGCTCGGGAAGGGGCAGCGCGGGTTGATCGTCGCGCCGCCGCGCGCGGGGAAGACGATGCTCCTCCACCGGATGGCGAATGCCATCGCGGAGAACCACCCCGAGGTGGTGCTCTTCGTGCTCTTGATCGACGAGCGACCCGAGGAGGTCACCGACTTCATCGCGAACTGTCCGACCGCCGAGGTGGTGGCGTCGACCTTCGATGAGAAGCCGACGCGCCATGTGCAGGTGGCGGACATGGTGATCGAGAAGGCGAAGCGGTTGGTGGAGTCGGGGCGGGATGTGGTGATCCTGTTGGATTCGATCACGCGCTTGGCGCGCGCACACAACGCGGTGACGCCGATGTCGGGGAAGATCCTCTCGGGTGGTGTGGATGCGAAGGCGCTCGAGAAGCCGAAGCGCTTCTTCGGCGCGGCACGGCGGATCGACGGCGGGGGGTCGCTGACGATCGTCGCGACGGCGCTCGTCAGCACCGGATCGCGGATGGACGAGGTGATCTTCGAGGAGTTCAAGGGGACGGGGAACATGGAGATCGTCCTCGATCGTGACATCGCGAACCGTCGCGTCTATCCCGCGTTCGAGGTCAACAAGAGCGGGACGCGCAAAGAGGAGCTCTTGCTCACCGACACGGAGCGGAACCGGATCTTCCTCCTCCGGCACTTCGTGGGGAGCATGATGCCTGAGGATGCGACGCAGTTCATCCTCCGGCGGCTCGCACAGACCGATACGAACGAGGAGTTCTTCCAGCGGATGGCGGAGGGTCAGTGAGCGCGGCGGACGCGACGGTCCCGCCGCCGAACGCCGCCTACGACTGGCGACGGCGCTGGCTCGCGATCGATCTCGGCGACAAGCGCATCGGGCTCGCGACGACCGATGCGGCGGGGATGATCGCCTCGCCGGCGGGGTACATCGCGCGGCGGGAGGGGAAGCGGCCGCCGTTGATGGCGATGCTCGCGCGCGCGGAGGAGCTGGGCGCCGAGGGGTTCGTGGTGGGATTGCCACTTGATCAACAGGGGGAGGATCTCCCGCGGGCGGCGGAGGCGCGGCGACTCGCGCATGAGTTAGCGACGCGCACGGGGAAGCCGACCGAGTTGGTGGACGAGCGCTTCACGACGGCGGCGGCGCATCGCGCGATCCAGGCGATGGAGGGGACGACGCGGGGACGCAAAGGGGATGTCGATGCGCTCGCGGCGACGATCCTCCTGCAGCATGCGCTCCGACTCTTCGAGCAGCGGACGACGCACCCGGAGCGCCTCGATGCGTGAGCGTCGGCGCGGGATGCGCCGGTGGCTCGTGCTCAGCGCCCTGCTGATCGGCGCGGCGGGGTGCGCGACGATGGACGACACGACGGTGGAGCTCACCATTCGTCCGGGGTCGCCCTTCCGTGAGATCGCCGACTCGCTGCACGCCCATGGAGTGGTGACCTTCCCGCGGCTCTTCGGCGCGTTCGCTGCGCGGCGTGGCCGGGATCGCAGCACGCGCTACGGGACCTACGTGATCCGCCGCGGCGCGAGCTGGGAAGGGATCCTCCATGCGTTGCAGACGGGCGAAGGGATCATCAATCGCGTGACGATCCCGGAGGGGCTTCCGCTCTGGGAGTCGTTGCCGATCATCAGCGAGAAGCTCGCGATCCCCCTCGACTCGCTCGAGGTCGCGGTGCGGGACCCGGGGCTGCTCACGCGGCTGGGGGTCCCGAAGGGGACGTCGACGGTGGAAGGGTATCTCTTTCCCGCGACCTACGACTTCCCCTCCCAGGTGACGGCGCGCTATGTGGTGGAGCAGATGGTCACGCGCTTCGAGCAGCGGTGGGATCCGGCGTGGGATGCGCGACTCACCGAGGTGAAGATGACGCGGCATCAGGTGGTGACGCTGGCGTCGATCGTGGAGAAGGAGGTGCGCAAGGGCTCCGAGCGCCCGACGGTCGCGGCGGTCTATCTTAATCGACTCAAGGTGCGGATGGCGTTGCAGGCCGATCCGACGGTACAGTATGCGATGAAGGTGCGACCGGGGCGGGTGTTGTATCGGCATCTGACGATCGACTCGCCGTACAACACGTACAAGTATCCGGGGCTCCCGCCGGGCCCGATCGCGGCGCCGGGGAAGGCGAGTCTCGAGGCGACGCTCTTTCCGGCGAAGGTGCCGTATCGGTTCTTCGTCGCGCACCCGGACGGGCATCACGAGTTCCGCACGACCTACGAGGAGCACCTCGAGGCGATCACGTTTGTGCGGGAGGTGGCGCGGCTGGATTCACTGGCGCGGCTCGATTCGATCGCGCGCGCGGACTCGCTCCCTTAGTCGGCGAGGAGATCGGCGCGGAGCAGGACGGAGTCGCGCAGGTACTGATGCTTGATCTCGCCGCGCTGTCGCGCGGTCTCCACATGGAGCATCACCCGCAAGCAGCGCGGGAGGGCCCCCGGCACCGCGAGCTCCTGCGCACAGATCAACGGGATATCGGTCCACCCGAACATCCGCGCGGCGTGCGCGGGGAACTCGCTCGTCAGATCCAGGGTGGAGGTGAAGAGCGCCGAGATGACATCGGCCGGCGCGACGTCGTTCTCATCCATGATCGCCGTGAGGAGCTCGAAGACCGCGGTGCGGATCTGGCCCGGCTCGTCGGCGGGGACGGTGATGGCGCCACGGATGGCGCGGACGGGGCGCGGATGGTTGGGCACTGGGGGAAAGATAGTTGTGAAAGCTGAAGGCTGGAGGCTGAAGGCTGGAGGCTGAAAGCTGAAAGCAACGACTCGTAGTTCTCTTTCAGCTTTTAGCCTCCAGCTTTCAGCCCTCTACATTTCCCCCATGACCCGCACACATGCCGTGATATCCGCCCGCGGTGCCCGCCGCTGGCATCAAGGCCATCCCTGGATCTTCGCCTCCGATCTGATCACGCGCCCCGATGGTGGTGAGGCGCCAGCGGGTGCGGTGGACGTGCGCGATCCACAGGGGCGCGCGCTCGGGACGGCGCTCTGGAGTCCGCAGTCGGAGATCGCGCTGCGCTTCGTGGAGCGCCGCGCAGGCGTGGTGCTCGATACGGCGTGGTGGCGTGCGCGCATCGAGACCGCGGTCGCGCGGCGTGCGGGGATCTTGGGTGCGGAGACCACCGCCTGCCGGCTCGTGCATGGCGAAGGGGACGGGCTACCGTCGCTCGTGGTCGATCGGTTCGATCGCTGGCTCGTGGTGCAGCTCCTCTCGGCTGGCGTCGAAGCGTATCGCGCAGCGGTCGTCGAGGCCCTGCGTGGGATCACGGGCATCGAAGGGATCCTCGCGCGGAACGATGCGAGTGTGCGGGCCCGTGAGGGGCTCGCGCGGGTGGTGGAGCCGCTCTGGGGCACCGTGCCGGAGACGATCGAGGTGCGGGAGCATGGGGTGCGCTACCTCGCGGCACCGCACACGGGGCAGAAGACGGGGGCCTTCCTCGATCAGCGCGAGGCGCGACGGCTCGTGGCCGGCGTGGCGCGTGGGCGGGCGCTCGATCTCTTCAGCTACCACGGGAGCTTCGCGCTCCATCTCGCGGCGCAGGCGACCTCAGTGATCGCTGTGGATAGCTCGGCCCCAGCGCTCGAGCGGGCGGCGGAGAACGCCGCATTGAATGGGCGGACGAACATCCGCCGAGAGGTGGCGGATGTCTTCGACTTCGTGCGCGAGGCGGAGCAGCGCGGGGATCGCTTCGAGACGATCGTCTTGGATCCGCCGGCCTTCGCGAAGAATCGGGCGTCGATCGCGGGGGCGTTGCGTGGCTACAAGGATCTCAACCTGCGGTGCATGCGGTTGCTGGCGCCCGGGGGGCAGCTCTATACGGCGAGCTGCAGCTACCATGTGCGAAAGCCGGAGTTCCTCGGAATGCTCGAGGAGGCGGCGAAGGACGCCGGGCGGCGGATGATCCTCCGGGCGATCACAGGGCAGCCGGGGGATCATCCTGAGGTGCTGACGATCCCTGAGACGGGGTATCTCAAGGGCGCGTTGGTCGAAGCCGGGGATTAGCGCCGCTGGCACCCCGGGCACCAATACGTGGTGCGACCGCCCTGTGTGAGCGCAGCGATGGCGGTGCCGCAGCGGGTGCAGGTCGCCCCGGCGCGGTCGTAGACCTTGAAGGGGGCGGTGCGGGTGCCGGTGCGATAGCGACCCGCCCGGCGCTCGCCGTCGCGGAGGGCGGCGCGGATGCCGCGCAGGAGATGGGTGGCCTGCGGACGCGTGAGATCCTTGGCTGGGGTGCGCGGATCGATCCCGGCGCGCCAGAGCGCCTCGGCGGCGTAGATGTTGCCCAGGCCGGCGAGGCGGCGCTGATCGAGTAGGGCGAGCTTGATCGCAGTGCGGGTGCTGGCGAGACGCGCGAGGAGGGCGTCGGGGGTGAGATTGGCGGCATCGGCTTCAGGGCCGATGTCAGGGATCAGGTCCCAGGTGACAGTGGCGAGGGCGCGAGGATCGGTGAGGATCAACGAATTCGAGCCGCGCGAGGTACGGCCAGCGGCAGCGCGCGGCGCCAGCTCGATCACGAGCCGCGCATGCGTGGGGAGCGGCGCCCCACTCCCCTGCACCACCCAGTCGCCATCCAGCCGGAAATGGGCGACGAGTTGGGTGCCGTCATCCAAGACGAGGAGCTGATATTTGCCGCGCCGAGTGACGTCGGTGATGGTGCGGCCGACGAGGCGGCGGCGCGCAGCGAGCGAGAGCGCACGACGGGTCGCGGCGTGGAGGGGCTCGACGGCGACGATCCGGCGGCCGCGTACGCGGGGGCGGATGCGGCGGACGGCGTCAGCGACCTCGGGGAGCTCAGGCATGAGCTGAAGGCTTAAGGCTGGAAGCTGAAAGCTCAAGCGGCGCACGATCCGCTTTCAGCCTTCAGCCTCCAGCATTCAGCCTCTTCGGAAGGGCTTGTCGCTCTGCTTAAACCCCATAGCTTGGAGGGCAACCATCCTTCCCCCGCCCCGAATGCCTCGCCTTTCACCGCGCTCGCTGCGACAAGAGTATCAGCAGTACGTCGAGCGCGAGGTGGAGGATTACAAGAATTCGGTGTCGACGACCTTCATGTACGGGATCGCCCAGGAGGCGGCGAAGGCGCTCGAAGAGGCCCCCCAGCTCGGCATTCGCGAAGTCATGCTCGCGGATGAGGTCGACCGGATCATCGCGAAGCGGCTACGCCTCCCGCGCTACGAGACGTGGCGGCGGCGGCGCGAGAAGAACGCGAACGAACTCAAGAAGCCAGAGCGGTGGGGACTACGGTCGAACACGCCGCTGCGCGCGGCGATCCCTGTGGGGTCGGCGATGTCGTCGTCGGTGGTGGTCGCAGGCGCGCGGGTCACCGAATCGGCGCTCTACCTCGCGGCCAACGGGTGCGAGGTGACGGCGATCGAGCCCGAGGTGGCGATTGTGAACCAGGTGCTGCGCGCGGCGTCGGAGGCGGGGCTCACCGAGCGCCTGCGCGGTTTCGCGGCGGACCTGATCTCCTACACACCCGACGGCCCACTCGGCGCGGTCATCTGTACGCCGGCGGCGTTCGCGGGCCTCTCGCCGGTGGAGCGGGAGCGGGTCTTCCGACTGCTACAGGAGGCGACGACCGATGGCGGGGTACACCTGATCGAGACGCTCGTTGCGGGGCAAGCCGTCTTGAGTGAGGCGGAGCTTCGATCGCGCTACTCGGGGTGGACCATCACGGTCGTGCCGGAACCAGGGGCGTCGAGCACCTTCATGGCGAAGAAGCTGGTCGCCTGAAGGCGACGGCATAGGTCTCGCCTGACTCCCCGTCTCACTTCGCGACGCCAGTCGCGGTTCTAGGGTGTGTCGCTTTGCGACACACCCTTTTTTCTGGGCCTCAAGATTGGCCATAAACCGCTGTTGCACAATGACTTAAGCATACCAGGTGACTGGCATGCGCCCTGCGTAGTTCTTTCTATATACATCTGGGGCACGAACGCCCCGCCCAGCCAGTCCCTGAGGAGCCAGCCATGATCCAGACCGCTATCCCCGCCCTCCATGACGAGTCGCTCGACGCGCTCGTGGCGGAATACTTTGACGAGCCGATCGGGATCGTCATCTCGAGCGGATCGCGGACGGAGCCGACACCGCGGGTCGCGGAGTATGTCTGGGGGCCAGTGCCGGATGAGACGAGGGGATAACCAGCGTCATCGATTCGATCCGACGACCGCTTCGCGCCGCACTTCACAGAAAACACAAAGGGATCGGCTTTCGCCGATCCCTTTGTCTATGCAGCAGACCGCTTACTTCTTCTTCGCGGCCTTCTTCTTGGTCGCCTTCTTGGCGGCCTTCTTCTTCTTCGCAGCCATTGCTAGCTCCTTGAAGGAGTGATCATCTCCCGGCCGATTCCCCGGTGAATCGGTGGGTTCCACGAAACGCGAACGTCCCGCGGCACCTCTTGAATACGACATTCTTCGGAATCTGTCAAGAGATTCCGAACAAGTGACGACCGGCCCGTCACGCCGTCACAGGGAACGCGCCCCAAAAATCGGATCACGCGACCTCCCCGATCAGCGCGCGCGAGGCGCACCACATACAGTTGCGCACCCCACGCGCGCACGCGATCATTGCTTCACCCCGGACATGCCACCGCTTCCGCGATGACCCAGCTCACGATCGATGGCCGGTCGTGCACCGCGCCCGACGGCGCGACGATCCTCGACGCCGCACGCACACTCGGCGTCGATATCCCGACCCTCTGCTGGTATCCGAAACTCCCGACCGCCGGCAACTGCCGCATCTGCCTGGTCTCGGTCGAGGGCACGAACAAACTCCTCCCGGCCTGCGCGACGCCGGTCACCGACGGGATGGTCGTCACCACGGAGTCGCAGGCAGCGGTGAAGAACCGCCAGGCGGTCCTGGCGATGCTGCTGGAGCGCTACCCGGTGGAGGAGATCCCGGCGGACCAGGCGCGGAATGAGTTCGAGGCGCTGGTGCACCGCTACGAGGTGCCGCTGACGCGATCCGGGGAGCTCCCGCTCCGCACAGGGGACGAGCGCCCCACAGACCCGATCATCACTCACGACATGTCGACCTGCATCCTCTGCACCCGCTGCGTGCGGGCGTGCGAGGAGATCCAGGTGGTCGGGGTGCTGGAGGTGGCGGCGCGCGGGGAGCATGCGGAGATCATCGTCGGGGCCGATGGGAACCCGGAACACGCGGGGTGCACCTGGTGCGGGGAGTGCGTGCGGGTCTGCCCCACGGGGGCGATCCACGACATCCTCCCGCTCGCGAAGCTCCGCGCGGGGACGCTGGAGGCGCCGGCCACGAAGGTGCGCTCGGTCTGCCCCTACTGCGCGGTGGGATGCCAGCTCGATCTCGAGGTCCGCGACAATCAGGTGACGCGGGTGACCTCGCCGTGGATCGAAGAGGCGACGCCGAACCAGGGCTCCACCTGCGTGAAAGGGCGATTCGGGACGGACTTCGTCCTGCACCGCGATCGGCTGACGCGCCCGCTCATCCGCCGCGGGTGGATGCGCGACGCGAACGGCACCTGGCATTTTGAGGCGGATCCAAATTGGGGACGCCGCGGCGGACCGTGGACTTCGGTAGAAGCTGAGGGGCGCTCCCCAAAGGACCACCGGCCTCGGACGAATCGGACTGACGGCGGCGCCGACGCCGCCCTCGGCGACCCGCGCGACCGGATCGCCACACCCCCCTCCTGGTTCGCCCCCTTCCGCGAAGCCACCTGGGAGGAAGCCCTCGACCTCACCGCGCAACAACTCCTCCGGCTCCGCGACACCCACGGCGGCGGCTCGCTCGCGGTCTTCCAGAGTGCCAAGTGCGCCAACGAGGAGAACTACGTCCTCCAGAAGCTCTTCCGCGCAGGACTCGGCACCAACAACGTCGACCACTGCACCCGGCTCTGCCACGCCTCCTCGGTGAGCGCGATGCAGCGCGCCCTCGCCACCAGCGCGGCCTCGGGGTCGATGCGCGAGGTGGAGGAGGAGTCCGAGGTGATCTTCCTCCTCGGGGCGAACACCACGGAGAGCCACCCGGTCTTCGGGGCGGCGATCAAGCGGGCCCTGAAGCGCGGCGCAAAGCTCATCGTCGCCGACCCGCGGCGGATCGAGCTCGCGGCCCGCGCCGACATCCTCCTGCAGATGGTCCCGGGGACCGATGTCGCCCTCCTCAACGCGATGCTGCACCATGTGCTCGCTGAGGGGCTCGAGAACCGTGAGTTCATCGCGGCGCGGACCCACGACTTCGACGCCGTCCGCGAGGCGGTGCGCCCCTACACCCCGGAGCTCGCGGCGCAGATCACGGGGATCCCGGCCGACCTGATCCGCCGCGCCGCCGTCTGCTATGCGCGCGGGCCGCGCTCGGCGACGCTCTGGGCGATGGGGCTCACGCAGCACCATACGGGGACGGACATCGTCACCTCTCTCCTCAACCTGATGCTCGCCTGCGGGATGATCGGGCGGTGGGGAGCGCCGATGATCCCGATCCGCGGGCAGAACAATGTGCAGGGGTCGAGCGACATGGGGGCGATCCCCTTCGCCTTCACCGATTACCGGCGGGTGGACGATCCGGCGGTGCGCGCGGAGATGGCGGCGGCGTGGGGGGTGCCGGTGGAGCGGCTCGACCCCAAGGTCGGGCGGAAGGTGACGGAGATCGTGGGGCAGGACTCCCCCGTGCGCGGGCTCTACATCATGGGGGAGAACCCGATCATCTCCGATCCCGATGTCGCGCATGCGGAGGCATGGTTCTTGGGGCTCGAGTTCATGGCGGTGCAGGATCTCTTCCTCACCGAGTCCGCGCGGTCAGCCGACGTGGTGCTTCCGGGGTCGAGCTTCGCCGAGAAGGATGGGACCTTCGTGAACACCGAGCGCCGGATCCAGCTCTCACGGAAGGCGGTGGAGCCGCCGGGGGAGGCGCGGGCCGATCTGGAGATCGTGCTCGATCTCTCGCGGCAGATCGGGGTGCCGACGCCCTATGCGACGGCGGCGGAGGTGTTCGAGGAGATCGCGCGGGTGACGCCGAGTTGGCGTGGGGTGAGCCATGCGCGGTTAGCCGAGCGGGTGGGAGGGCTGCAGTACCCGGTGCCCGACGCGGCGCATGAGGGGACGGCGTTCCTCTTTGATGACCATTTCCCGACGGCGGATGGGCGGGCGCGGTTCCATCCAGTGACGTATCTCCCGCCGGCGGAGCTCCCGGACGCCGCGTATCCATTCTTCCTGAACACCGGCCGGCAGATGTATCACTGGCATACTGGGACCATGACGCGGCGGAGCACGGCGTTGGATGCGCGGGAGAGCACGCCGACATTAGAGCTCAACCCCGCCGATGCGGCGGCGTTGGGCGTGGCGGATGGGGATGAGGTGGAGGTGACCTCGCGCCGCAACAGTGTGCGGGTGCATGTGCGCTGCTCGGGGCGCGTGGCGCGCGGGCAGGTGTTCCTGCCGATGCACTACCGGGAGGCGGCGGCGAACCTGCTCACGAATCCGGCGTTGGACGGGCCGTCGGGGATCCCAGAGTTCAAGGTGTGTGCGGTGCGGATCACGTCACTCGCTCCGACCAAGTGACGCGCTAGCGAATCACCCCGGTCTTCACCCCGATACGCCTAATCGCCTCCACCGCGAACGCGAGATCCTCGCGGGTGTGTGCCGCGGAGATCTGACAGCGGAGCCGCGCGGTGCCCTGCGGGACCACCGGGAAGCCGAATCCGGTGACGAAGATCCCCTCGGCCAGGAGCAACTCGCTCATCCGGATCGCATCGGCGGTCTCGCCGATGATGATCGGGACGATCGGGGTCTCGCCGGGGAGCGGATTGAACCCCGCCTCCGTGATCGCCTGCCGGAACCACTGGGCGTTCTCTCGGAGGGTGCGGACCCGCTCGGGGTGCTGCTCGATGTACTCGATGCTGGCGAGCGCGCTCGCCGCGACGGTGGGCGGGAGGGCGTTGGAGAAAAGCTGCGGGCGGGAGCGCTGCGTGAGCGTGTCGCAGAGCGCCGCGGGGCCGGCGACGAAGCCACCGGCGGCGCCGCCGAGTGCCTTGCCGAGGGTGGAGGTGATGATGTCGACCTCACCCAAGACGCCGAAGTGTTCGGCGGTGCCGCGACCGGTCTCGCCGAGGACGCCGGTGGCGTGCGAGTCATCCATCACGAGGATGGCGTCGTGGTCCTTGGCGATCTGCAGGAGCTGCGGGAGCTTGGCGACGCTCCCTTCCATGGAGAAGACGCCATCGGTCCAGATGATGCGGCGGCGCGCGCTGGCGTTGGCCTTGAGCTTGGCGACGAGGTCATCGAGATCGCTGTGCGCGTAGACGGCGGTGGTGCATTTGGTGATCGCCTTCGCCAAGCGGATCGAGTCGATGATCGAGGCGTGGTTGAGCGCATCGGAGATGACGAAGTCGCCGGCCTCGACGATGGAGGCGGTGAGCCCTTCGTTGGCGTTCCAGGCGGAGACGAAGCTCATCGACGCTGCCGTGCCGACGAAGCGGGCGATGGCGGTCTCGAGTTCGCGGTGTACGGTGAAGGTACCGCAGATGAAGCGGACGCTCCCGGTGCCGGCGCCGAACTTCTTGAGGCCATCGATCCCCGCCTGCACGACGGCGGGTTCATCGCAGAGGCCGAGGTAGTTGTTGGAGGAGAGGATGAGGACCTCGCCCCGTCCTTCCATCTGGACGCGCGCCGCCTGGGGCGAGTCGAGATGATTGAGCTTCTTGTAGGTGCCGGCGGCCTTGAGGGCGTCGATGCCGGTCTGGAGGTCGTGCACGAAGGTGGTGTTCATGAGATCGTCGTGTTTCGTAATTCCTGTGCCGTGCTACCTCTCACCTGACACCTCAAAGACGACCTTTCCGGCCTCGCCCGACTGAATGGCCGCGATCGCCTCCGCGTGCGCTTCCAAAGGGAATCGATGCGTGATCACCGGGCGCGGATCGAACTGCCCCGCGCGCAGGAACTGCTGCATCGCGATCCAGGTGTTGTACATGCGGCGACCGACTACCCCGTACACCGTGATCCCCTTGAAGATCACCTCGGTGGCGAAGTCGACTTCCATGGGCTTGGCAGGGATCCCGAGCATCTGCACGCGGCCGCCGACGCGGACCAAGGCGAAGGCCTGATGGATTGCGGCGGGGACGCCGCTCATCTCGAGGACGACATCGACGCCGAGTCCGTTGGTGGCGGCGCGGACCGCCTCGGCGGCTTGGTCGGGGGTGACGGCGCTGTGCGCCCCCAACTGCTTGGCCAGCGCGAGGCGCTTCGGGTTCACATCGCTCGCGACGATATGCGAGGCGCCGGCCGCCTTGGCGATCCCGACGGCGAAGATGCCGATGGGGCCGCAGCCGGTGACGAGGACGGTGGCTCCGGGGAGTTCGGTGCCGTGGAGTGCGGTGTGGAAAGCGTTCCCCATCGGGTCGTGGATCCCGCCGACATCGAAGCCGATGTCATCATCCAGATGCCAGACGTTGCTGGCGGGCATCGCGATGTAGTCGGCGAAGCAACCGTCGCGGTCGACGCCGATGATCTTGGTGTTGGGGCAGACGTGGGCGTTGCCGGTGCGGCAGAGGTGGCAGGTGCCGCAGACGATGTGGCCTTCGGCGGTGACGCGGTCGCCGACCTTCACGTTGGTGACGAGGGAGCCGACTTTCTCGACGACGCCGGCGAATTCGTGGCCGACGGTGAACGGGGGCTTGCAGCGCCCTTGGGCCCAGGCGTCCCAGGTGTGGATATGGACGTCGGTGCCGCAGACGCCGGCGGCGCGGACGCGGATCAGGACCTCGTCCTCTCTATAGGAAGGGACGGGGACGTCTTGGAGAACGAAACCGGGGGCGGCAGAGGCTTTGACGAGAGCGCGCACGCGGGTGGGGGCGAGGGGTACGCCCGAAAGATAAACGGGGCGCCGCGGAGTGATCCGCGGCGCCCCGTTTTCCCTCGAACTGGTCTGACTTACGGCTTCTTGGCCGCCTTCTTGGCCGGCGCCTTCTTGGCGGCGGCCTTCTTCGCGGGGGGCTTCTTGGCCGCGGACTTCTTGGCGGCGGCCTTGGCAGGCACCTTCTCGGTTGCGGCCCTCGGGGCCTCGATCACCGGCTCCTCGACGAGACCGACAAGGAGGTTGGCCGGCATCGCGGGCTTGGCGCCGGGACGACCACCGCGGCCCGGGGCGGAACGGACCCCCATCCCACGCGGCACCGGCGCAGAGGCGACGGGCTTCGGTGTCGCGGCGGCCTCGGCCACGGCGAGCTGATCGGCGATGCTCGGCGCGCCACTGCCGATCATGACCTCGAAGGAATCGCCGCGCTTACGGAGATCGACGATGCCGGCGTCGTGCGCGTCCTTAAGAATGCGCTCGAAGAAGCGCGGGGCGAGGGACTCGGAGTCGCGGCCCAGGAGCTCACGCGCCTTGGCGCGGACGCGCTCGGCGCCGACGGGTGAATCCTCGGAGCCCACGGCGTTGATCGCCTGGCGAACGATATCGAAGGCCTCGTCACGCGTGAGACGGATCCCTTCCGAGCCGATAGAGGCATCGACCTTGGGGGCGCCGCCACGCGGGGGACGCGACGAGCCGCGCGCGGCGGGCTCGGCCATCGTCGCGACGCTTGTGGCGGTCGACGACTCGGCGCCTTCCCCACCCGTACGCTCCTCACGATCGCCACCACGGCCGCGACCACCACGGCCACGACGACCACGACGACCACGCCCGTCACGCTCACCCTCGGCGCGCGGCGGACGCTCGCCGGTGGAGTTGGTCGCGGCAGGCGCCGGTGCCCCGCCCTGCACCGGCCCGACCTCGAGCTGGCCGTTCTCGAGCTTGGTGACCTGGAGACGCCCCTTGCTCGCAGCCTCGAGACAGAAGCGCGAGAACTTGGACATGCCAAGATCCTTCTCGTCGAACGAGGGATCGATCTCGACCATGACCTGCTTGAGGCGATCGGAGCGCATCACATCGCCATTGCGCTGCATGCGGCCGATGGCCTCGGTCACGAGCTCCCATGGATCCCACTTCTTGGCCGGCTGCTCGTCGCCCGCCTTCATGAGGCCGGCGAGGGCGTTGTACGAGTAGTACTCGTCACAGTTCTGGACGAGGAGATCGCTCGAGCTCTCGCGGATCCCCACGCCGATCACGTACTTGCCGTACTCTTTGAGCTTAAGGACGAGCGAGGAGAAGTCGGAGTCGCCGGAGAGGAGGATAAAGGTCCCGATCTCGGGGCGGGTGAAGACGAGCTCGATCGCATCGACGGCGAGTCGGATATCCGTCGCATTCTTTTTGGCTGACCCGTAGGCGGGGGCGAAGATGAGATCGATCGACGACTCGCTGAGGGGGACGATGTACTGCGGATAGCGGCGCCAATCGGCGTAGGCGCGCTGGACGGCGACCTTCCCGGAGATGATGGCGCTACTGAGGAGATTCCGGAGCTCCGTCTGCAGATCGGAGCGGATCCCCATCGTGACGTTGTCGAAGTCGATGAGGAGGGCGGCGTTGGGCGCGTGGGGGTGACCCGCGGTCTCGGCCTGGGGGCCCCGATGGATAGGGGCGACCGCCGGGCGCGTGGCACGCGCCGGCGAGTGGGACGAACGTGGTGACATGCTGTTCCTGGCGCGGTGCGCCGATGAAGTCGCACCCCACGCCGCACCCATCTGGGCGCTGCACGCATGGGGGCTCTCGCGGGGCGACACCGTGATCTCGTCAGCGACTCGTCCGGACCCGTGGGTACCGGAAGACGCCGCTGGCCTAGACCCACCGCGCGTCCTGCGCCCGGAAAGATAACCTGCTAGAGGGCGCAAATGGCAGTGGGAGAGGGACTTCCGTAGACTTGGAGGGGTGAGACACCCCCCCTTTCGCACCCGCCTCTTCGTCCTCCTCGCGCTCTTGGCCCTGGTACCGTCGATCGTGCTGACGGCGGCCTGGAGCGGGATGGCGGCGCGCTTGCTCCCGCTCGTCGGGGGCGTGGGGGCGTGGGAGCAGGTGGTGGTGAGCGGGGATTCGGCGATCACGCTCGCGCGCGCACAGCCGGGCTCAGCGGCGGCGGACTCGGCGCTCGCGGCGCATGCAGAGTTACTCGCGGAGTCACGGGTGCAGGCGCGCCGTGTGGGGTTCCTGGCGCAGCGATCGGTGCAGGCGGTGGTGATCGTCGGGCTCGTGTTGCTCCTGATGCTGACGGGGATCGCGTCACGGATCGCAGGCCATCTGAGTCGCCAGCTCTCGCGCCCGGTGGATGAGTTGGTGCGCTGGACGACGCGGATCGCGCAGGGGGAGCCGCTGCCTGCCCCTGGTGAGGAAGAGGGGCGTGGCGCACCGGAGTTCGGGGTGCTGCGCGACGAGATGCGGCGGATGGCACAGGAGATCGAGGCGGGGCGTCACGCGGCGATCGAGGCGGAGCGCCTCGCGGCGTTCCGCGAGTCGGCGCGGCAGGTGGCGCATGAGATCAAGAACCCGCTCACGCCGATCCGCTTCGCGATCGCGAGTCTCCGGCAGTCGACGACGCTGACGGCGAAGGAGCGCGACGCGCTCGAGGTGCTCGATGTGGAGTCGGCGCGACTCGATGCGATGGCGAAGAGCTTCGCGCAGTTCGGGCGGCTTCCCGAGGGACCGATCGCCCCGGTGGATCTCACGGCCTTGGTGCGGACGACGGCGCCGATGACGGTCCCGAGTGAGATCACGCTCGAGCTCGAGACCGATGCGGAGCTCGTGGTGCATGGGCGGCACGATGCGCTGCACCGAGCGCTCACCAACCTGCTGCTCAATGCGATCGATGCGGTGCGGGCGCGTGAGGGGGCGGGGGAACGGCGGATCACGGTGCGCGCGGCGCGCGCGGATGGGATGCCACTCCTCGCGGTGCGCGACACCGGGTGCGGGGTGAGTCCGGAGGCGTTGCCGAGGATCTTCGAGCCCTATGTGACGGCCAAGACCGGGGGCACCGGATTGGGCTTGGCGATCGTGAAACAGACGATGCTCGCGCACGGGGGACGGGTGGAGGCGAGCAGTGTGCTGGGTACTGGCACCGAGATCCGGCTCTGGTTCCCGAGTGCTGCCCGTGAGATCGAGTCCCCTGCCCCGCGAGCGAGTTAAACGATGCCGTCGATCCTGATCGTCGATGACGAGCCGAACCTCCGCCGGATGGTGGGGGCGCTCCTCGATGCGGAGTCGTTCGAGGTGCATGAGGCGAAGGATGTGGCGAGCGGGCTGAAGCTCGCGCTCGAAGTGGAGCCCGACCTCGCGCTCCTCGACCTCATGATGCCCGGCGCGACCGATGGGCTCGAGCTCCTGGAACGGTTGCGCTCGTACTTCCCCGATCTCCCGGTGATCATGATGTCGGGGCGTGCCGGGCTCACCGATGCGGTGCAGGCGGCGAAGCTCGGCGCGGTGAACTTCCTCGAGAAGCCGCTCAGCCCCGAGGGGCTCCTCCTCGCGCTCACGAACGCCCTCGAACTGCGCCAGGCGCGTCGTGAGCGGTCGGCGCTGCGCTTGGAAGCGGGGCTGGGGGGTGATCTCGTCGGCGAGAGCTCGGCGATGCAGCGCGTACGCGAACAGATCGCGCGGGTGGCGCCGACCGATGCGCGGGTACTGGTCACCGGGGAATCGGGTACAGGGAAGGAGCTCGTCGCGGCGGCGATCCATGCCCAGAGCTCGCGACGCGACAAGCCGTTCGTGCGGGTGAACTGCGCGGCGATACCGCGCGATCTCGTCGAAAGCGAGATGTTCGGGCATGAGCGCGGGGCCTTCACTGGCGCGACGGAGCGCCGGATCGGCCGGTTCGAGCTCGCGCACACTGGGACGTTGCTGCTCGACGAAGTCGGCGAGCTCTCCCTCGAGGCGCAGGCCAAGCTCCTCCGCGCGATCGAGGCGCGGGAGATCGAGCGCGTGGGCGGGGGACGCACGATTCGCGTGGATGTGCGGGTGATCGCGGCGACGAATCGCGACCTCGTGCGCGAGGTGCGCGAGGGACGGTTCCGCGAGGATCTCTACTTCCGGCTGAATGTCATCCCGATCCATGTGCCGCCGCTCCGCGAGCATCCGGGGGACATCCCCGCCCTCGCGGCGCACTTCGCGACGCAGCTCCGGCGGCGCTCGGGGCAACCGGCGCCGCAGTGGCAGGCCGATGGGATCGCGGCGCTCGCACGCCATGGATGGCCGGGCAACGTGCGCGAGCTCGTGAACATCATCGAGCGATTGAACATCCTGCACGCGGGGCAGCCGGTGGGGGAGGCCGAGGTGCGCGGGGTGCTCCCGAACACGGCCGGGGCGACGCGGGGGGAGGGGCTGGTGCTCCCGCCGGAGCTCCCCGACCGCGAGGGGCTCGATGTGAAACTCAGCGAGGCACTCGACGCGTATGAGCGGGTACTGATCGTACGGGCCCTCTCCGCCGCCAATGGGGTGGTGGCGGAGGCGGCGCGCCGATTGCAGACCGATCGTCCGAACCTCTACCGCCGCATGAAGCGGCTGGGCATCGCGGAGCCGTAATGCACGTGGGTCGTTTGCTGCTCTCCCTTCTCCTCTGTGTGGCGCCCCTCGCGGCGCAGGACCGGCCCGCCAGCACGATCTGGACCGCGGTCAACCTCTACAACGCCAGCTCGACCACGCGCGCGACGGGGGCGTACCGCCTCGAGTCGGGCGCGCGCGTGAGCGGTGACGTGGCGGTGTTGATCGGCCCGGTGGAGATCGCCGGCGAGATCGCCGGCACCCTCGTCGCGATAAACGCGAATGTGCAGCTCGCCCCCACGGCTGTGATCCGCGGGGACCTCCTGATCCTCGGCGGGACGCTGACGCGCGCCGAGGGCGCTGCGGTGGGCGGGGAGATCCGCGCGCAGTCGGAGGTGGTGCGCTATGAGATCGACGATGGCCGACTCGTCCCTGATGAGGGGCGCTGGAGCGATTGGGGCCCGAAGCGTATGCGGGAGCGGAGCGAGCGGCTCTCGCGCGCGACGACCTCGTACACCGATCTCGTCCACTTCTCGGCTGGGAGCTATAACCGCGTGGAGGGGCTCCCCATCACGGTGGGGCCGCGCCTGCGACGTACGACGAACTGGGGGCGCGTCGACCTCGACGCCTTCGGCGTGGTGCGTACCGCGGGGCCGGTGGAGTGGGATCGCGGGACGCTCGGGCATGATGCGCACCTCGCGGTGCGACTCGGCCGCGAGGCGGGCCTCACCCTCGGCCTCCGCGCCTTCGATCTGATCGCGCCGGTGGAAGTGTGGCAGGTGAGCGATCAGGAGAATGGGCTCGGGACGTTCGTGGCGCACCGCGACCTGCGCGACTACTACGGGCGGCACGGCATGGCGGGGTCGATCGGGGGACGGATCGGCGAAGAGGTCTCGCTCGACCTGCTCGTGGGGAGCGAGCGGTGGGGACGCGTCGAGGCGCGTGACCCGATCACGCTCAATCGGGCGCGCGAGCCGTGGCGGCCGAACCCGTTCATGCATACGGGGATCGTGGACCTCACGACGCTCCGGCTTCGGATCGACACGCGTGAGCGCATGAAGGCGCCCTGGCTCGGTGGGTGGTATGTGCAGGGGGAGATCGAGTCGGGACGTGGGGATCTGATCGGGCCGCCCCCGCCCTGGCCGACGATCGCGGAGCAGGATGGCGCGAGACTTTCACCGTTGATCGCCCCACAACCGATCCCGACGCGCTATCAACGCGCCTTCATCGATGCGCGGCGTCGCACGCGACTCTCGCCAGAGACGGAGCTCTCGGTGCGACTCGTCGCGGGGGGATGGATCGGCGGCGACCCCCTGCCGATGCAGCGGCGCCTCTCGATCGGTGGGCCGGGGGCGGTCGAGGGATATGACTTCCGTCGCGTGCCGACGGGGGAAGCCGATGTCTTCACCTGCGGTGGCGTGACCGATGAGTGGTTCGGCGGGCCCGCGATGTGCGAGCGGATGGCGTTGGCGCAGGTGGAGCTGCGACAGCCGATCGGGTTCGATTGGAAGTTCGCGGGGGACGATTGGCGGATCGGGGTGAATGACCGCCCGAGCTGGGTGCTCTTCGCCGACGCGGGGCGCGGGTGGAACCGCTCGGTGGAGGTCCCTTTTCTCTCGCCCGCCACGAACGCCGCCACCTACGCGGGATCGTGGCTCCCACCGATCTCCTCGTTCCGCACCACGCTCGGGGCGGGGATCGACTTCGGGTCGTTCGGGCTCTACGCCGCGAAGGCGGTCTCGTCGGGTGACGAGCCGATGAACCTCCTGCTCCGCGCGGGACGTCGCTTCTGAGCGTGCGCCGGGTCGGCTGGGTATCGCGCGTCGCTTTGGTCGCGCTCCTCCTCGTAGGGGGCGCTCGCGCGGGGCGTGCGCAGTCGATCGAGATCCAGCTCCCAGCGGCCGCGCGGCTAAGCGAGGAGGGGCCGCTCGTCTCCGCGCGTGGGATCCTCGGCGATCGGTACCTGAGCGAGCTCGTGCGGAGTGGCTTCCCTGCCCGCCTCCGCTTCCGTGTGGAGCTCTGGGCGGAAGGACGGATCGTCGATGCGTTGCAGCGCGCGGTGGAGTGGGAGGTGTTGGTGCGGCCGCGCGGGTCGGACGATCGCTACGAGGTGCTGCAGATCGTGGGCGGGCGTCCCCTCTCGCTGGGCGCCTTCGCGCGGCTCGAGGAGGCCGATGCGACGGTGGCGCGTCCGGTGCGCGCACCGATCCCGCCGGGGCTCGACGGTCGTCGGCTCTACTACCTCGCGCGCGTCGACGTCGCCGCGCTCTCGGTGACCGACCTCGATGAGGTGAACCGGTGGCTCCGCGGCGAACTCCAACCCGCGGTGCGTGGCGAACGGAATCCGGGGACCGCGCTCACGCGCGGGATCCGCACGGTGGCGACGCGCCTCCTCGGCGGCGAGCGCCGGAGCTACGAAGCACGCAGCGCGGGGTTCCGCGCCAACTCGCGCACGACCCCTTCGCCGTAGAAGAGCTTGATGTAGCGGGCCTGTGTCGGCGTGAGGCGCCGCACCGCCCAGGCGAGATGCACGAAGTGCGGCTCGGTCGGCTCCTGCAAGAGATGCATCCCACACTCCGCGAGGAGGTGGTTCGACTTGCGCGTGTTGCAGGGGGAGCAGGCGGTGACGACGTTGGTCCAGACGTTGAGGCCGCCGCGCGAGATGGGGATCACATGGTCGCGCGTCAGGGCCTCGCGCGGGCGCAGCTCATACTGCGTGCGGCCGCAGTACATGCACTTGTAGCCGTCGCGCGCGAAGAGGAAGGTGTTGGTCACCTGCCGACGGAAGCGGCGCGGCACATGGATGAACTTGCGGAGCCGGATGACGAGGGGACGCGGGACGGCGAGGCGTTCGGCGCGGACCGCGCGGTCGGCATCGGCCTCGACGATCTCGGCTTTGCCGTCGATGACGAGGCGGAGGGCCCGCTTGAGCGGGACCATCGTGAGGGGTTCGTACGACGCATTCAGGGCGAGACACCCTACCGTCACTCGAGCCTCCGGGGTTCCCGGAAGTCTAGTGGTCGGGTGTGGGGAGACGCTAGCACCCGTTCGCGGGTCAGGTGGGTGGGACCGAGTCGGCGAGCGCGCGTGGGCCGGGCCAATCGCGGGGGGCGGGCTTCCGCGCGTAGACCTCGCGCATAAAGGCGGTCCAGGCGGGCGCGGCGAGGGTCCCGCCCTGCGCGTTGTCCTTGATCCGCTTCGGTTGATCGAACCCCATCCAGACGCCGGCGACGAGATCGGTGGTGAAGCCGATGAACCAGACGTCGGAGTACTCGTTGGTGGTCCCCGTCTTCCCCGCCGTGGGCGAGGTGAAGCCCCCGCGGCGCACCGCGGTGCCGGAGCCGTAGTTCACGACCCCCTTGAGGAGATCGACCATCACCCCCGCCTCCTCACGCGAGAGGACCTGCACCCGCGCGGGGTCGCCCTCATAGAGGCGGCGGCCATCGAGGGTCTCGACGCGGAGGATCGGCGTCGGGGGGACGCGCCACCCGAGGTTCGCGAAGACGCTGTACGACGCGATCATCTCGAGGGGGTAAACGTCGGCGGAGCCGAGGGCGATGGAGGGATAGGGGGGGACCGGGGTGGTGATCCCGAACCGCTTCGCCATCTCGACGACCGATCCTTCGCCGAGCTCCATCGCGAGCCGGACGGCGGGGACGTTACGCGAGACGGCGAGGGCCTGCCGCATCGACATCGGCCCTTCGTAGGTGTTGTCGAAGTTCTTGGGCGACCACATCGAGCCATCGAGCTGTGGGACCTCGATGGGGGCATCGTCGAGCATGTAATCCGCCCCGCGACCGGCCTGCACCGCGGTGGCGTAGACGATCGGCTTGAAGGTCGAGCCGGGCTGGCGGAGCGCGCTCGTGGCGCGATCGAACTTGGAGTCGTCGAAGTCGCGGCCCCCGACGAGGGCGCGCACACCCCCCGTGCGGGGATCGAGGGCGACGAAGGCCCCTTGGAGATAGGGCGAATCGGCGCGATCGGTCTCCGCCTCGCCGATGGCGGCGCGCGCGAGGTACTGCTCGTAGGTCGGGTGTGGGAAGGTGCCGAAGGTCCCGGCCTCGATCGCGCGGAGCTGCTTCTCGAGGGCGCGTTCGGCGGCGCCCTGCAGATCGAGATCGAGCGTCGTGATCACCCGCAGCCCCTGCTCATAGGTGCGACGCCCGAAGCGCTGCGTCAGCTCACGACGCACCCACTCGACGAAGTAGGGGGCCACATCGCCTGAGGTACGTGAGGCGCGGGCGAGCCGGAGGGGGAAGGCCTTGGCGACGGAGGCATCGGCGTCGGAGAGGAGGTCCTGCCGGCGCATCAGCTCGAGCACCGCGTTGCGGCGCTGGATGGCCCGATCGGGGAAGCGACGTGGGTTGTAGCGCGAGGGGGCCTTCGGCAGCGCGGCCAGCATCGCCGCCTCGGCCACATTGAGCTCCTTCACCGAGCGTCCGAAGTAGCGCTGCGCCGCCGCCTCGACGCCGTAGGCACCGGAGCCGAAGGCGATCTGATTGAGATAGAGCTCGAGGATGCGCTTCTTGGGGAAGCGCTGCTCGATCTCGCGTGCGACCTTCGCCTCGCGGAGCTTGCGGAGGACGGTCTTCTCTCGGGAGAGCCGCTCGGGGAAGATGTTCCGCGCGAGCTGCATGGTGATGGTCGAGAACCCTTCGGCGAAGCCGCGCGCCTTGACGTTGGCCCAGACGGCGCCGACGATGCGGGGGTAGTCGATCCCCCCATGGCGGTAGAAACGCTTATCCTCGGTGGCAATGAAGGCTTGCACCACATGCGCCGGGATGGCCGTGAGGGGGACGACGGAGCGGCGCTCGAGCCCGACCTCGGTCAGGAAGCGACCATCGGCGGTGTAGAGACGCGCGGGCTGGGCGGGGCGGAACTCGTCGAACTGTGCGACAGAGGGACAGGCATCGTCCGCGCAGAGGAACCAGGTCCAGTAGACCCCACCGACGATCACGCCGAGGAGGCCGAGCCCGGCGGACCCCAGGGCGAGGATGAGGAGAAAGCGGCGCATCGCGATGGAGGGAAGGTAGGGCGCTCCCGAGAGGGGGGCAACGCACGTAGCTTCCCCGCATGGCCGTGACCCCGATGCCCGGATCGCTGGCGCTGCTCGAGGAGCTCGAGTGGCGCGGATTGCTCTTCCAACAGACGGAGGGATGCGCGGCGGCGCTCGCCAAGGAGCGGGTGCATGGCTACTGCGGGTTCGATCCGACCGCCGACTCACTCCATGTGGGGAACCTCGTCTCGATCCTCGGGCTCGTGCGGCTGGTGCGCGCGGGGCATGAGGGGGTGGCGCTGATAGGCGGAGGGACGGCGATGATCGGCGACCCGAGCGGGAAGAGCGAGGAGCGCCCGCTCCGCGACGCAGAGGAGATCGCCGCGAACGCGCGGGCGATCGAGGGGCAGATCCGCCGCGTGGTGACGCAGGCGCTGGGGGAGAGTGCGGGGGCGCGGATCCACTTCCGCGACAACGCGAGTTGGTTGGGCTCGCAGGGGTTGATCCCCTTCCTGCGCGACACGGGGAAGCACTTCACCGTGAACCTGATGCTGCAGAAGGACTCGGTGCAGTCGCGGATGGCGACGGGGATCTCCTTCACCGAGTTCACCTACATGCTCCTGCAGGCGCACGACTTCCTGCATCTCTACCAGCACGATGGGGTGACGCTGCAGGTGGGCGGGAGCGATCAGTGGGGGAACATCACCGCCGGCACGGAGCTGATCCGCAAGGCGGCGCGGGGCGAGGCGCATGGGCTGACCTTCCCGCTGCTGACCGATGCCGCGGGGAAGAAGTTCGGGAAGACGGAAGCGGGCGCGGTCTGGCTCGATGCCGCGCGCACGAGCCAGTACCAGTTCTACCAGTTCTGGATCAACACCGAAGATGCTGATGTCGGGCGGCTCCTACGGACCTTCACGCTCTTGGACCGTGCGACGATCGAGGGGATCGAGGCGGAGCATGCCGCGGCGCCGCAT
>Ga0194128_10000863_pt1 | contig 53631 bp, 59 predicted proteins | sample TA2KigCa65mmetaG_FD_148650 | JGI IMG/M metagenome (GOLD analysis project Ga0194128, IMG submission 148650) | Freshwater microbial communities from Lake Tanganyika, Tanzania - TA2015037 Kigoma Deep Cast 65m | ecosystem: Environmental > Aquatic > Freshwater > Lake | place: Tanzania: Lake...
TTTCAACATTATACTCTTGCATAGTTTTAAGAATTTTATCTAAGTTTTTTTTATCAGATACAGAAATGAGGGCTTTTTTTATCTTTATAAGATCCATTAAGGATTTTTTATATACGATGTTTATTTGGCTTTTTCTAGATACCAAATAATATTAGTAAGTTCACTTTCTATTTGTCCTTCAAGTAAGATAAAAAAATTTTCTTTAATGCTATCGGGGTTTCCTAGATATAAATTCTTCTCAAGTTTTGTTGGAACTTGTGGACATCTAAATATCCATCCATCACCTCTATCAGAGCTTAGTAAAATATCGTTTCCCATAGTTTTTGTAATTCGTATATCTGGATGAACATGAAACCTTATACTGTAACTTAAAAAATTCTTTTTTTTATTTTTTAAAATTAAAGTATCTAATCCTTCAATTGTGTTTTTTTCTTTAAATAAGGTTAATTGTCTTTCAAATTTAATGCCAAATCTTTTCTCATAGCCGTTGTGTGCAAAAATACACTGTATGGTTTCTTTGTCAGATTTAAATTCTTTTTTATAAATATCTAAGTCATTGATTAGTGAATTTCCAAAGTGTTTAGTGATAAGTTTATTTTTTTGAAAAATACATGATGAAGTATCATTAATATTCAGTGTCGAATGAGCAGCAGTTGTTGAACTTAAAAAGCTTAAGTTACTTCCTAAATATTTTCCAGATCCAGTATTGGTTATAAATTTTTGACCTGAGGAATAGAGTTCAAACGATAAAGCGCCTGCCTGATAATTTTTTGCATAGGATGTATTTGCAGGAGTATTTCCATCTATCAATATTTCTATTTTTTTGTATTTAATCTTTCCAAATCCACAAAAAATATTTTCAACTTTATTAAAGGCGTATCCTCTTGATCTTATAATTTCATCAAGCTTTTGAATGTTGATTTCATTTGCTCCATTAAAAAGGGGAAGGGTATCATTATTTAATTTTAGAAAATTAAAACATATTCCAAGCGAATGGATATAGGATGTAATTTGTATTGGAGTTTGCCTTCTTGAGTTTAACAGCCATTCATGAATTATAACTAAAAAATAAAGGGTATAATAAAGATCTTCAGGATTTTTACTTTTTACAAAGCCATCTTTATTTATAAAATTGCTAAGTTCTTTTTCAATTTCTTTAAGACCAATCTCTAAATATTTCTCGTATTCAGTAAAAGAAATGCCAACTAATATTAATGCTGAAAGGCCAGCAATTTTTTCAAATCCTTGCTCAAGTAGATTAATATTTTTAAATAAATGCTTTGCCTGTTTTACGATGCTGTTGATGACTTTGCTTTTGTAGATGAGGTCAGTTTCTTTAAAAATAATATCATGACAGCTAATCCAATTAATTATTCTAAAGCTTAAGGTTTTAAGTCTCCAATATGTTGAATGATAATTTTCAAATTGATTGATCCATTCATCGACTAACTGACATCCAATAACTTTTTCAGTTTTAATATTTAATGCAGGAAGAAAACAAAAGTTATGAAGTTTGTATAATTTATAATCTTCAATATTCGATATTTTCCAAACATTCGTTTTATATTTTCTTATTGTATTTAATAAAACCTCTTCAAAACTTGTAATCGGTTGAACTAGATGAATGCTTGAATATTCATAAATTCTATAAGGCTGAATAATATTTAAAGAGACGTCATAGTTCTTGCTGTTAAACTTAATGTCTCTAAGTTTGCCTTGGAAATTTTTACGTAATGCCCTTAAATATAGTTGAAATGTTTGAAAATTTGCCACTTAAGCGCAAGTTCTAAGTTTTTGAATATTATCTTTTAAAGATTTTCCAGAAAATATGGTTGTGCCAGAAACTAAAACATCAGCCCCAGCTTTAATTGCAAGAGCGCCTGTTTCAAAATTTATTCCTCCATCAATTTCAAGATCAGTTTTTAATCCCTTAGCATTAATTATTTTTCTAAGTTCTTTAACTTTACTTAAAACTTCTGGCATAAAACTTTGACCTGCAAATCCTGGATGTACACTCATTACAAGAATTAGATCTAGTGTATCGATAACTTTTTCTAGGGATGAAATGGGTGTTTTTGGATTTAAGGAAACCCCAGCTTTCTTTCCAAGAGACTTTATAGTCTTCACACATCGTTCAATATTATCCGTTGCTTCAGGGTGAATGGTAATAATGTCTGCACCCGCATCTGCAAAATCTTTTATATATTTTTCAACGGGCGATATCATTAAATGAACGTCAAATGGAAGTTTTGTATATTTTCTAATTTTTTTTATAACCACAGGTCCAAAGGTAATGTTTGGAACAAAGTGGCCATCCATAACATCAACGTGAATGTAGTCTGCACCTGCCATATCAAGGTTTTTAACTTCTTCGCCTAGGATACTAAAGTCAGCAGATAAAATAGATGGTGCAATTTTGATTTTTTGACTCACGGAGTCAAAATAGATGTTTTTGAAAAAATTTAAAATGTTTTATTAGAATTTTTTTGTAAAAAGCTGAAGAATGAAGTCTGTAAATTCGCTTTCTAAAGGAAAAGATAACATTCCCATCACTGAATACCCAAGTAACCAGGGCATAAGATAAAATCTGAACATATAGAAAAACCAAGCAACATATAATGGAACAAAGGGTTGGATAATGAAGCTTGGAGTTATAAATCTAAAGGGTCTTATAATTGGATTTGTTAGCATGACGAATGCTTTCATAAAGAAAAAGTTGGAGTCTTCCCTTTGAAAAATATTCATCGCTGATCTTCCAATGAGCGTCCACATAATTGTTCCCATAATGTAATCGAGAACAATAACCCAAGTAGGCATCTAGAAAATTAAAATTAAATTTTGGGAAAGTTCAAGGGGCGAATACATCGCCCCTTGATATAAAAAGATTTAAGCTGTTCGTATGATTGTTTTGCCCGAAGGTATTCGAACTTCATCAATCATATCTTGAACCGATTTAGGCTCTGGTTTTGTAACTAAACTTACAACAACCATGGATATCAAACTAGCTAAAGCGCCAGGTATTCCAAATCGTAAGTTGTCAACAAATATCCAGTGAATGTCCTTCCACGGAGTAGCCGCGTTGAACGTTGGTCCAACCCAAATTAGATAAGCTGTTCCAACAATCGTTCCAATAAGCATTCCAGCTATTGCACCTGATCGTGTTGCTCTCTTCCACCATACACCAAGTACAAGTGGGAAGAACAATCCAGACATCGCAAAGTCAAACGCCCAAGCAACGGCTCCTAAGATACCTGTTAATCGCATTGCTGAGATATATGCAGCAGCAACTCCGATCACAACTAGAAGCACACGTGCAACCATTAGTCTTTTTACAACTGATGCTTTTGAATCGATCATTTTGTAATAGACGTCATGGGATAGTGCGTTTGCCATAGCAAGAATTAGACCATCAGCAGTTGACATCGCAGCTGCCATTCCTCCAGCAGCAACAAGTCCAGAGATCACATATGGAAGACCGGCAACTTCTGGAGTTGCAAGAACAACCACGTCATCTCTCATGAACCATTCGTTCAACTGTAATATTCCATCCTTGTTAAAGTCAGCGATTGCAACCTGTTTAACTGCCATCCAGTTTTTGACCCACTCAATCTGCATTACATCAGAAATTTTCTTTCCAATAATTGCAGTTGGTAAACTTGGATCCAATAGCTGGATTTTAGATAATGTTGCAAGCATAGGTGCTGATAAGTATAGAAGGCCGATAAAGAACAGCGACCAACCCACAGATCTTCTAGCAGAAGTAACTGATGGAGTTGTAAAGTACCTCATTAAAATATGAGGCAGCGACGCCGTTCCAACCATCATACAAATCGCAAGCGATATATATTGCCACGCAACCACATGACCAGCAGGAACCGCAGAGTGACCTCTAGCAATAGAGCTCAACCCAGCAGGAACACCCGCTGCTTTAACTGCATCTGGTGCGTTTGCAACTAGACCTAACTGAGCTTCAAGCTTAGCAAGTTTTTCAACCTCTTCTCCAAGTTGGAAGTGTGGAATTATTCCAAAGCCACCTTTCCAGCTCATCCAGAAGACCGGTATTAGGTATGCTATAATCAAAACGATATACTGAGCAACTTGTGTCCAGGTAACCGCTCTCATACCACCAAGCATTGAACAAAGTAGAATGCTAACCAAGCCCACCCAAACTCCAACTTCAAATGGAACTGCGAGTGCTCTTGATGCAATTGTTCCGGTTGCGTTAATTTGTGCTGTCACATACGTGAATGATGCAAGCACCAGCACTAACACCGCACAGAAACGCGGAAAGTTACCACCGTATCTAGCTCCCACGAAATCTGGAACTGTATAACATCCAAATTTTCTAAGATATGGAGCAAGTAAGCTTGACACTAGCACGTATCCTCCAGTCCAACCAACTAAGAATGCCATGAAGGTGTATCCACCGAAGTAAATACCTCCTGCCATTGCAACAAAGGATGCACCTGACATCCAGTCCGCTGCCGTTGCCATTCCGTTGAAAACTGTAGGAACTTGTCGACCTGCTAAATAGTAAGCATCAACGTCAACAGTTCGTGATATGATACCAATGATTGCGTATATCAAGATTGTAAAACCAACGAATAAAATTCCGATAGTTTTAGCGTTCATTCCCATTTTCTCAAATACTGCCATCAGCAGCATGAAAGCAATGAAACCTCCCGTATACCATCCGTAGATTTTTGGTAAATCTTGAACGAATTTACTTTTTGCCATTGTTAATCATCCTCCCTGTCTTCGTCAGAGAAACCGTACTCTCTATCGATTTTCTCTTGTCGGTTATTTGACCAGAAGATCATGACGATGAAGGCCAGCATCGAACCCTGTGCCGTCATATAATAACCTAATGGGTAACCGAGAAATTTGACGCTGTTAATATCAGCGGCAAACATGAAGACTACTGTAGAGAAGAAAAACCATAACGACATTGTTATGATCATCAGGCGCTTTGTTGCCTGCCAATGGGCTTCCTGTTTTGGAGTAGCCATTAATTTCCCCCTTATTGTTTAATTGAGCCGAGGGTAATTGAGTTATACTTTGTTGAAAAGATTTAAATTTTATTGAAAATGCTAGGTTTTAAAGGTTTTATATGGGATGGATAAGACGTTAAAACAACTCAAAGGTGCATTCACAGATTTTGCGCTAAATCCTCTTAAAAAATTAATTTTTGGTGAAAAAAAAATTAAAAATTTTGAAGGTTTAAGAAATTTTGTCATGGAAAGATCTGCTTACGTTACTCAAGTAACACTCAATGGATATCTTAGAACAAGAATTGGGGTGACGTTTGTTAAAACTCTTGATGATCAGTCGTTTGTAAACTCTATTGAAATTGCAAAATGGAATATTTATGTGGTTGCCGTTCAAGATTTACTTCTATTCACATTTTCTTTCATTTACAGCAGGGATGGAAGGAACGAGACTAGTAAACTGCATTCATTGTATGAAAATATTTTAATTGAGCAAAGAGAATCTGGTCTTCAGGATGAAATTAAAAATAAAAGCATTGCTGAGTTCAATCAAAGAATTAAAACTATCAATTGGCAAACTTATTTTAAGCAAGAGCCATTTAAGAAAAGTTGTCAGGCACTTTTTTATTGGACACCTATTGCAGAACATCTAAAGGATTTAGATAAAGAGATAGTATTTAACTCCATGCTCAATCAGTGGAAGAATGTAATTAATGATTTTGCAAAGTTATTTGAGAGTCTAGATGGCGAAATTAGATAAATTTAAACATTATGCAAAAGAAGCACTTGAAGAGGCTTCAAAACGAAAAAAAAAATTACATAAGAAAAAAAATGAAATCGATGGTCCAAAAGGATTAGAGCCAACACGCTACGGTGACTGGGAAAGAAAGGGAATAACCTATGATTTTTAGATGGCTGATATAACTTTTTTAATTGTAACATTTAAAAGTTACAGCGTTATTCATAACTGCTTACAATCTATTCCAAAGGGATATCCAATCGTAGTTGTTGAAAATTCATCTGATGAGAATTTTAAAAAAGAATTAGAAAATTCGTATGAACACTTAGAATGTATATTGAATTATGAAAATCTTGGATATGCGAAAGCAAATAATATTGGACTTGAAAAGGCAAAAACAAAGTATGTTTTTTTACTTAATCCTGATGCAATTTTGAAGAAAGATACGGTTCAATCAATACTTTCTGCAGCTACAGATATTAAAAATTTTGCTCTTCTTGCTCCCGTTATTCAAAATGAACCTAATCCTAATTTTGGTTTTTTTGATGGAGACAATGCTGACAATTTAAAAACAAGTTTAGAAAACAATAGGTACATACAAGTTGATTATATCAAAGGCTTTGCCATGTTTTTTAACATGGAAGAGTTTAGGACGATTGGTTTTTTTGATAAAAATATTTTTATTTATTTGGAGGAAATTGATCTATGCAAAAGATTAAAGGAAAATCAAAAAAATATTTATGTAATTTCTAATGCAACAATCACTCATTATGGAGGAAAATCCCATGATGAGGATGTTAACCATGAAATGGAAGTATCAAGAAATTGGCACTGGATGTGGTCAAGTTTTTATTTTGAAAAGAAGCATAACGGTATCGTTGCTGCTTATCTAAAAACGTTTAAAACTTTTCTATCAGCCCTATTAAAATTTTTAATTATTTTTTTATTAAATAAAAAAAAAGCTTCTTATTATAAGGCAAGATTTTTAGGATTGCTTAATGCTTATCTTTGTAAACCCTCAAGTTATAGACCGAAGGTTTAGTTGCTTACATTAATTTATTTTTCCAAGTTTTAGGTGTTAGCTCGTTATCTATTTCAATATTTATGTGATATTTAAATTCTTTTGCCCCTCTTTTTTTAATGTAATTAAATGTGCTTTTAATTCCATCTTCTAAGGATGTGGTCGTTTTATAATCTAATAGTTTTCTAGCTTTATCAGCAGAGCACGTTGCCTCCCTAACTTCTTGGGGTCTGTCTGGGAAATATTCAGGTTTAAGATTGGATCCTGTTACATTTGAACAAATTTCGGCAACTTTATTAATAGTTACAAATTCTTCATCAGGACCAATATTGATAACTTGTCCAACAACTTCCTTACTATCTAGCATTTTAAGAAGGCAAAAAATGCAATCATCCACATAGGAGAAGCATCTTTTTTGATTTCCATCACCGTAAATTATTGGAGATTTTCCAAGAAGCATTCTATTTAAGAAAATTGACACAACGTTTCTAAAGGGGTCATCGTATTTTTGTTTGGGTCCTATAATATTATGAGGAACTGCAATCACCCACTCTATTTTGTTTAAGTTACATAAAATTTTTAGTGTTTCTTCGCCTGCAACTTTACAAATTCCGTAAGGATCAATTGGCATGGGCTTCATGTCCTCTGTAAATGGAAGTTTTTGTGAACCATAGCGAGCCATGGAAGAGCAATAGATAATACGCTTTACTTTATTGTTAACACCCGCTGCTATTACACTATTGGATGCAACTAAATTATTTTTTGCAATCTCAACAGGAGAAAATACTGAAAGTCCTTCGTGTGCAGTTGCTGCGCAGTGATAAATATATTTAACTCCTTTTGTAATTTTATTTATTTTTTCAAAATCTTGACAGTCGTACTTATAAAACTCTACTTTTTTATTTACATTTTCAAGATCTCCTCCAAGCAGACTATCAACACCAACAACATGGAAGCCTTTTTGAATTAAATGATCTGCAAGATGTGATCCTAAAAAACCTGCTGCACCCGTGATTAAAACCTTATCCATATGATACGGTTATAGATACTTAAGGGTCTTCTAATATACAACTTAAAAAGTTTATTTATTAAGTCTGTTATCAATTAAACTTTGAACAACCGAAGGATCTGCAAGCGTTGAAGTGTCTCCAAGATTATCAAATTGGTTTTCAGCAACCTTTCTAAGTATTCTTCGCATAATTTTTCCTGATCTTGTCTTTGGAAGTCCAGGAGTAAAGTGAATTAAATCCGGTGTTGCAAGTGGACCGATGATTTTTCTAACTGTTTGTTTTAGTTCCTGTGTTAGAGCATCAGACCCTTCTTCGCCAGCTTTTAAGGTTACATAACAGTACAGTCCTTGTCCCTTTATATCATGTGGGTATCCAACAACCGCAGCCTCAGCAACTTTTGGATGAGAAACAAAAGCACTTTCTATTTCAGCAGTTCCAAGGTTGTGGCCTGATACAATAATTACATCATCAACTCTTCCTGTAATCCAGTAGTATCCATCTTTATCCCGTCTGCATCCATCACCTGTGAAGTAATAGCCATTATGCTGAGAAAAATATGTTTCAATAAAGCGCTGATGATTTCCATAAACAGTTCTCATTTGACCGGGCCATGACTTACTCATACAAAGTCTTCCCTCACACGCACCCTTCAGTTCTTTTCCTTTCTCATCTAAGATTGCTGGAAGAATTCCATAAAAAGGTTTTGTTGCAGATCCAGGCTTAAGATCGATTGCTCCAGGCTGAGGAGAAATTAAAATTCCACCTGTCTCCGTTTGCCACCAGGTATCAACAATTGGACAACGTTTTTCACCAACAACTCTATGATACCAAAGCCATGCCTCAGGATTGATAGGTTCACCAACGGAGCCTAAAAGTCTTAAAGATTTTCTAGATGCTTTTTTAACCATTGCATCACCTTCACGCATTAAAGATCTAAGTGCGGTTGGTGCCGTATAAAAAATAGTTACTTTGTGTTTGTCGCAAACTTTCCAAAATCTACTTGCATCGGGGTAAGTTGGTATTCCTTCAAATACTAAGGTTGTTGCTCCATTAGCAAGTGGTCCGTAGACGATATAACTATGACCAGTGACCCAACCAACATCAGCTGTACACCAATAGATGTCATCATCTTTATAATTAAAAATAAATTGATGAGTCATTGAAGCGTAGACAATGTACCCACCGCTTGTATGTAAAACTCCTTTAGGTTTTCCGGTTGATCCTGATGTGTAAAGAATAAATAAAGGATCTTCAGCATTCATTTCTTCAGGCTCACAAGTTGTCGATGCGTTCCTTATAAGCTCGTGGTACCAAACATCCCTTCCCTCAGACCATCCAATTGCTCCGCCAGTTCTTTTTAATACAACACATTTTTTTATATCAGGACATGATTTTAGTGCTTCATCACAGTTTTTCTTTAGAGGTATAACCTTCTGACCCCTAATACCTTCATCTGCAGTTATTAAATATTCTGACTTACAATCAAGTATTCTGTTTGCAAGAGAGTCTGGAGAAAAACCTCCAAATACTACTGAGTGTACTGCACCAATTCTTGCGCAGGCAAGCATAGAGTAAACAGCCTCAGGTACCATTGGCATATAAATGGTAACCCTGTCTCCTTTTTTAACACCAATATCTTTAAGTCCGTTTGCAAGTTTACAAACCTCCTCACTTAATTCTTGATACGTGATATTTTTGGAAACACTTGGGTCATCGCCTTCAAATATTATTGCAGTGTGGTTTGATTTTTTTGGAAGATGTCTGTCGATACAGTTATAAGATACGTTTAATGTGCCATCGTAAAACCACTTAATAGACACATCATTTGAACTGTATTTAACGTCCTTAATTTTTGTATAAGGTTTAATCCAATCAATTCTTTTTCCCTCTTTTTCCCAAAAAGAGTCATTATTTTTTATAGAGTCTTTGTATTTTGCCTCATATGCTTTTTTATCTACATAAGAATTTTTTGCCCAACTTTCTGGAACTTTAAATAATAAATTATTTGATCCCTTTTTAGTTGCTGACTTTACTTTTTTAATTTTTTTAACTTTAGCTTTAACTTTAATTTTTTTTTTTAAAGGTTTAGATTTTTTCTTTTTTTTAGGCATTATGCCTCCCTTATTTTTTTTAAATTCTACCCATCTTAGAAATAATATTCCAGCTTTTTGAATCTATAGGCATTACCGATAATCTGCTTTGTTTAATTAATGGTAAGTGACTAATTTCCTTTGTTTTTTTAATGCTTTCCAGAGTTACTGGTAACTTTAGGTCTTTTTCAAACATCACTTCAACTGCAACAAATCTCTTATCTTTATCTGTTGGATCTAAAAATGCAGCTTTCTTGACCTTAACTAATCCAACTATCTGTCTTTCTTCACCAGAATGATAAAAAAAACAAAGATCAGCAACCTTCATACTCTTAAGGTATTTTGCAGCTTGAAAATTTCTAACCCCATCCCAGATAGTTCCTTTTGTTCCAGCTTTTTTTTGATCCTCGAAAGACCACGTTGATGGTTCTGATTTTAATAACCAATAATTCATAAATTACATTAAAACAGTACGTCTCGTGTCAAAACAAAGCCAAAAAAGTATTGGTAAATAAGCATTTTTAAAAATTTAGTGCTTAACTCCAGCTCCTTTTAAGAAAGGAGCATTCATATCTAAAGGCCACCTTGGTCTTGCCTCAAAATTAAGTTCATCTCTAAAGCCCAGTCTAAATCTTTCAATTCCTGCCCATGCAATCATGGCACCATTATCAGTGCATAGTTCAAAGGGAGGAAAGAAAATACTAAAGTTAAGTTTTTCACTTAATGCTCTTAGATTATTCCTAATACTTTGATTTGCCGCAACTCCTCCAGATACAATAAAATGATTATTTTTTGGTTTATATAATTTTAAAAACTCATGCATGGCATTTGAGCATTTTTTATAAAGTATATCGTTAATAGTTTTTTGAAATGATGCCGCTAAATTTTCTTTAGCTTTTTTATTTTTTATTTTTTTTGAGATTTGCAAAATAGATGTTTTTAATCCTGCAAAGGACATATTGCATCCTGGATTATTAAAAATGGGTTTTGGTAATTTATAAAAATTTGGATCTCCCTTTTCTGCAAGTTTTTCAATTTTTGGTCCACCAGGATAACTGAGGCCAATCATTTTTGCAGTTTTATCAAAAGCTTCACCCAAGGCATCATCGATACTTGTTCCTATCCTTTTATATTTTCCAACACCTTCTGCGATAAGAAACTGAGAATGCCCTCCAGAAATTAAAAGAAGCAGGTATGGAAACTCTATATGTTCAAACATTCTTGGAGTTAGTGCGTGACCTTCGAGATGATTAATTGCAAGAAACGGTTTTTTTAAAAATCCAGCAAGAGTTTTACCAGCACTTAGTCCAACCATTAAACATACAAGAAGGCCTGGTCCTGCTGTTGTTGCAATTCCATCCAGATCTTCAAATTTACATCTTGAGTCAGTCATTGCCTTCTTAATAATAATATCAATTTTTTCTGCATGAGACCTTGCAGCATTTTCAGGGACAACTCCTCCAAACTTTAAATGTTCTTCAACCTGTGAGGATATGACGTTAGAGTGAATGACTGCCTTATTATTTTTTACACTTACAACTGATGCTGCCGTCTCATCACAACTTGTTTCAATACCTAAAAAAATAAGATTATCTTTCATAATTGGCTGTGATTTCCTGTCACTTCCCTAAAAGAAATAATATACATAGAACACTTTTGAAATACGAATGTTACGAAATAGAAAAATTATTATTGGCACAAGAGGTAGTAGATTATCCTTAGCACAAACTGAACATTTTAAAGATGAGTTAATGCTTGCATATCCCTATGTTCAAAAAGAGCAAATAGTTATCAAAGTTATTAAAACATCAGGCGATAAATTTAAGACTCAAAATCTTGGCATGATGGGTGGCAAAGGCTTGTTTGTTAAAGAAATAGAGGAGAGTTTACTTAGAAAAGAAATTGATGTGGCTGTTCATTCTTTAAAAGACATTCCAACTATTTTAACGAAAGGCTTATCCCTTACATGCTTTTTAAAAAGAACTGATGAGCGCGATGTTTTTTTATCTCCAATTGCAAATTCATTTAAAGAACTTAAACCAGGTTCAACTATTGGAACGTCTTCCGTTAGGCGATTTGCACAGCTTAAGCGATTAAGAGAAGATATTAAGATGGTTTCTTTTAGGGGAAACATCGACAGTCGAATTGATAAAATGAAAAATGGTTTAATCGATTCTATAATTCTTTCAGCATCAGGCCTTAAGAGATTAGGATTTCACTCCGATATAAAAGAATATTTTTCAAAAGACACAATTTTACCATCCGCAGGTCAAGGGATTGTAACTATTCAGTGTAGAGATGATGATTTAGAAATAAAAGAAATATTAAAATCTGTTAATGATAAAGAGACAGCAATTCTTGCAAAGACAGAGCGGTCGTTTTTAGATGCTTTAAAAGGAGCGTGCGATACAGCAGTTGGTGCTAATGCTATTATTAATGATGATGGTGATATTTTTCTTCAAGCTGAACTTTTATCTATTGATGGAAAAAAATCTTTTAAAGCTCATAAAACTGGTCCAGTTGAGAAAGCAGATAAAATAGGATTTGATGTTGCAGCTGAAATTTTATCTCAAGCAGGAGAAAACTTTATAGTATCGGAGACAAAACTTGCACATACTATTAACAAAAAGTGATGTTGCGCCATCCTTAGTCCAACGTCTCTCTATTAAAGGCCATAAAGTAAGTTTGTTTCCAATTTTAATTTCAAAAAAAATAAATATACCAATAGTAAATTATAAAAAGTACACCTCTATTATTTTTACAAGCGCAAATGGTGTATTATATCTTCCAACAATAGAGGATGTTCGTCATCTAAAATGTTTTTGTGTTGGAGATCACACAGCAGAAGTTGCAAAACAGAAAGGTTTTATTAATATTTATTCGGCCTCAGGAAACTATAATCAGCTCAAGGAGTTAATATTTAATCTTTGCGAAAGGGATAAAGAAAAGTTTCTTTATGTAAGAGGAGAATTCGTCTCACATGATTTAGAAAAAGATTTTAAACATAATAATTTTTATGTTGAAAGTTTGATAAATTATACAACCGAAGTTAATAAAAATATCGATCCGAAATTAATATCCAGCATTCAAAATAAAGAGATTGATACTATTTTTGTCTATTCTAAAAGAGCAGCCGATCAATTGCATAAAATTATTTTAAATTTTAAACTTTCAGACGGTTTGAAACAATGCGTACTGAATTGTATTAGCATTCCAGTTGCAAATACTTTAAAAAGATTACCTTGGAAAAATATAAAAGTTTTTGATCTTGGAAATGAAGAAATATCATTATCCAACTAAAAGGAGTTTGCGTTGATCATTGATGGTAAAAAATTTGCTAAAGCGTTAAGGGCTAAAATAAAATCTCAAATATTAAAAATTAAAAAAAGAAAAAAACTTATTCCTGGCCTAACTGTAATTTTAGTTGGAGATCATCCTGCAAGTGCAATTTATGTTAAAAACAAACAGCTATCTGCAAAAGAGGTTGGAATGAATTCAAGTGTACTGCGGTTTAAATCTTCAATATCTCAGCAAAAATTAATAACTGTAGTTAAAAAATTAAACAAAAACCCAAGGGTTCATGGAATTTTAATCCAGTTACCCCTTCCAAAACACATTAATTCAAATAGCGTAATTGAAACTATAAATCCCCTAAAAGATGTAGATGGATTTCATGCAACGAATGTTGGAAATTTATCTATTGGAAAAGACTCGTTTGTGCCTTGTACTCCGCTCGGTTGTTATATTTTATTAAAGAGCATTAAGAAAAATCTTTCAGGCTTAAATGCTTTAATTATTGGAAGATCTAATTTGAATGGAAAACCTATGACACAACTTCTTCTAAAAGAAGATTGCACTGTCACGATTGCCCATTCTAAAACTAAAAATCTTAAACACCTTTGCAGACAAGCAGCTATTGTAATTGCAGCTGTTGGCAGAGCTAAACTTGTAAAAGGTGATTGGGTTAAACGAGGAGCAATTGTTATTGATGTTGGAATAAACCGAATAAATTTTAAAGGTTCTTCTAAAATTGTAGGAGATGTTGATTTTGAAAGTGTTAGAAAAAAAGCTTATGCCATTACACCGGTTCCAGGCGGAGTAGGTCCTATGACCATCGCATGCTTATTAAATAATACATTAAAGGCCTATAAAAATATTCATTCTTGAATAATTCCAAGTTCTTTACTTAAAAGTTTTGCACCACCTGCGAGAGATTTCATTTTTTCATAAGCAACATGTTTTGGCAAATTTACCATTCCACAATTTGTGCAGGCATAAAGGTTTTTAGCTTCAACAAATTCTAAAGCTTTCTTTAATGTTTTATAAACCTGTTCAGGAGTTTCTATTTCTTTTGTAGCAACATCAATCGAGCCTACAAGAACATCTTTTCCCTTCAGTAATTTTATTAAATCGATTGGAACTTTTGAGTTTTGACACTCTAAACTGATTTGATTAATTTTGCTTTTTGCAAGTAAAGGAAAGATATTTTCATATTGTCTCCATTCATTACCTAAAGTTTTTTTCCAATTAATATTAGCTTCAATTCCATATCCGTAACAAATATGAACTACTGTTTTACATTTTAGGCCCTGAGCTGCTTTTTCAAGACAACGAATTCCCCAATGTTTTACATCATCAAAAAAAACATTGAATGCAGGTTCATCAAACTGAATATAGTTTACACCAGCTGCCTCAAGTTCTTTTGCTTCTGAATTTAAAATTTCTGCAAATTGTAAAGCAAGTTTTTCTCTACTTTTGTAATAGTCATCATATAAAGTATCAACCATCGTCATTGGCCCAGGAAGGGTATATTTTATTGGAAGCTTAGTCTGAGTTCTTAAATATCTAGCATCATGCACATATACAGGTTTTAATCTTTTAACTTCTTCAAATACCACAGGAACATCTGCATCGTACCTATCTCTAATTCTAACTTTTTTTTTATTTTTAAAATCAACTCCTGATAAATTTTCAATAAATGTTGTTACAAAATGTTGTCTAGTTTGTTCTCCATCTGCAATTATTGAAATTCCGGCTTTTAGTTGCTCTTCAACCGCAATCTTTATTGCTTTTTTTTTTCCTTCAATAAGTTTCTCACCATCAAGAAGCCAAGGAGACCAAAGCTTCTCTGGTTCTGCAAGCCATTCAGGTTTTGGTAAACTTCCAGAAATGCAGGTTTGAATACCAGCCATTTGTAATTTATTTTCTTAACAATCGAGCGTTTTTCTTAATAAAATTTTCAACTCTTTTTTTATTAAAAGTTTTATTTTCTTCAAAGGAAACTCTTTTCATAGAGTAAATACTTCTCTTAGAGGTTCTTGAGATAATTGTAATATTTCCTTTATAAACTTTAAGTTTAACGGATCCTTCAACGCTTCTTCTGTTTGTGTCTATAATTTTTTGAAGTTTATACCTTTCCTTAGAATACCAAAACCCATTATAAATAAGTTCTGCAAATCTTGACATTACCGCATCTTTTGCGTGAGCAGTTGCTTTATCAAGGGTTAAGGACTCAATTGCTCTATGTGCAAAAAGCAAGATAGTTCCACCTGGTGTTTCATAGACACCCCTAGATTTAATCCCAATAAATCTATTTTCCACAAGGTCAACTCTTCCAACTCCATTTTTTCCGCCTACATAATTCAGTTTAGTTAGAATCTGACTTGGAGAATATTTTTTTCCATTAATTGATACTGGGTCTCCGTTTTTAAAACCGATAGTTATAAATGATGAAGTGTTTGGAGCCTTTTCAGGAGAAATAGTTCTCTGAAATATAAATTCAGGTGCCGGCTTTGAAGGGTCTTCAAGAACCTTTCCCTCCGTTGACGTGTGAAATAGATTGTCATCCACTGAAAATGGAGGGGCTCCCTTTTTATCTTTTGGAACAGGAATATTATTTTTTTTTGCATAACGAATTAAATCCGAACGTGATGAAAACTTCCATTCTCTCCAAGGAGCTATAATCTTAATTTTTGGGTTAAAGTAATAATAGGCAAGTTCAAATCTAACTTGATCATTTCCCTTTCCCGTAGATCCATGAGATACTGCATCAGCTCTAAATTGTTTTGCAATTTGAATCTGCCTTTTAGCAATGAGCGGTCTTGCAATGGAAGTTCCAAGTAAATAAATACCCTCATAAAGGGCATTACCCCTTATCATTGGAAATATATAATCTTTTACAAAAATATCTTTTAGATTTTCTATTATAACTTTTTTAACACCTAATCTTTTTGCATTTTTAAGAATTTTTTTTCTATCAATTTCTTGTCCAAGATCAGCTGTATATGCAATGACCTCGGCTTTATAATTTTCTTGAAGCCACCGTAAGATAACTGATGTGTCTAGTCCACCAGAGTATGCTAAAACAATTTTTTTAATTTTTTTCATTTAGAAAAATTACATCTTTTTTTTGCAGCTTCATAAGCATCAGAAAAACCCGCAAGAGAAAAAGTATCTTCAGTTTTTGTACCCTTGTTAGATACTCCTTGAATTTTTAAAGTTGATCCCTTTTTCATTGAATTTACTAGTTCAATTTCTTCAGCATTACTTAAGAGCCAGGCAAAGTTATCATCGGGTTCAAGATCATATTCTTTTTTATTAATGGAAACGACCACAGGAAAATTAGGTTTGTAGGTGTATCCACTTGTAACACTTACTTCATTCATGACCTTGTCCGTTGATCTAAAACTTACAAATAGCCTAGCCTCAGCTCTATTTATATTTTTCGGAGTTTGTCCAACAGGACTTGATACCGCAAAACAAACCAGCTGTTTATCTATAAGAGAATTTCTAGCGGACCAGTTTTTATATTGCCCGTCAGTCTTTACTTGACCATACGATACTTTTGTAAATGTAAGTAAAATAATTATAAAAAAAATTTTTTTTAAAAATTCCATGAATCTAAATTAATAATAATTCTTAGATGTTTAAAACTAAATTATTTATTTTAATTACATTTTAATTCTTCTATACAAATTATGGTTTTTATGTTCAAAAGCTTTGATTAGAGCAATTTTTAAAGAATATCTTATGAGTTCTGAAATTAGGGTTAGTATACCAAACTCGTTAAATGAGTATTGGATGCCGTTTACGTCAAATCGAGATTTTAAATCAAATCCAAGATTAATCACTGAGGCAAAAGGCGTATACTTTAAGGATCATTTAGGAAGAAGCCAAATAGATGCTAGTTCAGGTCTATTTTGCAACCCTTTGGGCCATGGAAGAAAAGAAATTATAAAAGCAATTACTGATCAGTTAGAAAAATTAGATTTTTGCCAACCATTCCAACAAGGTTTTGGAGGATCATTTGAACTTGCAACAAAAATTTCAAGACACACTCCAGGAAATTTAAATAAAATTTTTTATACCATTTGTGGATCTACTGCAGTTGAGACTGCAATCAAAATTGGAATTGCGTACCATAAAGCAAAAGGACATGGTCATCGTTACCGTTTTGTAGGAAGAGAAAAAGCTTATCACGGTATGAACATAGGAGCCACAACACTTGGAGGCATGATTAACAATATAAAAACATTTTCAAGTGTATTAATGCCGGGTGTTTTACACATGAGACATACTATGTTGCCAGAACACAAGTTTGTTAAAGGTCAGCCAGAAACAGGCGCAGAACTCGCAGATGACCTTGAACGTTTTGCAATTAATTTTGGAGCTGAAAATATTGCAGCATGTATTGTTGAACCTATCTCAGGTTCAGTTGGAACTTTAGTACCACCAAAAGGATACTTACAAAGGTTAAGACAAATTTGCGATAAACATGGAATCCTACTTATATTCGATGAAGTAATTACTGGATGGGGAAGAACAGGTTCTTCATTTGCAGCAGTTGAATATGGAGTAACTCCAGACATAATGACTATGGCAAAAGCAACAACGAACGGTATTGTGCCAATGGGAGTTGTTGCCGTCAAAGAGGAAATTTATGATACCATTACTCAATCCTCACCGGATGGTGCAATAGAATTTTTTCACGGTTACACTTATTCTGGAATACCGATTGCTGTAGCCGCAGCTCTTGCAGTGCAAGATATTTTTGAGAAGGAAGATATTTTTGCCAGAGCAAAAAAACTTTCACCATATTTTCTAGATGGTCTTTTTTCTCTTAAAGATATTTCGGTAATAGATAATATAAGAGGATATGGAATGATGGGCGGCATAGATATTAGACCTAAAGATAGGCCAGGTAAGGCTGGATTGCAATGTTTCAAAGCTTGTTATGATGTTGGTGTTAACTTTAAGGCTACAGGAGATTGTTTAATTGTAGCCCCACCGTTTGTATGTGAGAAAAAACACATCGATGAAATTATTGAAAAAATGAGAAAGGGAATTACGGCTTACTCGAAGCACAACTAAGTTTTAAGGACAAGGATTAGAATAAATTAGCTGAATTTTATTTATTTCTTTTATGAGCTCTTCTGTAAGATTTAAATTAATAGCATCAATATCAAGTTTGAGTTGATCCATACTAGTGGCACCAATAATTGTTGAGACTACAAATTTTTGAATAGTACAAAATTTTATTGCCATATGCACAGGTTCAATCTTGTTTTTTTTTGCAAGATTAAAATATGCTTTTACAGCAGGCTCTGCATTTAAAGTTCTATATCTGTCAAATCTATCACCAAATAAAACATCTCTACTTCCAGCAGGTCTTTTCCCATCAAGATATTTTCCAGTTAATGATCCCCCACCAAGTGGAGAGTAGGCAAGTAAACCAATTTTTTCTCTAATAGAGATTTCAGATAATCCAACTTCATAACTTCTATTTAAAAGATTGTAAGGATTTTGAATGGTTATGGGTTTTGCAAGGTTATGCTTTTCAGCAAGTTTGATATATTCGCTTACACCCCAGGCGGTTTCATTAGAAAGACCATAGTATCTAATTTTACCAGATTTTATTAAATCACTCATAGCTTCCATGGTCTCAAGAACTGGGATTACATCACTAGTTTCAGTATGTTCATACTCAAGTCCACTAAATACATTGAAAGGTCTGTCTGGCCAATGAAGTTGATAGATATCAATGTAATCTGTTTGAAGATTTTTAAGACTATTATCAATTGCATAGTTAATTTGTTTTTTACTAAGTCTTGTTTGTTTTTCATTAAGTCTAAACCAACTCATAGGTGATCTTCCAACAACCTTATCAGCTAGAATTATTTTTTTCCTAAGACCAGTTTTTTTAAACCAATTTCCTATAATTCTATTGGTTGAACCACATGTCTCTTTTTTTGGAGGAATAGAATAAAGTTCAGCGGTATCAAAAAAATTGATATTTTGATCAATTGCATAATTCATCTGATCAAAAGCCTCTAATTCAGTGTTTTGCTCTCCCCAAGTCATTGTTCCAAGGCATAGTTCACTAACCTTTAAATCTGTTCCAAAAATTTTATTAAATTTCATATAGATAAAAATATGACTTAAATGTTACATTTTTGCTTCTTCTTGAAATTACCAAAGTTTGATATTACTTTAATATCAAACAACTTATAGGAAAAATTAATGAGCATAAGAAATCAATTTGATCAAGTAAGATCTACGACACGTGTAGAGTCGAGTGCCATAGATCAAGGCCTTCGATCCTACATGCTCAATATTTACAACTACATGGCATCAGGTGTTTTGGTGACAGGTATTGTTGCGTTATTACTTTTTAAATATTCAGTCGTAGTTAATGATGCTGGGTCCATCGTTGGATACACTGCACTTGGAAAGGCAATTTATAATTCTGCTTTGATGTGGGTTATAGCTCTTGCTCCACTTGCAATCGTTTTCTACATGAGTTTCGGATTTCAGAAAATGAGCACAGCCAGAGCTCAAACTTTATTCTGGGTGTTTGCAGTATTGATGGGAGCATCTTTGTCTTCAATTTTTATTGCATTTACAGGCTTAAGTATTGCAAGAGTATTCTTTGTTGCTGCGGGTACATTTGCTGCAATGAGTTTATACGGATACACAACAAAAAGAGATTTAACTAAGCTCGGATCGTTTTTGATTATGGGTTTAATTGGAATCATTATTGCGATGCTTGTAAATATTTTCTTAAAGTCATCTCAGCTTGATTTTATTGTATCAGTACTTGGAGTGTTAATTTTTATTGGATTAACAGCATACGATACTCAAAAAATCAAAGATATGTATTTCATGGTCGGAAGAGGGTCAGAAGCAATTGGTAAGCTTTCAGTAATGGCAGCTCTTACATTGTACTTAGATTTTATAAATTTATTTACAATGCTTCTTCAACTCTTTGGTCAACGAAGAGACTAAATAAAATTCTGTGTAGCCCCTTACTTGGGGCTACACTAAACAAAATCTAATTTTAATTTTTTCTAACGTAGAATACAAAAATTAACGCTGTAAAATACATTACCAAAGCATAAGTAGCTGTGGGAATTATATATACGATTTCGTTGAAAATTTGTGTTGCAACAAAAACTGCAAGAGTTCCATTTTGTAATCCACACTCTATTGCAATGCATCTCGCCTGTTCAATTCCAGAGGCAAAAATTTTTCCCATGTAGTAGGCTATAATCATAATAATTACATTTAATAACAGAACAATTAAGCCAGACTGTGCTAAGTAGGAGAAAATATTTTTTCCCTCTTCAACCCAGATTGCTGCAAAAACTATTAGAAATAACCCTGCAGTTATTTTATCTACTAATGGAATTTTTGAAGTTATAAAATTATAAGCAAAAGTTCTTACAATCATTCCTAAAATTACTGGGACAATAACAACTAGTGCCATTTTAACTGATATATTTGCCATATTAATTTCTTTAGAAATATTTTTGATGCCTAAAAAATCTGCAGATTGAAAAATAATAAGTGGTACCGAAATTATACTTATTAAACTAATTATCGCAGTCAGCGAGATTGATAATGCAACATCTCCTTTTGCAAATTTTGTCATTATATTAGATGTTACTCCACCAGGGGCAGCCGCAATTATCATTACCCCTAAAGCTATTTCTTTAGGAACTTTGAGAAGTATTATTAAAACAAAAGCTATAACTGGAAGAATTATTAGCTGACAAATACTCCCTAAAATAAAATCCTTTGGATTTTTTAGGACTCTTAAAAAATCATTTTTAGTTAACCCGAGACCTAACCCAAACATAATTAAAGCCAAAGCTATTGGTGCAATTTTGGTTACAATTTCCATGTTTTATTTATAGTTTCCTGAACATCTTTTTGAACAATATTTAACGTTATTCCAATTTAACTTCCATTTCTTTCGCCACGTAAATTCTCGATTACACTTTAGACAAATTTTAATTGGTAAATTAAATTTTTTTATCAATTTTTACTTAATAACTTTTAAGTGCTTAATTTTTTGTTTAGAGGAAATAATTTTTATTAGTAAGGACAAATTATTTGATGATTTTATTATAATTCCAGAAGAGTCTTGAAGCATATACTTATTTTGATCTTTGCTTTGTAGTTTTTTTACAATTTGAAAAAGTGGTCGTTCAGTTGCTTTTCTATAAATTTCAAAACTTACAATATTTTTTCCCATATAAATTCCATAATCTTTCCATTCTCCCATGGAGACCATTCTTGCATATAAGTTAAGAATTTCTTGCAATTCTTTTTTGTTAAAGAAAGTTTCTGAGGAAAGATTAGCATTTTTAATTAGTTCTAGTTTAATCATTGGATTCTATGTTTTTTAATTAGGGATACCTGAAGAATAGCAAATACCAGTGTTACTGGAATAATTCCAAAAACTTTAAATTGTACCCAGAAACTTTCTGATTGGGTTCTCCAAATAAGTTCATTTAAAATTGCAAGAAATATAAAAAAATAAATCCATCTATCATTAAGTTCTTTCCAACCATCATCTGTCATTTGAATAGAGCTTTGGAGTAAGTTTTTAAGTAGATTTTTTTTTAAAATAATTTTTCCAAAAATTAGAATTGAAGCTAGCAGAAGATTAATGATAGTTGGTTTCATATAAAAAAAAATTTTATTGTCAGAAATAACCGTTAGTCCTCCAAATACAGATACAAGAATTGCACCTAAAATTGGTATCATTGGGATTTTTTTTTCAAGCCAATACATCAAAACAACCGATACAACAGTTGCAACGATCAAAGGGATAATTGCTTGCATCATTCCATATTGTTTATAAAAATAGAAAAAAATGACCAAAGGTCCTAAATCTAAAAAAAACTTTGTTAAATTTTTATTCATTTATTTATGTATAACTTTTATTCTTCAATTATTTTACTTAAATTTATCTTTAGCAAAAGAATTTAAGTTTGACATCCGTACCTATGGCTTCAATGTCATGGATATCACATACAATGTAGATGAAAAAAAAAACAATAATATTTATTTTAATATGGAAAGCGTAGGTATTGTTGGTTTTTTTGTTAAAGTTTTTTCTAAAGCCAGTGTTGAATATGGATCTAATAAAAATATTTGGAATTATAGTTATTTTTACGAAAAACCATCCTCTAAAAAAAGTAGAACAACAAATGTAAAATTTTCAAATCAAAAAGTAATTGAACGATCCACCACTCCTTCATTGACTTCTGATACTAGAATAGTGTCGTATAAAAAAACAGACTTTGAAGGAGTAGTAGATCCTGTTACAGCAGTTAAAAAACTCTTTTATTTAGAAAAACAGAATTTTAATTGCAATAATACAATTAAAACTTTTGATGGCATTCGTTTTTTTAATCTAGTGATGAAGGATGATAAAGAAACATTAGATTTTGATACAACTTTTTCTAAGTTTAAAGGAAAACTAAATAAATGTTCAATCACTTACCAACCGATTTCTGGACACGTTCCTGGGGATAAAGATTCCCCAGATAGATTTCGAGTTGAAGTATATTTTGGAAATGTTGGTGACCATTTTTTTCCGGTATATGCAACTACAAAAGGCAAAAAAGATGTGAGATTGAAGATGTATTTAACATCTATTGATTGAGGCATTGAACTTTAATAAAGAATACATATCTAAAAATTGATGTTTGAAAAAAAAATCAACAAAGCCAAGTTTGCTGTAGGCGAAGTAGTAAAGCACAGATTATTTGATTTTAGAGGTGTGATTTATGATGTTGATTTTGAATTTAATAATTCTGAAGAATGGTATCAGGCTATTCCAAAATCAATTCGTCCAAGAAAAGATCAACCATTTTATCATCTGTTAGCCGAAAACGATGACATTACGTACGAAGCATATGTGTCTGAGCAAAATTTACTTCCAGATGATGCAGCTGAGCCTTTAAGACACCCTTTGGTTAATCAAATTTTTAAGGGAAAAAAAGGAAATATTTATATTAAACAGTATAATTAGTCCTTAATTTTACTGCCTTAATTAAAACAATTTTACTTCAAAAGTTAGACAGATTGAATTGTTACGTTATGTGTGATGCCTAACTGAGCATTCTTAATCCCTAATCTCCCTTAGTCTCAGTTAGGCAACTTCAAATTTTTATATCTCTGTAGTACAAAAGGTTAATGTTTGGTCTACAAAATCCAAAAACTTTTTTTAACTTTTCATCATCAAATATTTTTTGGTTAAAAGTTATCTTTCTTTTAACCGCAATCGTAGGTCTGTTTTTTGCCCTAATTATTTCTCCTAAAGATTATCTTCAGCAAGATGCTGTTCGGATAATGTATGTGCACGTTCCATCGTCATGGATTTCTCTTTTTATTTTTGCAGTTATCGGTTTTTCAAGTTTTTTAAGTTTAATTTTTAAAATCAGAGTTTTTAGTGTGTATGCAAAAAGCCTTGCGCCCATTGGGTTGGTTTTTGCTTTTATTTCTCTTTCAACTGGTTCGTTGTGGGGATATCCAACGTGGGGAACGTTCTGGACATGGGATGCTAGACTAACCTCTATGATGATACTTTTTTTTACTTATGTGCTTTATGTTGTGTTGTGGAGGTGGATTGAAGATTACTTTCTAGCAGAAAAAATTACTAATATTATTGGAATCCTTGGTTGTATTAATCTACCAATTATTAGGTATTCTGTAGACTGGTGGAATACACTTCACCAACCATCAAGCATTACCATAAGTTCAGCCCCAACCATTCACGCATCTATGCTATTTCCTTTACTTCTAATGTTTTTTAGTTTTTGCATTTTGTCGCTACTTATTTTCTTGCTGCGATATAAATATGAAATTATAAGTTTTAGAAATAAGTTTAATGATTGAAATTTTAAATATAAATTTAGTTTGGTTGTTTGTTATAGCATCTTATCTAATCACATTTTCCTCACTTGCTTTTCTTTACTTTAGATCAGTTAAAAAGCTTTCAGCAATTACATATGTAGAAGTATCAAAAGAAGAAGACATAAAAAGATTTTCTAAAACTAGCATACAAAAAATATAATAAATCTTAAGCTTCTTTAGCTCATTAAGTCCTATATAATAATTACATTCATTTTGATTAACTACATCTATGTTTTCAAAATCAGTACAGAACAGATTGAAATTATTCTCTGTAGTTGGAATTATAGTTTTAATTTTAGTTTTATTTATACAAATTCAGCTTTCAAAAAATATTGTCTATTTTTATTCACCAAAAGACATAAAACAAATTCAAAATCTCCCAAAGGATAAAATTAGACTTGGAGGTATTGTTAAAGAAAGATCTCTAAAAAAAATTGAAAACGATTATAGCTTTATACTAACCGACAGATCTAATGATATTACTGTTAGTTATAAAGGAATATTACCAAGTTTATTTGTTGAGGGAAAAAGTGCAGTTATTGAAGGTTCATTAAAAGATAAAAATTTTTTTATAGCAGATACTATTCTTGCAAAGCATGATGAGAATTATATGCCTCCAGAAGTTGCAAATGCTTTAAAAAAAAATACTAAATGATTGGAACTTTTGGAAATAGCTCTTTAATAATTGCTTTACTATTAAATTTTTATTTACTTTTTAGTTATTCGTTAAATTTTTTTAAAAAAAAAAATAATTTTCAGAAAGTTAGATATTTAAATTTTTTAGTTACTGTATTTGTTTTTTTAGCGTTTATTCTTTTACTGTGGTCTTTTGCAATATCTGATTTTTCAAATACTGCAGTTTATCAAAACTCTCATAGTCAAAAGCCATTATTTTATAAAATTTCGGGTTCATGGGGAAATCATGAAGGAAGTATGGTCTTATTTATCTTAATCCTTGCTATATTTTCATCGTTGTTTTCTTTTTCAGGAGTTAGAGACAATTTGAAGTATCTAACCATTTTTTTTCAAAACATTTTAATTTTATTTTTTTTAATTTTTTTAATTTTTACATCCAATCCTTTTGATGTGATACGACCAACACCAGCTGAGGGATTGGGTTTAAATCCAATACTTCAAGATCCTTTGCTTTCAATTCATCCTCCATTTCTTTACGTAGGTTACGTTGGATTTTCGATTATTTTTAGTTTTGCTTTAGCAGGTTTGTATCTTGAAGAATTTACTAAGTTATGGAGTAAGCAGGCATCATTATGGATTGTTATTGCATGGACATTTTTAACTGTTGGTATTGGACTTGGATCTATTTGGGCTTACTATGAGTTGGGTTGGGGTGGGTTTTGGTTTTGGGATCCAGTTGAAAACGCATCTTTAGTACCCTGGTTGGCGTCGACTGCTCTTTTACATTCAAACATTACATCTATGAAAACAGAAAAATTTTTCTCCTGGACAGCATTGCTTGCAATATTAACGTTTACAACAAGTTTGCTTGGAACCTTTTTGGTTCGTTCAGGCATTTTAAATTCAGTTCATGCCTTTGCAAACGATCCTGATAGAGGTTTGTATATTTTAGCCGTCATTATGATTATTAGTTTTTTTGCTTTTTTAATTTTCATTCTAAAATTTCCAAAGAGTCCAATGCCTAACGTTTTAATATTTTGGTCAAGGGGTAGCTTCATATTAATAAACAATTGTTTTATGATTTTCTTTTTAGTCGTTGTTATGGTTGGAACTCTTTATCCAATTTTTCTTGATGCTTTATTTGAAAAAAGTATTTCCGTAGGTCCAAATTATTATAATGCTTTGCTTGCGCCATTTATGATTGTGCTTTTATGGTTTATGGCACATGGACCCTTATTAGAGTGGTATAAATTTAATAAACAATCTTTAATTAAAGCAATTCTACAAATCTCTTTTTTAACATTAGTATCCTCAATAATAATTTTTTTTTATTTAAAAGATTTTTCTTTACTCTTATTTTTAGGAGTTTTTTTCTCTATCTATTTAATTATTGCAGTAATTATCGATGTGTTTAAACAGAAAATTATTTCTAAAAACTTAGCAAGAAATATTTCTCATTTTGGTTTTGGTATCTTAGTTTTTTCTATTTTTATAAATGCTTATCTATCTAAAGAAATTAATGTTCCAATCAAAGTGGGTCAAACCATAAAGCAAAATGCAATTGAAATACAATTTAAAAATATTCTAAAATCTCAAGGGAAAAATTTTGAGGAAATAATTGGAAATTTTTTAATAAAAGATGGAACAAGAGCTTTTGAGCTTTCCCCATCACTTAGAAAGTATCTTCAACCAGTCCAGGTAACATCAGAGACCAGTATAAAAAGTACTTTGTTTGGGGATTATTATCTTGCAATAAATTTATCAGAGTTTGAAGGTGATAAAATAATGATTAGATTTTACCATAAGCCTTTGATGCTATGGATCTGGATATCGATTTCATTAATTATTTTTGGTGGTTTGATTAGAATATTTAGGAAGCAGAATGAGTCATAAAATAAGAATTATAATTTTAAGTATATTATTAATCTTAATTTTTTTATTTTTTTATAAAGTTTTACTCTCAGAAAAAACCTATCAACCAAGATCTATGATTGGAAAATCTGTTCCAGAATTTTCCATGGAAAACTTTAAAGATATAAACAGAAGGATTACCAATCAAGATTTTAGCACAAAAGAGATTGTAGTTTTAAATTTTTGGGCTTCTTGGTGTGTGCCTTGTAGAATTGAACATCCCATGCTTAATGAGTTAAAGAAAAAATATAAATTATTTTTAGTTGGCATAAACTACAAGGATAATGCATCTAATGCTAAAAAATTTCTTAATGAACTAGGAGATCCATTTGATGCTATTGGATCTGATTCTAAAGGAGAAGTTGCTATTCATTTTGGTGCTTACGGTATTCCAGAAACATATGTTATTAAAAAAAATAAAATAGTTTTTAGACATATTGGGCCGTTAAATCAGGATGTTGTTAAAGCAATAGTTGCCTTAAAGTAATGATAAAAAAAGTTTTATTTATTTTATTTTTTTCTCTTTTGGCTACCAAATTTTCTTTTGGAAATGATGAATTAAAAAATAAGATTTATAAAAATTTGCGCTGTATTGTTTGTCAGGGTCAAAATGTTTACGAATCTAATTCCGATTTTGCAGTGGACCTAAAAAAACTTGTTGAAAAAAAACTAAGCAATGGCGAAACTGAACAACAAATTTATGATTATTTAACTTCTAGATATGGTGAGTGGATTGTAATGACACCAAAACTGAACGCATCCAATGCTATGCTTTGGGTAATTCCTGTAGGTATTTTTTTAATAGGTTTAATAATCATTTCAAAAATTATTAGGAAAAGTAAAATAAATTCTTAAAAAATACTTTTTTTCGTAGTTGCATTTCCTTAAATTTTAATAAATAAAGGCCTAATTAATGAATTTAAAGACAAAATTTATACTAATAATCCTAAGTGTAACTTTTTTCAGCAAAATCTCATTTGCTGAAACAGGTCCTTGGACTTTATCGTTTGGAAATTTCGACTTTAGCGATAAAGGAAAAAACGCATCCTTAGTTGAAGTAGATTATGGTTTTAAAGATAAACTTTTTTCTTCTCCCATAGGAGATGTAAAACCAGTAGCCGGTTTTTTTGCAACTGAAAAAAGTGCAGTCTATGGTTTCACTGGAGTTAAAATTGACTATCAACTTTTTGATAATTTATTAACTATAACTCCAAGCTTTACTCCTGGGCTTTATCATAAAGGTGATGGAAAAGATCTTGGACACACTGTTGAATTCAAGTCCCAAGTACGAGCAGGCTTTAATTTTAGCAAAGATAGTTTTATAGGAGCAGCTTACAATCATTTATCTAATGCAAGTCTAGGAAGTAAAAATCCTGGAGCAAATAGCTACACGATAAATCTTCAAACAAGATTCTAGTATCCTCAATGTCCATAGCTAAATGCTATAACGTTGATGATTTTAGAAAATTTGCAAAAAAGAGATTACCTTCCCCAATTTTTCACTATATCGACGGCGGAGCAGATGATGAAGTAACCCTTAAGAGAAATACGGATTCATTTAATAAATGTGATCTTATTCCAAACGTTTTAAGAGATGTAAGTAGCATTGATACTTCAACCACAGTTTTTGGGCAAAAAATTAACATGCCCTTATTTCTTGCTCCAACTGCGATGCATCGACTTTACCATCATGACGGAGAAAGGGGTTCATCAAAAGCTGCAGAAAAATTTGGAACTTTTTTCAGTATGTCAACTATGTCAACGACAAGTATTGAGGCCATCGGAAATCACACAGGAGGGCCTAAATTGTTCCAGCTGTATATTCATAAAGATAAAAGTTTAACAGATGATTTAATTGAAAGGTGTAAGCGAGCAGGGTTTAAAGCTATGTGTCTTACCGTTGACACGATTGTTGCAGGAAACAGAGAAAGGGATAGGCGAACTGGTTTTACAACACCACCAAAACTTACTCTTTCTAGTCTTTTAAGTTTTGCGTTACATCCATCATGGAGTTTAAATTATTTTTTGCATGAAAAATTTAAGCTAGCAAATCTTGCTCATACTCAAAAAAATGGTCAGTCTATTGAGACATCTATTATTGATTATATTAACTCTCAGTTTGACCCAAGAATGAATTGGAATGACGCGGAGTATGCAGTTAAAAAATGGAACGGACCTTTCGCTATTAAAGGAGTGGTTTCAGTTGAAGATGCAAAAAAAGCAATCGATATTGGAGCTACTGCCATTATGATATCCAATCATGGCGGAAGACAATTGGATGCATCACTGTCTCCATTTGATATTTTACCAAGAATAGCTGATGCGGTTGGAGATAAGATTGAAATTATTTTAGATGGCGGAATAAGACGTGGAACTCATGTTCTTAAAGCATTAGCCTTAGGTGCAAAAGCCTGTTCATTTGGAAAAGGATATCTTTATGCTCTATCTGCAGCAGGTCAAAAGGGCGTAGAAGCCGTTTTAAAAATTATGTATGACGAGATTTATAGAAATATGACTTTGATGGGTTGCAGATCAATTAAAGAGATTACCAAGGACAAAGTTCTGTTTAGATAATTATGAAACTAGCAAATAGCATTTCAAAACTTGGAATAGAAAATGCATTTGTAGTACTTGCAAAAGCGAAAGCATTAGAATCTCAAGGAAAAGAAATAATTAATCTTGGGATAGGCCAGCCAGATTTTAAAACTCCAAAACATATTGTTGAAGCTGCAAAAAAAGCTCTTGATGATGGTCATCACGGGTACACTCCAGCAAATGGACTATTAGAGTTAAGAGAGGGAGTATCTCGTCACGTTAAAAGATTATATGGAGCAAATATTGATGCATCTAGGGTTGTCATTATGCCAGGTGGTAAGCCGACTATGTTTTTTTCTATACTAATGTTTGGAGAAAAGGGATCAGAAATTATTTATCCAGAACCAGGTTTTCCAATTTATGAGTCTATGATTAATTATTCAGGCGCAAAAGCTGTTCCAATGTGTTTAAAAGAGGAACATAATTATTCTTTTAAAGCTGAAGAGGTTTTAAAGTTAATCAACGAACGTACACGATTACTTATTGTTAATAATCCTCAAAATCCGACAGGAGGCTTAATAGAAAAAGAACAAATTGATGCCCTCGTTAAGGGATTAAAAAAATTTCCGGATGTTACGATTTTAAGTGACGAAATTTATAGTAGACAAATTTATGATGGAAAAAAAATGCCTTCGTTTTTACATTATCCTGAATTATTTGATCGTTTAATAATTCTTGATGGCTGGAGCAAAACGTATGCAATGACGGGCTGGAGAATGGGATGGAGTATATGGCCTCAGAAAATTGTAGATGAAGTAATAAAACTTTGCATCAATGATCATTCATGCCCTGCTGCTGCAAGTCAGATAGCCGCTTTAGCTGCGTTAGACGGATCTCATGATTTTTTAGATGAAATGATGAAAGAGTTTTCAAGAAGAAGGAAACTCATTGTAAGTGGATTAAATAGTATCAGAGGAATTAAGTGCAACAATCCTGGCGGTGCTTTTTATGTTTTTCCAAATATAAGTGGTACAGGAATGGATGGTGCAACATTTTCGGATAAATGTTTATACGAAGCTGGGGTTGCAATTATTCCTGGTACTAGCTTTGGAAAGTCAGCAAAAAATTATGTTAGGTTTAGTTTTGCAAATTCTTATGAAAACATTGAGAAAGCATTAGAAAAAATAAAAAAAATCGTCTGAAATATCTTTGTTATCCTAGTCGCATTTCCTATATATATTTCATATTGTAATAGAGATTTATGACTACTTTACTAATGCCAGAGGTCGATCAAAGGGTTCTTTTTGATAAAGAAAAAATAGTTTCTGACCTAAAAAAATTTACGAATTCTAATAATATTATTTCAGACTCCGAGGGAGTCACACCTTACGAAACTGATGCACTAAGCGCTTACAAGCAAAAGCCGATGATTGTAGTTTTGCCAGAAAATACTGAAGAAGTGAGCGATATTCTTAAGTATTGTAACGAAAATAATATTAAAGTTGTTCCACGAGGAGCTGGTACAGGATTATCCGGAGGAGCTCTGCCATTAAAGGATTGTGTTCTTTTAAGTCTCACTAAATTTAAAAAAATTTTAGAGGTTGATTATGAAAACAGATGCGTAGTTACGCAGCCTGGAGTTACAAATTTATCAATTACTAAGGCAGTAGAAGATCGAGGCTTTTACTACGCACCAGATCCTTCGAGCCAGATTGCATGTTCCATAGGCGGAAATATTGCAGAAAATTCTGGAGGTGTTCATTGTTTAAAATATGGAATGACAACAAACAATGTTCTTGGAGTTGAAATCGTTTTGATGGATGGAACGATTTTGCGATTTGGTGGAAAAAAAATTGAATCCGAAGGTTATGATTTGCTAGGTTTGATTACGGGATCTGAAGGACTTCTTGGAGTACTTACCGAAGTTACGGTTAAAATTTTAAAAAAACCTCAAAGTGTTAAAGCTTTGTTGTTAGGATTTGACAGCATAGAAGAAGCTGGCAAAACGGTTTCAGATATTATTTCAGGCGGCGTTATACCTGCTGCTATGGAAATTATGGACAAACCCCTAATCAAAGCAACCAACGATTATTCAAAAGCTGGATACCCTCTAGATGTTGAAGCAATTTTAATAGTTGAACTTGACGGTACCGAGAGTGAGGTTGGAGTTTTAATAACAAAAGTTGAGCAAATTGCTCAAAAAAATAAAGTTAAATATTTAAGAGCGAGTAAAGATGATGAGGAACGATTAAGGTTTTGGCTTGGAAGAAAAGCTGCCTTTCCTGCAATTGGAGATATGTCTCCAGACTATCTGTGTATGGATGGGGTAATTCCAAGAAAAAAACTTCCAGAAGTTTTAAAAGAAATTAACAAACTATCAAAGAAATATAACCTTCGTGTTGCAAACTGTTTTCATGCAGGTGATGGAAATTTACATCCATTAATTATGTTTGACTCCAACATACCAGCAGAGTTGAAAAAAGCTGAGGATTTTGGAGCTGATATTTTAAAACTATGTGTTCAGTCCGGCGGAGTGTTAAGTGGAGAACATGGTATTGGAATAGAAAAAAGAGAACTAATGTGTGAAATGTTTAACAATGAAGATATTCAACAACAACTAAGTATTAAAAAAGCGTTTGATGAGAAATCACTTTTAAATCCAGGAAAAGTTTATCCAATTCTTCACAGGTGTGCAGAGGGAGGAAAAATGCACGTAAAGACAGGAGAAGAAAAGTTTAAAGATATTCCAAGATTTTAATGTCAGAAGTTTACTCGCCCACAAGCGAACAGGATGTACAAACATTTGTACATTCTTGTTTTTTAGAAGGAAGTCCAATTGAAGTGATGGGTTTTGGATCTAAGGCAATTGGAAGGGAAATACAATGTTCAAAAACATTAAAACTTCAAAAGCTTGATGGAATTATTGAATATTTTCCAGATGAACTTTACATCAAAGTAAAACCAGGAACTTCTTTAGAGTTAATAGAAAATACGCTTGAACAAAAAAACCAAGAATTATCTTTTGAACCGTCAGATCTAGGATATCTCTATAAAGGTAAAAGCTTAAAGGGATCTGCCGGTGCTGCAGTTGCATGCAACCTTTCTGGTTCAAGAAGATTTAAAGCTGGCGCTCTTCGAGATCATCTCTTAGGTTTTAGGGCGGTTAATGGAAAAGGAGAAGTAATAAAATCAGGAGGAAGCGTAGTTAAAAATGTTACTGGATATGATGTTAGTAAATTAATCTCGGGATCCTACGGAACGCTTGGAGTAATCACAGAAATCATTTTTAAAGTTCAACCCAAGTATGATGAGAGTCAAACCCTTATAATATACGATTTAAATCTTAAAAAAGCGTTAAACGTTTTTTCTCAATCAATGCAAACATCCTACGAAATATCTGGAGCCTGCTATTATCCTGAAGGTATGGCAAGCTTTTTTACATTAAATGATATTGACACTAACTCATCTATTACTGCACTTCGTGTAGAGGGACCAAAAATTTCAGTATCAGAAAGAATTAAAAGTTTAAAAAAATTATTTTCAGACCATCAAAACATTTTTGTGCTTGAAAATTATCAATCAAGAATTTTTTGGAAAAGTACATCGGACATTAGTTTCTTTAATAACTCAGAAAATACAGTTGTTAAAATTTCACTACCTCCAGTTTTTACTGAGGAATTTTTACAACAGTTTACGAATGAGGATATAAAGTTTGTGGTTGATTGGGCTGGAAATTTGATTTGGATTGAAATTGCAAAAGAAGATAGCGTACTGTTAAGACAACTTAGAAAAAAAGTTATAAACTTTAATGGCCATTTAACAATTATGAAGGCCCCAACCCATGTGCGTATACGAGAAGATTTTCTAACAGTTGTAGATGAAAATATAAAAAAGCTTTCTTTGCGTATTAAAGATAGTTTTGATCCAAAGGGTATTCTTAATCCAGGAAAGATGTATTCAGGGTTATAATTATGCAAACAAAATTTAATAATGAACAACTTCAAGATCGTAACATTGTTGAGAGCGAGAAAATTTTAAGAAAGTGTGTTCACTGTGGTTTTTGTAACTCGACATGTCCCACATATTTGGTTGCGGGTGATGAATTAGATGGACCAAGGGGCAGAATTTATCTTATTAAAGACATGCTGGAGAACAATAAACCTGCAAATGAAAAAATTGCAAAGCATATTGACCGTTGTCTTTCCTGTTATGCCTGTATGACGACTTGTCCATCAGGAGTAAATTACATGCACCTTATTGACCATGGAAGAAATCATGTAGAAAAAACTTATAAGCGACCATTATACGATCGTTTTATTCGGTATGTTTTATCTGTAACTTTACCAAATCCAGGGTTCTTTAAATTTATAGGGTACCTAATATTTTTCTTTTACCCTGTAACGTACTTACTTCCTCCAAAAATGAGAAAAATGATTCAGTTTATGCCATCATCTTTTCCAACTGCAAGGTATAAAAATAAAGAATGCTATTCTCCTGAGGGAAAAATTTATGCAAGGGTTGCTCTTTTAACTGGCTGTGTTCAAAGAGTAATTTCTCCAAATATTAATGATGCTTCAATTTCTATATTAAATAGACACGGCGTTGAGGTGTTTGTGCCAAAAACTATTAATTGCTGCGGTTCATTAAATCATCACCTTGGAAAAGAAAAGTCTGCACACCACTATTTTATAAAAAATATTGAAATTTGGCATAAACTTTATGTGGAAAAAAAATTAGATGCGATATTAGTTAATACATCGGGCTGCGGAACAACTCTTAAAGATTATGGTTTCATATTAAGAGATCATCCAAATAAAGACATAAGACGAAAAGCAAAAGTAATCTCAGATCTTACAAAAGATGTAACTGAGTATTTAGGAAAAAATATAAAACTAAATTTTAAAGAAATTCCAAAAAAATATAAGATTGCTTACCATTCAGCATGTTCCATGCAGCATGGTCAAAAAGTTCATCAACAACCAATTGATTTATTAAAAAAAACTGGAAATGAAATTGTAGAAATTCCAGATGGTCACTTGTGCTGCGGTTCTGCAGGAACTTATAATTTAATTCATACTGAAATGGCTCAAGAACTTTTACAAAGAAAAGTTCATAATATTGATAAAGTAAAACCAGATTTTATTTCCACAGGTAACATCGGATGTATTACCCAAATATCAAAGGGAACGAATATTCCAATAGTTCATACTATTGAGGTTTTAAATTGGTTTACAGGAGGAAGTAAACCAAGCGTATAATGAAAAAGAAAATTTTAGTTACTAGAAAACTACTTCAACAAAATGAAAGTCGTCTTCAACAATTGTTTGAAGTCAAATTCAATAAAGAAGATAAAATTTATTCAAAAGAAGAGTTGTTAGAATTGAGTGATGGGTGTGACGGAATATTATCAACTATTGTTGATCAATTTGATGTTGATACAATCAATAAGCTTTCTTCATCCATAAAGATTATTGCAAATTATGCTGTTGGATTTGGAAATATTAATTTAGATGCAGCAAGAAAAAAAAATATCGCAGTAACTAATACCCCAGAAGTTTTATCTGAAGCTACTGCAGATATATCTATTTTATTACTATTAGGAGCCTCAAGACGGGCATACGAGGGAAGAAATTGGGTTGAACAACAAGATTGGAAGTGGCAAGCAACTGCTTTTTTAGGAAGACAAATGTCAGGAAGCAAGCTTGGAATTTTAGGAATGGGAAGAATTGGTAGAGAAGTTGCAAAAAGAGCAAGGGGTTTTAATATGGAGATCCATTACTATAATAGAAGTAGGTTGAAACCTGATCTAGAGTTAGGTTCTATTTACCATAAGGATATAAAAAGTTTATTTTCAATCTCTGATTTTCTCTCAATTAATTGTCCAGCTAATAAAGATACTGTCCATTTGATAAATAAAGATACGTTAAAATATTTTCCAAAACATGCAGTAATTGCAAATGCTGCAAGAGGAGACATCATTAAAGACGATGATATGATTGAGGCGCTTAAAAATAAAAAAATTTTTGCGCTAGGGTTAGACGTTTACAATGGAGAGCCAAAAATTTATCCAGAATATTTAAAGTTAAAAAATGTATTTATTTTACCTCATCTAGGTAGCGCAACAGAGAAAACTAGAGTTGCAATGGGTGATAGGGCAATTGATAATTTAAAAGTTTTTTTTGAAAAAGGAAAACCTAAGGACTTGTTAAACTAATTACAACCATAAGTAGATTTAAGCTTATTTTCTGAGCATTTATTGAAATATTAGTCGAGACTCTGGAATTTTTTTTTGCTTTAATCCATGCCAGTTAATTAACTAAAACTAAAGAAAGTAACATATGAAAAAAGAGAAAAGTGAAGTTACGATTCTAGAAAAAAAACAATCTAGACGTAAATTCTTTAAAGCTGCTGCTGCAACAGGTGCTGTCGCTGCAACTGCTTTGGCGATGCCGAATATTTCGGTAGCGCAAAGTTCAGTTACTCTTAAAATGCAATCTGCTTGGGGTCCTTCTGATGCAGATCCATTTTTTGAAATGAACAAACAATATGCTAGAAAAGTTGAAGCTATGTCAGGAGGATCTTTAAAAATTGAAGTTCTTCCAGTGAATGCTGTCCTAAAAACTGCAGAGATTGCTGATGGAGTTAGTACAGGCGTTGTAGATGCTGGTCATACTGTTACAGCATATTGGTATGGAAAAAACCCTGCTTCATCATTATTTGGAACGGGTCCTTCATATGGTTTTTCATCTCAAGAGTTAATGGGATGGATTGAATATGGTGGTGGACGAGCATTATATGAAAAAGTTCTAGCAGCTACTAAGTTAGACTACGTAGGATTTTTTGCTATGCCAATGCCTGCTCAACCATTTGGTTGGTTCAAAAAAGAACTTAAGAGTAAAGCAGATGTAGCGGGTCTTAAATATAGAACCGTTGGTCTTGCAACAAACGTTCTTCAAGGAATTGGTCTAACTGTTCTTCAATTACCAGGTGGAGAAATTCAGCCTGCTATGAAAACTGGTTTGATTGATGCCGCAGAGTTCAACAACCCATCATCTGACAGAAATTTTGGAATGCAAGACGTTTCAAAATTTTATAGTATGGGAAGTTTCCACCAATCACAGGAAATGTTTGAAATAACTATCAATAAGAAAAGATTTGATAGTCTATCTCCTCAGCACAAAGCTATACTAAGAATAGCATCTGAAGCAGCTAATACTGATAACTATTGGTATGCATTAAAGAGATATTCAGACGACCTTGCTAAACTTATAAATGAGTCTGGAGTTAAAGTGTTTGCTACTCCAAAAGATATTTTAGCAGAGCAAATGAAATCTTGGGATAAGGTTATTGCTGATTTCTCAGCTAAGGATCCTTTATTCAAAGAAATCGTTGAGTCTCAGAAGAGATACGCAAGATCAGTTATGAAGTATCTATTCCTGAATCAGCCAGACTATCAAATTGCTTATAGACAGTACTTTGGTAATCCTGCAGCTGTTAAAGTATAAGTAACATTTATAGTTCAATACATTTAAAGGGCAGATGTAAATCATCTGTCCTTTAGTGTAATATTAATTTAAGTTAGTAAAATTTAAGGGAAAGAATTTGCGCGGTTTTATATCCTTCATTGACGAAATGAATACTTGGATTGGAAAGGCATTTGGTTGGTGTGTTTTTGCACTTACTTTTTCCGTAGTAATTGAAATAGGCGCAAGATACTTTCTAAATAAACCAACACTTTGGGTTTTTGACTTTTCAATTCAAATGTATGGAGCTATGTTTATGATGGCTGGAGCCTATGCATTAGTAACTCAGTCGCATGTGAGAGCAGATATGCTTTATAGAAAAGCTCCTATTCGTTTTCAAGCAAGCTCGGATTTAATATTGTATTTTCTATTTTTCTTTCCCGCTTGTATTGCATTTACCTATACTGGATTTAATTACGCATCGAAAGCATGGCTTTTAAAAGAGACGAGCTGGAATAGTCCTGCGCAAATTCAGGTCTACGCATTTAAGTCTTTAATACCTATGGCTGGTATTCTTTTAGTTTTACAAGGAATTTCTGAAGTTTTCCGATGTGTTTTAGCACTTAAAGAAGGAGAATGGCCAGTTAGGTTTATAGAGGAAGAAGAGATAGAAAAAATTTTAATAAAAAAAAAGTAATTTAAAAAATGGAACAAACACTTTTTGGCTTAACCAATCCTCAGGTTGCAATACTAATGATGTTTATTTTCATAGGCGTTGTTTTACTTGGTTTTCCAATTGGTTTTACTCTTTTAGCTTTAGGTATTTTTTTTGGATATTATGCGTATCTCGATCCAACAAAAATCGCTGATAGCGGTATTTTTGCAAATAGGATTTTTGATTTAGTAGTTAAAAATACTCATTCGGTAATGGAAAACCACGTTCTAATTGCAGTTCCTCTGTTTTTATTTATGGGTTATGTGGTTGAAAGATCAGGAATAATAGCACGGTTGTTTGACTCCATCAGAATGGCCACAGCAAACCTTCCAGCTTCCATGGCTGTTGCTGCCTTAATAACATGCGCTCTATTTTCGACCGCAACAGGAATCGTAGGTGCAGTTGTGACTTTAATGGGATTACTTGCTTGGCCAGCGATGATTAAGGCTGGGTATAATAAAAAATTTGCATCTGGTGTAATTTGCGCAGGAGGTTGCCTTGGTATTTTAATACCACCAAGCATCATGTTTATTGTTTATGCCGTTATGGCCTCACTATCGCCAATACGATTGTTTGCAGCTGCATTTATACCAGGAATGATGCTTGCAGGTTTATACTGCATATATTGTATAATAGTTGGTTATTTATACCCGCATCTTGCGCCAAAACCAAAACTATCTGAACTTCCGCCAAAGTCTGTTATTTATAAAAACTTAATTGTAGACTTTATTCCCTTACTCATATTGGTGCTTCTTGTTCTTGGAGCAATCTTATTTGGACTTGCAACTCCAGCAGAAGCCGCCGCCGCAGGTGCATTTGGTGCAATTCTTCTGGCTTTTTATTACAAAAATATGAATTGGAAAAATTTAAAAGAGTCAGTTTATCTTACAACACGATCTACAGCGATGATAATGTGGCTGTTTGTTGGATCTTGGACATTTGCCTCTGTATTTTCCTATCTTGGAGGACACATAGTTTTTGAAGAGATGTTTAAAGCTATGGATCTTAAACCTTGGCAGTTTTTGATAATTGCTCAAATTATAATTTTTCTTTTAGGGTTTCCTCTTGAGTGGACAGAAATTTTAATAATATTTGTTCCAATATTTTTACCTCTTGTTAAATTTTATGGAATTGATCCTTACTTTTTTGCGATTTTGATTGGATTAAACTTACAAACATCTTTCTTAACTCCACCCATGGCGATGGCTGCATATTATTTAAAAGGTGTTCAAAGTAAAAATGTGCTTCTGTCTGAAATATTTATTGGAATGATTCCATTTTTATTTGTTGTTATTTTAAGTATGATTATACTTCATAATTTTCAAGGTCTTGCAACATGGCTACCAGATGTTCTTTTTGGTGCAGAAACCAAAAGATAATTTCTGAAATAATTTTTTAGATTATATGTCCTTATGTTTTTTGTCCGCAAAGGAAATTATTGAAAAAACAAAAAAAGGTGAAGTCTCATCAGTTGACGTTGCAAAAAGTTTTATTGAGCGTATTGAAAATTTTGAAAAAGAAGTAAAGGCTTGGGCTTTTTTCGATAAAAAACTTTTTTTAGAAAGAGCAGAAGAAAAAGATAAATGGAGGCTATCAGGTAAGCCTCTAGGACCATTACATGGTCTTCCAATTGGTATTAAAGATATTTTTAAAACCGATGACATGCCAACTCAATACGGAACTTCCATAAGAGAAAACTATCAATCGAGAGATGACTCAAAAGTTGTAAGTATTTTAAGATCAGCAGGCGCTATTATAATGGGAAAAACTGTAACAACTGAACTTGCTTATTTTGATCCCGGAAAGACAACAAATCCCCACGATTATTCAAGAACACCTGGAGGATCTTCAAGTGGGTCAGCCGCTGCAGTTGCATCATTTATGGCTCCACTTGCAATAGGGTCGCAAACCAATGGATCTACAATACGTCCAGCATCGTATTGTGGTGTTGTTGGTTATAAACCATCGTATGGATTAATATCGAGAACTGGTGTTTTAACACAATCTTATTTGTTAGACCAAGTTGGCGTAATGGCAAGATCTGTTGAAGATATTGCTTTATGTTCCTCTGTAATAATTCAAAAAGATTTAGAAGATAAATCTACTGTCGTCTTCCCAACAGAAAATTTTTTAGAAAGAGTTGAAAGTAAACCTTTTTTTGAACCAAGATTTATTTTTATTAAAACTTCAAAATGGAAAAATCTAGAGATAACCGCAAGTAAAGATTTTGATAAATTTTTAAAAAAAGTAAACAAATATGTAACCGTGTATTCAGATCCAAGTTATTTTGAACAAATTTATGAATACCATAAAGTAATTCATGAGACTGATATGGCCTATAATTTTTTATCAACTTATGAGAAGCATAAAAAAAAAATAGGAAAAAAAATGGTTGAAGCTATAGAACGAGGGCTTTCTTATAAGGCAAAAGATTATGCTGAGGCTGTAAATAGCATAGAGACTATTTATGACACATTTAAAGATGCATTTCACCATTACCATGCAATAATTACTCCAGCAACAACCGGTTATCCTCCAAAAGGATTAACATATACTGGTAGTCCAGAATTTTGTACGATTTGGACTTATCTCGGTATGCCTGCATTAACGTTGCCATTAATTGAAGGATCAAGTAAGTTACCTTTAGGAGTTCAGTTAGTTGGGGACAAGTATGACGATGTTCGTTTGTTACAAACAGCTAATTGGCTTTCAAAAAATTTTAAAAAATTATGAGTAGAATTTTTGGTATAATAGCTGGGATAGCTTCATTAGCTTGGTTTTTTTATTATTTAGGTACTAGCATATCCAAATCTCCAATAGTATCTTTTACTGCATCACTACCTGTTTGGTTAGTTATGGTTGTAAGTATTTTATTTTTTTTCTATGATGCTTATGATCATATTAAAAAATCAAAAAAATAATCTTCAATAAATTAAGTTTTGAAAACAAAAGATATTTCTTTTATCCCTTTTCTATTATTATTTTCTCAACCAATTTTTATGACAAGCAATCTTGCAATTGCAAGGGGAGCATCAGGTTTTGTGCCCCCAGTATCACTTGCATTCTGGAGGTGGTTACTTGCTTTTTTGATTTTTCTTCCATTTGTTTTTCCATCCATTAGAAAAAATTTTAAACACCTAATAAAAGAAGCTCCTAAGCTTTTAGTTTTAGGTCTAACAGGCTTCGCATTTTGTGGAGCTTTTCCATATATAAGTGGTCTTACAACCACAGTAACTAATATGGGAATTATTTACTCTGCTTCACCGATATTTATAATTTTATTATCTGTGTCTTTTTTTAAAGAAAAAATTTCTAAATTTCAGCTTGTTGGAACGCTCTTTTGTTTGCTTGGGGTTGTAACTGTAGTTGTTAAAGGTGATATAAAAAACTTGATTAATCTTTCTTTTACAAAGGGTGACCTTTGGATTGTGGGTGCCATGATAAGCTGGGCTGTTTATTCGGTGTATTTAATGCATTGGAAAAGTAAGTTTGATTTATTTACAAAATTTACTCTAATGGCTCTTGCAGGGATTATTTGTCTAGCACCGATGTATTATGTGGAAGAAAAGTATTTTTATACAACACAATTTAATAAAGATTTTTTTATTTGGGTAGTTGCAGCAGCAGTTTTTCCAGGAATTATTGCATTTCAAATGTATGCTAAATTACAAAAGTTTTTAGGAGCTTCTTTAACAGGTCTTACCGTATACATGATGCCTATTTATAGTGCGTTGTATGGGTACTTTTTGTTTAGTGAAAGTTTAAAGGGATTTCATTGGTTAGGAGGATTTTTAGTGTTACTTGGAATCGTTCTTGCAAACAGAAAACTTTTTAAATTTTAATATGAAGCTTGTCCTATACGGACTTACGATAACTTTAGTACTTTATCTTTTTATATGTCTACTCATGTATTTGTTTCAAAGAAACTTTATGTATTACCCAAAGGTAAATCGTTATGGTACATCGCAGAACGATTTAAGAGATAGCAAAGAAGTATTTATTCAATCAACCGATGACATACTTTTACGTTCTTGGTTTTATGAAAATAATAAAAATAAAACTACGATACTATTGTTTCATGGAAATGCAGGCGATCTAGATAATAGAATTTATAAACTTAATGCTTTTAAGAATTTAAATGTTAACTATCTAATTATTTCCTGGAGAGGATATAGTGGCAATAAAGGAAAACCAACGGAACATGGTCTGTATGATGATGCAAGAGCTGCTATACAATGGTTAGAAAATAGAGGGATAAAAAAAAATTCAATAGTGCTTTATGGAGAGTCCCTTGGAACAGGAGTTGCGATTGAAGTTGCTCAAAGAGAAAAATTTGCAGGAATAATTTTAGAGTCCCCTTATACTTCCATCGAAGATCTTGCTAAAAAGTATTACCCCTTTTTACCAGTTCGACTTCTTCTAAAAGATAAATATCAAAGTAATCTAAAAATTAAAAATCTTATATCACCGGTTTTAGTAATGCATGGTGAACTTGATAATGTAGTTCCTTTTTCTATGGGAAAAAAAATTTATGAAAATATACCATCAAAAAAATATAGTTACTTCTCAAAATTTGATACACACATGATGCAATTTAATGAAACTTTAGTTGCTGAGCTTAGGAGTTTTTTAAAACAGACTAATTAACTTTTAAAAATTGCAGCTGAAAATTCTTTTGCATTAAAGTTTGTAATATCATTTTCTTTTTCACCAAGACCAAGCGCATAAATTGGAATCTTAAATTTCTTTGCTATTGCAATTAAAATTCCACCCTTCGCTGTACCATCAAGTTTTGCCATTATAATTCCTGTAATTGGAGTAATTTTCTGAAATTCTTCAACTTGGTTTAAAGCATTTTGACCAGTTGTTGCATCAAGGATTAAAATAGTCTCGTGAGGAGCTTCATTTTCAATTTTTTTTAACACTCTTATAATTTTAGCAAATTCTTCCATAAGGTTTTTTTTATTTTGAAGTCTTCCAGCAGTATCAATTATGCAATGATCTAGATTTTGATTTTTTGCTGTATCTAATGCTTTATACGCAACTGAAGCAGGATCTGATCCAATATCAGATTTGATTATTGGAACATCAATTTTTTTACACCACATTTCAAGTTGATCGATTGCAGCTGCCCTAAATGTGTCTGCAGCTCCAACAATGACCTTCTTTCCATTGTCCTTTAATTTTTTTGCAATTTTTCCAATGGTTGTAGTTTTACCAACACCATTCACCCCACAGACTAAAGTGATTGTAGGTTTTTTACTTTCTTCAAGAAAAAAATTTTTTTCAAGTGGCTTAAGTATTTCCTCTATTTCATCAGATATAGATTTTATAAAATTTTCTTTTGTAAGAGACTCTTGACTGTATTTTTGTTTTGCTAATTTATTTTTAAAATCTTCAACAAAATGTATACCAACATCAGTTTTAAGTAGAAGATCTTCAATACTTTCAAGTAGTTCAATATCTGGTTTTGATTTGTTGAAAATATTATCAAATCCCTTGGAAAACGAATCTGAAGTTTTTTTTAAACTTTCTTGAAGTTTTGAAAAGAAACCCATCTTAGTTAAATATTTAATGAGACCTTGTAGATTGGAGATACCGATCCAGTCATGATGATACGATTATTGGGTTGCCAATGTATATGTAAGGTACCATTTTTAAAATGGATGCTCGCCTGTCTCCCCGTAAGTCTTTGTTTTGATGATGCCACAACAGTAGCACAAGCAGCGGTTCCACAAGCCTGAGTAAGACCAGCTCCCCTTTCCCAGACTTTGATTTCAATGTTTTTTCTATCCAAGATTCTTGCGAAAGTAACATTACATCGTTCTGGAAAATAATTATGATGTTCTATTACCGGTCCAATTTCTTTTAGTTTTTCAATTGTTATATTTTTAAAAATAATAATATGTGGGTTTCCAACACTTAGGGTATAGCCAATAAAACTTTGGTTATTTTTAAGTTTTATTAAAACTTTTTTGTGATTCATCTTTTTAACTAATGGAATTTTATTCCATAAAAAACTTGGTTTACCCATATCAATGCTGATTTCATTAGCTTGCTTAAGCTGCGCGGTTAAGATTCCGCTCTCAGTGTTAATAGATGATTTTTTTCTATTTTTTTCTTGCATTAGAAAAAAAGAAATACATCTACTTCCATTACCACAGGCCGCTACTTGACCACCATCTGAATTAAAAAAAGTAATTTTGGCATCTGTTTTTTTTTCTTTATCCTTATCAATGATGATAACCTGATCACAACCTATCCCTATTTTTCTATCTGCAATTTTTAAAATCGCATCTTGAGTGAGATCGATTTTTTTTTTACGTCTATCGATGATAATGAAGTCATTACCTAAACCATCCATTCTGTAAGCTTGAAGTTCCATTGATAGAGAAATTGATAACTAAATTATTAGCAATTATTGACTTTTAAAATAGTAAATTATACCTTTAGCGTAATTTTCCACAAAAATTAGCAGGTTTTGTGGTGTCCTTCCAAGAAGGAGATCAACACTAGTCAGCGATATTCGCCCACTAGTGCAATTGCTGCTGGAGCAAATGAAAAATGTTTGAAAATTTAACGAGTAAAATTGAGTCAGTTTTCTCTTTTTTTAACAAGAGTACTAGACTTGAAGAAAAGCATGTGGATGAAGGTCTTCGAAAAATACGACAGGCCCTTCTCGAGTCCGATGTTGCTTTATCTGTTGCAAAAGACTTTGTAAATCAAGTTAGGCCTAAGGCGATTGGTCAAGAGGTTCTTAAATCTGTAACTCCAGGACAGTTCTTAGTTAAAATTGTTTTTGATGAACTAGTAAGAGTTCTTGGTAGTTCTAACTCAGATATAAACCTTAATGTTGTTCCCCCAGTTAAAATTATGATGATAGGATTACAGGGATCGGGCAAAACAACCACTTCTGCTAAGGTTGCAAAGTATTTAGAAAAAAATTTTAAAAAAAAAATCATGTTAGTTAGCCTAGACGTCTATCGTCCAGCAGCTCAACAACAATTAGAAATTTTATCAAAACAACATAGCTTATATTCACTTCCGATTGTTGAAGGACAGCTTCCAACAGATATTACTCAACGATCCCTATCAGCAGCATCCTTGTCAGGATCTGATGTAATTATTTTTGACACCGCAGGAAGAACTCAGATTGATACAGTAATGATGAATGAACTTGTATCGCTTAAAAAAATAATAAATCCTGTAGAAATACTACTAGTTGCAGATTCTTTAACAGGACAGGATGCAGTGAATATTGCTTCCGAATTTAAAAAAGCTGTGGATTTAACAGGGGTTATTTTAACAAGAGTGGATGGTGATGGTAAAGGCGGAGCTGCTTTAAGTATGCGATCAGTGACAGGTTGCCCAATTAAATTTTTAGGTGTTGGTGAAAAAGTTGAAGATATAGAAGTTTTTTATCCAGAAAGAATTGCAAATAGAATTCTTGGAATGGGTGACATTGTTTCCTTAGTTGAAAAGGTTTCAGAAGATTTAAAGAAAGAAGAGATTGAGGAATTAGAAGACAGTCTCAAAAAAGGGCAATTTACGTTTAATGATTATTTAAAACAGATTAGGCAAATGAAAAAAATTGGTGGAATGGGAAAAGTTCTTGGAATGATCCCTGGTATTTCAAAAATTAAAAAACAGCTTGATGAAGCTGATATCGATGAAAATATTTTAAATCAACAAGAGGCAGTTATTCTCTCTATGACTCCAAAAGAAAGAGAAAATCCTAAAATTATAGATGGTTCTAGAAAAAAAAGGATTGCACATGGAGCTGGAACAGAAATCGCCTTGGTAAACAAGCTTCTGAAACAACATAAAATGATGACGAACATGATGAAAAAAATGTCTCAAGGTGGAGGAAGAAATTTTGGAGGTCCAGATGGTATTCCTCCAGAATTATTTAACAATCTAAAATAGAAAGGAAAAATGCTTAGAATACGACTAGCAAGAGGAGGAACAAAAAAAAGACCGGTATATAGAGTTGTTATTGCAGACTCTAGATACCCAAGAGATGGTAAGTTTATTGAAAAAGTAGGTTATTTTAATCCGCTTATTCCAAAATCAAAACCTGAAAGAATAAGTTTAGATTCTGAAAGAATTAAGCATTGGTTGAAAATTGGTGCTCAGCCAACTTTTAGAGTTGCAAGATTTTTAGGAGAAGCAAAATTAGCTCCTGTACCAGAGAAAAGAAATAATCCTCAGAAAGCTTTACCAAGAAAAAAAACTCAGGAAAGATTAAAAGCACAACAAGCTCCGGAGCAAAAAACAGAAGCTAAAGTAGAAGCAGCACCAGCCGCTCCAGCTGCAGAGACTCCAAAAGAGCAACCGAAGCAACCAGCTAAAGCACCCGAGGTAGCAAAACCAGCAGAAGAAAAAAAAGCATAAGGTTGTATGTGGTCAGTAAAAGTCTTTACTTTATATCCTGAATTCTTTCCCGGAATTTTAGATATAGGACTTTACAAAAAAGCTAGAGAAAAAAAAATTTGGTCTTTAGATGTTGTAAACATTAGAGACTATGCTTTTGATAAACATGGTTCAGTAGATGATAAACCTTTTGGCGGAGGCAGTGGCATGGTTATGAGAGCTGATGTTATTGATGCTTGTTTAGAAAAAAATTTAGCATCAAAAAATGATCAAGTTATTTATCTAAGTGCAAAAGGAGAAAGATTTAATCAAAAAATAGCTCACGAACTTATCCAAAATAAATGGATAAATATATTTTGTGGTCACTTCGAGGGTATTGATCAAAGAATAATAGAGTCCAGAAATATGCGAGAGATTAGTGTTGGGGACTATGTATTGTCGGGGGGAGAAACAGCAGCATTCACACTTCTTGATGCAACAATTAGATTACTTCCAGGAGTAGTTGGTAATGAAACTTCATTGTTAGAGGAGAGTTTCGAAAATAATTTACTTGAGTATCCTCATTATACTAAGCCACAAGTTTGGAATGGAAAAAAAGTTCCAGAAGTTCTTTTATCTGGGAATCATTCAAAAATTAAGGACTGGCGCTTGAAACAATCTGAGGATATAACACGACGCCAGAGAAAAGATTTATGGGAAAAGTATCATAAACAATAATTTATTAATGCAAAATTTATCCATGAGAATTGAAGATTTAGATAGAGAGCACATAAAAAAAATTGGTGAAAAGAAAAAAATACCTGAGTTTTCACCGGGCGATACTATTAAAGTTAATGTGCGAATAGTTGAAGGAAAAAGACAGCGTATACAGGCTTTCGAGGGAGTTTGTATTGCAAGAAAAAACCGTGGAATTAATTCAACTTTTACTGTTAGAAAAATTTCCTTTGGTGAGGGTGTCGAAAGACTTTTCCCAATACATAGTCCAAACGTTGAATCGGTTGAAGTTATAAGAACAGGTAAAGTTAGAAGAGCAAAACTGTACTATTTGAGAGATAGAAAAGGAAAATCTGCAAGAATTGCAGAAAAAATTAGAAAAAAAATTGGTGTTGATATTATGCAGCCTCTTCCTTCAAAAGAGGTGGCACAGGAGCTAGAGGGCCAAGTTAATCCTCAAGTTGTGGCGGATGCCCCTAAAAAAGTTGCAGATCCTATAAAAAAAGAAGAAAAGCCTCTAGAGCCAAAGATTGATAAAGAAAAGAAAAAGAAATAAAAATTTCTTTTAGCTTTTATATGCCAAAGACTCTTTACGATAAGATATGGGAAAGCCATCTAGTTGAAGAACAAAAAGATGGAACATCTTTATTATATATTGACCGACATTTAGTACACGAGGTTACAAGCCCTCAAGCTTTTGAGGGACTTAGAATTAATAAAAGAAAAGTTAGAGCTCCTAAATCTACTCTAGCTGTTGTTGACCACAACGTCCCAACTTCAGACAGATCTAAGGGAATTAAAGATAAAGAGTCTGCAATTCAGGTCGAAGCACTCTCAAAGAATTGTAAAGATTTTGGTATTGAATTTTTTGGGTTAACTGACAAAAGACAAGGAATTGTTCATGTCATAGGACCAGAACAAGGCTTTACTCAGCCAGGGATGACAATTGTTTGTGGAGATAGCCACACTTCTACTCATGGAGCTTTTGGTGCACTCGCCTTTGGAATTGGAACGTCAGAGGTTGAACATGTGCTTGCAACTCAAACATTAATACAAAGTAGAGCAAAAAATTTTAAAATTTGTGTTGATGGAAAGCTTCCAGAAGGTGTCACTGCAAAAGATGTAATTTTATCAATTATTGGAAAAATCGGCACCGCAGGTGGAACAGGATATGTAATTGAATACTGTGGTGAGGTTTTTAGAAATTTTTCTATGGAAGAGAGAATGACTGTTTGCAATATGAGTATTGAAGGTGGAGCGAGGGCTGGATTGGTTGCTCCAGATCAAAAAACTTTTGACTATATTAAAGGTAGACCCATGGCCCCACAAAACAAAGATTGGGATAAAGCTTTAGCTTACTGGAAAACACTATTTACTGAGGAAAATGCTAAATTTGATAGGGAAGTTTATTTAAATGGGAATGATATTGTACCAACAGTAACATGGGGGACAAGTCCTCAGGATATATCTCCAGTAACAGGTAAAGTTCCAGATCCAAAAACTGAAAAAAATGAAGATAGAAAAAAATCCATGCTAAGATCTTTAGAGTATATGGGACTTGAGCCAAATACTCCGATCCAAGAAATATCAATTGATAAAGTTTTTATAGGTTCATGTACCAACGGAAGAATCGAAGATTTAAGAGCAGTTGCAAAAGTTGTTAAAGGCAAGAAAGTTAATAAACAAGTTTCTGCCATGGTAGTTCCAGGATCTGGTCTTGTAAAAATACAGGCAGAAAAAGAGGGAATTGATAAAATATTGAAAGAAGCAGGATTTGATTGGAGAGAGCCAGGTTGCTCAATGTGTCTCGGTATGAATCCAGATCAATTAAAGCCAAAGGAGAGATGTGCTTCAACTTCAAACAGAAACTTTGAAGGCCGCCAAGGTCGAGGTGGAAGAACTCATTTAGTAAGTCCGGTGATGGCAGCTGCAGCTGCTATTGAAGGTAAATTTGTCGATATAAGGAAATTTTCTTAATGAAAAAATTTGAAAGATTTAAAGCTCTAGCAGCAAATGTTTCAATCATGAATGTTGATACAGACATGATTATTCCAAAACAATTTTTAAAAACTATTAAACGAACAGGCCTTGGAGCTGGATTATTTTATGAGTTAAGATTTGATGAAAAAGGAAATGAGATTAAGGATTTTATCCTAAATCAAGCTCCTTTTAATAAAGCAAAAATTTTAATATCTGGAAAAAATTTCGGATGTGGTTCATCTAGAGAGCATGCACCATGGGCACTTTTAGATTTTGGTATCAAATGCGTAATCGCACCAAGTTTTGCTGATATATTTTACAATAATTGTTTTAAAAATGGGATCTTACCAATTGTGTTAGATGAAAAATTAGTTAAGGAACTTAGTGAGTTGGCAGATAAAAAGAGAGAAATTGAAATAGATTTAGAAGATCAAAAAATACATAAGGGAGATAATCAGCCAATTGATTTTGATATAGATCCGTTCAAAAAGGAATGCTTGATAAAAGGATATGATGACATTGCACTTACGTTAAACAAAAATCAGAAAATATCAATTTTCGAAGACAAGAAAAAAACTTTAACTCCTTGGCTATATACTTGAAGAAAAAAATTTTAATACTTGCTGGTGATGGAATTGGACCAGAAGTAATGAATGAAGTAAAAAAGATTATTCTTTGGTTTAATGAAAACAAAAAAACTGGTTTTGATATTACTGAGGAGTTAGCAGGAGGTATATCTTATGATAAACACGGAACACCTTTAACTGATAGTGTTTTAAATTTAGCGATTCAGAGTGATGCTGTTCTATTGGGAGCTGTTGGTGGACCAAAATGGGATCAATTAGAATTTTCAAAAAAACCTGAACGGGCACTACTGCGACTTCGAAAAGATTTAAAACTATTTGCAAATTTAAGGCCTGCCATTTGTTTTAAAGAACTTTCTAGCGCCTCAACTCTAAAGCCAGAAATAGTATCAGATCTGGATATTATGATTATTAGAGAACTTACAGGAGGGATATATTTCGGAGAACCAAGAGGAGTTTCTAAACTTTCTGATGGCTCAAGAAAAGGAGTGAACACTCATGTATATACTTCTTATGAAATACAAAGGGTTGCAACCACAGCCTTTGAACTCGCAAGAAAAAGAAAAAATAAAGTTACATCTTGCGAAAAATCAAATGTTATGGAGGCAGGATTATTATGGAGAGAAGAGGTCACAGAGTTGCATAAACGTAAATTTAAGGATGTTGAATTAAACCACATGCTTGCAGACAACTGTGCAATGCAATTGGTTCGCTATCCAAAACAATTTGATGTGATTTTAACTGATAATTTGTTTGGTGATATGCTTTCTGACGAGGCTGGCATGCTTACCGGATCGCTTGGTATGTTGCCCTCAGCATCTCTAAGTGAAAGAGATAAAAATGGAAAAGTTAAAGCCATGTATGAACCAATTCATGGAACTGCTCCAGATATAGCTGGCAAGAGCATAGCAAATCCGCTTGCATCCATCTTAAGTTTTGCAATGGCACTTCGATATTCTTTCGATATGTCTTCAGAAGCAACTATGCTTGATGATGCCGTTCGAAAAGTATTAAAAGATGGTTATAGAACTCAAGATATTATGGAAAAAGATAGAAAAAAAGTTTCAACCTCTGAAATGGGTAACCTTGTAATACAAAAACTACACTAATGAATTATAGTATTGCAATTGTTGGTGGTACAGGAAATGCAGGAAGAACAACTATTGATGTTTTGGAGAAAAGAAAATTTCCAGTTGAAACTCTTTATGTTATTGCTTCAAAAAAAAGTGCTGGAAAAACTTTAGTATTTAAAAAAAAAAAAATTAAAATTGAAAGTCTTGAGTCTTTTGATTTTAATAAAGCGGATATAACTTTCTTTTGTGCAGGTGCAAAGAATGCAAAAATATGGGCTCCAAAAATTGCAAAAAAATCGATTGTAATAGATTACTCTAGTTATTTTAGACAATTCAAAAATATTCCACTTATCGTTCCTGAAGTGAATGCAGGAGCTTTAAAGGATTATAAAAAAACAAATATTATAGCTAATCCAAACTGTTCTACAGCTCAACTTGTTGTGGCTTTGAAACCGTTGCATGCGAGATATAAAATTTCTCGTGTAGTAACATCGACTTATCAATCTGTTTCTGGAGCAGGAAAAGCTGCTATGGATGAACTTGTTGATCAGACGAAAAAATGGTTTCAAAAGAAAAAAATTTCTCCAAAAAAATTTACTAAACAAATAGCATTTAACGTTATTCCTCATATAGATACTTTCTTAAAAGATGGGCAAACAAAAGAAGAATGGAAGATGGAAAATGAAACTAAGAAAATACTAGACAAACAAATAAAACTTACAGCAACCTGTGTAAGAGTTCCTGTTTTTATTTCTCATTCAGAAGCTGTAAATGTTGAATTAAGAAAAAAATTTAATTTAGGGGATATTAGAAGGATTTTACAAAAAGCCCCAGGATGTAAAGTAATTGATGAACAAAAAAACGGTGGTTATGCAACTCCTGTTGAATGCTCAGGAAGTTATTTGACTTATGTTTCTAGAATTAGAAAAGATCCAACAAAAAATGCTATTAATATGTGGGTAGTTTCTGATAATTTATTAAAAGGTGCAGCTTTTAATGCAGTACAAATAGCAGAGCTTTTAATTAAAAAATATATTTAATGAATAAGGAAACAGCGCCATTATCTCCGCATATTCAAATTTATAAGTGGCAATTCTCATCTCTTTTGTCCATCACGCATAGAATGACTGCAGTTATAAATATTATTGCATTTGGTTTGATAATTTTGTGGGTCGTATTTCTTTCACTTGGACCAGAGTTATTTATTATATTTCAAAATTTTCTATCTAGTTTTATCGGTAAATTCTTACTTATAGGTTTTACATGGTCTTTTTGCTATCACTTATTAAATGGTATCAGGCATTTAGCATGGGACTTTGGTTATGGTTATGAAATGAAAACAGCAAATATTTCAGGTGCAGCAGTACTATTATTATCTTTTATTTTTACAACGTTAATTTGGGTCACTATATGATTTTAAGTCCAGTTAAAAAATGGAAATTGCAAAGATTAACCGCAATTATATTAATTCCACTTTTAGTTTGGTTTTTGTATTCATTTTTAATTTTAGTTTACAAAGATTATTCCTCTGCGATTGATTTTTTTGATAATAAACTTAATTCAATATTATTTTTATTTTTTATCGTTTTTGTAGCTCTACACTCCAAGATTGGAGTTGGAGAAATAATAGAAGATTATATTCACAGTCCAAGTTTAAAAAAGTTTCTTAATACTGTGGCATTAATTTACTCCATTTTAATGCCTTTAATTGGTATTATATCAGTATTTTACATTATAATTGTATGAGTACTTATCCAATTGTCGACCATGAATATGATGTTATAGTTGTAGGAGCTGGTGGCTCAGGTTTAAGAGCTGCCGTTGGTCTTGCAGAAGCTGGTCTTAAGACAGCATGTATTTCAAAAGTCTTTCCAACAAGAAGTCACACAGCTGCAGCTCAAGGGGGGATTTCTGCAGCACTTGGCAATATGTCAGAAGATGATTGGAGATGGCATATGTATGATACTGTTAAGGGTGCAGACTGGCTTGGAGATCAAGATGCTATAGAGTATTTATGTAAGGAAGCTCCTCAAGCTGTTATCGAATTAGAAAAATATGGAGTTCCATTTAGCAGAACTGATGAAGGAAAAATTTATCAACGACCCTTTGGTGGAATGACTGCAAATTATGGAAATGGAATAGCTCAGCGGACATGTGCAGCGGCTGACAGAACTGGTCATGCAATCTTACATACACTTTATGGGCAAGCATTAAAAAAAAATACAGAATTTTTTATTGAATATTTTGCATTAGATTTACTAATGCATGATGGTAAGTGTTGTGGAGTGACCGCTTGGAATCTGCAAGATGGATCCATTCATAGATTTAGAGCTCACATAACTATTCTTGCTACCGGAGGATATGGTAAGGCTTATTTTTCAGCAACTTCAGCACATACTTGTACAGGAGATGGTAATGCTATGGTGTTAAGAGCAGGATTACCACTACAAGATATGGAATTTATTCAATTTCATCCAACAGGCATTTATGGAGCAGGATGTTTAATTACAGAGGGATCAAGGGGCGAAGGCGGATTTTTAGTTAATTCAGAAGGAGAAAGATTTATGGAGCGCTACGCTCCTTCCGCAAAAGATCTTGCATCAAGAGATGTAGTTTCAAGATCAATGACAGTTGAGATCAATGAAGGTAGAGGCGTTGGTAAAAATAAAGACCATATTTTTTTACACTTAAATCATTTAGATCCAAAAGTTTTACATGAAAGGTTGCCTGGTATTTCTGAGTCTGCAAAAATATTTGCAGGTGTCGATGTAACGAAAGAGCCAATTCCAGTTATTCCAACGGTTCACTACAACATGGGTGGTATTCCAACAAATTATTTTGGTGAGGTGATTTCAAAGAGTAACGGAAATAAAGATGAAATTGTCCCAGGGCTTATGGCAGTTGGCGAGGCAGCTTGCGTATCTGTGCACGGAGCAAATCGTTTGGGATCAAACTCTTTAATTGATTTAGTTGTCTTTGGTAAAGCCGCAGCAGTTAGGGCAGCATCTATACTAAAAAAAAATATACCTCATGAGAAGATTCCAGAAATTGAGACGCAAAAGTCTATTGACCGATTTGATAAACTTCGAAATGCAAAAGGCGATACCCCAACATCTAAACTTAGAGACAAAATGCAAAGAACTATGCAATCAAAGTGTGCTGTGTTTAGAGATGATAAAATCTTAAATGAGGGAATGAAAGAAATCCAACAAACGTGGGAAGGTTTAGATGATATTTCTGTATCTGATAAATCCTTAATATTTAATACTGATTTAGTTGAAACATTAGAATTTGATAATTTAATTCGTCAAAGTTTAGTAACTGTTGCCTCTGCAGAAAATAGAAAAGAAAGTAGAGGGGCACATTTTAGGGAAGACTTTAAAGAAAGAGATGATGAAAAGTGGATGAAACACACGCTTGCATGGCACAATGGCAATGGTGTTAAAATTGATTACAGAAATGTACATAATTTTACATTAACAAATGATGTGCAATATTTTCCACCAAAAGCAAGAGTGTATTAATGGTACAATTTTCACTTCCTAAGAATTCTGAAATTTTAGAAGGAAAGTACTTTAAAGATAAAAGTAA
>Ga0194128_10000864_pt1 | contig 53614 bp, 41 predicted proteins | sample TA2KigCa65mmetaG_FD_148650 | JGI IMG/M metagenome (GOLD analysis project Ga0194128, IMG submission 148650) | Freshwater microbial communities from Lake Tanganyika, Tanzania - TA2015037 Kigoma Deep Cast 65m | ecosystem: Environmental > Aquatic > Freshwater > Lake | place: Tanzania: Lake...
TTCCTCGTCTCCCGCCCCGCTGTCCTTCAGCCGCGCTTCGAGCGCCTCGCGCAACTGCGCGGCGCGCTGCTCGAGCGAACGCTCCGCCGCGGCGTCCTCGGAAGTGGCCGCGGGCGGCTCGGAGGCGCTCGCGGCCTGCTCGGGCGCAGGCGCCTCCGCAACTTCGTCGGCGGGCGGCTGCGTCGGGAGCGGCACGTATTGATCGCCGAGGTTCTTGCGCAGGGCCTCTTCGATCTTGGTTTCGAGCTCGTGCTGCGCGGTGCCCGGCCGCGAGGGAGCGGGCGCCGCGATGACGGGGGCGCCGGAACGCGACGGCGACGCCGGAGTGGACTTGGGAGCGCCCGACGGTGGAGATGCGGGCGTGGCGGCGGGCGTGGCGGCGGGAGTCGCGGCCGCCTGCAGGTCCGGCGCTAGCTGGCGCTGCTGCTTGCCGAGCAGCGCCGCGTAGGCGACGAGGAACTCGCTCTCCGCGATCCACCGGTCGCCGTCGGCATCGGCTGCATTGCAATCGCGCGGCCCCAAACCGGCCACGCTGGCCTCCTTGAGATCGAGCTTGCCGTCGCCGTCCGCGTCGGCAGAACGGAACAGGGCCTGCGCCGAGGCGAGTGTGATCTGGTCCGCGGGCGCCGCGGGAGCCGCGGGGGCGGGCCAGGCCTTGGAGGCGGGAACTGCGGGTGCGGGCGGATCGACTGCTGGGGCCTTCGGAGCGGCGGGCGGCGCCTTCAGGCGCGGAGCTTTCGTCGCTGACTCGGCCGCACGGCCCTGCGCGGGAGCGCTGCGGGCCGGGGGCGGCGACGGAGTCGCTCCCTGAGCGTTGGAGGCAGCCTTGCCGCCGGCGGACGGAGCCGGTCGCTCGGGCGCCTTGCGACCTCCGCTGGGCTTGGCGGGACGGCCTTGGCCCTGCGGCGCGCCCGCGGAACCTCGGTCGCGCTCCTGCGCCGCGATGGGAGCGACGAGCAGCGACGCAGCGAGAGCGATGGAGAGGTGCAGGCGCATGGGGAGGACGCGGGGACGGGTCCGAGGGCGCTCCAAGCTACATTGGGACGACCGAGCGGACCTAGGTCCGTGCTCGACTTTTCGGCACACTCGTCCCCGAGGCGAGAGCGCGCTCCCCCGCTTGGCTAGGATCCCCCGCCATGGATGGGCCGGACGACGGCGCGCGGCGGCGCGCGCAGCATCGGCGCGATGCCCTGCATCTGGGCGTGGGCGTGGCGCTGGGGACGGCGCTGGGCCTGTTGGGAGCGCGCATCCTCGCGCGGGCCGAGGATCCCGACGCCGCTGCGTACCGGGAAATTCGTTCCTTCGTCGAGCGCACCTATGTGCGCGAGGTCGGGCGCGGGGAGCTGCTCGATTCTGCGCTGGCGGGGATGGTCGAGCAGCTCGATCCGTACTCGCGCTACTACGGACCACAGGAAGTCGCGGCCATCGAGCGCGAGACGAGCGGCCACTATCAGGGCATCGGCGTCGTGTTCGCGCAGCCGACGAGCGAGGCGCGCGTGCTGTTCACGCTCGAGGGATCGCCGGCGCGGAAGGCGGGCCTGCGCGTCGGTGACCAGTTCGTGCGCGTCGGCGGCGCGAACGCGGCCGACATGGCGCTCAGCGAGCTGCGCCAACGGCTCGGCGAGCGCGATCGCGGGCCGCTCGAGCTCGAGCTGCGCGGCCGCGACGGGACGCTGCGCACGGTCAGCATCGGAACGGACGCGCTGGTCGATCCGACGGTGCGCCACGCGCGGTTCGCAGCGCCCGATGTCGGCTACCTCGCCATCTCGGCCTTCAGCGGCGAGACGGCGGCGGAGTTCGACGCGGCCGTCGCGGACCTGCGCGAGCAAGGTGCGAGGGCGCTCGTGCTCGACCTGCGCGGCAATCTCGGCGGCGTGCTGCGCTCGGCGACGCGCATCGCCAATCGCTTCCTGCGCGCGGGCCTCATCGTGTCGCACGAAGGACGCGACACGACGCAGCGCTACGAGGCGAGCGAGGACGAGGCGACGCTCGAGGGGATGCCGCTCGCGATTCTCGTCGACAAGGAGTCGGCGAGCGCGAGCGAGGTGCTCGCGGCCGCGCTGCAGGAGCATCGCGTCGCCGTGACCGTCGGCGTGCCGACATTTGGCAAGGGAATGGTGCAGCGCGTCGAGAGCTTCGGCGACGGAGAACGCGTGGTGAAGCTCGTCAGCGCGTACTACTACACGCCGTCGCACCGCAACCTCGAGCGCACGGTCGAAGGCTCGTGGGAGCACGGGCTCGAGCCGGACCTGATGGTGAAGCTCGCCCCCGAAGAAGAGGAGCTCGTGCGCAAGTTCCTCGCGAGCTACAGCCCGCCGCGTGCGGCGCTCGCGGAGCTCGCGGCGTGGGAAGCGGAAGTCGGTCGCGAGGTGTATCCGCGTCCGCCCGCGGATCCGCAGCTCGACGCGGCGCTCGCGCTGCTGCGCGGCGAGCACCCATGCGCGCTGGAGGACGCGCGGTGAGCGAGCTCGTGCTCGGCATCGAGTCCTCGTGCGACGAAACCGCGGCGGCCGTCGTGCGCGCGGGGCGCGAGATCCTCTCGTCGGAAGTCGACAGCCAAGTCGCGGAGCACGCGCGCTTCGGCGGAGTCGTGCCGGAAGTCGCGGGACGCTCGCACTTGCGCGCGATCCTGCCGGTGATCGACCGCGCGCTCGAGCGCGCCAATGTCTCCCTCGACGAGCTCGGCGCGATCGCGGTGACCGCGAAGCCCGGCTTGATCGGCTCGCTGCTCATCGGGCTCTCGACCGCGAAGGCGCTCGCCTTCGCGCGCGGGCTGCCGCTCGTCGCCGTCGATCACATCGAAGCGCATGTGTATTCCGCTGGCATGGGACTGCCGCGCGCGCCGTGGCCGTGCGTCGCGCTGGTCGTGAGTGGCGGACACACCGCGCTGTACCACGCGCGCTCGCCGTTGGAGATCGAGCGTCTCGCCGGCACGCTCGACGACGCCGCGGGCGAGGCCTTCGACAAGGTCGCGCACATGCTCGGCCTCGCGTACCCCGGCGGCCCGAGCGTGTCGAAGCTCGCGGAGTCCGGCGATCCGCGCCGCTTCGACTTCCCGCGCTACCGACCGCGCGTCGAGCGCGGAGAGACGCCGCCGCGCTTTCCGCCGTTCTCGTTCAGCGGACTCAAGACCGCGGTGCTCTACCATGTGCGCGGACAGAACGCGCTCTCGCCGCTGCCCGCGCCGGAGGCGATCCCCGCGCGCGAGCATGTGGCGGCTTCGTTTCAGGAGGCGGTCGTCGATGCGCTCGTGGAGCCGACAGTTCGAGCGGCACTCGAGCTCGGCGTCGAGGACATGCTCGTCGGCGGCGGCGTGGCCTGCAACCGGAGGCTGCGCGAGAAGCTCGCGGCCGCGGCGAGTGCACGCGGGCTGCGGGCCCACTTTCCCCCGCCGGACTACTGCACGGACAACGCGGCGATGATCGCCGGGCTCGGCTGGCAGCGCTGGAAGGCCGGAATCGTGGCCGATCTGGCGCTCGACGCGGCCTCGCTGTGAGCCGTCGCGCCGCGCAGTCGCGCCGGAGCGGCTCGCTCGCCATAATCTCTGCCCGCCCGGTCGCACCCTTGGATAGAAAGCCGCTCGAACTGCTCCTGCACGCTGTCCGCGACGGACGCGTCGACATTGCGCAGGCCATGGCGCAGCTCGCGGCCTTGCCGCAGCGCGAGCTCGGGCACACGACGCTCGACACCCATCGCGCGCTGCGCTGCGGACATCCCGAGGTCATCTTCGGGGCGGGCAAGACGCCCGAGGAGCTCGTCGACATCGCCGTGGCGTTGCTCGAGCACCATGACCGCCTGCTCGTCACGCGCACGACGGCCGCGGGCCGTGCGGCGCTCCACACGCGCCTGCCGCGCGCGTGCGTGTGGGAGCGCTCCGGCTGCGTCACGGTCGAGTCCCAACCGCCGCCGGCTCTCACGGGCCTCGTGCTCGTGATCAGCGCCGGCACATCCGATGGTGCCGTGGCCGAGGAAGCCGCCGTCACCGCGCGCATGCACGGCGCGCGCGTCGAGGAGCTGCGCGATGTCGGCGTCGCCGGAATCCACCGCCTGCTGCAGCACAGCGAGCGTCTGCGCACCGCGAACGCGCTGGTCGTCGTCGCGGGCATGGAGGGCGCGTTGCCGAGCGTCGTCGGCGGGCTCGTCGATCGGCCCGTGATCGCCGTCCCGACCTCGGTCGGCTACGGCGCGTCATTCGGCGGCCTCTCCGCGCTGCTCGGCATGCTCAACTCGTGCGCCTCCGGCGTCACGGTCTGCAACATCGACAACGGCTTCGGCGCCGGTTGCGCCGCGGCCCGCATCAACGCGCTCGCCACCACCCCGCGAAACGCAGGCACCCACCCATGAGCTCCCACGAAGCACTCGCCCCCACCGCGTGGCTGGCCCTCGAAAACGGCGTCGTGCTCACCGGTCGCGCGGTCGGCGCGCGCGGCGAGAAAGGCGGCGACATCGTCTTCAACACGGCGATGAGCGGCTATCAGGAGATCCTCACGGACCCTTCCTACTTCGGGCAGGTCGTGGTGATGACCTATCCGCTGATCGGCAACTACGGCATCGTCGCGGAGGATGACGAGAGCGGTGCGGCGTGGCCCGAAGCCTTCGTGATGAAGGAGATGAGCTCGATCCCGTCGAACCGTCGCGCGACGAGCTCGCTACCCGACTGGCTGGCGGCGAAGGGCGTGGTCGCGATCGATGGAGTCGACACGCGGCGCCTGACGAAGATCGTGCGCGAGGAAGGCTGCCTCAAGTGCGTGGTGTCGACGGTCGACTCGAACCCCGACTCGCTCGTCAAGAAAGCCAAGGGCACGCTCTCGACCGACAACCGCGACCTCGCTCGCATCGTCACTTGCAAGCAGGCCTACCAGTGGAACCATGACTTCGATCCGAGCTATCCCTCGCTGGTCGAGAGCTGGAGCGGCAAGCGCAAGCGCTGCGTTGCGTACGACTTCGGAGCGAAGCGCAACATCATGCGTTCCCTCGTGCACGCGGGCTTCGATGTGACGGTCGTTCCGGCGACGACCAAGGCGAGCGAGGTGCTCGCGCTCGAGCCCGACGCGATCTTCCTCTCCAACGGCCCGGGCGATCCCGCGCCGGTGTGCGCCATCCCCGAGATCGCGAACCTCGTCGGAAAGAAGCCGATCTTCGGCATCTGCCTCGGTCACCAGATCCTCGGCATCGTGCTCGGCGCCAAGACGCACAAGATGCCCTTCGGCCACCACGGCGCCAACCACCCCGTGCGCGACTTGCTGACCGGGCGCGTCGAGATCACTTCGCAGAACCACTCGTTCGCGGTCGATCCCACGACGCTGCCCAAGGAGCTCGAGCTCACGCACGTCAACCTGAACGACATGACCGTCGAGGGCATCGCCCATCGCACGGCCAAGGTGATGAGCGTGCAGTACCACCCCGAGGCCGCGCCCGGTCCGCTCGACAGCGCGCACCTCTTCTCGCGCTTCCGCGAGCTCGTTTCGAGCTAGCAGGGCGGCGCGCGCGCTATCTTGGCGCGCATGCTCTCGCTCGCCTCAGCGCTCCTCTTCGGCTCGCTCGCCGTTTCTGGGGAACGAGCCACGAGCGCGGTTCCGCTGGTCGTCCACGGCCCGTTCTTCAACCTCGGCACGACGCAGGCACGAGCGACGGATGGCCCGACCACGCATGCGAGCGGGCGCTCGGTGCCGATGTGCGTGCTCGCGCGCGTCGACGGCCACAAGGTCGTGCGACTGCTAGGCGCCCAACCCGAGGACATCCCTGCACCGAGGGAATCCTCGAGCGTACTTGGGTTCACCACCACGCGCTTCGTATCGCTGTTCGACGGTGTGAAGCTCGAGCTCGCGTTCGTGACGCCAGCGCTGCCCGAGGATCTCGAGCGTCTCGCGTGGCCGGTCACCTATGTCGAGCTGCGCGCGTGGTCGCAGGACGAGCGCGAGCACGCGATCGATCTGTACATGGACATCGCGTCGCTCGCCGTCGTGGAAGGTCCCCTTGAGCGCGTGCGCGGACGCCTGCTGGCGATCGAAGGACTCGAGACCGCCGCAGCCTTGGCGCTCGATGCACCCATGGCGAGCGCGACGGCGTCGAGCGAGCGGCTCTCCTGCGGCCAAGTGCTCGTCAGCGCTCGCGCGGGAGCTCTCGTGCGCGCGAACTTCGGACCGGCAGCCGAGCTGCGGCGCGCGTTCGTCGAGCGACGCCGCGCGGAGGTAGCACCGGAGTTTCTCGAGCCGCGCCCCGCGGCCGACAGCGCGAGTGCGCTCTCGATCCGGCTCGAGGGTCGCGGTGGAGCGGGGTATGTGAGCGCGAGGAGTCGCGAGACGCCGGTGGTCGCGCGCGCGCTGATCGCCTACGACGAGCCGTGGTCCGTGCGCTGGTGCGAGGAGTGGCTGGCGCCCTACTGGCGACGCGACGCAGCGGATGCGGCGGCGCTGTTGCAGGCGGCCGATGCAGTCGGGACGCAGCTGATCGAGCGCTGCGCCAAGTTCGATGACGAGCTCACCGCTTCGCTGTGTGCGTCGATCGGCCCGGAAGCGACGCGGCGCTGCCAAGAAGAGTACCTCCGCGGGCGCCGCCAGAGCGCGCTGTGCGCGGACGCCAACGGGCGACCGCTGCTCTTCACGCGCGGCGAGGCCTCGGGCCACGCCATCTCCGAGATCGACGCACTCGTCGAGTTCGCACCGCAGCAGCTGCTGCTCTCGAGCGACCTCGCCAAGGCCCTGCTCGTGCCGATGCTCGAGCGTTCCGACGCGCGCGACTGGACGAGCCCCTTTCCGCCCCATGATCTGGGCATCTTTCCGCACGCGCTGCGCTCCGCTGCGCCCGAGGCGGTGTCGATCACGAAAACTGCGTCGGACTGCGCGCGAGTGATCTTGCTCGTCGCGGCCATCTGCGAGCGCGAGGATCGTGTCGAGTTCGCCGCTCGCTACTGGAAGCAGCTCTCGACTTGGGCGCGACACTTGGCCGAGGATGTCCTGCCCGCGCGAAGCCAAGAGCTCGATCCTCGCACTCGTGAGACATCGATCCTCGCACTCGGCGCGGCGGCGCGACTCAGCGGTCGGATGGGAAGCGTCCAGCGTTCGCAGGACCTGTTGCGGCTCGCGCAAGCGCAGGCGGTCGAGCTGGAGCGTTCCGCGCCCGACGCCTTGCCCTCGCCCGTCGCGCGCGAGTGGGATGCAGCGCTCGAGCTCGGGCTCATGCCCGCTCCAGCGGAAGCGGGCGCCAGCGCCGGGACCGACGGACGCTCGACGCCGCTGCGCGAGTGCGGCGGGTACCTGCGCGCGCTGGCGGACGAGGCAGTGTGGAACCACTGGTTTGCGCGCGGCACGAAGGGTCCGCTCACTTGGGCGCCCGCGCCCATCGCCCTCGGCCAGCCACTCGTGCCGGACGCACGCAGCGGCGCGCACCAATGGAGCTGGACGGCGAGCGCGCCCTCCCAAGGTTGGCAGGGGCTAAAGTTCGATGCCGCGGACTGGGCCCGCGCACCGGGAGCGTTCGGCGCGCCGGAGGCAAGCTGCGACTGCATCCGCACGCCTTGGAACGAACGCTCGCTGTGGCTGCGCCGCTCCTTCGAGCTTCCGAGCGTGCCTCCAGACGACGTGCGGCTCTCGCTGCGGTTGATCGGCGAAGCCGAGGTCTGGATCAACGGCGTGTTCGCGGCGCGCGTCGCGAGCGGAGCCGATGGCACGCTGCTGTGGAAGCTCACCGACGATGCGCGCGCTGCGCTGACGCAGGGTCGCAACATGCTCGCAGTCGGCTGCACGCGAGAGCGTGACGACGCGCTGTTCGACGCCGGACTCGTCCTCCTGCCGCGCGTGCGGCGCTGAAGGCCTAGAACAGCGACACGGGGTCGACGTCGATAGTCGCGCGCAGCTTGGCGCCCGAATCTCCGAGCTTGCGCACGGCCGCGAGCACCTGCTCGACCTGCGCGGCAGCGGAGGGGAACTTCAGCAGCAGGTGGCGGCGGTGGCGCGCGCGCACCATCGCGATCGGCGCCGGTGCGGGCCCGAGCACGACGGCTTCGCTGTCGACGAGCTTCTCGCGCAGGAACTCCCCCGCCGCGTCCGAGGCGTCGATCACGAGTTTTTCGCTCGGATCCTCGTAGAGCAGGCGCAGGAGCCTGCCGTGCGGCGGATAGCCGAGCTCGGCACGCAGCGCGCTCTCGTGCTTCGCGAAGCCCTCGTGGTCGTGAGCCGCCGCGCGCACGATCGAAGGATGCTGCGGCGACATCGTCTGCACGACGATGCGACCCGGGAGCTCGCCGCGACCCGCGCGACCCGCGACCTGACTGATCAGCTGGAAGGTGCGCTCCGCGGCGCGGAAGTCGGGCAAGTGCAGCGCTCCGTCCGCGGAGATGATCCCCACCACCGTGACGCGCGGGAAGTCGAGCCCCTTGGCGATCATCTGCGTGCCGACGAGCATGTCGATCTCTCCCCGTCCGAAGGCCGAGAGCGTGTCCTCGTAGTCCTCGCGACGCCGCATCGTGTCGGAGTCCATGCGGCGCACTCGCGCCTTCGGCGCCACTTTTTGGATCTCGAGCTCGATGCGTTCGGAGCCTGCGCCAACGAAGCGCATGCCCGGACGCGTGCACACGGGGCAAGCCTGCGGCGAGCGATGCTCCTCGCAGCAGCTGTGGCACACCATGCGGCCGATGCGCTGGTGCCATGCGAGCGCGACATCGCAGCGCTTGCAGCGCAATGTCTCCTTGCAGCCGGGGCACCACAGCACGGGCGCGAAGCCGCGCCGGTTCTGGAACAGGATCGCCTGCTCGCCGCGCTCGAGCGCTTCCCGCAGCAGGAGCAGCAGCCGCCGCGAGAAGAGCTTGTGCCCCTGCGGCCCCGACGGCTCGGAGCGGATGTCGACCACCTCGATCACGGGGAATCCATGCCCGCTGATGCGCTCGGGCATCGAGAGACGCGTCAGCGCGCCGACCTGCGCGGCCGACCAGCTCTCGAGCGAAGGAGTCGCCGACCCGAGCACGCACACCGCGCCGCTCTCTCGCGCACGCTCGATCGCGACATCGCGCGCGTGGTAGCGCGGCGTCGAGCCCTGCTTGAACGACGGCTCGTGTTCCTCGTCGACCACGATCACGCCGATTCGATCCATCGGGGCGAACAGCGCCGAACGCGCGCCGACGACGACCCGCGCCTCGCCGCGTCGCACACGCTGCCACATGCGCAGTCGCTGGGCATCGGTCATGCGCGAGTGCAGAACCGCGACATTCTCGAAGCGCGCTCGGAACCAACCGACGGTCTGGGGCGTGAGCGCGATCTCCGGCACGAGCACGATCGCGCCGCGTCCGAGCGCGAGCGCGCGCTCGATGAGCGCGAGATAGACCTCGGTCTTGCCGCTGCCCGTCACGCCCTGCAGGAGAAACGCGCCATGATGTCCCGCCTCGAGCGGCTCGAGCAGCGCCGTGAGCGCCGCTTGCTGGGCGGGATGCAGGCTCGCCGGCCGCGGCCGCGGGGCGCGCGATGTCTCGAGTTCGTCGGCATCGGCCTCGACCTTCTCGAGCCGGATCCAACCGCGCCGGTGCAGCGTGCGCGCGGCGGAGTCGCTCAAGTTGAGCTTGCGACACAGCTCGCGCAGCTCGATGCGGCCTCCGATGTCGATCAGCGTGCGCAACATGCGGTGCTGCTTGGGCTCTCGCTCCTCGAGCTGCGCGAGCTCCTGCGCCCCGATGCCCGGCACCGGCGACGCCACGATCACTTTCGCGCTCTCGCGCTCGCGCTTGAGCGCCGCCGGCAGGACGGCGTGCAGCGCTTCGCCCCACGAGCAGGCGTAGCGTTCGCCGATCCAGCGCGTGAGCGCGAGCAAGTCCGCACTCACCAGCGGTTCCGCGTCGAGCAGCGCAGCGATCGGCCGCACTCGCTCCAGCGTGCACTCGCGAGCGATCGCCGTGACGACGCCGACCTCGCGCTCGGCGCCGAAAGGCACCGCGACGCGCACGCCGGGCACGACACGCGAGCTGAGCTCGTCGGGCACGGAGTAGGTGAACTGCACCACGACGGGTCGGTTGAGCGCGACCTCCGCGTAGAGCGCGGCCCGGGGCGCGGGCGCGGGTCCGACCTCGAAGAGCGTCGGCTCCCGCGCGTCTGTTTTCGACGCGCGTGCCACGGTTCGCGCCTCAGGGACAGGCGCACGGCGCTGTCTTGCAGCGCGGGCAGCCGTGCTCGTACTTCTTGCGCGCCGCGGCCTCGAGGTCGACGCCGGACATCGAAGCCAGCGTGGAGAGCCACGCGAGCACATCGGCGAACTCGCCTTCGAGCTCTTCCTTGCGATTGCGGCGCAAAGCGCGCGTCAGCTCCCCAACTTCTTCGCAGAACCACATGTGAGTGCCGTGGAGGCCGCGTGCGGAATCGCGCTCGAAGTAGATGCGCTCGATCAGAGTCTGGAATTCGCGCACTTGCATGGGTCAGGCCCGACTCACGGTGACGATGGAGATGTCGCGCTCGCGCGGCGCGTCGCCCGCATGCGCGAGCAGCGCTGCGCGCAGCTTCGCGAGGAACTGCTCGGTCGGCAGCGCCCCGTGCTTCATCACGAGGCTGTAGAGGCCCTTCTCGCCGAGCTCGACGCCATCGGTGTTCACGACCGTGACGGCGCCGGAGTTGACGAGCACGAGCCGGTCGCCCTTGTCGACAGGCACCAGCGCGAGCTCGAGCTTGCTTTCGAACACCGGACCCTTGTCGAAGCCGAGCGCGATGCCCTCGGGATGCACGACGCGCACCTTGCGATCCTCGCCCGTGAAACGGATCAGCGGCACCTTGTGACCGCTGCACGCGACCGTCGCGATGCCCTGCGCGGCATCGAGCGACGCGAAGAGCGATGTCACCGCCATGCCGCGCCGCACATCGCGGGCGAGCACGCGATTCGCGCTCGAGAGCGCGGCCTTGAGCTCACCACCCTCGGCGAGCGTCGAGCGCAGGTACGAACGAGCGGTGGCGCCGACGATCGCGCCCGGCAGGCCCTTGCCCGACACCTCGCACACGAGCAAGCCGATCGCGCCGCCCGCGCCCGCTTCGATGTAGTCGAGGAAGTCGCCGCACAGGCCGGACGAGGCGAGGTGCAGGTGCCCGAATTCGTATCCCGCGCGCACGGGCATCGACTGAGGCAACAACTGCTCGCGCACTTCGCCGGCGACTTGCAGCTCGCGCTGGCGCACTTCGAGCTCGACTTCGTTGTCGCGCGCCTCCGCCAGACTCCTCGTCATGCGATCGATCGCACGCGCGAGCATTCCAACCTCGCCGCCCGCATCGGCCACCACGCGGTGGTCGAGGTCGCCGGCGGCGATCTGGCGCACATCCTCGACGATGCGCGTGATCGGTCGAGAGACCTGATTCGCGACCCACACCGACACCATCGCACCGACGAGAATGATCACGAATGTGATGCCGATGACGAGCCCGAGCAGGCTGCGGTCCGCGATGTTCGCGATGTCCGGCAGGAGCAGGTACACTGGCGCGCCCTCGCGGCCTTGGTGTTTGAAGATCACTCCGCTCGAACCGTCTGCGTAGGTCACGGACGCCTCGAGCACCGCGCCCGACGCGTGCTCGGTCGCCTTGCCGACCTGCTTCCACGACTCGACGGTGCCCAACTCCCTGTAGCGCTGCTCGCGCGCCTCGCGCTGGGCCTTGAAGGCGTCGCGCTGGCCGTACTGGTAGTCCTGGAAGGCGCGCCGCAGACCCTCGTAGTGCGAGTCGCCGCCCTCGGGAAATTCCTTGGCCGTCGTGGCGGCGTCCTTGGCGGCTTGCTGCTCGAGGGCGAGGTACAACTCGCGCTCCGCAATCGCACGCTGGCGCTCGACCGTGACTTGCATCACCGGCGCGGTGAGCTCGGTCGCGCCCACCATCGACTGCTGCCGGACATTCGCGCTCACCTGCCCCGCCGACTTATAGAGCAGAAAGCCCGCCACGGACGACACGACGGTCAGCGCGACCGTCATCGAGAGCGTGAAGCGCATCCAGATCGGCAGGCCGCCGGATCCGCGCTCCTCACTCGCGCCCTTGCGCCGCGCCGTCATCTCAGCTCACCTCCACGAGCCAGGGCAGGTCGGGGAAGAAGAGCCGCGCCGGGACCATCACCAGCACGAGCCCGTAGACGCCCGCGACCACATCGTCGAGCAGAATGCCGTCGCCGCCGCCGAGCTTCTCCATGCGTCGCGCGAGCTTGGGCTTGAAGATGTCGAAGAAGCGGAACACGAAGAACGCCACCGCCAGCGACAGGTAGCTCGGCCCGCCGGTCCACGCGATCGTGATCAGGTACCCGATCACCTCATCGAGCACGAAGATCCCCGGGTCCTTTTCCCCCGCATAGGCCTCCGCCCAGTCGCCGAGCGAGCGGCCGATGAGGTAGAGCACGGCCGCCACGGTCAGGCTGAGCGCGAGGTAGTGCTCCTGACCCGCGAGCGCCCACGCGATCGCCACGCCGCCGAGCGTGCCGACGGTGCCGGGCGCGAACGGCGAGCAACCGAGATAGCCGCAGGACACGAGTCCGAGCTTGAACCAGTTCATCGCGCGTCTCCCGAGAGGAACTTGCGAGCCTTGAAGACATAGGAGAGCCCGGAGCCGACCGAAGTGAGGAGCGTGAGCCACACGAACATGTGCCCCGCCAGCGCCCAGCGCTCGCGCGCGACCTCCGACAGATCGAACGCCTGCATGCCCACGGGAATCCCGATCGCCCAGCACTGCATGAGCATCTTCACCTTGCCGAACCAGTCGGCCGGAAAGGCGTGCCCGAGACTCTCGACATAGCCGCGAATGCCCGTGACGAGGAACTCGCGCGAGAGCACGACCACGACGATCCACGCGGGGAAGAACTCGCGCGACCAAGGCAGGACCGCCAAGTAGATCATCGCCCCCATCACGAGCACCTTGTCGACGAAGGGATCGGCGATGCGCCCGAAGGCCGTGATGTGATTGCCGCGTCGCGCGAGCCAGCCGTCGAGGATGTCGGACAGCGCGACGGCGACGAAGAGCCACAGGCAGGCGTGTATCTCGCCGCGCCGCGCCGCGAGCTCTTCCGCGGTCGCGTCTCCCACGCGCGCGAGCAGCACGAACAGCGCCACCGCGCCGGCGAAGCGGATCGCGGTGATGCGATTGGGCCAGTGCGCGAAGACGCCGGAAGCCATCAGCCGCGCACCGCCTTGGCGATCAGGTTCGACTCGGCGTCGAGACCCTCGACCTTGACGCGCACTCGCTTGCCGACGGCGAGCTTGCGACCGCTGACCAGCGTCACGAGATCGACCTCGGGCGCATCCATGTCGCCGCGTGCGACATTCGGCACGCCGCGCGAGGGCGAGCTCTCGTCGATCACGACGTCGAACTCCGTGCCCACGAGCGCGCCCTGCTCCGCACGCAGCACCTCGTCGCGCGCCGCGAGCACCGCGCGCTGGCGCGCCTTGGCTTCCTTGTCGCTCACGCGCCCCGGCAGGTCGAAGCCCGGCGTGCCCTCCTCGGGCGAGTACATGAACGCGCCGAGCCGCGCGAGTCGGTACTCGCGAATGAACGCGCACAGCTCGTCGATGTCCTGCTCGGTCTCGCCGGGGAAGCCGACGAGCACCGTCGTGCGCAGCGTGATGCCGGGCACCTGTGCGCGCAGGCGGTCGAGGAGCTTGCGCACCTGATCGCCCGAGCCCGCGCGCCGCATCGCGCGCAGCACGGGCGTCGCGATGTGCTGCACGGGAATGTCGAGATAGCGCGCCACGCGCGGATGGTTCGCGAGCAGGTCCGCGAGCCCCCACGGGAAGCGATTGGGATACGCGTACATCACGCGCACCTTGTGCTCGCCGTCGAGATCCGCGAGCGCGCGCACGAGCGCGTCGAGCTCGAGCCCCATGTCGCGCCCCCACGCGGTCGAGTCCTCGGCGACGATCACGAGTTCCTTGACGCCCGCGCCGATCAACTCGCACGCCTCCGAGAGCACATCGTCGGGGCGCTTCGAGCGGTGCGGGCCGCGGATGGCGGGAATGGCGCAGAACGAGCAGGTGTGGTCGCAGCCGTGGCTGATGCGCAGATAGGCGTAGGAGCCCGGCGTCGAGAGCAGCCGCGACTCGTCGCGCGTCGCCTCGCGCAGGCCGCCGTTGTCGAGGTAGCGCGGGACCGAGCGACCCTGCGACAGGTCCGAGATGGCCTTGGCGAGCGCCTTGCCGTCGGAGATCTCCGCGAAGATGTCGACCAAGGGGAAGCGCTTTTGAAGCTCGCGCTGGAAACGCTGCACGAGACAACCCGCGACGACCACGCGCTCGAGCTCGCCGCGCTTCTTCTTCGCGCACAGGCGCCGGATCTGGCCCTCGGACTCCGCTCGCGCCGGTCCGATGAACGAGCAGGTGTTGAGCACCACGGTGTCCGCTTGCTCGGGATCGCCGGACACGATCAGCCCTGCGTCGGCGAGGCGACCAAGGATCAGCTCGGAGTCGATCTGGTTGCGGGCGCACCCGAGGTGCACCAGCGAGACGACGGCAGGGTTGGGCACGGTGTGGCTCGTGGCAGGAATCCGCAGCATCCTACGCGCGCGGGTGGGCAGGATACCCCAGCGCGACGCGGGCCCGAAACCGCGCGGAGCGTCGCACCCCAAAGCGCGCGGGGCGCCCCGCTGTGGGACGCCCCGCGTCGGTGCGCTCGCTCGCGTGAGCGATATTCACTCGGCGACGCCGACCTTCTCCTGCCATTCGTCGACGCTCATCAGGATGTCGCGGCGCTGACCCCCGAGGTACGGGCCGATCAGGCCGATGTCCTGCAGCTGGTCGAGCACCGCCGTCGCGACCTTGAAGTCCATCTGCAGCTCGCGCTGGAGCATCGAAACGGCCACGCGGTTGCGCTCGAGGAACAGACAGCCGGCGCGGTAGGTCGGCTCGGGCAGGAACACGCGCGAGATCGAGCGCGCCGGGGCCGGCGTGAGCACGGTGTCGGAGAGCGACGGCAGCGACTCGGGTTCGTCGGCCGCGGCCGGTTCATGGACGCCGCTGGCCGCAGGAGTCGGAACGATGCTGGCGGTCGAGGGCGCGGCGCGGGGCTCCGTGGCGAGCGCAGCGCCCGCGGCCGAGCGACCCTTGTGCTTGCGCGCAGGCTCGAGCACGAGCTCGGCGAACAGCGACGGCTGCACCGGTTCCTTGGCGTCGTCCTCGCTCGCCACGCGCTCGAGCGACTCGCTCGCCTCAGGCGCGAGTTCCGCCTCGCTCTCGTCGCAGGCCTGCTCCTCGTCGAAGAGCGGCTGCTCGGCCTCGGCCGTGGGAGCTTGCTCCGCGGCGAACGGCGCCGCAGCGGAGGTTTCCGATGCGCTGGCCACTTCCACGACCGCGCTCTCGACCGGCGTGGCCTGCGCGGTCGCGGGCTCGTCGGTCGCGGGCTCGTCGGTCGCGGGCTCGTCGCTCGCGGGCTCGTCGCTCGCGACGACCTCGGCCGCGGGCGGTTCCGCTGCGGGCAGGCTCGTCGGCGCGAGCACATTCACGCCGAGCGGACGGATGCTGTCGATATCGGCGTCGTCACCGAGGTCGACACCCGACAGGTCGAGTCCGGCCGGAGCCGAACTCGTGGATTCCTCCTCGGCCACGGCCAACTCGTCCGCGCCAGATGCCGCGCCCTTGCGCAGCGATTCCACCAGCGACATCGGCGTGCCGTAGGCATCGACCGGCTCGTCGAACAGGTCCGGCTGCTCCCAGCTCGGCGCCGACGGGGAGCCGTAGTGCGGCTGCCCGAGCGCGTCGCGCGCGGGCAGCTCCGGCGTGATTGCGGCGTCCTCGTCCGCGGCTAGCGGCTGCGCCGCGGCGAGCTCGCGGGGCGTGCCTCCGGCGACGGCGGCAGAGCCGGAGCCAGCGGAGGGAGCTTCGGCGACTGCGTCCGACGTGGGCCAACTCCCAGCCAGACCTCCAGCGGCGCCTGCGAGCGCGGCACTTGCACCGCAAGCGGTCGGCTGCTGGTGGGCGAAGTCATGCGAACTCGAACTTGCTCGGCCATGGGGGGTCTCCAGGGGGCGGGCGCCGGCGGGGATGCCACCGGTGCGGCGAATGTCGGGGGGGTAGGGAGAGGTCGCTGCCGCGGGTGCCGGAGCTGTCTTCTCCGGAGCGGGGTTCTTGAGCAGGGCCTCGGCCTCGCAGGCCGTCACCCCGCTGGCGTCCGTAGATTCGGTGAGCGCGGAGGCAGGAGTTCCGGGATTTTCTCGCCGCGCGTGGAGCTCCGCGGGCCGCAGCCACGCGAACCACGCCGGCAGGAGCACCAGCGCGAGGCCGGTCGGGACCGCGACCCAGACCGAGAACCGTTGGCGCACGGCCGAGCCGATCACGCCACCGAAGCTGCCCGCGAGCGATTCGTCGAGGGTCCCGACGAGGATCGCGAGCATGAAGGTCGTGAGGGCGATGCCGACCAGATGGCGCGGGGTCGAGCCATCGAGGCCGGAGAGCCACAGGCGCACGCCGATGAGGGCGACCCCGAGCGCGCCGAATACGCCCGCGATGGGTCCGATCAGCGCGACCACGCCCATGAAGAAGCCCGTCGGCTCGCCCGAGCCGTCGGTCACGGGCCTGAGGTGGGCCATCACGACCGACACGGCGCCGAACACGCCGATCACCATGCCGAGGATGCCGAGCGCGTCGCGCGCGACGCTGCGTCCGTTCTTGGGGTCACTCATCGCACTTCTTCTTGCGTGCAAGCTGCCGTTCCAAAGGTGTGGAGGGGGAACGCGGCGAGAACGCGAGCCTCGCCAAGTTCCGCCCAGTGTTCAAGCGGGTGTTCAAGCGGGTGTTCAAGCGGGTGTTCAAGCGGGTGTTCAAGCGGGTGTTCAAGCGGGTGTTCAAGCGGGTGTTCCAGCGGGTGTTCCAGCGGGTGTTCCAGCGGGAGCTAGCCGTGCTCGGCCGGGTCCCCGAGGTCGTGGGGATCCTTGCCGTGCTGCTCTTCCCACTGCTCGAGGGTCATCAGCACTTCGCGTGCCTTGCTGCCCTTGTGGTCGCTGACGATGCCATATTCGGACATCAGGTCGAGCAGGCGCGAGGCGCGCGTGTAGCCGACGCCCAGCGCGCGCTGGAGCAGGCTCGCCGAGCCGCGCTTGGTCTTGAGCACCACGCGCACGGCCCTGTCCCAGTCGGGATCGTCGAGCGCGTCCTCGATGCCGCCGCCGCGCGTGCTGCTCCCGCCCTCGTCGTCCTCGTCGTCCTCGCCTGCGCGCGGGCTCATCAAGTCGGCGAGGTTCTTGCCCTCGCCCGTGGTGAGCTGCACGAGCTCCTGCGAGTAGGTCTGCACCGAGTCCTTGGTCACGAACGAGACGATCTTCTCGAGCTCGCTGTCGTCCACATAGACGCCCTGCACGCGCTTGACGCCCGAGGTACCCGGGGGCGTGTAGAGCATGTCGCCGTTGCCGAGCAGCTTCTCCGCGCCCTGCGTGTCGACGATCACGCGGCTGTCGACGCCGTTGGTGACCTTGAAGGCGACGCGGCACGGCAGGTTGGCCTTCATCACGCCCGTGATGACATCGGTCGAGGGGCGCTGGGTGGCGAGGATCAGGTGGATGCCGACGGCGCGCGACTTCTGCGCGAGGCGCATGACCGTCCGCTCGGCTTCCTTCTTGGCGATCATCATCAGGTCGGCGAACTCGTCGATCACGATGACGATGTAGTGCGACTTGCGCGGCGTGCGATCCTCTTCGAAGTGCTCGCCCATGCGCTCGCGCAACTCGGCCTCGCTGAGCGAGTTGTAGGCCTTGATGTTCTTGACCTTGGCGTGCTTGAAGAGCTCGTAGCGCGCCTCCATCTTCTCGACGATCCAGTTCAGGACCATCGTCGCGCGCTTCATGTCCGTCACCGTCGGGCCCATGAGGTGCGGGATGCGCGAGAACATCTCGAGCTCGACCTGCTTGGGGTCGATCAGGATCAGCTTCACCTCCTGCGGGGAACGCGTGAGCAGGAAGCTCGCGAGGATCGTGTTGATGCACACCGACTTGCCCGAGCCGGTCGTGCCGGCGACGAGCAGGTGCGGCATGCGCGCGAGGTCCTCGACCACGGGCGCGCCTTCGGTGTCGACGCCGAGGAACAGCGGCAGTCCGTAGTTCTTGCTGTCGTAGGCCTCTTCGCGAACGATCTCGGAGATGCGCACCGTGCGGCGCGCGGGGCTCGGCACCTCGACGCCGACCACCGACTTGCCCGGGATCGGCGCGATCACGCGCACCGATGTGGCCTTGAGCGCGCCCGCGATCTCCTGCTGCAGGCCGGTGATCTTGTTGAGGCGCGTGCCCGAGGCGACTTCGAGTTCGAACAGCACGACGGTCGGGCCGACCTTGGCCTCGACCACCGCCGCATCGACCTTGTACGAGCGCAGCACGGCCTCGAGCGCACGCGCCTGAGCCTCCAGCCCGTCCCTGCTCGCGGCGCTCTGCGCCTCGGAGGCGATCAGCAGCGACAGCGGCGGGTAGGTCCAGTTGTCGACGCCGCTGGTCGGCAGCTCGAAGTCGAGCGAGCGCTGCTTCTCGACTTCCTTGGGCTTGGCGCGTTCCGCGAGCTTCTCCGCGAAACGCCGGCGCTTTTCGGCGAGCTCGGCCTCGTCGACGGAGGGCAGCACGACCGACTCGTCGTCGGGCGGCGGGAGTACCAATCCCCCCTCCGGTCCCTCGGAGCCGATGTCGCCGTCCTCGCTGTCGCCGAGGCGCTCGGTGGGGCTCGCTGGGAGCGGTGCCGGCACGGGCTCGAGCATGTGCACGCCGATGTCCTCGTCGTCGTCGACGATGTTGTCCTCGTCGAGCGGGTGCTGGCGTCGCGAGCGCGCGGGCTTGTCCGTCGTGGCCTCGGGCGTTGCGACCGCGCTCGCGCTGTTCGCGCCAACTTCGGCCGAAACCAACGCGTCCGCCGTGGCGCCGATGTCGTTGCCGCGCACGAAGTCCCACAGGCCGAGCACGAGCCGACCCATCCACAGGGACACCGAGCGAAGGAGCGACTCGCCGCGCTCTTCGCGGCGCTTGCGCGCCCACTCACCGAAGGCCGCGAGCGCCGGATAGAACGCCATCTCGGTGGCGAGCATGAACGACACCGCGGCGAGCACCGGCAAGAGGATCCACAGGCCGCCGTAGCCGAACTTCTCGACCAGCACCGGCGTCAGGCGGAACGCGAGCCAGCCGCCGGGGCCGTAGGGCGAGCGCGCCGTCGGCTCCAGCGCGCCCTCGGGATCGACCGCGAGCTGGATGATGCACGCGAAGGCGAGCACGAAGCACAGGCCGGCGACGAGGCGCAGCGCGGCGAGCTTGACTTCCTTGCGCGCGACGAGCACCGCGCCCCACGCGCAGCCGAGCACGCACAGGAACGCGCCCGCATTGCCGGCGGCCGCAAACGCGCCCTTGGCGTAGTAGTAGCCGACGAGTCCGCCCCAGTTGTAGCCCTTGGCGAGCGGATCGCCCGGCGGCGCGTAGAAGCTCACCATCGACACGCCGAGCCACAGGGACAGCGCGATCAAGAGCAGTCCCTTGATCTCTTGGATGTGCGCGGCGGTGGTGCGCTCCTCGGCGCTGGTGAGTTCGCGCTCCTGCTTGCCCTTGCGCGCGGCGGGCGACTCGTCGGGCGCGCTCGCCGCGCTCGCGTCCGAACCGAACAGACCGCGGGCCCACGCGCTCGCGCGCGCGAACATCCCGCTCGCTTGCTTCGACCTTGCCGGATCTTTCCGCGCCACCCGCACACCCCTCGCCATGGACACCGAGACGGGAGCGCGCGCAAGAACTTGCGCGTTCCTAGCGATGTCGCTCGCGCGGCGGGTCGACGAGATCGACCAACACGGCGGCGACAGCGCGCTTCGTGCGGCGCTCGACGCGCTGCACGGACCCGTCCTGCCCGAGGATCGTCACGGTCGCGCGCTCGCTATTCAAGACCGAAGCGTCGTTCAGCACGATGAAGTCCGCGTTCTTGCGGGCAAGTTTCCCCAGCGCCCGGCGCAGTCCACAGCCCGTTTCGAGCGCGAACGCCACCACCCGGCGCGCTCCCTTGCGGCGCGCGAGGGTCGCGACCACATCGGGATTGCGCACCAGCTCGAGCCGCGCGCGCGCCGCCCCGCCGTCCTTGGCGCGCCACTTGCCGCCCAGCCGCCGTGCCGCTCGCCAGTCGGCCACCGCCGCCGCCATGAACAGCACCTCGGCGCCGCGGAACTCGCGCCGCAGGACGGCCAGCATCTCGCGCGCGCTCTCGACATCGATCCGTCGCACCCCCTCGGGCGTCTCCAGGGCCACCGGACCGGCGACGAGGGTCACCGAGCAGCCCCGCCGCGCGGCCTCGGCGGCGATGGAAAAGCCCATCTTCCCGCTCGAGGCGTTCGACAGGTAGCGCACCGGGTCGAGCCACTCCCGGGTCGGACCGGCGCTGACGAGGATCCTCAAGGGGCGGCGCGGGCTCATCGGCGCGCGAGGGCCGCGGCGACGGCGGCGACGAGCTCCGCGGGCTCCCTCAGGCGTCCCTTGCCGTCGACGCCGCAGGCCATGTGGCCGCTGTCGGGCTCGAGCACCTGCCAGCCGTCGCCGCGCAGGGTGGCGAGGTTCCGCGCGATCGGCGGCGAGCAGAGCATGTGCGGGTTCATGGCCGGGGCCACGAGGCGCGGCCGGCCGGCGGGCAGCGCCAGCGCGACCGTGCTCGCGAGGTCGTCGGCCAGACCGAGCGCGAGGCGCGAGAGCAGCCCGGCGCTCGCGGGGGCGACGAGCAGCAGCTCGGCCCAGGTGGCGAGCTCGATGTGGTCCATGGCGCCGCGGCGCTCGGGCCCGAATTCGTCGACCGCCGCGCGCTCTCCGGTGACGGCCTCGAACAGCTGGGGATGGACGAGCGTCGCCGCCCGGGGCGTCAGGACGCAGCGCACCTCGTGACCGGCCTGCGCCAGCTTGCTGGCGAGGTCGCAGGCCTTGTAGACGGCCACCGAGGCGCCGGCGACGAGCAGGATGCGGGCCATGGTCGGGGTGCTCTCCTTGATGCGGCTGGGTCGGCGCTCACTCGAGCCCGATCAACGAGCGGATCTGGCGCAGGGCGCGCTCGATCTCGTCGTTGATCACGATATGATCGTACTTCACGCGCTCGCGGTACTCGTCCTCGGCCTTCTTGAGGCGGCGCTCGACGATTTCCGGCGCGTCGGTCCCGCGGCCGACGAGGCGCCGGCGCAGGGTCTCGAAGTCCGGCGGGGCCACGAACACATACAGGCCGGGTTCGCCGAGAGCCTTGAGCTGGTTGGCGCCCTGCACATCGATCTCGAGCAGGAACACCTCGCCGCGGGCGAGCGCTTCCTCCATCGGCTTGCGCAGCGTGCCGTAGAGGTTGCCGTGCACTTCCGCGTGCTCGATGAAGGCGCCCTCGCGGATCAGCTGACGAAACTGCTCGGGGTTGATGAAGTGGTAGTCGCGGCCGTCGACCTCGCCCTTGCGCATGGCGCGCGTCGTGGCGGAGATGGAGAAGTGCACGCGCGGGTCCTCGAGCAGGCGGCGGCAGAGCGTGCTCTTGCCGGCGCCCGACGGCCCGCTCATCACCACCATCTGGCCCTTGCGCGTCGGCGCTTCGCGGCTCGGCACGGCCTACTCCACATTCTGCACCTGCTCGCGCAGGCGCTCGATCTCGGTCTTGAGCTCCACCACCGCGTGCGCGACCTCGGCATCGTTGCACTTGGAGCCGATCGTGTTCGCTTCGCGCAGGAACTCCTGCACGAGGAAGTCGAGCTGCCGACCGACGGGCGTGCGCTTGGCGCACAGGGCCTGCAGCTGGCCCAAGTGGCTGGCGAGGCGCGTGAGCTCTTCGGTCACATCGAGCCGGTCGGCGATCAGCGCGATCTCGCGCGCGAGGTCCGCGGGCGCGAGCGCCGTGCCGGGGCCGAGCAGCTCGGCCACGCGCCGCTGGAGGTTCTCCTGGTGCGCGCGCACGACGAGTGGCATGCGCGTGCGAATGCGCTCGACGATCGCGGCGATGGTCGCGCCGCGCAGCCCGAGGTCGCGAGAAAGAACCGCACCCTCGCGCTCGCGCATCTCGCCGAGTGCATCGAGCGCCGCGTCGACGACGGCGAACAGCACGGAGCGCGCCGCCGCGACGGCCGCAGAGTCGGGCGCGCTGCGAAACACGCCGGGCAGGCGCGCGATGTCGTCGATGCCGAGCTTGGCGCCGAGTCGCAGCTCGTCGTTGAGCTTCTCGAGCAGCTCGCGGTAGCGCTGCGCGAGCGCGAGGTCGAGCTCGATCGGCGCCAGCGCCACGCCGGAATCGAGCGCCACGTTCAGGTTGACCGCGCCGCGCTCGAGCCGCTCGCGCACGCGCGCCTCGACCTCGGCCTCGAGTGCGCCGAGTTCGTCGGGCAGGCGCAGCTTGAGCTGCAGGAACTTGTGGTTCACCGCGCGCACTTCCGCGCGCAGCGCCAGCCCTCTCTCGCTCCGACTCGCGGAGCCGAAGCCGGTCATCGAGCGCATCGTCGCGCTAGCTCGCCTTCACCGCGCCGGGGCGGCTGCCGGGCTTGATCGCGGGCCCGTGGGTGCCGGCCGCGCACAGCGGGCACTCCGAGGGCAGCCAGGACTGCACATCGACCTGTGCGAGACATGTGAACGGCAGGCTGTCCTGCTCGAACGGCTGCGCGAGGCCGGAGCGATTGATGATCGACGCGACGCCGATCGGAACCGCGCCGTAGCTGCGCACGACCTCGAACACCTCGCGGCAACTGCCGCCGGTGGTGAGCACATCCTCGACCACCAGCACGCGCTGGCCCGGCTCGAGGTGGAACCCGCGCCGCAGGGCGAACTTCTCGTTGACGCGCTCGGTGAAGTACGAGCTGAGGCCGAGCGCGCGCGCGACTTCGTGGGCCCATGTCACCGCGCCCATCGCCGGCCCGATCACGATGTCGGGCGCGACAGTGAGCTTGGCGGCGACGGCCTGCGCGAGATGCTCCGCCTTGCGCGGATCGGCGAGCAAGAGCGCGCACTGGAAGTAGCGGTTCGAGTGGCGACCGGACGAGAGCAGGAAGTGACCTTCCAGCATCGCGTTGGTGCGCCGGAACAGGTCGAGGACTTGTTCCTGGTTCATGGCGCTACTGGTTGGAAGGCGGAGCCGTCGAGTCGGCCGGGGCGGGAGCGCCGGCGTCGAGCGGAGCCGGCGTCAGCACCGGGCCCGGGATCGAGTCGATCGCGGAATGCGGCGTCTTGTTCATGAAGTGGATCACGAGGGCCGCGCCGAGGAACACCGCAGCCGTCCAGGCCGTGAAGGTGTTGATGCCCTTCGAGCCGGGGCCGAAGGTCTCGCGGCCGTGGACGCCGAGCGCCTCTCCGAAGCCGCCGCCGCGACCTTCCTGCAGGAGCACGACGACGATCAACACGATCGCCGCGAGGACGAAGAGGATGTAGCAGAGAACGGTGAGGATCGACATGGCTTGCGCCCGCGCGGAGGGCGGGCGGAGGGACTCTAGTGGAAGCGGACGATCCCGAGGAAGGAATCGACCTTGAGGGAAGCACCCCCGACGAGCGCGCCGTCGACATCCGGCGCGGCCATCAGGGTCGCGATGTTATCGGGCTTGACGCTGCCGCCATACTGGATGCGCACGGTTTGGGCGAGCCGCGCGTCGTACAGGCCCGCGAGCACGCCGCGAAGGTGCGTGTGGGCCGCGCCCGCCTGCTCCGGGGTGGCGTTGCGGCCGGTGCCGATGGCCCAGACGGGCTCGTAAGCGATCGTGACCCGGCCGAGCTGCTCGGCCGAGAGGCCCTTGAGTCCCGCCGTGAGCTGGCGGCCGATGACAAGGTCGGTGCGGTTGGAGTCGCGCTCGTCGAGCTGCTCCCCCACGCACAGCACCGTCGACAGCCCGGCCGCGAGGGCGCGCTGGACCTTGCGGTTGCAGAGCTCGTCGCCCTCGCCGTAGAGGTGGCGGCGCTCGCTGTGGCCGACGAGCACGCAGGTGGCGCCGATGTCGACGAGCATCTCGGCCGAGACCTCGCCGGTGAAGGCGCCATGCTTCTCGTCGCACAGGTTCTGGGCGCCGACCCCGATCCCGGAGCCCGCGAGCGCGCGCACGACCTCGTCCAGGTAGACGAAGGGCGGGAAGACCGCGACATCGCGCTCGGCGAGCACGCTCGCGGAGAGCGCGTCGCGCAGGGAGCGCGCGAGCTCGAGCGCGCCCTTGCGGTCGAGGTTCATCTTCCAGTTGCCGGCGAGGAACGGCTTGCGCTTCAACGGGCGAGCTCCACGAAGGTCGAGAGGCGCTTGCCGTCGAGGCTGGCGAGCGCGCGGGCGTCGGCGGAAATGCGCGCGAATTCCTCGAGGGAAATGGCCTGATGGCCGTCGCAGTGCGCCTCGCTCGGGGCGGTGTGCACATCGACCATGATGCCGTCGGCGCCCGCGGCGAGTCCGGCGCGCGCGAGGGCGCGCACGAGGTCGGCGCGACCGGCCGCGTGGGACGGGTCGACGATCACCGGCAGGTGCGTCATGCGCTTGAGCGCGGCCACGGCGCCGACATCGAGCACATTGCGCGTCGAGGGATCGAAGCCGCGGATGCCGCGCTCGCACAGGACCACATGCGGATTGCCGCCGGCAAGCACATACTCGGCCGCGAGGCAGAACTCGCGCAGGGTGGCCGAGAAACCGCGCTTGAGGAGCACGGGCTTGCGCAGCCGGCCGACCTCCGCCAAGAGCGCGGAGTTGGCCATGTTGCGCGATCCGACCTGGATCAGGTCGGCGACCTCGGCCACGGCGTCGACATCGCGGGTGTCGAGCACCTCGGTGACGACCGCGAGGCCGGTCTGGAGCTTGACGCGGGCGAGCATCTCGAGCCCGCGCTCGCGCGAACCCTGAAACGAGTAGGGCGAGGTACGCGGCTTGTAGGCGCCGCCGCGCAGCACCGTCGCGCCGTGGGCGCGCACGCCACGCGCGATCTCGAGCAGGCGCGCCTCGTCCTCGACCGCGCAGGGGCCGGCGATCACGGTGGCGTGACCGGCGCCGAAACGGCCTTCCCCGACCTGCACGAGGGTGTCAGGGGCTCCCGGGGCACGCTGGAAGCGCTCGCGGGCCTCTCCGGCGTCGAGAATGGCCTCGATGCCGACTAGGTCCTCGAAACGGGAGCGGTGGTCGGGGGCGCCACGGCCGGAGAGCTCGAGCAGCTCGCGCTGGGGCTCGAGGGCGCGGACCGCGTAGCCGAGCTCTCGGGCCAGCGCCAACACGGCGGCTCGTTCAGGCTCGGGCAGGTTCTTGCGGAGGCGGACGAGCATGGGCTGGGATGAGCGGGCTGGAGCGATCACCCAATGGGGCGAGCCAGTATAGATACGCCTTTTCTCGCTCACAATCCGCACCCCAACAACCCGCGCAGCCCAAAAACAATGTCCCCCGCGAGCGACCCCGGAGCGGGCCGGGGCGACGCGGGACGCGAGGCTGGCGCGCGGGCGCCCTGAAAAATCCGAACTTGCTGGAACCGACACCGCGTCTGCGCACTAGGCTGGAGGGCGCGCGCGCGGGCCCCGCTGCCCGCCGCCTCCCGAGGAGCAAACCATGGACTTCCAGCGTATGCGCCGTCTGGCTCTCGCCATGACGTTTTTGGCGTCGGTCGGGATCCCGGCCAGCGCCCTGCCGGGGTGATGAACGGGTCGCGGTGGGGCGAGTTCGCCCCCGTCCTTCCAGCCTCCGGCGGGGCCCCCGCCTCCCAGTGGCGCCGGTCCCGTCTCGGGCGGTGCCAGTCTGCCTGAGATCCTGCGCGGCCCGACCGCGAAGAGCATCCTCAAGCTCACTTGGGAGTATCCGACCTACAAGGCGCCGCAGGTCCAAGACGACGGCCGCTCCAAGGCCGCCGCCGCCAAGCGGGCGCTCAGCCGCGAGGAGGCGCTCGCCTACATCGCCGGCAAGGATCCGCGCCCGCTGCTCGTGCTGCGCGAGTGCAAGACATGCAACGGCACGGACGACGCGCTGCTCAGCCGCGGCAAGGTCGACAACGAGCGCACCTTCCTGCTCTCGCGCTGGTTCCACTGCGTCAAGCTGCCCGTCGATGTGCTGGAGAAGGACCACCCCTTCCACAACCTGTTCGACGAGAAGGATCCCGAGCACATGTTCCTCGGCAGCGCCGATGGCAGCGTGCGCAAGGCGCTCGAGAGCGAGCGTTCGCGGGTCGAGCTGTGGGACGCGATGACCGCGGTGCTGCGCGGCTCGTACCAGAAAGAGCCCGAGTCGACGGTCAAGAAGATGCAGAAGCTGATCGACGAGTTCGATCGCGCCGACGAGCAGCTGCTCGCGCTCGAGCAGCGCATCGACGCCCTGCTCGAGAGCGAAGGACCCGACTCGAAGAAGCTCAAGAAGGCCAAGGAGGAACTCGAGAGCGCGCGCAAGCAGCGTGAAGAGGTCTTCCGTTCCCTCGATCAGGCAACCGCCGAGCTCAAGCTGCGCAAGCCGCAGTCCAAGACCGAAGCAGGCAAGGTCGAGCCGGGCAAGTGACACGCGCGGGCAGGGCGCGCCAGCCTTCCGAGCCCCGCGCCAGTCTTCCCAAGCCATGAGAGTTCGCACGCAGGGCGGCCGACGCACGACGTGGGCCGCCCTGCTCGCATGTCTGACGTTGCTGCTCGCGCTCGCGCCGTCCGCACGCGCGCAGGACACATCGCTCGAGGAATTCCCCGAGGTCGATCCCTACACCAAGGGTGATCCCGCGGCGCTCGAGCGCCTCGGCATCGTGCGCACGGGCTCGATGCCGTGGACGGAGACGCACACGAGTGACGGCGTGCGCGAAACGCTCGGCGGCGTGCCCGTGATCTTCCTCGAGACGGCGCACTTTCGCATCGCGTCGACGCTCGAGACATACAAGCCCAAGGGCGACGCGATCGAGAAGGAACTGCTCGAAGCGGAGCTTGCGGCCTTCAAGAAGCGCTGTCGCGGCTTCAAGGCGCCCTCGAAGCTCGACCCGTGGTTGCGCGCGCATCTCTACGCGCAGCGCTGCGAAAAGCTCTACGCCGACTTCACGCGCGCGTTCGGCCTCAAAGAGGAGGATTTCCTGAGCCTCGAAGCGAAGGCCAAGGAAGGTCGCCCCATGGGGCAGGGCCCGTACCTCGGGCAGAAGAACAAGTACACGGTGCTCGTCACCGAGAGCACGAGCGCGATGGCACGCTACCTCAAGGCGCGCTTTCAGGTCGAGCTCGAGTACAGCTACCGCGCGAAGTGGCCCGACGGCTACTTCCTCGGCATCAACTTCGAGGCCTTCGAGCAGAACGGCCGCGACCTCGATGTGTGCCTGCACACGGCGCTCGTCGGCGCGCTCGCGCAGAACCTGCTCGACGGCTACCGCGACTCGAACCAAGCTCCGCCGAACTGGCTGCGCTACGGGCTCGCCCACTGGTTCGCGCGCAAGATCGACACGCGCTGGAATCAGTGGAACGGCGGCGGCACCGGCGACCTCGAGGCCGACAAGCTGCACATCTGGGAGCCGCGCGTGTACGGGCTCGTCAAGAACGAGGCCTGCACGAGCTGGACCGAGATGATGGGCTGGCAGGGCTACGAGGACATCCAGCCGCGCGAGCACATGGTGGCGTGGGCGGCCGTCGACTGGCTCCTCACGGCGCGGGCCGAGACCGCGCGCGCGCTGCTCTACGAGCTCGCCGAGCCCGTGAACGACTACGGACCGGAGCGGCCCGCGAAGCTGCTCGCGCAGCAGGGGCGCGCCTTCCAGAAGGTCTGGAACCAGTCTCCCGCCGAGCTCGACAAGGCCTTCGGCGCGTGGGTGCTGAAGTCCTACCGCAAGTGAGCGCGGGGCGCTCGCGGCGGGCTCGCGCGCGCACTCGCAGGTGTTGCCCAAGCGCCCTCAAGGCTAGATTGCGCGCCGCGTGAAGCGCCTCACGATGCTCCTGCCGCTCGCAGTATTCGCCGCGCTCGTGTGCGGGTTTCTCGCCGCACGCGTCGCGCGCGCGCGGCAGACGCTGCCGTGGTTCGCCCCTGCGCAACCGCCGCAGCTCGGCGAGCTCAACGCCCCGTTCGGCGACGCGCGCATCGCGGGGCGCGTGCTCGACCCCGATGGCGCGGGCCTCGCCGATGTATCGGTGTACCTGCGCTGCGCCTCGGTCCCCCACTGGACCACAACCGATGGCGAAGGACGCTTCGCGCTCGAAGGGCTCGTCGAGGGCGAGCACGAGGTGATCCTGCTCGCGTGGGGGCGCGCTCCGGCGCGCGTGAAGGCGCGCACGGGTGATGTCGAGTTCGTGCTGCCGCCGATCGCCCCACCGCCCGAGCCGCTGCCCGCGCTCGAGACAGCGCCGCTCGTCGGCCGCCTCGCGCACCCGCTGCGCAACACATGGCAGTCCGTCGAGGGCTACGAGCTCGTGCTCGCCCCGCTCGAAGCGCCCATGCGCGTCGGAACGACGATCGAGCGCCGCCTGCGCGTCGAACCGCGCGGATTGTTCGCGCTCGACGACCTCGCGCTCGGCTCGTACGCCATCAAGCTTGTGCCCGGCTGGGCCGCTGGAAGTGACTGGCCCGACCTCGCGCAACCCTCCTACGCGCGCGTGCACCACGGCAAGGACTCCGGCGGACTCGTGGTCCCGCTCGCGGCGGGCGCTCTCGATGTGCGCGTGAGCGGTGCCGACGGACTGCCGCTCGAAGGAGCGCTCGCGTTGCTCTCCCCGACGGCGAATCCCGCACGCGTGTGGCCGCCGCAGTCGAGCGACGCCGAGGGCCGACTGCGCTTCGTCGATCTGCCGCCGGGAGACTACGAGGTCGTGGTTCGCGCTGGCGAGGCCGAGGCGCGCCTCGGGGTCGAGATCGAGTCGGGTCGCGTCAGCGCCGTCGAGACGGGACCGCTCGCGATCCGCCGGCGCTGATCCCAGCGCCGCACGCGACTCGCGCGCGGGACTGGTAGGCTAGGTCGCGATGCAGCCGGTGTACCTCGACCACGCAGCCAGTTCGCCACTGCGCCCCGAAGCGCGCGCGGCCGTGCTGCCGTTCCTCGAGGGCGAATACGGGAACCCGAGCTCGCGTCATCCGCTCGGTGCACGCGCGGCGGAAGCGATCGCACGCGCGCGCGAGACGCTCGCGCAGGCGCTCTTGGTCGAGCCCCGACAGGTCACATTCACCAGCGGCGGGACCGAAGCCGCCAACCTCGCCGTGCTCGGCCTCGCGCGAGCCACACGCGCGCGCGGCCGGCATGTGCTCGTCGGCGCCACGGAACACAGCTGCGTGCGCGCCTGCGCGGCGGAGCTCGCGCGCGAAGGGTTCGAGGTCGAGCTCGTGCCACTCGACGCGCACGGGGAAGTGGACCTCGCCGCGTTTGCGGCCCGCGTGCGGCCGGACACCGCGCTGCTGGCGCAGATGCTCGTGAACAACGAGACGGGCGTGATCGCTCCGCTCGCGCGCATGGCGAAGCTCGCACGCGCTCGCGCAGCGTCCGTGCGCATCGCCGTCGACGCCGTGCAGGCCTTCGGCAAGCTCGATTGCGCGCTCTGCGAGCTCGGCGCCGACGCGCTGTTCCTGAGCGCCCACAAGCTCGGTGGCCCCAAGGGCGCGGGCGCGCTCGCGCTGGCTCCCGGCGTGAGCTGCACGCCGGTGCTCCACGGTGGCGGACAGGAGCACGGACTGCGGCCGGGCACGGAGAATGTCGCCGCCATCGTCGGCTTCGGCGTCGCGGCGCGACTGGCACAGCAGCAGCGGCCGCAGTGGATGACACATGTGCGGAGACTGCGCGCGAGACTGCTCGAGCGGCTCACGGGTCTGCCAGGCGTACGGGTCGTCGAGAGCGCGAGCGGAGCGCAGGAGCCCGGCATCCTCGCCCTCATGCTCCCCGGCGCACCCGCCGAAGTGCGCGTGCATCACCTGGCGCAGCGCGGCGTGTTCGTCTCGGCCGGGGCCGCGTGCCAGTCCCACGCGCGGGAACTGAGCCCGGCCCTGCGCGCGATCGGCCTCGACGACGAGAGCATTCGCTGCCTGCTGCGGCTCTCGGTCAACCTGTCGACGACCCTCGAGGACATCGAGCGCGCGGCGCAGGCGCTGCTCGAGGTCTCCCGCGAGCTGGAGCGCGCGGCGTCGTGAGCTTCGAGAGTGTCTCAGGGGCCCCCGAGGCCGTGCTCGTGCGCTACGGCGAGCTCATGCTCAAGGGCGCGAATCGACTCGACTTCGAGAACACGCTCGCGCGCAATGTGCGCCTCGCGCTCGAGCCGATCGTGCCGGTGCGCCTGCAGCGCGAGCATGCGCGCCTGCTCGTGTTCCCGCAAGGCCGCATGGAAGCCGTGCTGCAACGACTGCAGCAGGTTTTCGGCATCTCGTCGGTCTCGCCCGTGTGGGGCGCGCCGTGCGAGAGTGAGGCCATCGTCGAGTGCGCGCGGCGGGTGCTCGAAGACGCGCTGCTCGCGATTGCGCCGGGTGAAACACGCCGGTTCCGCGTGCTTTCACGCCGCGCCGACAAGCGCTTCCCGCTCGGCTCGATGGAACTCGACAGGCTCGTCGCGGCGCGCATCGTGCAAGCTAGCCATCCGCTGCGCATCGACCTCGATCGGCCGGAGCTCGTGCTCGGCATCGAAGTGCGCGAGAACCGCGCTTGGCTGTACGCACGGCGCGAGGCGGGCCCCGGCGGCCTGCCCGTCGGCACGCTCGGACGCGCGCTGTGCCTCGTGTCGGGAGGCATCGACTCACCCGTCGCGGCGTGGATGGCGATGAAGCGCGGCTGCGAGGTCGTGTTCGTGACATTCCATTCGCCGCCGTACATCGGCGAGAACGCCGTCCACAAGGTCATGGACCTCGTGCGCGTGCTCGGGCGCTGGCAACGCAGCGCGCGGTTGTATGTCGTGCCGTTCGCCCCGGTTCAGGAGGCGCTGTGCGATGCGGGCGCCGAGTCATACCGCACGATTCTCTATCGCCGCATGATGCAGCGCATCGCGACGCACATCGCCGGCCTCGAGCGCGCGGGCGCGCTCGTCACGGGCGAGTCGCTCGGGCAGGTCGCGAGCCAGACCATGGAGAACCTCGCCTGCATCGAGCAGGCCGCCGGCCTGCCCGTGCTGCGACCGCTGATTTGCTTCGACAAGCAGGAGACGATCGCGCTCGCGAGCCGCATCGGCACCTACGAGCTCTCGAGCGTGCAGACGCCCGACTGCTGCTCGCTGTTCCTGCCGCGCCATCCAGTGCTGCGCGGCAGCATCGCGACCTGCGAGGAGATCGAAGCGCGCCTGGATGTCGACCAGCTGGTCCGCGCGGCGCTCGCCAACACACAGCCGCACAACCTCGGCCACACCGCACGCTTGCGCAAGGTGAGCACGTGAATCGCACCACCACGCTGTTCGTCGCGCTCGCGATCCTGCTCGGTCATGCGCTCGCGATCCACAAGAACGCGCTGAACGAGATCGCGCCGCCCTACGACATGGCCTATGTGGCCTTCCGCATCGCGCGCAACTTGGTGCAGAGCGGGGAGTTCGCGTGGCAAGCGGGCACATTCGGCCTCGACAGCTACCCGTCGATCTTGTGGGTGGGCGTCGCGGCCGTCGGCGAGCGCCTGTACATGCCGGTGAACGAGCTGTGTCAGACGGTGGGCTTCGCCGCCACCCTCGCCTGCGTGCTGGTGCTCGCGCGCTTCAGCCCAAGCCGCCTCGCGGGCGTGATTGCGCCACTGCTTTTCGTCGTCTCCGGTGGCGTCGCGTCGGCGGCGCTGAGTGGCCTCGAGACATCGCTGCTCGCGCTGTGGATCCTCGTGGCGCTGCTCGCCTACGAGCGCGGCAGGCCGCGCACGATGGCGATTGGACTCATGCTCGCGGGGCTGACGCGGCCGCAGGGATTCGTGTTCGCGCTGCTGCTGCTCGCCGTCGAGCTCGGGCGGCGTGCGCTCGCGCGCGGCAGGGACACGCGGCCGACGATGTGGCTCGCGCTCGCAACACCGCTCATCGTGGGACTCGGCATCGCGCTGCTGCGGTACGCCGTCACGGGCCGCTACCTGTCGGCATGGGACGAAATGGTGCTCGCGCTGCGACCGCGCGCGCTGCGCGAGGGCCTCTACTACCTGCTCGACTTCACGCTCGCCTCGGGCAACGCGTTCTTGTTCGCCTTCCCGCTGTGGTATCTGATGCGCGGCGCCTTGTCGGGGCTCGGCGCGCGTGCCTGCGTGCTCACGCTGGGCTGGGCCGCGATGGTGGCGCTCGGCGGCGGCGGCTCGCTGCCGTTTTTCGAGGCCATGACGCCGATCCTCGCCGTGCTGCTCGTCGCGGTGCAGGAGGCGATGCAGACCGCGCTCGACTCGCGCCGTCGCGGCTGGCCGCAGGTGACATGGGTGCTGTTCGCGCTCGGCATCGGCGGCTCCGCGCTCGCGAGCAAGTTCCCCTCCGACGAGGATCGACTCGGGATCGAAGGCCTGCACCGCCGTTGGATGGAGCCGCGCACCCAGGCGCGCTTTGGCTATCTGGAGCTCAACGGACGCATGGGGCTGGCGGAGGAGCTGCAGACCACGGAGCGACTGCGCGAGATCGGCATCTTCCTGCGCGACCACACGGCTCGCGATGCGACGGTGCTCTCACCGTGGCCGGGCGCCATCGGCTACCTCTCGCGCCGCGATGTGATCGATCCGCTCGGACGCACATCGCCGCCGCCGGGCGAGACGATGACGCGCGCATGGGAGGGTCGCCCGCGCGCCGATGTCGCGCTGGCGCTCGCGCAACGGCCCGACTACATCGTGCCGACGATTCGTTTCGGCGCGACGCCGCCGTCGGCACAGGAGATCGCAGCCGCGTGGGTCACATCCCTCGACGACGCGGCGCACAAGCCCCAGCGCGCGATCGGCCTGCGCACGCAGATGGCCGACTACGAGCTCGTCACGGTGCCCGTGCTCAACCGCCACTCGCGCCAGAGCGTGTTCCCACGCGGGCACTTCTACTTGATGCGCCGCAGCGACCTCGGGCTCACTGCGCGCCTCGAACTCGAGTTCGCGAACAATCGTCTGCGCGTTCTCGTGCGCCCCGGCCCCCAACCGCAGCTCGTCGACCTGCGCGTGCGGGTGCTCAGGGCTGATCACGACGCTGTGACGCTGCGCCCGGATGGCAGCGCCGATCCGCAGGGCAAAGCCGTCGCACGCGCGCAACTCCTGCTGTCGGGAAGTGGCGAGCGCGCCCTCACGCTCTTCGACATGGAGCTCGATCCGCGGCTCGGCGCGACCGAAGTGAGCGCCGTGCTGCGCAATCCGGAAGCGAGCGACGACTCGATCTTCACATTCGCGAGCGCCGAGGCCGTGCTCGTGCTGGCCGGCCGCTGAGCGGCCGCGCGCGCTCAGGCGATCTCGTAGCGCTTGAGCTTGCGATACAGCGTGCTCTTGCCGACCTTGAGCAGCTTGGCGGCCTTGAGCTTGTCGTTGCCCGTCGCCGCGAGCGCGCGCTCGAGGCACTTGCGCTCGTAGTGATCGAGACTGATCGGATCGTCGGCGCCAATCTCGCCCGGGCGCTGGCCGAACGCGCCGGCCGGGGCGGCCGCGGGCACGAGCTGCGTCGGCTTCGCAGACATGACCGGCTGCATGCCGGCCGGACGGCTGGCGGGACGCGCAGGACGCGTCGGCGAGATCTCGACATCCTCGACGGCGGAGCCTCCGTCGCGCAGGACGGCCGACAGGTGCTTGAGCTCGATCGTAAAGCCGTCCGTGCGGCGCGCCGCGCGCTCGAGCGCGGCCTTGAGCTCGGCGACATTGCCCGGCCAGCCATGCGCGCGCAGGCATTCGAGCGCCGCGGGCGCGAGCTCAAGGCGCGCGCGACCAGCCGCCGCCAGTCGCAGCAGGTGTGCGACGAGAGGCTCGAAATCCTCGGAGCGCTCACGCAGCGGCGGGACGACAATCACGCTCGCGGCGAGTGCGCGCAGCAGCTCGACATCGAAGCTGCCGGCGGCGACCGCCTGATTGAGGTCGACGCGTGTCGACGCGACGATGCGCATCTCGGTGGCCTCCGCGCGCTCGCTGCCGGCGCGCGTGACGACGCCTTCGCGCAGCGCGCGCAGGAGCTTGCGCTGCGGTCCGAGCGGCAGTTGCTCGATGTCCTCGACGAACACCGTGCCCTTGCCGAGCTGCAGAGCGCCCGGGCGGTCGACCGCGCCGTCGAAGGCGCCGCGCACGGAGCCGAACAGTTCACACTCGAGGTTCTCGGGCGACAGGCTGCTGCAGGCGACGGCGAGGAATGGATGACCGGAGTTCGCGCCGCAGAAGTGCAGCGCGCGCGCGATGTGCTCGCGCCCCGAACCGGCCTCCCCCACGAGCAACACGGGCTCGGCGCTGTCGCACAGCTCGCGCACTTCGTTGCGGATGCGGCCCATCGCGGTGCTCGAGCCGACGAGGCTCGACAGGCCGTAGGCGAGGCGCGCGACTTCGAGCAGCGCGGGCAGCTGCTGACGCGGCAGTGTGTACTCGGCGAGGCGCGCCGTCTCGTTCGCGACCTTGCGCTGGGCGAGGTCGACGAGCAGCACGATGCGCTCGCCCACCTGCTCACCGGGACGGTTCGCGAGCGGCACGACCGAGGCGAGGATCGAACGCGCGGCGCGACCGTTGCGGGAAGGCAGGTCGAAGCGCAATCCGTCGCGAGGGTCGACACTGGCGTCGCGTGCGAAGGCCTCCAGCCCGCTCGACGGCGCGAGCTTGCCCAAGCCCCGGCCTTCGACTTCGAGCCCGAACAGGTCGGCGGCGCCACGGTCTGCCGTGCGCACCAGTCCTTCGTCGTCGACCACGAGCACGCCGTCGGGGCGAGCTACGATCGGCGAGGGTGGGGCCGCGCCAAGGGACTTGCGCGCGGACTTCGCGGGCGCGACGGCGGCGGTGCTGCGCTCGGCCTGCATGCGACGGTTCTGCTCGGCGAGCGTGCGCTGGATGCCGAGCACTTCGTCGAGCTCGGCCTTCTTGCGCAGGAACACCTTGAGCACATGCTCGAGCAGGGACATGTCGGACTTCAGCAGGCAGGTGTCCGCACCGGCCTCGTAGCCCGCAGCGAGCTCCTCGCGGTTCGAGCCCTTGCCCGTGAGCACGACCGGCACGCCGAAGTTCCTCGGGTGCTGCCGCAGGCGCCGCACGACCTCGATTCCGCCGATGCCGCTCTTCAGCGTCGCGTCGACGACGATCAGGTCGAAGCGCGTGTCGCGAGCAAGCGCGATGCCTTGCGCCCCGCTGTCCGCGCTCGTGACCTCGAAGCCAGCCTTCTTGAGGCGGCCCGCCATCACCAGTCGGGTCGTGGTCTCGTCGTCGATGAGGAGCAGGTGCGTCACGGGAGTCCTCGGGCAGTGCGGAGAGCTAACGCCACGCTCTCCTTGCGAGAGCGAGCGTCGGGATAGTGGCAAACGGAACGGAACACCTCCATGCAGAGTTTCCCGAGCGTCGGGAGTTCCCTGCCATCGAGGCGGCTCTGGCGGGGGGTCGATGGGCGCGCGGATCCGCTGCGGCGCTCGGAGGCGCTGCGCAGGCGGCTCGGTCCCCGGTTGGGGCGGCTAGCGGCGGAGCAGGCGGCGCTGCGCGAGCGTGCCTGCGAGCGCTTCCCGTCGGGCTGGCTGCTCTGGTTGACCCGGCGCGGGCTGGAGCAGTCCATGCGCGACGCGGTGGCCCGCGAGCGGGCTCGGCGCAGCGCGCGCTCGGCGGCGGGCTGCACGGTGTTCGACGGGACGGGCGGCCTGGGAGCCGATGCGCGCTGTCTCAGAAATGGGAAGGCCCGCCGTGGCCGCGGATCGAGATGCGCTGGTCGCCCGCCGCTACCGGCCGTGGTGGTGCTCGCAGAGCGCTCCCCCGGCGCGTGCATCGAGCTGTCTCTGGCGTTCGACATGGGCTGGCTGGGACTCGACAGCGCCTCGCGCGGGCTCGCCCAGCGGGTCAGCGACCGCGGCGAGCTGTGCGAGATGAACCTGTGGATAGGAGTCGGCGTGGGCGCGGAGGCGGGGCTGCGGGAGGCGGTCGCGCTTGGCCCGGAGGGCCGCGTCGCGCGCCTCGTCGGGGCACCACCCCCGCGTCAGCTCCCCTATCGGAAACTTCTTCCGCGAACTTCTGGCTGTTCGACCTGGATGCGGCGGTCGTGCGCTCGGGGCTGGTCGGGGACTTGGCCTGCGAGCACGACCTCGCGGGCCTCGATCCCCACCTCGTCTACCTCCTCGGGCTGGGTCCGGTCAGTACGCCGCTCGCGCGGGGCTGGCGCGTGCTCGACACCGTGCCCGCCGACGCCCGCAAGGTCCGCGAGAGCCTGACGCGGCTGGGTTTCGGGCCGGTCGAGGTGCGCAAGCGCGGCCATGGCGTGCCAGCGGAGATGCTGGCGGCGAGCTTCCGCGGCCGGGGAGCGCGGCGCGGTCTCTGGTCGCGTGGCGCGCACCGAGCGCGGAAACTCGGCCTTCGTGCTCGAGCCCAGCGCACAACCCCGCGGACGGCAGCTGCGGCCCCCCCCCAGCACCATTCTTGAACGCGCCAAGGTCGTTTCTCGCCCCCGAGGGTGGGTGGGCGATGAGGGGATCGAACCCCCGACATCCTCCTTGTAAGGGAGGCGCTCTGACCGCTGAGCTAATCGCCCCTTGACGCCTGTAGTAGTGTATGGCGTTTCCCCAAGCATAGGAACGGGCGCGAGAACGAGCGGTTCCCCCTCCACTCACATCAGGCTGCCCACCGACAAGGCTCCCACTCAGGGCCGCCCTGCTCGGTTCTACGCTCTGGGCTTTCCAAGATGCTCGCCTAGCCCCCAACGCCTCGCCAGTCATGCGCATCGCAGTCATCGGTACCGGCTATGTCGGTCTCGTCGCAGGCACCTGCTTCGCCGAAAGCGGCAACCATGTCGTGTGCGTCGACATCGACGAACGCAAGATCGCGCGCCTCAAGGCCGGCGAGGTCCCGATCTACGAGCCGGGCCTCGAGGAGCTGCTCAAGCGCAATGTCCACGACGGTCGCCTGCACTTCACCACCAACTACGCCGACGCGATCCCCAACGCGCAGGTCGTGTTCATCGCCGTCGGCACGCCTCCGGGCGAGGACGGCAGCGCGGACCTGAAGTATGTGCTCTCGGCCGCCAGGTCGACCGCCCAGCACATGACGGGCTACACGGTGATCGTCGACAAGTCGACCGTCCCGGTCGGCACATCGAATGAGGTCGCCGCGGCGGTCGCCGCCAACACCCGCCACGAGTTCGATGTCGTGTCGAACCCCGAGTTCCTGAAGGAAGGCGCGGCCATCGACGACTTCATGAAGCCTGACCGCGTGGTCGTCGGCGCCCGCTCGCAGCGCGCGCGCGATGTCATGGACGAGCTCTACGCGCCCTTCGTGCGCACCGGCAAGCCGGTGATCTTCATGGACCCGGAGTCGGCCGAGCTCACCAAGTACGCCGCCAACGCCATGCTCGCCACGCGCATCTCGTTCATGAACGAGATCGCCAACATCTGCTCGCTCGTCGGCGCCGATGTCGACAAGATCCGCGCGGGCATCGGCACCGACGACCGCATCGGCTCGCGCTTCTTGTTCGCGGGTTGCGGCTACGGCGGCTCGTGCTTCCCCAAGGACGTCAAGGCGATCGTCAAGACGGCCGAGGACCATGGCTACGACTTCAAGATCCTCCAAGCCGTCGAAGCGGTGAACGAGAAGCAGAAGTATGTCGTCGCCGAGCAGGTCAAGAAGCACTTCGGCGCCAACCTCAAGGGCCGTCACTTCGCGGTCTGGGGGCTGGCCTTCAAGCCGCAGACCGACGACATGCGCGAGGCTCCGGCGGTCGTTGTGATCAACGAGCTGCTCGCCGCGGGTGCGACCGTGACGGCCTGCGATCCCGAGGCCATCGACGAGTGCAAGCGCCACCATCTCGGCGAGCGCATCCGCTACTCGGAGACGCCGATGCAGGCGCTCGACGGCGCCGACGCCCTGCTGCTCATCACCGAGTGGAACGAGTTCCGCCGCCCCGACTTCGAGGACATGAAGCGCCGCCTGAAGACGGCGGTCGTGTTCGACGGTCGCAACATCTATCGCCGCAAGACGCTCGAGGACGCGGGCTTCACCTACTACGGCATCGGCTGCTGAGACTCGCGCTCCACGCGCACACGCGGCTCGGCTCTCCCTCGCGGAGAGCCGGGCCGCAGTACTTTTCCGCGAGCCTGCGCGCGGGTGTCGCAGAGCGCGCGGAGGCGGCGGGCATACCGCGCTGAGGCACTCCCCCCACGCGCGCGGTCCCGTACATTCTGGACCCGCGACGGCGCCGCCTCCCCCGTGCCGAGTCCACGGAGCTGCTCGGCGAATTCGAACGCATCCTCGTCACACGCATTGAGCCCACCCGCATGTGCTTCGTGCCGGTGCAGTGCTGGCTGGCGCAGTGCGACGGGCACCTCGACGACGACGAGCGCGAATTGCTGCGACGCGTGACCGCGGGCAGCGGCGCGGAGATCCAGCTCGAGGAGCTGCTCGACATCGCGCGGCGCGCCACGCTCGGCGACATCCAGCTGGCTCTGGAGATCCTGCGCGAGTCGAACCCCGCGTCGCGCAAGCCGATCCTGCAGTTCGTGATCAGCCTCGCGCGCGGGGACTTCTAGCGCGCAGGCGCTGGTCGCGGTGGCTCGCGCCGCGTGGGCGTGGGCGACGCGGGAATGGCTCCGGCCTTGGCGCGTCGACGCGCGACGGCGCGCTCGAGCGCGGAAATCGAGCGCATCGCGTCGAGTGCTTCGCGCACTACCGTGCCCAGCCGCGTCTCTTCGAGCAGGAGCGGCGCGAGCGAGGCGCGCGCGGTGGCGAGCACGCCGGCGGCGGCCTCGAGATCGTCGATGCCGATGTACAGCGCGCACCACTCGTCGAAGGCGCGGATGCGATCGAGGGCGTAGCTTGCGCGTTCCGCGCAGCGGCGCAGCCAGCGTTCGGCGTCGGAGAAGCGTCCGCGCTGGGCGTAGGTCTTGCCGACCCACAGCGCGGCCTCGTCGCGTCGACGCGGCGGAGCGGTCGAGTCCGCGCAAAGCGCTAGGTAGAGATCGAGTGCGCGCTCGCCGTTGCGACGCCGACGCTCGATGTGCGCGCACTCGAGCGCGGCCTTGGCGCGCAGGCCCGGGTCGGGAGACTCGACCCGCGCGAACTCGAGCTCCAGCAGCGCTGCGGAGTCCGCTTCGAGAATGCGCAGTTGCTCGGCGGCACGGAAGGCGGCCTCGGATGCGAGCGCGCGCTCGAGCGGAAAGCGCGCACGCACCGCTGCCCACGCCGCGGCCGAGGCGCGACGAGCCGCAGGCCGTTCGACGGCGCGAGCGACGCGCAGCCGCCCCGCGACCGCGAGCGCGTGCTGCCAAGCCTCGCTCGAGGTCGCGAACATGGGCACGGCCGCGACCTCGCGCTCGAACTCGCCTGGCAGCGCGCTGGCGACGAGCGCGGGCAGCAGCAGGGCGTGGTGCATGGCTAGTGGCCCTCCGCGTGGCGTGCGCGCGAGGCGGCGCGAGCGAGGGGCCCTTCGAGGGCGCGTCCGAGACGGCGCCGCATGCGATAGAGGCGATGCTTGTCCATGCCCGCCTCCACGACGACGCGCGCTCCCGTGCGTGTCGCCGAGTAGTGGGACTCGAGCCATGCCCGCTCTTCGGCCTCGAGCCGTGCGAGTGCTTCGCGCAACAGCGCGAGCGCCGTGTCCTTGGTCACGACATGCGAGCCGAGCTGCCAGCGCTCCTCCCCCGCCCCGCCGACGCACTCGTGCGCGGGATCGCGCTGCGCGACACAGTCGAGATCCTCGAGCAACTCGCAAGGCACGCGCCCGTCGCGTCGGCCACGATCCGCGAGCGCATTGGCCGCAATGCGCAGCAACCATGGCTCGAGCCGGCGCGGACGCTGACCGCGCCGACGCGAGTGCATCGCGCGCAGCAGCGTGTCCTGCACGAGGTCCTCGACCTCGTTCGAATCGGCGCAGCGCCGCACTCCGAAGGCGCGCACCAGCGGCGCGAGCTCGGCCAGCCCGCGCCAGCAGTCTTTCGTCTGTCCCGTCGACATGGCTTCGAGTTCTCCTGCGCCGCAGTCGCTGTCGCGGCGCGCGGAAAATGTCGCTCGAAAGGCGGGGTTCGTGGCGTTGTGGAGAGCGGCGTGGACAGGGCGGCTGCGAGCGCTGGAGCGTGAAGAGGGGAATTTCCGAGCTGCGGCGCTGGCCCCGCTCGCGCGCTCACCGACTCGCCCCCGCGCGGCGTGCCGTTGCCGCGCAATGCAGCGCGGGCGGCGGGGTGCCGAGGCACCCCACCGCCCGCGGTGGCATCTAAATCCGCCTCTTGCGGCCTAGCGGCGAGAATCGCGCGCCTTGGCGGCCCACTCGGAGAGGGGGTACTCGGTGACCAGCTTGCGGTACATCTTGGTCGAGCTCGGCTTGGCAGCCTCGCCCATGAACTCGAACACCTTGCCGGACTGGTAGAGCGCGCGCGGCACATAGCGGGTCTGGTCCTTGTAGACCACGACCACGCGCAGGTAGTTGAGCACCGCTTCCTCGAGGACCGCCGAGGCGTCGCCGTTGGCGCGCAGCTTGTCGACCGCTTCTTGGAACAGGCAGTCACCCATGCCCGCGTAGGCGCCCGCGAGGGTCGCGCCATCGGCCTTGGAGTCCTTGGTGACCTGGTCGTAGAGCTTGCGAGCCTTGCCGAAGTCCTTCGTCTCGCCTTCGAGGTAGGTTTCGGCCTCGAGCACGCGCGCGCGGTTGCGCACGGCCGGGAAGGTCGAACCGGCAGCGATGCCGATCTCGATGTAGCGGTCGCGGCGGGCCTGCACCTTGGCGTTGCTGAGCTCGACCTCGAGCATCTCGGCCTGCAGGCGGAAGGCGTCCGAGAGCGCCTTGGACTGGACGAGGGCCTTGAGCGATGCAACGGTCGCGACCGCCTCATCGCTCCTCTTGAGGTCGCGCTGGGCAGCGGCCTTGGCGATGTAGGCGAGCGGCACATAGCGCGACTCGGGCAAATTCGACCCGAGCAGGTCGGCGAGCGCGACCACCTTCTCGATCGACTCCTTGCTGCCCATGGCCTGATGGGCCTCGATCGCGCGGAAGAGCGCGTAGCCCGGGGCCCAAGCCTGCTTGTCCTTCTTGTTCGTGCCCGAAAAGATCGACTCGGCGAACTCCTCGAAGCCGTCGGCAGCCGACTCGAGGTTGCCTTCCTCGAGGTCCGAGTGGGCCGAGACGATCAGCCCGGGAACCTTGTTCAGGTAGGTCACCGAGAGCACCTGTTCGGCGGCGATGTTCTGCTCGCCGGCCTTGCCCTTGGCCTTGTAGAGCACTCCGGCGAGGGTCTCGTTGGTGATCTCGACGTCCTCGAGCGTCTTGCCGTCGGTGGTCGTGATGCGGTCGGCGAGAGCCGGGGTGGCGGCGACGAGGAGGGCGAGGAGCGCCGCGGAGCGGAGGATGCGCATGGGTGGAACCGGGGTCGGGCCTTGGGAACCTTGGGGATACCCGCCGCGAGCGCGGGGGTTACGGCCGCCCGAGGGGCCGTTGGGGGGTCGCGGAGGATACGAGCGGGCGCGGAAAACTGTCAACGCGGACTGCAGGCGGGATCGCGCGGGGCGTCGGGGCCCTCGTTCGCGCCCGCTGTGCGCGGGGCCGCCGTGCCCGAGGCAGCGGCGGGCGGTCCGCCGAGGCGTCGGAAGCTGACCAGCTCGGCCGCGACGGCGACCGCAATCTCCTCGTGGGTGCGAGCGCCGATGGGCAGGCCCATGGGCGTACGCACGCGCTCGAGGAAGGCCTCGGACACGCCGCGCGCGCGCAGCGCCTCGAAGAGCTGCACCTTCTTGGCCCTGCTTCCGATCATGCCGAGGTACTTCGGTCGCGCGCCGGCGCGGGCGAGCGCCTCGAGCACCTCGCCGTCCTTGTCGTGTCCGCGCGTCACCGCGATCATGTACAGGTCCTCGCCCGGAGCGAAGCGCGCCGCGAGCTCGCCGAACTCACCGCACAGGTGCGCGTCGGCGTCTGGATGGCGCTCGCGAGCCGCGAACTCCGCGCGATCGTCGGCGACCGTGACATGAAAGCCGGCCATGTGAGCGAGCGTCGCGATCGCGCCCGACACATGGCCGCCGCCGAACAGCACGAGGCGCGGCACGACGATCGGCTCGACGAAGATCTCGAGCTGTCCGCCGCACAGGAGCCCGCTGTCGGGGTAGTCGCGCTCGTTCAGCGCGAAGGACAGCGTGCGCGAGCGCTCGTCCCTCATCGCCGCCAGCGCGGCCTCGAGCACCTCGGCCTCGAGGCAGCCGCCCCCCACCGTGCCGACAAAGCTGCCATCGTGTCGCACGAGCATCTTCATCGTGGTCTTGCCCGGCGTCGAGCCGACGGTCTTCGTGATCGTGCACAGCGCGCAGGGCTCGCCCGCGCGCTGCATTCGCACGATTTCCTCGTAGAGCTCGGCCATCGCGCACGAGGATAGCGCGGGCGCGCGGCTCTCAGCGCCAGAAGTAGTGCCAGCCGCACTCGAGCCGCGTCGAGGCGCCGCTGTCGAGCTTCACATTCCAGCGGAACTCGCCGAAGCCGTTGAAGTGGAACCACCAGTAGGGCCAGTTCCACCAGTCCCACCACGCCGTGGCGCGCGACTCGCCCCACAGCGCGACGAGGTCGAGCTGCCGCCGCTCGCCGCCCTGCAGAATCGTATCCGCCATGCCGAGCACACGGCGTCGCACCTCGAGCTCGATCGGGGCCGACTTGCCGTTGCGCAGCTCGACGATGCCCGAGAGCTCGATGCGGCCGTAGCTCTCGTTGTTCCAGCGCTCGGCGTCCGGCACGCGCGCTACCTCGCTCTCGTCGACCTTCACGAACACATCGATCGCCGGATTGATCACAAGGTCGGTCTCGGCGCCGATCGACGCGTAGTGCATGCGACCCTGTGCGAGGACGCGGCCCTTGGAGAGCACCAGCGCCGGCGCGGTCGTCAGCGGTGCATCGGAGTCGTTCCGCAAGCGCAGCACATGCATCGCCTTCGGCGACGCGAGCGCTCGCGCGAGCTCCATCACGCGCTCGCTCTGCAGCTGCGCGCGCATCTCCATCGGCGGCGAGAGCGGAACATCCAGCGTGTACACATCCTTGTAGGACAGCGTGAACTCGCGCAGAGGCAGAACCATGCGCTCGCCCTTGCGCAGCGTGATGCGCTTCAGGGTGAACACGAACAGATCTTCCGCGGCCTCGCTGCCGGCCACTTCGCTCTCGCGCGAACTCGCGGCATCCGAGGGCACAAACCCCGCCGACTGCGTCATCAGGGAGTTGGACAGACGGTTCGAGAAGTTCTGGCCGAACTCCATCTGCGCGGCCACGCGCGCGAGCTCCGCCTGCAGCGAGATGGGATCGACGAGCTCCTTGAACTCGAATGTCGGCACGCCGACCACCAAGTGCACCGTGGCATCGACAAAGTCGATCAGGTCGTTCTGCAGCGCGGCTTCGAGCTGCACGCGCGCGACGCCCGTGCCGTCGATGTCGAGCTTGTAGCTCGGAATCCAGCGCAAGCCGTGCTGGACATACACGACACCCACCTTCGCGTCTGCTCCGCCGCCCTCGACGCGCAGCTCGAGGCGCTCCCGCAGTCGTTTCTCGACCACCTTGCGAGCGAGCCCGCCTTCGACCTCGATCCAGCGCAGCGCATCGAGCGGCACCGCGCGCGTTCCCTGCTCCCCTTCGAGCAACACGAAGGAAGCGCTGCCGTTCTGCGGATGCTTCGGAACGCCGCGCAGGATGCCGACCTGATCGTCGCCGTGGGCGTCGCGCAGGCGCGCACGCTTGCCCGCATTGGCTTCGATCACCTGCCGCAGGTCGAGTGCGTCGACCTCGCTCGCAACCTCCTCGCGCCCAGCCTTGGCGTGCACGAGCCGCGCGCCGCCCGTCGCGTACGGCCAAAATGTGCCGAGCACGGGCACGGGCAGCTCGTCCAGCACGACGCGGCCGTCCGCGTCGCTCGCGAGCGGCTGCTCCCGCAGCACATAGGCGTGACCGTCCTTGAACACAGTCACTTCGCGCACCGGCAGCACGGCCGACGCGGAGTCGGGCGCTTGCGCGCGACCCAAGGCACACGAGATGAGGGAGAGCGAGAGCGTGACCAACAGGGCGATCGGACGCATGGGAGTTCCTCCGTCGCGCAGCATAGGCGCAACCGGCGGCCGCGTGCAGCGCACAACGGTCCGAGGTCCAGTGCTGCGACGCCGGCCGCTCCGGCGCGCGCGCCCTGCGTCGATAGATGCTCGCTACGATGCGCCTCCCCGCCTCGGAGCCCCTTCCATGAACCTACGCATCGCGTCGCTCGTCCTTGCGCTCTCCGCCTGCCGCTCGGAAGCGCCTTCACAACCGCAGCAAGCTGGCAGCGCGCTGCACGCTGCGGCAGCGGCCGCAAGTCGGCTCTTCGACGGGCTCACGCTCACGAACTGGGACGGCGATCCGCGCTTCTGGCGCGTCGAGAACGGTTGCATCGTCGGCGAGAGCACGGCGGCGAACCCCTGCGACGCGACGACATACTTGTTGTGGCGCGGCGGCGATGTGGCGAACTTCGAGCTGTCGTTCGAATACCGCATCGTCGGCGGCAACAGCGGCGTGCAGTTTCGCAGCCACGATCGCGGCGGCTGGCAGGTAGCGGGCTTTCAAGGCGACATCGAGGACGGCCCGAACTGGACGGGTTGCCTCTACGAGCAGGACGGCGCGGGCGTGGTCGCGACGCGCGGCGAGGATGTCGCGCTCGACGGATCCGGCGCTCGCAAGGAGCGCTTTGCCGACGCGGGCGAGCTGCTCGCCAATGTCCGCATGCAGGACTGGAATCGCTACATGATTCGCGCGCGCGGCGAGCGCGTCGAGCTCGAGGTCAACGGGCGCGTGACCGCGAAGGTCACGGACCAGCGGCCTGCGCGAAGACTGCGCGGCTTGCTGGCACTGCAGCTGCACGCGGGACCGGCCATGCGCGTCGAGTACCGCGCTCTCGAGCTCGAGCGTCTGCCGGACTCCGAGCCCGCGCCGGTGGTCGCGGCGGCGGCGGAGCAGATGAACAAGGTACAGTGGGCGCCGCGCTTCGACGGCGCTCGTCCGCAGTGGCTGTGGACCGCCGCGGAATCGCCGGAAGGCGAGGAGGTCGTGCTCGCGCGCAAGTTCGACGTGACTAGCGAGCCCGTGCGCGCGCTGCTGCGCGGCAGCGCCGACAATCACATGCGCGTGTTCCTCGGCGACGAGCTCGTACTCGCTCACGACGATTGGTCGCAGGCCGTCGAGGTCGACCTCACGAAGCATGTGAAGCGCGGTGAGAATGCACTGGTCGCGCTGTGCAGCAACGACGGTGGCCCGGCGGGTGCGTGGTTCGAGCTGTGGATCGAGCGCAAGGATGCGAAGCCGATGCGCCTGCAGTCCGACGGCAGCTGGCTCGCGCAGCGGCTCCCCGCGGACACAATCGCGAAGACATGGAAACCAGCGCAGCTCGCGTGGAGCCGCATGTCGCCGCCGCATGTGGTCGGCGCGTTCGGCGTCGCGCCGTGGGGCTCGCTCGCATGGGAGCCGGCTCCGCAGGAAGAGGAGCAGCGCGCGCTCGCCGCGGGGGAGCTCACCTTGCTGCCCGGTTTCCGCGCGCAGCTGCTCCATTCGGTGCCGCGCGCTCAACAGGGCTCGTGGGTTTCGTTGTGCGAGGATCCCGCCGGCCGTTTCTACACGAGCGACCAGTACGGCGCGCTCTTCCGCGTCAGCGTCGGCGCAACGGAGAGCGACACGCGCGTCGAGACGGTGGCCGTCAATGTCGGCAGCGCTCACGGACTGTGCTGGGCATACGATTCCCTCTATGCGGTCGTCAGTCATGGTGGCGGACGCGACAACGGCCTCTACCGCATCCGCGACACCGACGGAGACGATGCACTGGATCATGCGCAGCTCTTGCGCGTATTCGGCGACGGCGGCGAGCACGGACCGCACGCCGTGGTGCCGGGCCCGGCGGATGGACAGCTGTGGATCGTCGGCGGCAACCACACGCCGCTGCCGGAGCCGATCGATCACTTTGCGCGGCCGCGCAACTGGGCCGAAGACCTGCTTGAACCGCGCATCGAGGATCCCAACGGGCACGCGGTCGGAATCCGCGCGCCGGCGGGCTGGGTCGTGCGCACGGACGCCGATGGCAAGCACTGGGAGCTGTGGGCCTGCGGCTTTCGCAACGCCTATGACATCGCGTTCGACCGCGAAGGCGAGCTCTTCACCTTCGACTCCGACATGGAGTGGGATATGGGCGCGCCGTGGTATCGCCCCACACGCATCTTCCATGTCGTGCGCGGTGCGGATTTCGGCTGGCGCGGCGGTCCGGGCAAGATGCCGCCGAGCTATCCCGACACGCTGCCGAGCGTCGTCGACATCGGACCCTCGTCCCCCACCGGCGTCACATTCGGCTACGGCGCCAAATTCCCGCCGCGCTACGAACGCGCGCTCTACGCGCTCGACTGGGCCTACGGCACGATCTACGCCGTGCACCCCGAAGCACAGGGCTCCACGTACGGAGGCACATTCGAGACGTTCGCGACCGGGAAGCCGTTCCCGGTGACGGATGCCGTGATCGGTCGCGATGGCGCGATGTACATCACGACGGGCGGACGCCGCACGCAGTCCGGGCTCTATCGCATCACAGCCGATGGTTCCCTGAGAGCGGGAGCGAGCGAAGCGAGCGCGAGTGCTGCAGCGGAACATGCGTTGCTCCCCGCTCGCGAGCTGCGGCGCTCCATCGAAGCTGCACTGGACGGCTTCAGCGGCGTGAGCGCCGACCTGCTGGAGCAGCTCGACTCGCAGGATCGCTTCACCGCGCACGCCGCGCGCATCGCTCTCGAGCAACGACCGCTGGAAACGTGGGTGAACCACCAGCCCACAACGGAGTCGGGTCGCGTACAGCACTGCGTGGCGCTCGCGCATGTCGGCGGTGAGGCCGCCCGCGCAACACTCTTGGCGCGGCTGGCAAAGCTCAATTTCGACGGCGCTACGGAGTCGGGCAAGATCGCGATCGTGCGCGCGAATCACCTCGCGGCCATGCGCTTCGAGCTCGACGAACTCGCTGCGCGTTCCATGGCCGCCCGCTTTGAGTCGCGCTATCCGAGCGGCTCGCCTGCGCTCGACCGCGAGCTGCTGCAGCTGCTCGTCGCGCTCCAGTCACCGCCCGCCGTCGTTCCCGCGCTCGAAGTACTCGAGAGCAATGCCCCGCAAGAAGAGCGCATCTGGGCTGCTTACTGCCTGCGTGTCGCGAAGGCGGGCTGGACGCCGGAGCTGCGCCAGCGCCAGTTCCGCGGCCTCGCCAGCCTGCGCAATGTCGCAAAGGGCGGGCACAGCCTCGTGAAGTATGTCGACGAAATCCGTCGCCAGAGCGCCGCGAGTCTCGACGACGCCACTCGGTCCGCGCTCGGCGAGCTGCTCGACGCCCCCAAGGTCGTCGCGTCCGCCAAGCCCGCGGCGAGCGCGACCTTCGTCCGTGCGTGGACGCGCGAGGACTTGGCCGGCTTCGTGCGCGAGCCGCTCGTGCAGCGCGACTTCGAGCACGGCAAGGCGACCTTCGCGAAGGCGCGCTGCGTCGAGTGCCATCGCATGGCCGGCGAAGGCGGCGGCACGGGGCCGGACCTCACGGGTGCGGGCTCGCGCTTCAGCCGCTCGGACTGGCTCGACAGCCTGCTCGAGCCTTCGAAGGTCATCAGCGACCAGTACCAGGACACGGAGATCCTCACGACCGACGGCGATCTGCTCGTCGGTCGCATCGAACGCGACGAGACCGACGGCGTGACCTTGCGCCGCCTTCCGCCGCAGGACGACGCGATCGACCTCGCACCGTCCGAGATCGAGCGTCGCCGGCCCTATCCGATGTCGCGCATGCCTTCGGGCCTGCTCGATGTGCTCGACGAGGACGAGATCCGCGATCTCGCGGCCTACGTGCTCTCCGGCGCGAATCCTTCGTCCGCGGAGTTCCGGAAGCCGTGAGCGAGGCGCGCGAGCCGGTCCTCGTCAGCGCTTGCCTGCTCGGCGCCGAGTGTCGCTACGACGGTCGTCACAACAAGGATGGCGCGCTCGAGCGCGAGCTCGCCGCGCGCGGGCTGCGCGCAGTTCCGTTCTGTCCGGAGGAGCACGGCGGGCTCGGAACTCCGCGTCCGCCGGCGTGGATCGAGCGCGATTCCGCGGACGCTGTGCTCGATGGGTGCGCGCGCGTGGTGACTCACGCGGGCGTGGACATCACGGCGCAGTTCGTCGCGGGCGCGCAGGGTGCGCTTGCCACCTGCGCGAGCCACGGCATTCGCCGCGCCTTCCTCAAGGAACGCTCGCCTTCCTGCGGCAGCTGCTCGACGCACGTGGGAGGCACGCTCGTCCCCGGCCCTGGCATCACCACGGCGCTGCTGCAACGCCACGGCATCGTGGTCGAAGGCGTCGAAGGCCGCCGCGCCTGAGCGCGCTCAGCGCAGCGGGCGCGGAGCGACGAGCGCTTCGAGCTCGCGCGGCAGCTGCACCCCGCCCTGCGAGGCAGCCTGTGCGTCCACTCGCGCCTCGTCTGCGCGCCCGAGCGCGAGCAGGGCGAGCGCACGGTTCATGCGCAGTGTGGGACTCTTGTCGAGCGCAATCGCGCGCGTGAAGGCCTCGACAGCTCCCGGAAGCTGCCCCACGCGCATCCGGAGCGCACCGAGGTCCGACCACATCGGCGCATTCCCGGGCGCCACTTCCAGACAGGCCTCGAGGTCGCGCACAGCCTCCGGAATGCGTTGGAGCTGCAAGTTGACGATGGCGCGGTTCTGCAGTGTTTGCGCATCGCGCGGTCGTGCAGCGAGCGAGCGATCGAGAATCCCGAGCGCCTCCTCGTTGCGCCCTTGCTGCATGCAGATCGCGCTGAGCAAGTTGCACGCGACCCAGTTGCTGGGGTCGAGCTCCAGCAGGCGCCGCCACTCCGGCTCGGCGCGCGCGAGCTCCCCGCGCTGCACCAAGACTTCACAGAGAAGAGCGCGGAAGCTCATGTCAGCTGGCCTTCCGTCCACGGATAGCTGTGCGTCCGCGAGTGCTTCCTCGAGCCGTCCAACATTGCGCAACTGCATCGCCCGAGCGTGGCGCAGCGCCGCGTCCGCGGGACTGGCCGCGAGCGCGAGTTCAAGTTCCGCGAGCGAGCGCAGCGCTCCCGCCGCGGGCGTCGCCAGCGACGCAAGCCCAGAACGCGCAACTTCGAGCGTCGGATCGATGCGGAGCGCAGCTTCGTAGTCCGTCCGCGCGCGCTCGATGTCGCCTTGCTGCTGGCGAAAGTAGCCGCGATTGCCGCGTGCGATCGCATCCGCCGAATTCACGGCCACGGCCGCGTCGCAGTCCGCGATTGCGCCGGCGAGATCGCCGCGACGATGGCGCACGAGCGCATGTCCGACGAGGGCTGGACCGTTGCGAGGATCACGAGCCAGCGCGCTCTCGAACGCAACGCCCGCGGCATCGACATCCCCTCGCTCCAACAGCAGGATTCCGCGATTGGCGTGTGCGGCCACGTTGTCCGACTCGAGCGCGAGCGCGCGCTCGTAGTCCGCGAGCGCACCTGCGGCGTCGCCGGCGCGCTGACGAACCTGACCTCGGTTCGCGTAGGCCCGCCCGCTCGGCGCCACCGCGATCGCACGCTCCCACAATGTCGCGCTGTCGTGCCAGTAGCCGGCTTGACGCCACGCCAGCGGCGCGAGCGCCAGCGCGAGTGCTCCGACGCTGACGAGCGCCACGCTCTCGGACCGCTCACGCGTCCAGCTCTCGAGGGTCAGACCCGCGAGCAAGCCGAGGCCGACATACGGCAGGTAGGTGTAGCGATCCGCCATGACGGCGCCGCCGACCTGCTTCACCTGCAGCACGAGCACCACGTTCAGCAGGAAAAAGCCCAGCGCGAAGAGCGCCACACGCTGCCCGCGACGGTGGAGGGCGAACGCGAAGATGAGCAGTGCCAGCGCGGCGAGCGGTGACGAGATACACAGCGGGCAAGTCTGCCGTGCTCGCAGGCAACGGGTAGAACGGAGCTAGATCGAGCGGTGCGACGAAGCACACGACGTACATCATCAAGCCGTAGCAGGCGTGCAGCAGTGTGCGCGCGAACGCAACGGAACTCTCCGCACTGGTCGCACCCGCGGCCTGCTGCGCGTGCAAAGTCGCGAGACCGACCCCGAGCGCGACGAGGAAGACGGGCACCTTCTCCCACAGAGCTCGTCCGCGCACCTCGCGACGGCGCAGCCAGTCGATGAGCAGGAGCGCGAGCGGCAGCACGACCGCAGCCGGCTTCGAGAGCATCGACAGCGCACCGAGCACGACCGTCGCGAGCAGCGTGCTCGCGCGCGGGCGATCGCCGTGCCGCAGTTAAGCGAGCAGTGCGAGCGGGAAGAACAGCGCGTAGAGCGGGTCCTTGCGGCCAGACACCCACGCCACGGACTCCATGTGCATCGGGTGCAGCGCGAAGACCGCCGACGTGACGAGCGCGACGAGCTCCGCGCGCGATCGCGGGGTGCCAAGCCGCGCGAGCAAGCCTGCCACGAAGAAGAAAACGAGCGCCGTGCACGCGAGGTGCAGCAGCACGTTCACGAGGTGGTACGAGCTCGCATCGAGATCGCTCCAGCGATGATTCGCGGCCAGCGAGAGCATCGTCACCGGGTGGTGGTTGCCCTCGAACGGCTCGAACAGCAGCGCGCGCACGTCCATGCGCTGCACCGCTGCATTCTCCGTCACGTACCCGTCGTCGTCCCAGTTCGTGAAACCAGCCGAGAGCGCAGGCAGGTACGCGAGCAGAGTGAGCATCAGCAGCCCCACGAGTGCCCAGCGCGCGCCGCCGCGACTCGCCCCGCCGCTCATGATCTGCGCGGGCGTCCGGAGACGACGACCTGAAAGCTCAGGATGCGCAGGAAGCGCGTGGAGCAAATCCAGCGATCGAGCGCGAGCATGCGCCGCACAATCCACGCGTTGCCCGGAACCCAGCGCAGGATTCCGATGTGGTCGGGAAAACCAGCGAAGATGTAGGCGAAGAAGCCGTAGCGCCCCGCATAGGTGATCTCGAAGCCGGCGCGCTCCATCAGGGCGACGAGCCCGGTCTTGGTGAAGCCCTTGTCGTCGGGATGGAAGTGCTTCGACACGCGGTACATCGCCGCGCGCGCCCAGCGAATGAGGAAGTTGTCGTTGCAGGGCTCGCTCATGATGAGCACGCCGTTCGAGCGCAGCGCGCGCGCGCAGTTCGAGAGGAAGCGCACATGATCGCGCGTGTGGTGCAGGCTGCCCTTGCAGAAGATCGCGTCGAAGCTCCGGTCGCGGAACGGCAGGCGCTCGGCGTCCGCGGTCACCAGTCGCGCGCCGGGCACATACTGCTCGCTCACGCGCAGCATCGCGTGGCTGATGTCGAGCCCGACCGCGCCCGGCCGCAGCGCCTCGAGCTCTGCGAGGAAGAAACCGGTGCCGCAGCCGAGGTCCAGCACGCGCTCGCTCTTCTCGGGCAGCAGGCGCAGCATCTCGCGGTGCCAGTCCTCCTGAAACAGGCGCGAGAACTCGAAGCTGTAGCGGTACGCGTAGCGCGGGGCGAGCGCCTTGTGGAGCTCGATCTGTTCCAGTGCGTTGGAGGCGGACACGGCGGGAGCCTTGGCAGCAACTCTAACCCGCGGACGGGCGCCGCGCTCCGCGCCACAGCCCCATCAATGCGTGTCCGACGAGTCCGAACAGCACCGTGTCGAAGAGCTGCACCAAGTGCACGCCGACGCCTCCCGGCAGTGAAATTTCTGCCGGGACGCCCACCCACTTGAAGCCGAGCACCCAGCCCGCCTCCTGCGTGCCGAAGCCCGCGAAGGAGTTGATCGGCGCGAGGTTCATCAGGACGGCAACGCTCGAGCCGAAGCTCGCGTGCAGGAAGCCGACGCCCTCGGGGAGTCCGAAGCCTTGGGCGAGGAGCCCATAGAACGCGAAGATCAGCAGCCAGACCGCGAAGGAGAGGCCGAGCGCGCCGGCGCGCAGCCGCCCGTGTCCGGCCGTGCGGAGCGCGCTCTTCAGCGACTCCGCGTGCTTGTCGATCCGCGCGCCGAGTCCCAACGCCGCGAGCAACCGCTGCAGCGGCGCGAGCAGCACATCGCCGCGCGCCGCGAGCGCGAGGAACGCCGCTCCCGCGCCGAGCAGGCCACCCGACAACGCGTAGCCGAATCCCCGTGGAGCTTCCCAGTGATCTCCGAGGCACAGCGCAAGCGTGACCGCGCCCATGCAGGCGCACAGCGCCGCGAGGTCGAACAGCCGTGAGACCACGAGCGACGCGATGCTCGCTGGGGCCGGAACGCCGCACGAGCGTCCGAGGTAGATCGGCAAGGTCGCTTCGCCCGTCTTCGCCGGCAGCACATACACGGCCAAGTTGTGCGCGGAGGTCACGGCGAGCAGCGCCGCGCGCGGAGGCCGGTGCTCGGCGGGAATCAGCAGGCGGAAGCGCTCTGCTCGCACGATGTAGATCGCGGTGTGAATGCCCAGCGCGAGTGCAAAGGTCGCCGGAGACAGGCGCGCGAGCGCCGCCACCAGCTCCTCGAAGTCGACGCCGCCGAAGTGAAACAGCGCGAGCACCAACAGCAGGCCCACGACGCTCCACGCCGCGAAGCGCAGCCAGCGCGAGCCTCCAGAGCTCTCTTCAGGTGCTGCCGCTGCGCTCACTGAAACTTCCGGTGCGAGCCGCCGGAGTCGGTCGCGAGCCACTCGAGGATCTGGAATGTGCCGCCGACGCCGATGGTGTGGATCACGATGCGGCGGTGCTGGTTCCACTCGGCGACGCGCTCGCGGATCAGCTCGGGATCGGTGATCTCACCCACGCTCGGCTCGCCGTCCGACAGCACGAAGATCGTGTCGACATCCGGATCCGCGAAGGCCGTGCGCAGCGACTCGTAGAGATTCGTACCACCGCCAGCCCCGAGCGCAGCGACGAACTGCTTCGCTTGCGCGCGATCGCCACCGCTCGACTGCGCCACGCCGTCGAGCCACATGTCGACATCGCTCGAGAACACCACGACATTGAACAGGCTCTCGGGCTCGAGCGCGTCGATGCACACGGCGAGCTCGGACTTCGCGACATCGATGCGTGGCGTGCCTTGCTTGCCGGTGTACTCGCTGCGCAGCGTCTCCGACATCGAACCCGATACATCGAGGATGAAGATGACGCGCTTGGAGACGATGCGGATGCCGAAGAACTGCGCGGACTTCGTGGTCTGCTTCAGGCGCCGCATTTCCTCCTCGGCTTCGAGCCGCGCGACCTCGGCGAGCGAGATCGGCTCGAAGCTCGCACCCTCCTTGCCCCACCACGCCTTCCACGCCGGCGCCGAGGTGCGGAACGGCTTGCCGCACAGGCGCCACAGCGCGTCGGCGAAGCGCACGAGCATCAGCCCGCTCTCCTTCTGCATCTGCTCGACGATCGCGCCGATGCCGTCCTTCGCGCGCAGCGCCACGAGGCCGTCGAGCGCCGCGAAGCGCGTCGACCAGTCGCTGTTCGACACCGCCGCCGCGAGCACCTTCGCATGCGCGCGATCGCCCGTCTGTCCGAGCTGCAGCAGCGCCGCGTTGCGCACCTCGACCTGGGGACTCGCCGCGAGCTCGGTCAAGCGCTTCGTCCACGCCGCATCGCCCCTGCGCAGCTCCGTGAGCGCATCGAGCGCTCCAGCGACGATGGCCTGATCCTTGCACCCACCCACCACCGTCTCGAGCTCGGGCTCGATCGACTTGCTGCCCGAGCCGCCGAGCGTGGCGAGCGTCTGGAGCACGAGATCCCGCGTCGCGTTGTACTCCGGGTCATTGCCCTTCGGGGGCGGCTTCTTGGTCGCGTCGAGCACTTCCTTGGCGAGCGTCTTGAGCAACTTCTCGTCGCGATAGCCGCGCAAGGCGCGCA
>Ga0194128_10000867_pt1 | contig 53586 bp, 50 predicted proteins | sample TA2KigCa65mmetaG_FD_148650 | JGI IMG/M metagenome (GOLD analysis project Ga0194128, IMG submission 148650) | Freshwater microbial communities from Lake Tanganyika, Tanzania - TA2015037 Kigoma Deep Cast 65m | ecosystem: Environmental > Aquatic > Freshwater > Lake | place: Tanzania: Lake...
GTCTTGCGTTCCCGAATCGCCTCTAGTGCAACTTCGGTTTTGAAGGCATCGCTGTGTTTACGTCTTGTGTTTTTCATAAGCAACTGCAAGGTTAAGTTTTCTTAAGTTGCTGTCCAAATTTACCCTACCAGCTCACCATTTAACCCATGGAACAACGGTCTCAGAAAACTTTAGACCTCCGGGTAAACAACCACCACCGCCCGAAAATCGGCTTTTCAGTCAAAACGGCGGCGTCAACGAAATTTAAAGCCCCGTTCGCCCCTTTCCTACTGTGATTCGTCTGATCCGGATTTTCGGTAGTGCAAAAAGCGAAACCTATCCGACTGCTCAATAGCATCCATAACCCGTTCCAAAATTTCCTCGTTGGAAGCCTCATAGTCGAATTCCATCGGGGGTTTAAATGTCATTTTCAAACGAACACCCTTCTTCTTCAACAACAGTCCCTTCTTATCGAAGGCCCGGCGAAATCCGTCAATCACCACGGGCACCACCACCGGGCGGTTCTGCCGGATAATGTGGGCCGTACCCTTGCGCCCAGGTGCAAAAGCAGCTGTTGTTCCCTGTGGAAAAGTAATCACCCAACCCTCGGCAAGCGCACGATTGATGTTGTCGATATCCGTTTTCACCACCTTTCGACTCACCTCCTTACTCTCGTTGCGCCAGGTTCGGGTGACGGTGATGGCTCCCCCTAGGGCAAATAGTTTGGGAAGCCACCCTCCCCGTTTCATTGTTTCCTCAGCCGCCACAAAATACACGCGCGAACGGGGCGTAAGCAGATAAATGGGGAGGCCCAGATGGTCGAACATCCGCCATCGTACCGCACACATCACATGCAACATGGCCATAACGTCGCGGAAATAAGTCTGGTGGTTACTCACAAACAATACATTCTGTTCGGGTAGTCCCTTCAAATTACGACTGCCCCGGATCACCATGCGGTTGCGGATATTCAGACCGATGTATCCATACGCCCCCACCACCATATAGAGCAGGCGCTTTGCGAGGTACCAATGTCCGAATGAATCGCGAAAAAAACCCATGGTCAAAGCGCAACAACAGGCTTAACGAATTACAGCCCCGGGTTCTGCATCAGCATCGGGTCTTGCAAAAACCAGACGGCCATCAGAATTTTCAGCCAGTAGAATCATACCCTGCGACATCTGTCCCCTGATCTTGCGCGGAGCCAGGTTCGCCAGAAGCACTACTTTTTGTCCGACCAGGCCTTCGGGCTCAAAATATTGGGCAATTCCACTCACCACCACCCTTTGTTCAAAGCCCAAACCGATGTCCAGCTTCAGCAGTTTATCGGCTCCTTCCACCCGTTCAGCGGATCGAATCTGCGCCACGCGCAAATCGAGTTTCTCAAAATCGGGATACGCCACCTCCGGTTTCACCGGCACAAACTTTTCGTATTCCATTTCCGTGTTGTTTTGGTTTTTTGATTGTACAGCTTGAGCATCCGCGGATTCACCTTGAGCGGTCGAGAAACGTACCAGACGATCGCGCAGCGGCTGGATTTGCTCGTTGGAGATCGGAGTGAACAAATGCACGGCAGCGCCCAGCTCTTGTTCAGAGCCCAACAAGTGGGGGTTGTGACGATCTCTACAATCCGATGTGGAAGCGCAATCGATCCACCACTCGCGAATAAACTCGGCTGATAAGGTGTTCCACCCCAATTGTCCACGTATTTTCTGAGACGTGGCCGGCAAAAAGGGCTCGCATGCCACCGCCAGGTGGGCGCAAATCTGAAGGCCTACATATAATATGCCCGCTGCTGTCTGGGGATCCTCCTTCACCCGCTTCCATGGCTCAGTTTCCGCCAGGAACTTATTGCCGGCGCGTGCCAAACGCATCATCGCCACCTGCGCCTCGCGCAAGCGAAATTCACCCATAAGGGCGTATAATTCCTCGCGGGCATTGTCGACCTCCAGCCAGCAGCTCTCGAGGGCAGGGTGGAGGTCGACACTCAATGCATGACCCGTTGCAGGATCGGGAACCCGTCCGTTGCAGAACTTATGCGTCAGCACCATCACGCGGTTCACAAAATTACCCAAGATCGCAACCAGCTCATTGTTCACCCGCGCCTGGTAGTCGAGCCAGGTAAAATCGCTGTCCTTACTCTCCGGCGCGATAGCAGTCAACACATAACGCAATTCATCTTGCCGCCCCGGCAGATCAACCAAATATTCATGCAGCCAAATCGCGTGGTTGCGTGATGTGCTGATTTTTTCGCCTTCCAAATTGAGGAATTCATTGGCGGGAACCTGTGCAGGCAGCACATAGGAACCCTGCTCGGCAAGAATCATCGGAAAAATGATGGTATGAAATACGATGTTGTCCTTCCCGATAAAATGCACGAGTTGCGTATCGGGCGATTGCCACCAGGTTTTCCAAGCCTCCTCGCTGTCCACGCCCCCTTGAAGCCGGAAATACTCCCGGGTGGCGCTGATGTAGCCAATAGGTGCATCAAACCACACATACAATACCTTTCCTTCGGCACCCTTCAGCGGTACTGGAATTCCCCAGTTGAGGTCGCGCGTCATGCTGCGTGCCATCAGCCCTTGGTTGATCCAGCTGTTAAATTGACCACGCACATGGGAGCGCCAGTTGGCTACACGCTCCGCATAAGTGCGAAACACCGAGCCCTCAGCGAGCTTGTCCATCGGCAGAAACCAGTTGCGGGTCGACCGGAGAACCGGGGTGGCGCCACTCAATGCGGATCGGGGTTTGATAAGCTCATCGGGTGAGAGCGACGAGCCGCAGCGCTCGCATTGGTCACCATAGGCCTGGTCGAAACTGCACTTCGGACAAACCCCGATTAAATAGCGATCGGCTAGAAATTGCCCTGCTTCTTCATCATAGAATTGTTCGGTTACCCGTTCTTCAAATACCCCCTTTTCATAGAGCGACCTGAAGAAATCCGTGGCAGTTTCGTGGTGAATGGGGCGACTTGTGCGGGAAAAGTGACTAAATTCAATGCCGAAATCATCGAACGACTTTTTGATTTGGGTATAATAGCGGTCAACCAACTCCGTGGGTGTGCAACCCTCCTTACGGGCCCGCAATTCTATAGCCACGCCGTGTTCATCGGTACCGCATATCAGCAAAACCTCCTCACCCCGTGCCTTCAGCCAACGCACGTACACATCCGCAGGGAGGTAGCACCCTGCCAAATGTCCGAGATGAATGGGTCCGTTGGCATAGGGAAGCGCGGCGGTAACTAAATAACGCGTCAAGCGGGAAGGCCCTCCGACTGCCGTTCGTGCAATGCACGCAATACGGGCTCGAGGCCCACTTCTCGCTCCAAAAAGGAGAATAACCCCTCCAATGTTAGCCTTTCCTGTTGCATGGTGTCGCGAACCCGCACCGTAACCTGGCCGTCTTCGAGCGACTGGTGGTCGATGGTTACACACATCGGGGTGCCCAAAGCATCTTGCCGGCGGTAGCGTTTACCAATGCTATCCTTATCGTCGTATTGAACCTGATAGCGATAGCGCAAAGCATCGAGAACAGTGAGGGCAAACTCGGGCAGTCCGTCCTTCTTCACCAGTGGCAGTACGGCCACCTGTATGGGGGCCAAAAAGGGCGGGATACGCAAAACAGTCCGCTCACTGCCATCGGGCAGGCGCTCTTCGGTATAGGCGCGCGACAATACCGCCAGGAATATGCGATCGAGGCCTATGGAAGTTTCTACCACATAAGGCACATACGATTCATTGGTTTCCGGATCGAAATACCTTAACTTTTTACCGCTGTGGCGCTCATGGCTACTCAAATCAAAATCTGTTCTCGAGTGGATGCCCTCCAATTCCTTAAAACCGAAGGGGAAGGCAAATTCAATATCACAGGCTGCATTGGCATAGTGCGCCAGCTTCAGGTGATCATGGTAGCGGTACGCATCCATTCCCATACCCAGTTGTTCGTGCCACCGCATACGCGCCTGCTTCCAATAAGAATACCATTGCATTTCGGTACCTGGACGCACAAAAAACTGCATTTCCATTTGCTCAAACTCGCGCATACGGAAAATAAACTGTCTTGCCACGATTTCGTTGCGGAAAGCCTTGCCTGTTTGAGCGATGCCAAAGGGCACTTTCATGCGCCCAGATTTTTGTACGTTCGAGAAATTCACGAAAATTCCCTGGGCGGTTTCGGGCCTCAGGTAGATTGTACCCGATTCACCGCTCACAGCTCCCATTTCCGTGCTGAACATAAGGTTGAACTGCCGCACATCGGTCCAATTGCGGGTGCCGCTGATAGGACAAGCCACTTCGAGGTCTTCGATGAGCTGTTTGAGGGATTGAAGGTCGTCGGCATCCAGGGCCCCTTTCATTCGGCGCTCAATTTCCTCGATTTTTTCGCGGTTGCGGAGCACATTCGGGTTTGTGGCCCTAAATTGAACTTCGTCGAAGGCATCCCCAAAGCGGGCACGTCCCTTTTCCACCTCTTTATCGATTTTCGCGCTGATTTTTGCGATTTGTTCTTCAATCAACACATCGGCCCGGTATCGTTTGCGCGAGTCCTTGTTGTCGATCAACGGATCATTGAACGCGTCGACATGCCCCGACGCTTTCCAGATCGTAGGATGCATAAAAATAGCAGCATCTATTCCCACGATGTTCTCGTGGAGCTGAACCATCGACTTCCACCAATAGTTGCGGATGTTGTTTTTGAGGGCCGCTCCGGCCTGTCCGTAGTCGTAGACCGCCGACAACCCATCGTACAATTCGCTCGACGGAAACACGAATCCGTATTCCTTGGCGTGGGCAATTACATTCTTAAAGGAGTCTTCAACGCTCATGATTGGGAGTAGGTCGACAAAAATAGGGAAATTAGGGGGCTATTGGGAAGAGCCATGTGTGCGCTTACGAAAGCAAACGACTGATAATGATGCAGGGCGATTACAATTTCTAATAATGTAATGGAAAACCGGGGATAGCGGATTTAACCGGGTTACTCTTCTACGCACAACCTAGGCGTTGGACCTGCTGTCCATCGCCAAGGTGCTTCCGTTTTGGCGGATGATATCATATATCCTGAAGTTAACCTCCTCGCGCACGCCGCAATAGACCTCATGGCTACCCGTATTCACGAGGTAATTTACCTGCACCACATACCCCTTTTCGGTGTAGTCGAAGAAATGAACCTGCGCCCCATGCTCAATCTGTGGGTGCTCTGTCAAGGCCGTGCGGATCTCGACTACTATAGCCTTCAACGCGTCGGCAGGTGTTGTAGCATTCAATGTCAACTGGAATCGGGCCCTCTTTTGCGTGCCCTCACTCATGTTGTTGAGCGGGGCACCTACAAGGTTCTTATTGGGTACGGTTAACAGGGTCTTGTCGAGCGTACGAATACGTGTCGACCGAAAGCCGACCTTTTCTATAGTGCCGGAAACGCCGCTGAATTCCACACTGTCACCGACCTGAAATGGCTTGTCCAAGAAAATGGTGAACGAGCCGAGCAAGTTGGCCAGGCTTTCCTGAGCCGCCAGAGCCACTGCCAGTCCACCGATTCCCAGTCCACCAATCAAAGCTGTCACATCGGCATCAAACACCCCACCTGCCGCCAGTAAAATTCCGAAAATGACCAGTAGTATCTTGATGCCGTCTACCGTAAACGGTATCATTTGCTTGTCGAGCCGGATGAATCCACCCTCCGCTCTTCGGGTCCAATACACGCCAAGGAATGTGGTTAGGCCAAGTAAGAGGCGGATCAGGCGCACAATCAGCAGCAACTGCATAAACATGTCTGCAAAGTGATGCACACGCAGGTCCTTTTCAAAGACCCGCACTGTCTGGGGTATATTCAACAGTGTGAAGCAGAGATAAAAGACCAAAGCCATGCTAAAGGCCTGCATGGGCAGCGACAGCATCTGCACAAACTCATCGCGGTTCCTCCGCTGCTCGTCGCCCTGCACACTTGTTGAATCAAAGGCCCTAAACACAAGCTGGTTTACAATCCGCGCCCCTCTGCCCTTCAATAGGAAGGCCAGCAGCAAGAGTGTAGCCACCAAAAGCAACTGACCTACCGTGTGCCCGGCCACAACCTGTGCCATCACCCCCTGCACGGGCTCCATCCATTCGTTCTTATTCATCATTCAACTTTTATGACCTGTTCAACGGGCTTTTTGATGAGATCTGAGTAAGGTTCTCACAGATACTTCAATGGCCTTACTATTTTGGAATTCAGGGATTTACTTTGACAAATACGCACAGATCAAATGTAGAAAAATCGGGGGGATTTCTTTGCATCCTATTCCAAACTCATTTCCACAAAAAAAACCGCCACAAGGGCGGTTTTTGTTGGCCGACTAGGGGTCGAACCTAGACTCTTCTGAACCAAAATCAGACGTGTTGCCAGTTACACCATCGGCCAGTAAAGATGCCCCACCATCCACAGGGCGCGCAAAGGTACGAAAAAAAAGCGCGAAAAACCCAAAGCAAGAGAGCGAGGGCGTGACGAGCCGTCAATAGCGATACATATCGTTCTTGAACGGACCCAGAGCATCAACTCCGATGTATTCGGCCTGCTCGGGGCGCAACTGCTCGAGCTCAACACCGATTTTCGACAGGTGCAGGCGCGCCACCTTCTCATCCAAGTGCTTGGGCAGCACATACACCTCGTTTTTGTAGCCACCTGCACTGTTCCAAAGCTCAATCTGTGCCAAGGTCTGGTTGGTGAAAGAGTTCGACATCACAAAACTGGGGTGGCCCATGGCGCAACCCAGGTTCACCAGACGGCCCTCGGCCAATACGATGATTTCCTTGCCTTCAATCTCATAAACATCCACCTGAGGCTTGATAGTATACTTCATGTGCTTATAGTTGGCATTCAGCCAGGCCATGTCGATTTCGTTGTCGAAATGCCCAATGTTGCACACGATTGTTTTGTCCTTCATACACAGAAAATGCGCGCGCGTCACGATGTTGTAGTTGCCCGTGGCCGTCACCACGATATCCACCTGATCAACCACCGAATCGAGTCGCTTCACCTCATAACCTTCCATGGCCGCCTGCAGGGCACAAATCGGGTCGATTTCGGTCACGATCACACGTGCGCCCGCACCCCGAAACGATTCGGCCGTACCCTTACCAACATCTCCGTAGCCGCATACGACAACCACCTTACCCGCCATCATAATGTCAGTGGCGCGACGAATAGCATCAACGGCCGACTCTCGACAACCATATTTATTATCGAATTTGGATTTGGTGACCGAATCGTTCACATTAATGGCCGGCACGGGTAGGGTGCCCTCCCGCATTCGGCGATAAAGTCGTGCCACCCCGGTAGTGGTTTCCTCCGAGATTCCGCGTACGCCAGCCGCCAGCTCCGGATAGCGGTCCAACACCACATTGGTGAGGTCGCCCCCGTCATCGAGAATCATATTCAATGGCTTGCTCCCTTCAAATGCATGTAGGGTCTGCTCGATGCACCACTCATATTCTTCCTCCGACATGCCCTTCCAGGCATAAACAGGAATTCCTGCAGCTGCAATGGCCGCGGCGGCATGGTCCTGTGTCGAGAAAATATTGCAGCTCGACCAACTGACCTCGGCACCGAGTTCCACCAGGGTCTCAATGAGCACAGCAGTCTGAATGGTCATATGCAAACAGCCCGCGATGCGCGCACCTTTTAGCGGCTTCGATGCGCCAAACTCGGCACGAAGCGCCATCAATCCCGGCATTTCCGCCTCGGCCAAACGGATCTCCTTGCGACCCCAATCAGCAAGTTCAATGTCTTTTACTTTGTGGGATGTATTCGTTTCAATCATATTTTATTTTAGGAATATTAGTATAAATGTTCAAACAGATAATAAAACCAGTCAAATTGCTTTTTGTTGACGTTGCAGCTGAAAAACATGGCCGGTTCGAACCAAAATAAAATGGTTTTTGTAAATAATGTGCGAAGTTACGCATATTACGTGACTTATTAGATTTGTAGGGACTTTATCCCCTCTCCATAACCGAGCCCAATGTGCCTGTTCCCGTACCCCCAAAACCCCCTGTGTTTAATCACCTGCCTTCATATCATCCTTTCGGTTCTGATCCTTTCGGTCACCACTCCCCGTTCGGCCCAAGCCCAGGCCTATACAAGCTACCTGACAGGCGATAGCAGTGATGTGCAAACGGCAGTCGTTCCGGGCATCTGCCTCATGGGTGGCTCGACCGAAAACGACAACGCCATGCGCTGGTGGATGCAAAGATCCGGCCTGGGAGATGTACTGGTACTGCGCTGCACCGGGTCGAACGGCTACAACAGCTACCTCTTCAGCACGCTGGGGCTCACGGTCAATTCAGTAGAAACCCTTGTGCTCCCCGCGCGCAACAGCGCCTACGACCCCTACGTGCTGAGGCGTGTTCGGGAAGCAGAAGCTATTTGGATCGCCGGGGGCGACCAGGCCAATTATGTGAACTATTGGAAAAACACACCCCTGAAACAGGCTCTACAAGAAGCCGTAGTACAACGCGGTGTGCCTATTGGGGGCACGAGCGCAGGCATGGCCATTCTGGGGTCGCACTACTTCGCGGCACTCAACGGCACAGCCCTTTCGGCCGACCTGCTCGCCAATCCATACCACAACACCGCAACGGTTGGTTCCAACGATTTCCTCCGTATGCCCTACCTCAACCGAACCATCACCGATACCCACTTCGATAACCCCGACCGCAGGGGGCGCCTCATGGCTTTTATGGGTCGACAAGCGGGCGACAGCAGCGTGCGGATGCGTGCCATCGCGTGCGACGAGTACACTGCGGTATGCATCGATAGTGGTGGATTGGCAAGGGTCTTCGGTGGATTTCCGCAGAGCGACGACAACGCTTACTTCGCCCAAGGTAATTGCATCCCACCCTGGCAACCCGAAATGCTGAGACCATCCGTGGCTCTGTCATGGAACAGGGGGGAACAAGCCGTAAAGGTATACAGAGTGAAAGGCACCCAACAGGGTACAAACACTTTCGATCTGAGTGGGTGGAGACAAGGCAGTGGAGGCGAATGGGTGCACTGGTGGGTGCAGTCAGGCCTATTTTCGGAAGGACCGGGAACATCCGTTTCGTTCTGCGATAGCTTGTCGACCGGCGGCATTGATCGGGGCGACATCAACCAGCGGCTAAGTCCGTATCCCAATCCCGCCAGCGATCGTTTGAACATGCCCGGCTACCAAGGGAATTATGGTCTGCGCGATGTGCGGGGATCGCTTGTGAGTAGCGGCCCATGGCCCGGAAGCCTCCCGGTCGGTCAATACCCCAGCGGCCCCTATCTGCTGCACACCGATGATGGTCGGGTGAACCGCGTTCTATTGCACACCCATCGATGATGCTTCGTTTGCTCGCCAACTCGGGGCCCAGATACCGGTTGCCCTTGCAGGTTCTCCTCATAATGGGGTTCACAATTGCATCCCTACACCACCACTCAAGCCGCGCACAAGTCAACCTCCAGTCAAAATATCATGGGGAGGATTTACCCAATGAGCGGGCCAGACACAATATACCGCACGGTCTGTCGGCGGGGGAATTGGACATACATATTTGTAGGGCGTTGACAACTGATCCGAACCACCGGCAATCATCTCAACCCACTACCTACAGTCCGGTACGTATCCAAAAGCAAGAGCTGAACGTGCGCTTAGACCCCGACCAGCGCTATGTGGCGGGACAAGTACTTTATCGATTGAGTCTCGATGCTCCGATGAACGAGTTGTACCTTGACCTCGACCGCGCGCTACAGGTCGATTCCGTGTGGCTGTCAGACCAATCCCTCTCATTTCGTCGCGATACCCTACAACTAGCCCTCTCATTCCCCATCCCCGGAGGATGGCCCGCCTGGCAGCCCTTCGACTTGCGCATCCGCTACGCCGGGGTGCCCCCCATAAACCCCAACGGATTTGGTTCCTTCATGACCGCGCGCCACAGTGCCGACAGCATTCCCGTGTTGTGGACCCTCTCACAACCATACGGCTGCCGCGACTGGTGGCCGTCATTCCAGCACCTCGGCGTGCGGGCCGACACCACCGTCTTCGTGGCCGATATTCCCCTCGGATTCCGTGCCGGTGGGCCGGGACTACTCAAACGTATCGACACCGTCGGACAACGGGTGTTGTACCACTGGCACCACCACTACAGTATGCCGCCCTATCTGCTGGGCACCGCGGTGAGTCGCTACGAAACTCTGGAGCAAATGGTACCCCTTTTAACCCCGGGCGATACAGTTCGTGTTCTGAATTATGTATACACCGCCGACACCGCCCTGGCCTTTCCCCGCCTACGCAACTGGCTACCCGATATGCTGCGCCACTTCTCGGACTGGTTTGGCCCTTATCCCTTTGCCAAAGAAAAATATGGCCACATGCAAATCAGTATCTTTTCGGGGGGGATGGAACACAACACCATGAGTTCGATGGGCAGCTGGGGCTACGATCTGATGGCCCATGAACTAGCACACCAATGGTTTGGCAATGCCGTAACCTGCGGAAGTTGGCAAGACATCTGGCTCAACGAGGGCTTCGCCACCTGGATGGTGGGCCTCTGCTTCGAGGGCATACACGAAAACGGGTACTGGTTTCTTCCGTGGAAAAGAAGCAACCTCACATCGGCTCTGGGCGTGCCGGCCGATACGGTGTTTGTGACCGACACCAGCCTTACCCAACGTATTTTTCGTCAGCGTACCACCTACCACAAAGCGGGATTTATTTTGCATCAGTTGCGGCGACAGCTGGGCGACTCGGTCATGGCCGCAGGGCTCAAGGCCTACCTGCAAGCCCCTGGTATCCGCTTCGGATTCGCACGCACCACCCAACTGCAGGGCTTTCTTGAGCAGGCCTGCCAATGTTCGCTCGACGGCTTTTTTCGCCGCTACATCTACGAAAGTGGCTACCCGCGCTATCAATTCAGGTGGACCAGCGATGGTGCCGATTTGTGGCTGCATACTCGCCAACTCGAACCCGACCCTTCGGCGCGTCCCTTTGCCCAGCGGCTGTTTTTGCGGGCCCATGGCGGGAGCGACAGCCTCGACCTTGAGGTTGACTTCAACGGACATGCACGAATAGACGCCTTTACCCTACCTTTTACGCCCGACAGCTTTGTATTCGACCCCGAAGCCGACATCCTGGCATGGCCTGCGGAGGTTTATGGTGGACAAGCATCGGACGCTAAGGGGGGGTATACCGGTTTCACGGCCACTTTTAGGGCAAATACCCTATGCATCGATCGATCCATAGCCCTCAGGGGCTTTGGCGTTGCGGAATTGTATGACCCCACGGGACGAATACTGGGCTCCCACCCCCTGAGCGATCAAAGCCTCTACGACGAGTGGGAATGGCCTAATATGCCTGCCTCGGGTTGGTATGTGCTGCGTATTCGTTCGGCTCCAGGTGCTTCCCCAGCTAAACAGGGTCCCGGTTGGTATGGCGCGCAATTTTTTTCTCGATTCGTACCAAAATCCCCTTAAACCATGTATATTTGTGGTTCACCTTATTTGTTTGCTATTAAATTTATTTTTATGAAAAAGTTTGTTTTGGGTGTTATGATGCTGAGTCTGGTGTCAGTAGTAGCCTTCGGGGGCAATGACAAGAAGAAGAAGAGCAAGAGCTGCCACAGCACCGCCACCACAACCGAGCAGGTCGAGAAGAAGCCGGGTTGTGCCAGCGGGGCTTCGGGAACCACAGGCGGCAAATCCTGTTGCGCTGCGAAGAAGCCCACCACCTAATTTCCTCCGATTGAGGAGTGCTCATGGCGCTTCTGATGGCTTGACGCAGACTGGATTATCATTATTTAGTCCGCATTCTGTTAACAATCGCCCATTTCATCACCTAAATCCCCTCGAAATGAGGGGATTTTCTTTTTTTGGATTTAAACAATATTTGAATGACCAATAACCTCTGAGCCATTTGATTGGCCTGATGTACAAAAGACAACTATTGCCTCTCGGATTTGATTCATCGAACGAAGATCGGGATTTGCTCTTCTCAAGACCGGGTGGATTAGGCAATTTTAGGGTCGCTTCTCTCGCTGTTGAAAAGCAAGAGATTCATAAACATTACCGACCCACCATATCCGATGGATCGACCCATCTGTCGAAATCCACTCCATCTATGAGTCCCAGCTTCAGGGCCGCCTCACGAAGGGTTGTGCCCTCTTTGTGCGCGGTTTTGGCAATGCGCGCTGCATTGTCGTAGCCAATATGCGGATTCAGGGCCGTAACGAGCATCAGGGAGTTGTCGAGATGCCTTTTAATCACCTCATGATTAGGAACGATACCCACTGCGCATTTGTCGCAAAACGACCGGCAAGCATCGCCAATCAGGCGTGCGCTATGCAATACATTCGCCGCAATCATAGGTTTGAAGGCGTTCAGTTCGAAATGGCCATTACTGCCCCCGATGCCAACCGCCACGTCGTTGCCCATCACCTGAGCCGCTACCATGGTGAGTGCCTCTGGCTGGGTAGGATTCACCTTGCCTGGCATGATCGACGATCCGGGTTCGTTGTCGGGGATGGTGATTTCGCCAATCCCCGAGCGTGGACCGCTGCTTAGCATCCGGATGTCATTGCCGATCTTCATCAGGGAGACCGCCACCCGGCGCAAGGCTCCGGAAAGTTCCACCATCGCGTCGTGTGCGGCAAGGGCCTCAAATTTATTGGGGGCGGTTATGAAGGGAAGGCCGGTTGATTCTGCGATTTTTTGGGCCACCAGAGCTGCATAGCCCTTGGGCGAGTTGAGTCCGGTGCCCACCGCAGTGCCCCCAAGAGCGAGTTCCGATACCGCTGTGAGGGCATTGCACAAGGCACGCATCCCCATATCCAACTGGTGTACGTAGCCACTGAATTCTTGTCCCAGCGTCAGCGGTGTCGCGTCCATAAAATGTGTCCGGCCGGTTTTTACTATGGCGTCAAATGCTGTGGCTTTTTCGTTCAGCGTGCTGCGCAGCGCCTCTATTCCCGGTAGGGTACATTGCACCACCAGGGTATAGGCCGCTATATGCATCGCCGTGGGAAAGGTGTCGTTGGAGCTCTGGGAACGGTTCACGTCATCGTTGGGATGCAGCGCCTTCTTCTCGTCGACCAATTCCCCACCTGTAAGCACATGTCCCCGGTTGGCGATCACCTCATTGCAATTCATATTGCTTTGCGTACCAGAACCAGTCTGCCAAATCACCAGAGGAAACTGGTCATCCAACTGTCCGTCAAGGATCTCCTGACAAACTCGGGCGATCAAATCGGCTTTTTCGGCCGACAATACGCCTAGTTCCTGATTGGCACTCGCGGCGGCACGTTTGAGGTGCGCGAAAGCATGTATGATTTCGCGGGGCATGCTGCCCTCCGGACCAATAGGGAAATTATTGCGTGACCGCTCCGTTTGTGCACCCCAATAGACATGGGCTGGCACCTGAACCTCGCCAAGCGTGTCTTTTTCGATGCGAAAGCGTGGGGTTTCGTGGTTGGTGTTCATCTGGTTTGATTTGGATTTAGGGTTTTTGGCGGAAATTGGGTTTGCGCTTCTCCATGAAGGCGCCAACGCCCTCACGAAACTCGTCGGATTCAAACAAACGGCCAAAGCAGGCGGACTCTTGGGCATAGCCATCCCGATCCGCATGGAAAAAGTCGTTCACCAGCTCAATACAACCAGCTACTGCTTGTCCGCCCCGCAGAAACATCCGTTGCAAAACAGCGTGCGCATGGGGCAACAGCTCCGACTGCTCCTCCACCACATGATTGGCGAGTCCGAGTCGATGTGCCTCACCCGCATCGATTGGGTCGCCCGTGCAGAGCATCTCCAGAGCCTTAGCCTTGCCCACCAGCTGAACCAGCCGCTGGGTGCCGCCATAGCCGGGCACCACACCGAGGCTTACCTCAGGTTGACCAAAACGGGCGGCCCGGGTGGCGATGCGGAGGTGACAAGCCATAGCCAGTTCACATCCTCCACCAAGTGCAAAACCATGCACCGCGGCCACCACGGGCTTGGGCGATTCCTCAATCCGCCGAAACAATCCTTGTCCGAAGGTCGACAATTCTCTTGCCTCCTCCGCGGAATAATGGGCAAACTCGCTGATATCGGCGCCTGCCACAAATGCGCGGTCGCCTGCGCCCGTAATGACCACACCAAACAACTTGGGGTCGCTCAACGCCTGCTGAAAACAGCGGTCCAATTCGGCCAAAACTGCCCGGTTCAGGGCATTCATTTTATCAGGACGGTTTATGGTAATCTGGGCAACGCCCGCTTTCTTTTCAAAGAGTACGAGTTCCATAGGATTCAAAGGGGTTGGGATTCAGGGTCGGAAGAAGTCGACGCGTCTGGCCGGTCATCAGCTGGTGCAGGCTGTTTGGTCGGCTTCGGTGCATCGGTCTCGGGGGAGATTGCCTCGGGGCGACGATTCACATGATCGGGGCGGTCAACGAGCTTTTTGTCGGGCACATTCTTGTCGAGGAACTCATTGAGCCGTGACAAATCCCAATTGGGTACGATTTCCCCAAAGGAATTGATGCGGATGTCGAATCCCTGCAGATTGGGATTAAGTTTGGGCTTGGCTTCTTCGGTTTTCTTAGCCATGTCCGAGCATTTCAACCGCGCGTCGCAAGCGGGCCACCACCGAATCGCGCCCGAGCAGTGCGCCCATTTCAAACAAGGCCGGTCCACCCACTTCACCACTCAGCGCGAGGCGAAACGCCTGCATCAGTTGTCCTTGTTTTAGCCCCGCTGCTACCACAATCGATTCAAATACCGACTCCAGCTCGCCGGCCCCCATCGCATCGACCCTTTCCAAAGCGTCGGCGAGTGATAAAAAACAGGATGGGACGGGGGATTTCCACCTCTTCTCCACCACCTCTGGGTCATATTGCCGGGGAAATTCGAAGAAATAAATACACATATTCGAGAAATCACCCACCAACGTCAGACGCTCCCGCATGAGTCGACACACCTCTTCCAAAAACCCGGATGTGGTCTGCCATCCCGCGGCTTCCACCTGGGGGCGCACCATCAAGGCTAGATCTGCGGGTGCAATCTTTCGCAGGTACTGCTGGTTGAACCACGCTAACTTCTGGAAATCATAGCGCGCGCCGTGCTTGTTCACCCGTTCCAAACTAAAAAGCTGCACTAGCTCTTCCATTGTAAACATCTCACGGTTGTCGCCCGGATTCCAGCCCAGCAGGGCCAGGAAGTTCACATACGCATTCGGGAAATACCCAGCTTCGCGGTATCCCGCTGTGGTTTCTCCCGTTTCCGGGTTCGTCCAACTAATCGCGTAGAATGGTAGTCCTAACCGATCGCCATCGCGCTTGCTAAGCTTTCCGTCGCCATCGGGTTTCAGCAACAAAGGTAGGTGGGCAAACTGGGGCATGCTGTCCTCCCATCCGAAGGCCCGATAGAGCAATACGTGCAGGGGGGTACTTGGAAGCCACTCTTCGCCACGAATCACGTGAGTGATGCGCATCAGCTTGTCGTCTACCACATTCGCAAGGTGGTAAGTGGGCATCCCATCGCTCTTGAACAACACCTTATCGTCGAGCTGGGCCGTGTTCACAACCACCCAACCACGGATCACATCCTGAACGCGTAACTCTTCGTTGCGGGGCATGCGAAAACGAATCACATAGGGATCGCCGGCCCCGAGGCGACGCCGGACTTCATCGGCGGGCAAACTCAGGGAGTTTTTCATGTTCACCCTGGTGATGCTGTTGTATTGGGGAGATGCCGTGCCCGATGCCTTCATGCGGTCGCGCATTTCATCGAGCTCCTGTTCTGTGTCGAAGGCGTAATAGGCCGCCCCTTTTTCGACCAATTCCATCGCGTATTGACGGTACATCGATTTGCGTTCACTTTGTCGATAGGGACCGTATGGCCCGCCCATATGCACCCCCTCGTCAAATTTTATCCCACACCAAGCCAGCGAATCGATAATAAACTGCTCGGCCCCCTCAACAAAACGGTTTTGATCGGTGTCTTCAATCCTCAAAACAAAGGTTCCGCCCGTCTGCCGGGCCAAAAGGTAGTTGAACAAAGCGGTGCGTACGCCACCGGGGTGCAGGGGTCCGGTGGGACTAGGTGCGAAGCGTAGGCGGGGAGGGGTGCCCTGATTCATAAATACTTTGGATTGCGCCACAAAATTAAGCGTGCCGCGCTTCTTTTGTTGCACCCACCTCTCTTCCACCACCTATATCGGGCGCATTGGCAACCAAATTCATGAGAAGATCATCGCGCCCGTGCTTATATAGGTGTACTTTTGCTGCGCCCCTGGGGCATCCATCCCACCTCCTGCACATGGCCGCCCTAACCACATCCACTCACCGCTATTGGCCGTGGGTGGCCTTGTTGTTTTTATCATGCGTTTGGGGCAGCTCCTTCATCCTCATCAAAACGGCTCTAACCGCGTTCACAGCCGTTCAGGTAGGCGCTTTTCGCATTTCCGCCGCCGCCCTCACCTTGCTGCCCTTTATGGTGCACCGCTTAGTGCGTGCGGGTGTAGAAGATGTGCGTAGTAAATTACTCTGGCTGGGGGTGGTGGGACTAGTGGGCAACGGCATCCCCGCCTTTTTGTTTGCCCTTGCACAGACTCGGCTGGAAAGTTCAACCGCCGGTGCCCTCAACGCCCTCACGCCCATGTTCACACTATTGCTGGGGGTTTGGTGGTTTGGGTTACCCTTCAATAAAATCAAACTTCTGGGGGTGGGAGTTGGCTTCAGCGGGGCGTTGATTTTGATTCTCATCCGTGGTAATGGTCAATTCGACCCTAATTGGCAGTGGGCCCTGCTCGTGGTTGCGGCCACCCTCATGTATGGAACCAGCGTTAATACCGTGGGTCGACACCTCCGACAGTTCAATCCCTTGCTTTCGGCAGCCATACCCCTAGCTTTGGTGGCACCCTTCACCTTGGTCATCCTGTTTTCGGGCGACTTCCTCCAGCGTTGTGCGGAACCCGAGGCATTGCGGGCGATAGGTGGACTAGCATTACTATCGGTACTGGGATCTGCGATCAGCCTGGTGCTCTTCAACCGCCTGATTCAAGTCAGCGGACCCGTTTTCGCCTCCACCACCACCTACCTAATGCCGCTTGTGGCCTTGGGTTGGGGGTGGTGGGATGGTGAGTTATTGGGTTTGTCTCACCTGATTGGTATGGGTTCTATCCTAACGGGCATCTGGCTGATCCACCGGGGAAGCCGCCCTGCCTGAAAAAATTTTTGAGATCACCCCCCCAATGGGCGCAATTCGATATTTTTTTGCTGTTTTTTTGATAAAATCCGGGCGTTTTTAATCAAAATTGGCGGCCGCTTGTTATTGTTATATTTTTCCCAAAATTTAGCCTTATTTCAACACATTCACTCTTCCTCAGCGCCGCCCCCAACCCGGTCAACGTTACAGGATTTGCGTTTTTTATGGGGCTTATCGCCATATTTACCGCCAGGGTGTTCTTCTTCGAAAGAAGTCAGGCCGTCGGTAAATGGAAAATCGCCTTAATTGGTGTCGGGACTAATCACCATGATTGCCGCTGCGCATTACTATTACATGCGCGACTATTACCTCAGTGCGCTTGCCACCGATAATGCTGGTGATTTGAAAGTAGGTATGCCAGATTATATGAGCCCATCGCCACCTGGTTTCGCTTCATCGACTGAACCCTCATAGTCCCTTAATGGGGGGTTCTTCCTGGAGTTCCGTCCCTATGGCACAAAGCAGTCGCTCATGTGTTAAGATGATCGGTTATTCCGTATTGTGATGTTGGTCGCCGTTGCCGGGCGGCCACAAGGGTCACCGTTGTTGCTATCCGACAGGGGGGCTACGGCGCAATCCGTCCGTACATCCGCGGGAAGGGGATGGTCTCCCGTACGTGTGGCAACTTGCATACCCAGGCCACTAGTCGCTCCAATCCTAGTCCGAAGCCCGCGTGGGGCACCGACCCATATCGACGCAAATCGAGATACCATTCAAATGCCTCCATAGGCAAGCCATGTTCGTTGATCTTTTTGATGAGCCAATCGAGGTTCGTTTCCCGTTCGCCACCCCCAACGATTTCTCCGTATCCCTCCGGGGCCAGAACATCCACCCCCTTTGCCCAGCGGGCATCGTCCTCGTCGCGCTTCATATAGAAGGCCTTTACCTCATGTGGCCAGTTGTAGACCATAATCGGAGTTTGAAACAGGCGGGTCAGCACCGTTTCATCGGAACCGCCAAAATCATTGCCCATCCTAAACTGGGCGGCCGATTTCAACCAAATGGGGATGTTGCGCATTTGCTCATCATATTCTGATAACTCCTCTTTGAGTGATTGTAGTCGCGACTGGTAGAACCCTATTTCCCCTTTTTTGAGTCCCGGTTTCCTCAATTGCTCTTCCCTTTGTACGATCTCTTGGCGCACTCCGGTAGCACGCGCCTCTAATTGCTTTAAATCAGCCTCCAGCGTCTCCAGTGCGTTTTGTCCGCCCACCTCTTTTTCGCCTTTCAGGATGGCCACGGCATCCTCATAGGTGATGCGGGGAAAGGGTTCCGCCACACGCTGCAAAACCGCCGGATCGCGACCAATAACTTCGAGTTCGAGCGTGTTCTTTTCGAGCACCTTTTGCACCACATAGCGAAGAAAACTCTCGATCACATCCATGTTCATAGAAAGGTCGTGGAAGGCCATCTCGGGTTCTATCATCCAGAATTCGCTCAGATGCCGGCGTGTTTTCGACTTTTCTGCTCTAAAGGTGGGGCCAAATGTATAGATCTTTCCAAAAGCCATGGCCATCGCCTCGCCGTATAGTTGTCCACTCTGACTCAAATACGCGGGGTGGCCGTAGAAATCGGTGGCAAATAAGGTCGACGTGCCCTCACAAGCATTGTCGGTAAAAATGGGTGCATCCATCTGAATAAAGCCCTCCGACTGAAAAAATTCGTGGATGGCCATGATCAGAGTGTTGCGGATGCGCATGATGGCCCACTGGCGCTTACTGCGTAGCCACAGGTGACGGTGGTCCATCAAAAAATCGATGCCGTGTTCCTTCGGTGAGATGGGGTATTCTTGACTGATCGACAAAATGTCGAGCGCATGTACCCGAACCTCTACACTCCCCATTTGTCGTTCATCTGCCACCACCTCACCCGTCAACCGGAAACTGCTCTCCTGCGTCAAACGACGGGCATCTTCGAAGACTGCGGGCGACACCTGTTGCTCGTCGACCACACACTGGCACATGCCAAAGCCATCGCGCATCACCAGAAAAACCAGGCCCTTACCCGTGCGTTTGCCCATCAGCCATCCCTGCAAATCCACCGTATCCCCTATATGTTTAGATAGAACATCGATCGTCGTTGCGCTCATTTTTTCACGTTTGGGCTCAAAAATAGCTATTTTTGGCATTCCACACCGAAATCATGCTGCGACAGGGACTCCGACAAAAACTATTGGCGCGACTATCGCCACAGCAAATACAGTTCGTAAAACTGCTCCAGGTGCCGTCCTCCCTGCTTGAACAAAGGATAAAAGAAGAACTCGAGGACAATCCCGCGCTCGAGGAGGCTGACTGGGAGGATGAAAAGCAGGAAGATGTCTACTCCGATCTCGACGAGCAAAGTCCGGGTGCTTCGGGGGAAGCGGAAGAGGGGGACGACCCTGCCAATGAGGACCTGTCTGACTACATCGAAGATGATGACACTCCCGATTACCGGCTAGCTGACAACAACTATTGCGATGACGACGACGACCGCACCATCCCCATTCGGGTGGAGGACAGCTTCCACGATGACCTCGTGGAGCAACTCCGACTCCTCACACTGAGCGAGACCGAACAGTTGATCGGTCAGCAAATCATCGGAAGCCTCGACCACGACGGATACCTGCGCAGAGCGGTGACCTCCGTAGCCGACGACCTCGCCTTCTCCCACAATCTGATGGTGGCCGACGAAGAAGTAGAGTCGATGCTCCGCCGCATCCAACAATTCGACCCCGCCGGTATTGGCGCCCGCGACCTGCGTGAATGCCTGCTCCTACAACTCGAACGGCTGCCCGCCAAAGAGGCCGTAGAACACGCCCGGGCCATTCTGGGGCGCTACTTCGACGAATACACACGCAAGCACTACGACAAAATCGCCCGGGGACTGGAACTCAGTGACGAACATCTTCGACGCGCGCATCGGGTAATCCTGCACCTCAACCCCCGCCCCGGCAATGCCAAACCTACGAGTGACAAAACCCAGCAGGTAATCCCCGATTTCGTAGTAACCTACGAGGAAGGCCGTCTGGTGGTGCGCCTTAACGCCCGAAATGCCCCCGAACTGCGGGTAAGCAGTCAGTACAAAGATATGTTCCGCGACTATGAGAAATCGACCAAAAAAGACAAGAACATGCGCGAGGCGGTTGCCTTTGTGAAACAAAAAATCGACTCTGCCCGCTGGTTTATCGATGCCATCAAACAGCGGCAGCACACACTACTCAGCAGCATGGAGGTGATCGTGGAGCTGCAGGATGCCTTTTTTAGGACGGGCGATTTCACCCGAATCCGGCCGATGATCCTCAAAGACGTGGCCGACCGTGTGGGGCTCGACATCAGCACCATTTCGAGGGTAGCCAACAGCAAATACGTGCAGACTGAATACGGCACATTCTTGCTCAAACGCTTTTTCTCGGAAGGCATCATGACCGACAGCGGTGAGGAAGCATCAAGCATCGAGGTAAAAGAAATTCTTAGTGAGCTCATTGCCGGGGAATCCAAAGACCAGCCTTTGTCGGACGAGAAGCTCTCCGAAATCCTGAACGAGCGGGGCTATAACATTGCCCGTAGAACCATTGCCAAATACCGCGAAGCCATGAACCTGCCCGTTGCCCGTCTTAGAAAAGAACTTTAATACCTGACCACTGCGCATCTGCAAAAAAAAGAACTCTGATACCCAACTCACTTCTTGTTTACGAAAAGAACTTTAATACCTGACCACTGCGCATCTGCAAAAAAAGAACTCTGATACCCAACTCACTTCTTGTTTACGAAAAGAACTTTAATACCTGACCACTGCGCATCTGCAAAAAAAGAACTCTGATACCCAACTCACTTCTTGTTTACGAAAAGAACTATAAATCACCCAAAACTCGTCCACTTAACCTAGATTCCTGTTATGTATACCCACCTCCTGTATACCGTAGAAGACAGCGTTGCCCGCATCGTCCTCAACCGACCTGATGTATTCAACGCCTTCAACAACGAAATGAGCTATGAATTGCAGGATGCACTAAAGCAAACGGCTCGCAACAAGGATGTGCGCGTTTTGGTATTGACCGGCGCCGGCAAGGCCTTTTGCTCGGGTCAGGACCTGAAGGCCATCTCCGGCGGGACCGAAAAACGGGATTTGTCGGAGTCGCTCTACCTGCGCTACAACCCGATCATCCGCGCCTTGCGCAACCTGCCTGTGCCGGTCATCGGCCGGGTAAATGGGGTGGCGGCCGGCGCGGGTTGTTCACTAGTCCTGGCCTGCGATCTCGTTGTGGCCGTAGAAACGGCTGTTTTCATAGAGGTATTTGTGAATGTGGGACTGGTACTGGATTCCGGTTCGTCGTATTTCTTACCCCGATTGGTAGGTTCGGCCCGTGCCTTTGAACTCAGCACTATGGGTAACCGCGTTTCCGCACCCGAAGCGGCCTCTTGGGGCATGATCAACCGCTCAGTTCCGGCCGATGAGCTCGACTCGGCGGTAGAGGCCTACACCGACTACTATAAATCAGCGCCCACCAAAGCCATCGCACTCATGAAGAAAATGCTGAACAAAAGCTTTCACTCCGACCTCGATACCATGCTTGAATACGAAGCCCAATGTCAGAAAATTGCCGGAAGCAGCGCTGATTATGCAGAAGGGGTTCAAGCCTTCAACGAAAAGCGCAAACCCAACTTTAAGGGATTATAGTCGCTACGCTGCATGCGCTCACCTGATTATTTCGGTTTCTCGAATCTATTGGGCTAGCAGACTTTGCACTGAAGCATGAGCCGTTCGTTCAGGTAGCCCTGGAGCCGATCGCCCCTTTGTACCGGACCTACTCCCGCTGGGGTACCAGTATAAATCAGATCCCCCGTCTTCAGGGTGAAGTAGCGTGACACAAAACTAATGATTCGTTCGAACGAAAAAAGCAGTTGACCTGTGTCGCCCGACTGCCGGATTTCCCCGTTCACCTCAAGCCTGAGCGACAGCAACCGTGGCCATCCCAGCTCTTCGGGTGTTAACCAATCACCCAAAATGGCTGAACCGTCGAAGCCCTTGGCGAGTTCCCAGGGAAGGCCGCGGCTCTTCAGTTCAGATTGCAGCGTTCGAGCGGTGAAATCGATGCCCAAACCTATTCGGTCGATGTACGTTGATGCAAAACGCTCAGCAATGTGCTTGCCGTTGCGGCCAACACGCAAAACAATTTCCAGTTCATGGTGCACATCTCTCGGGTGATCAGGCAGGAAAAACGGCTTGCCATCGCGAATGAGGGCGCTTTCCGGTTTCATAAACACAATGGGCTCAGCGGGCACCTCATTATTGAGCTCGCGGGCGTGTTCCGCATAATTACGACCAATGCAAATGATTTTCACGGCCGTAAAAATAAGGATGCTCGGCTTATGCCGTCAGCATAGCGAATAGCCCGTCCTTGAGCTGGCTGCGCCGGTGTCGAAACCCGTTCAATACATCGTCTGTAAAAACCCCGGACTGTTCGATTCGTTGAATCTCTTTGTTCACCTCATGGTATTGGTCGAACAAGTGCCTAAAATGGCTTTCGTTCATTTTTAAGTCGTGAATTCTCTCGTAGTGCATGGGGAATTCGTGGTGCAAATCATGTGCTTCCATGGCAAAAGGGGAGTATTGTCCTTGTTTGGCGAATTTAAATAAACATCCAAATAACCAAAACAGGCTCACATAGCCGGCACAAGGCGCCAGCGCCATCCCACATACACCATCCGCTCAATCGCCGGGCCCCAAACGAGGGAAGCGTCGAAATAAGGGGAGAAGGGATGCTTAGCCGAGACTATCAGATCGGTTTGGCGGAAATCGGTCAGATTCTCTATGCCGAGGTAGAACGACGAGCGATCGAAGTTCTTGGTGACCTGAAAAAAGCCCACCGCATACACTGGCGATTCCGGCCGCATACTAAACGAATCGGGATTGCTCATCGTAGAGGGCAACCGCTTACTTCCAAATGTGTGTAGGGTAAAATCGAAATCCCAACGGTTTTTGGATTTCCATGACAGGTTGATCAGACCCCGGCTTTTGGGCACCAGAGGCCGGCTGAGTCTACCAACCCGGTAATCCGTTTGAACATCCTGCAGTCGGTAAGCCAACCTGAGCTCCATGCGTTTGCGCGGCTGAACCTCCACCTCCAGTTGTGCACTGCGGCTGTACGATATGCCATCGAGAGAATAAAGATGAAGTTCCTTGGGCGATTCGTCGTAATCAGCCACCACTTGCCCCATAAACCACGTCTGCTGAAGATCCATCGATACACGCGCCGATCGAAAGCGAAAGCGGAAATCGTGGTTGCCGTGGAGGCCCATATGCCAGGCCCGTTCCGCTTCAAGCCCCCAGGCACCACGTTCTTTTTGTCTGTCGATAATCAGACGTCGGCCACTCACCAGCCCACCCTGCTGCTCGGCCAGTACCGAAGCCACCCGAAATCCCCTCCCGGCAGAAAACCGCAGCTGATCGCCCTCATTCAGATCCCACTTCCAGTTCAAACGCGGACACCATTGCCCGCCGTATAGATTGTGGCGGTCGTAGCGCAGTCCCAACACCCAAAGATGCTTACCCCGCTCCAGGGTTATCTCGGTAAAGACCCCCGGTACACGCTCATGGCGTGCAAAATCGAGGCGAGAGGAGTCGCCGGGCAAGGGTATCACGGGATATGAAATGGCGAGGGTGTCGACCCATTCCGAATAGCGGTCGTCGAGCCAACTCACACCAGCCCTGTAACGGTTACGGGTGTCGCCCAAAATATCCTGATAGATGAACTGGGCGCTGCGCGTGTGCTGCTCGCCGTAGTAATCGCGCTGCCCAAAACGGCTGTCGAGCTGCGTGGCCGACGCACTCCACAGCAAGCCCGTAGATCGGTATTTGTGCGCGGGAAACACATAGCCCAGTTTTCCGAAGGCCTCTTGTTGCCCGATACCGGTTTGCAATCCGTAAACCCCTGGTTGCTCATCGCGCGCCCGTTCGTGCTGGTAATTCACTTGTCCGCCCCGGCGCCGGTCGTCAACGCCTCTGATGGCCAGTTGTCCGGTTAATCCTACCCCATTCTTATAGTGCAGGCGGAGAAGTCCGTTAAATTGCCGCCCCGCCGGCAGGTCCACGAATCCATCTTTATTAATATCAGGGGTGCCTTCCATGTGGTTGGCGTGCAGGAGCAGGATGCTACTCCAATGGGGTGATAAGGGCTGCGTCACAACAATATTCGCCTCCGATCGCCCCATCTGGTTTTGGTATGCGTTGAGCATCACCCGCCCCGGATAGTCGGGCTTTTTAACCTCCAGATTGATTTGTCCGGTCAGGCTTTCATAGCCGTTCACCACCGATCCGGGGCCCTGGGTGAGCTGCATCTCGTCGATCCACGAACCTGGCAGCAGGGCCAGTCCGTAATGTGTGGCCAGGCCCCTTATCCCTGGTAGATTTTCCCTAAGCAGCTGCACGTAGGCGCCCGACAAACCGAGCATTTGGATTTGTTTCACTCCCGAAGCGGCGTCGGTGTAGGTCACTTCCACCGATGGATTTGTTTCAAAACTTTCTGAGAGGTTACAACAAGCTGCCTTGAAGAGTTCGCCCTCGGTGATCACGCGGGCGTTGCGTGCCTCGGCGCGCGATATGAACGAGGTGGCCCTTTGTTCGGTCACCTCCACCAATCCGAATCGTTCCTGCGTGCGCAGCACCACCTGGGTGTTGCGGAATTCCCGGATGAAGAGGGTGTCCGGCTCATACCCGGTGTAGCGCACCACAAGTTGTCGCGTTTCGGGATGAGCCGGTAGTATGAATAGTCCCTGGGCATTGGTGATGGTGCCCCGCAGCGTACCCAGCCAATAGACATGCGCCATAGGAAGCGGCTGAAAGCGCCCTTGCGCATTTTGTTCCACCACCACGCCTTTGAGAGTATCGGGGGCGGGACTGGATTGACCACTCGATTCGGTATAAGCGCTTATGTTGATGAGCAAGAGCAAAACCGGCATCAACGAAACGCGTCGGCGGCTCAAAAATGGCCAACGAAACCGCCTCTTGTGCTTCCATCGCCCCGTTATTTTAGATCTTTGGTGCATATACAACCCAAAAATACAGAGTCGTCAGTTTATTGCCCTTCGAGACATTTGCTTTTCCGCCATTTTAAGGTGCTGCAAGGCCGGCTGATAATTCCGTTTCAAACCGATACCAATCCAAGGATGTTAGTTTACCGGAATGGGGGGTAATTTGCCCGGAACTGGGGTCGTTTTACCTAAATGGGGGCAATTACACTGGTATACTCGGCTGGTCGTGCTTCCAACCCCACTACTAAAGGCGGGTCAGTTTCAAGTGAACCGGCTCTGTGTAGTACTCCCCAATTCCCCTATCCTATATTACACCCTGTCCTTTGCACGTCATATTACATATATGCATCTTTCAAAGCGGGGGTGTTTGACCGAAATCGCCGTCATGGTCAGACCGAAATAGACAACAGAAATTTAAATCCTTTTTTGGAAAGGCAACCTGAAGTCAAGAAAGCATGGCGCTCAATAGCTACTCGTAGATTATAGGCCCTAATCTGTCAGATTTGTACAAAAGTTTATTGGCCTTGCAAACGTTAAAATAACCCACAACCGCCCCATTGGCAGGGAGGGGCGGTTATGGGCTGGTTTTGGTATTTAATTTTCGTTTCTCTTTCTTATTGCAATAGGAATTGCAAATTTTGGTAAAAATGAAATAAGATTTGTTGCTAATTTCATAATGTAGTTATAGATTTCTTTATATATATAGAATATGATTAGCAAAAGAAAAGACAACGCCGTGCTCATAATTCCTATTTTAATATGTTGCCCAAAATTATCATAATCACCAACAATTTGTTGAGGAATTGATTCGGAAAAATATTCCATTCCGGGAAAAACACTCAGTACTGATGCAGTGTATCCGAGTAGGGGCGCGTATACAGATGAACCCACTAAGGCCGCAATAATTTGAAGAATTCCCATGTATAAATATAGAACAAACAGCAGCTCTCCTGTAACCAAAATTAATCTTGGTGAAGCTTTTACAAAAACAAAGGATAATAGGCCGTCATATTCGATGGTTTTCATTTGTTCTGTGCGCTTTTTTAAAATACTAAATGCCGACCAGGCGGCTAAAATGCTTGTTGCAAACCCAACGATTAGACCAACAACAGCACCGGCTTTTTTGCCCCCGCTTAGCCCCTCGCCTGAAATGTGACTTTGAATAAAGCAATCATCTCCAAATAAACCATCAACGCTCAGATAAATCCCGCCCAGCAAAAGCGCAACTGCTAATACAGAAAGCAAAAGAGTAATAATGTTTTTAAAAACACTTCCTCCATCAAGTTTTCCTAAAAAAGGAATAACCAGTTTGTTGTACCCATTATCAGCTAAAGACAAGGATACAAAGGGTAAATTTTTTTCCATTGTGGATAAATTTATTTTTCCTACTCATAAGGCTTTTCGGATTACGCCCCGTTTTTTTGAGTGGGTTCTGGTCTCCACTTTTTTTGTCAATTATACAAAAATATTATAAAGAACCATCCGGATCATCCTTGGGCGGCTCTCTCGTTTGTCTGTAATGTATGCATTCCTTGCCTATGACTTGTTATCCACCAGGCAGCCCCTCGCTTACACACCCAAATCGCCTCTTTAAGCTCATTGAGCTTTATGTTTTCTAAATTATTATACGCCCCACAAAGCACAATCAACTCCTTTCGGCTTTTTCAAAGATATTGGTGGAACCAGCAGGCCGTCATAGCCCAACTCGACCATACCCCCGCTAATCATCATGTACATTCAGGCCGTCTCGGTATAAACAGCACTGGGGTAGACGCTTGTAGACCTCCGAATTGGCCTTCTTCAGCGCGGTGTCGTGGCCGGCAGCCGCGATGTAGTCGTGAATCTGCTCTTCGCTCACCAGCGATGGCTTAAACACCACCCAGGCCTCCTGCTGGTTGCGGTCCCATCCCGCGGCAATAATCCCTCTCTGGTCGAGTGCTTCCAAAATCCGCTGCTCACATTGTCCACAGTTACCTTTCACCAAAAACCGGATCTCCTTCTTCTTAGGCGGCTTTTGCGCACCTCCATTCATCACGCCCGCCGAAGCATGCAGACCGGGTGTATCATACCCGACGCCCAGGACGGGGGAGGGTGTCGTCCAAAAAAACAAGGCCGTGGGCATCAGCGACAAGAGGGGGTATTTCAATATTCGGTTGGGTGTATGCATAGAGGTTGTTTCTTGCTTTATTTCGCGTCACCTTCACGTGAGATGGCTCAAAGCACAGTAAACGAACAAAACACCCTAAAGGTTCACGGCTCCCTTTTGTTGGCCGCGCTATTCTACGGCGCCTCCTACAGCATCGCGCAGCAAATCATGCCGCGACTTATCTCCCCTGAGCCCTTCATCTTGCTCAGAGTGTGGATCTCCTGCGCTGTCTTCTGGGCGGTCTACTCCCTGCTGCCGACCTCCGCCCGTCAGGCGCTGCACACTCCCACGGTGGGCGAACACCGCCGGCTGCTTGCATGTGCTGTATTTGGCGTGGCCGGCAACATGCTCCTCTTCTTTAAGGGACTTACCGTAAGTTCCCCGGTAAGCGCAGCGGTCATTATGATCACAACACCCATCTTCATTCTCGCCTTCGCCCTGGTGTTTCTAAAAGAGAAAGCAGGGCTCCTTAAAATCAGTGGTATGCTCTTCGGGGCACTAGGGGCGGCACTCCTTATATACAGCGCCGACACCGTGGTCACCGCCGGGGCCAGGCCCAATACCGTGGCCGGAAACCTTATGGTGCTCGTGAACGCCCTCTTCTTCGCGGTGTATCTGATTATGGTAAAACCCCTGCTCAACCGCTTCGATACCCTGCAGCTCATGCGCTGGCTGTTCCTCTACGGCAGCATCCTCGTGGCCCCCTTTGGCTGGGGGGGGCTCTCATCGATCGAGTGGGGACAGTTTAGCCTGAGTGATTGGGTGTGCTTTTGGTTCATCATCCTGGGCATCAGCGTGGGTGCCTACTGGCTCAATGTATGGTCGCTCAAGCACACCCGCGCCACAGTTGTGGGTAGCTACATTTACCTGCAGCCCCTGCTGGCGGCGGTATTCGGGCTGTTCTGGGGCGAAAGACTGCACTTCGCGCAGCTCGCATTCGGCAGCCTCGTGATGGCCGGTGTGTTTATGGTGGGTAGAGCCCGCAAATAATCCCGTATTTTCGCCACCAAAAGAATAAAAAACATGATTCGCTCCATGACCGGCTATGGGAAAGCAGAAAAAACCACTAGCCGGGGTACACTCAGCGCCGAATTGCGCTGCCTCAATTCCAGACAGTTCGACCTCAGTATGCGTCTGCCTGCCCCACTGGCTTCCTGGGAGTTTCCCATCCGGCAGTGGCTGCAGTCACGCCTCGAACGGGGTAAATGTCAACTCACCCTAAACTGGGACTTACGCGAGGAGTCGGATCTTCGCCTCAATACCAAGCTGATCGATAGCCTGCAGAAACAGTGGGTTGACTACTGCGTAGCTAGCGGGCGGGTGGCAGAAACCGAAATGCCGGCTGGACTGTGGGGCGCGTCGCTCTTACTGAAATCAACGACAGATGAGGTCGATCCGGGCGACGAACAGTTGTGGATAGAAGTGCTGGAAGAGGCTTCACGTGTGCTCAACGAGTTTCGCCAGCGGGAGGGCCAGGCAATAGCCCGCGACCTTGAACAATGCTGCCTGGAAATTGAAACCGGCCTGTCGCTGGTAGACCGAATCGATCCGGAGCGGGTTATATCCCACCGCGAGCGGCTGTCGGAGCTGCTCGAGCGGGTCAATATGCCTTCAGAAGAGGGGCGAATGCGCCTCGAGCAGGAGATCGTGCTGTATGTCGATAAACTCGACATCAGCGAGGAGAAACAGCGTCTGGCCGAACACTGTAGATTTTTCCGTCAGGCCCTTCAAGAAGAAAACACCGGCCGCACCCTGGGCTTCGTTGCGCAGGAGATGGGGCGTGAAATCAACACGATAGGATCCAAAGCGAACCATTCAGGCGTGCAACGGGTGGTTGTGGAAATGAAAACTCAACTCGAGCGCATCCGTGAGCAGGTGCAAAATCTGATGTAGCTATATGACCGTTCCTGGTAAACTCATCATCCTCAGCGCCCCATCGGGCAGTGGTAAAACCACCATAGCGCGTCGCCTGTTGTCGGTCTTGCCAGATATGCAGTTCTCGGTTAGCGCCACCACCCGGGCGCGGCGCTCACACGAAGAGGATGGACGAGACTATTGGTTTTTGTCGACCGACCGTTTCCGGGAGTTGTTGCAAGAGAACGCTTTTTTGGAGTGGGAAGAGGTGTATGCGGGGATTTTTTACGGCACTCTGAAGTCTTCAGTCGATGAATGTTTGTCGCGCGGCCTGTCTGTCGTTTTTGATGTGGATGTGCGGGGTGGTCTCAATATAAAAAAAGCTTATGGTAACCAGGCTCTATCTATTTTTGTGGACGCCGGGGGCATCGACATGCTCGAACAAAGGCTGCGGGCGCGTAAAACGGAAACGGAGGAACTCATACGCATCCGACTTAGAAAAGCTGCCGAGGAGGTACGTTTGGCATATTTATTCGACTATATACAACCGAACAATAATTTAGATGTGGCTTGCGCACAGTTGGTCGATCGTATTCGCGCGTTTCTATCCCTTCCACTATGAGTGTTGTTGGTCTTTTTTTCGGTTCGTTCAACCCGGTACACACAGGCCATCTCATTTTGGCTGAATATTTTGTGTCGCACTGTGCCCTCAGCGAGGTTTGGTTCGTGGTGTCGCCCGGCAATCCCTTCAAAAACGATAAGGATTTGTACCACCAAGCTGACCGCCTGAGGTGGGTGAGTATGTCTATTGCCGACAATCCCCAGTTCCGTGTATGTGACATTGAATTTAGCTTATCTTTGCCCTCCTACACCATCCACACGCTGAATGCTCTCACTGAAAAATACCCTGAGCATTCTTTTCACCTGATTATCGGGCAGGACAACCTCGAGCAGTTCCACCGCTGGAAAGCATACAATAAAATACTCATGCGCTTCCCCGTTCTTGTGTACCCACGCCAAGGAAGTGTTGATTGTGCACTCCAGTTCCACCCATCAGTTCAAATGGTAGATGCCCCCCTACTGGAGATTTCCTCGACCCTAATCCGTGATCTGCATGCATCAGGTCATTCCGTGCGCTACCTGCTCCCCAGCCCGGTCTACAAGGATTGGTTCTGCCTGTAATACTTATATGATGTTACAAATTGCATTTTTTTCTGTTGATAAGTTGTTTGCGGCCATGTTCACATCCTCCTCTTTTGGAGACTATGGATGTTGATGAAAAACATTCTTTCCTTGGATTAGTTTTTTTATATTTTTTTTTCCACTTCCTGCACAGGTGTTTTCAACAGTATTTATTATATATTTTATCCCCACCAACCTCCTACTTTTTCATCCACACTGTTGATAGTGGTCGTAAAACAAACTAAACTTATAAACTATACCTCATTCCTGATCAGATTCGTTGTGGATGAGTGTGTTGATGAGGGTTGAAAAAAAAAATATTTTTTTTTATCCACAAATAAACAACCCTAACAACAACAATCAATTTTTAAAAAATATTGATTATAATTTGCTGGGCAAAAAAAAGCAGTCAATTTTTGCAAGGATAGTTAAGTTTTATGTGGAAGGGCATACAAGAAGAAGAAAGTGTTTTTACGATAATGTCGGCTATGGCAAGACAATACAACGCTATCAACTTGGCGCAGGGTTTTCCAAATTTTGAACCTGATATTGGGTTGACGGCAGCACTTAGCAAGATGGTGTCCTATTCCGTTCATCAATATGCCCCAATGGCGGGTTTAACCATATTGCGAACAGCACTGGCCGAAAAAGTGGCGGTCTATTACGGATCGGTTTGGGATGCTGAACGGGAAATTACAATATCGGCGGGTGCAACGCAGGCAATTTATACTGCTTTGCAGGCCTGTGTAAAGGAAGGAGATGAGGTAATTATAATCGATCCGGCCTATGATTCTTACCGGCCTGGAGTTCTCATGGCTGGAGCCCGGCCTATTCATGTTCCGCTGACGTATAACTATGGTTCTTTTCATTGGGATTGGGATGCAGTACGTGCCGCTATAACTTCTCAAACAAAACTGATTATTATCAACCAACCACACAATCCTGCGGGAATATTTTTATCGGACAACGATTGGCAGGAGATCGAGAATTTAGTGGTGGAGAATGATTTATTGCTGTTGTGCGATGAAGTATACGAGCATATGGTGTTTGATGGTAAAGCCTTTATTTCCTCATGCACGAGGTCCGCTATTCGTGATAGGTTGTTTTGTGTGGTTTCTTTTGGAAAAACCTACCACAATACGGGTTGGAAAGTGGGTTATGTTTTAGCCCAAGAAGATTGGACTAGAAGGTTTAGGCAGGTCCACCAGTTTGTAGTGTTTTCGGTTAACAGTGTGGCGCAACATGTATTTAGTCAGTTTTTATCGACAGATGATTCCTACCGGTATTTATCGAACTTCTACCAAAGAAAGCGAGACAAATTTCTGCAGGCCATGGAGAATACCCGATTTTCGATGCTGCCTAGCAGGTCGACCTACTTCCAGTTGGCAGATTACAGCCGAATCAGCGATGAGGGAGATGTAGATTTTTGTCAACGTCTCATCCGGGAATGGGGTGTGGCTGCCATTCCTTTATCACCCTTCATGCAGAAGCCTTTAGAAGCGCGGCTGGTACGTTTTTGTTTTGCGAAAACGGATGATGTTTTATATGAAGCTGCTAATCGCCTATCATTATGCTGAAGGTTCATTTGGTTCAGGCGCATCTTCATTGGCGCGATCCGATTGCCAATACCACCGATTTAGGTCATCGATTGGATGAATGGGCTGCAGATGAACGGGATTTGGGTACAGAAGGCTATACCCACTTGGTGCTTTTACCAGAAATGTTCAGTACAGGTTTCTCCATGGAGCAAGAAGGTGTTGCATGTCGATGGAGAAAGAATGATTCAGTGTTGTCATGGATGCGTGCACGTGCGGCAGAGGGGGGCTACTACCTCGGCGGTTCGTTGATGATGAAGAAGGGAGGCCGTTTTTATAACATGTTTGTATTGTTGTCACCCTCCGGCACGGTTCAGACCTACGAAAAGAGGCATTTGTTTAGTTTGGCAGGGGAGGATCAGAAGTACACGCGCGGCAATAGGCGTATGTTGTGGGATGTAAATGGCTTTCGTGTTTGTCCACAAATCTGCTACGACCTGCGCTTTCCTGTTTGGTCACGCAACGTCCTTAACTACGATGTATTGGTGTATGTGGCCAATTGGCCTTCTGTGCGAATCACTGCGTGGAATACACTGCTGCAGGCACGGGCCATAGAAAATCAGGCCTATGTGGTGGGTGTGAACCGGGTAGGGGAAGACGGATTTTCTATACCATACTCCGGAAACAGCCAGGTCATAGACCCTTGGGGAACCGTCATCGTGAACGCTGGTGAGGCCGACAAAGTGATCAGCACAAAAATAGACAGGGAAATCTTGCAGGATGCGCGCGCACGATTACCATTCCTCAAGGATGCCGACGCATTTCTGATTCTCAACCACCCACGTTGAGTTCATAACTTAATTCTATATTTATATCTATATTTATATATAGTTGTATGTCAACATCCCCTGCCCATGCCCCCAAATCGACCGGATTGGCGATCTCCTGGGAAGAACTGCGCACTCGCCTCAAGGAAGATTTCGGAAAGAAACCCGACCTGCAGGCGGTTTTGTTTCTCATAGGCGTGAACGTTTTGGGCCGACCTGAAGAGTCGTTCACCAAGGAGGAAAAGCAGGATCTGATGCATGTGGCCGTTTGCGAGGTGCTCTCATTTTTGGGTTATTATGAATTCACCGGCCGCGATCCGGATGGCTGGCCCCATTACCGACTGCTCAAAACACTGCCGGCGGTGAACCTACCCGAACAAGAAGAATTATTGAAAGGGGCCTGCCTCCATTACTTTGAGGAAATCAACTATTTTCGTGTTTCTGAAAAAACAAAATAACAATGAATAAATTTATGAATGATTTTACACGTGTGTGTGGACTATCGGTGGTCTGTTTTTCTTTTTCAACCGCACAGGCGCAGAACAACTCATCGGTGCTACCGGTGCAGGCAGCAGGTTCAGGAAAATCACCGATTGTGGAGTTCCAGACAGATAAGGGCGAAATCCGGGTGCGCCTGTATAATGAAACCCCCGGGCACCGCGACAATATGTTGAAGTTGGTGAAGGATGGATTTTATGATGGGGTGTTGTTTCACAGAGTGATCAAAGACTTTATGATACAGGGTGGAGATCCGCAGTCGAAAAACGCGCCTGCCGGACAAATGCTGGGGTCTGGCGATGTGGGTTATACGGTGCCCGCCGAGTTCAATCCCGCTTTATTCCATAAAAAGGGAGCGTTGTCGGCCGCTCGTCAGGGCGACCAGGTGAACCCTGAGAAGCGCTCGAGTGGTTGCCAGTTCTACTTGGTTCAGGGACGCAAATGGAGCGATGGGGAACTCAATAGTTTTGAAGCACAGCGTGGTTCTAAGTTCAGCCCGGAGCAACGCGACGCCTACAAAAAAATAGGGGGCACCCCACATCTCGACGGAGGTTACACGGTGTATGGTGAGGTGATTGATGGACTTGAAGTCATCGATCTGATTGCTGCTGTGAAAACGGCAGCCGGCGATCGCCCCGTTCAGGATGTGAAAATACTGAAGGCTGTTGTAATAAAGTGACGCGATTTCTGACCTATAATGTCAACGGCGTGCGGGCTGCAGCACGCAAAGGATTGGTCGATTGGATCCAGACATCCGACGCGGATGTTGTGGCCCTTCAGGAGATCAAAGCCGATGCGGATCAGTTCGACTGGGGTGAATTTCGTCGTATCGGCTACGAGCCATACATATTCCCCGCTGAAAAAAAAGGATATTCTGGTGTGGCGATTCTGACCCGAATCGAACCCAAAAAGCTTGTGTATGGATGCGGCACCGACTGGATCGATCAGGAAGGGCGCATCATCCGTGCAGATTTCGACAACTGCAGTTTTGTGTCGGTCTACATACCCTCCGGCAGCAGTGGCGACCACCGGCAGGAGAAGAAGATGGAGTTTCTGGACTTCTTCACCATCTACACACGCGACCTGCTTCACACCCAAAAAAACATTATCATCAGTGGAGATTATAATATTTGTCGCGAAGCCATCGACATCCACGACCCGGTGCGTAACGCCACGGTGTCTGGTTTTCTCCCCGAGGAACGCACCTGGTTTGCCCATTGGGTCGACGAAGGTTGGTGCGACAGTTTCCGCAGGGTGCAACCAGGAGCGGGTCAATACAGCTGGTGGTCATATCGCGCTGGTTCGCGCGAGAAAAACCTAGGGTGGCGCATCGATTACAACATGATCAGCGAAGCTCTTTCTGATCGGATTGGAGATGCCCGCCTGCACCCCTTCGCCATGCATTCCGATCATTGCCCATTAGACCTACAACTCAACATTTCCATCAATGGCCGACCCTAAGGTGCCCACTTATCAGGATTTATTAAACCGATTAGACCGGTTCATTCAGAAGTGGTACCTCAACCAGGTCATTAGGGGCGTGATTCTCATCCTGTCACTGCTACTAGGCTCCTGGTTGCTCGTGGCCACCACGGCTTTCTACACCTATTGGCACGGTTGGGCACGCGCCGCCCTGTTTTATAGCTTCCTTGCCCTGAATCTCTATTTCACCATTTGTTTGGTGGGACTACCATTGCTCAGGCGCATGGGCTGGTTGCAGGGTATGAACCATCGCCAGGCCGCGAAATTGATCGGGGAACATTTTCCGGAGGTGCGCGACAAACTGGTGAACACCCTCGAACTCAGCGAATCGGCCCGCCGTTCGCCGGGTTTTTCAATGGAGCTGCTGGTGGCGAGCGTGGAGCAACGCACGCGTATGCTGATGCCTATTCCCATGCTCACTATGATCGATCTGAAGTCCAACCGCCGCCACCTAAAGATTCTGATTCCGGTTGCTACCTTATTTATCCTGGTTCTGATTGTTGCCCCATCATTGCTGAGTAAGGGTGGTGAGAAGGTGGTGCGCTACAACCGCGAGTATGTGCGGGAAGCGCCGTTCATCTTCGATTGGATTAACAGTAATGAGCAGTTCGAGCAATCTGAAACAGCACTCCTGCGTCTGCGTTTGAGGGGATCGGTAGTGCCCGCTGAGGCCTATTTATCGCATTCTGGGCAGTGGATTCGGATGCAAAACACAGCTGAAGTGGGGGTATTCGAGGCAGAAATTCCTCAGGTGAAGCCCGGAATGAGACTTATGTTCCGGGCAGATGAATTCACCTCACTGACCTACGACTTGAATGTGGTGGCGCGCCCGGTTGTGGAACGCTTCGAGGTGGAACTGGTATTTCCTGCATATTTGGGCAAAACAAATCAATCTCTGCAGAACACAGGGGATCTGGTGGTGCCCGAGGGCACCCGCATCACCTGGAAAGTTCAGACACGTAGCATCGACACTTTGTCTTTAGGGCTGAGCGATGGCAGTAAAATTTCAGGTGAACGCAAGGGTTCTGGCAGGTTCACTGTTGCCCATTCTGCCCGTCAGGAGATGCGCTATAGCATTCGCTTCAAAAACCGATCAAATCCGCGCGCCGACAGCATGGCCTTTACCTTACGGGTGATACCCGATCACTGGCCGGTTATTGAGGCGGGTGAGCAGCCCGACAGCCTTCAGGCAGGTGTTCGTTATTTCGATGGAGAAATTAGCGACGACCACGGCTTTTCTTCTTTATCATTCTGTTACCGAATGTTTGATCCCCTTGGCGTGCCACAGGGAGAGCTAAAGGTTCAGCCGTTGAGCTTGGGTAAGGGCAACAGACAGCGTTTTTTCTATTATTTTGATGTTACCACGCTGGGATTGCGTAATGGTTCTTATGTCGATTATTATTTCGAGGTGTCCGACAACGATGGGGTGAATGGAGCCAAGAAATCCCGTACCACCACATTCCAATACCGCAGTCTGACGGAGGAACAACGAGAAGAAAAAATCACCTCTAATACAGCAGAAACGACCGATCAGCTGGAGAAGGCAATCTCCGAAAGCCAGAAGATAGAGCGGGATGCAGAGAAACTGCTACGTAAGCTGGTCGATAAAAAAGAATTGAGCTGGGAGGACAAGCGCCTGATCGAACAGATTAAACAAAGGCAGGCGGAGGTTCGGCAACAGCTGCGCGACGCGGTCAACAATATGCAGGAAAACAGCCGGCTCAGAAGCGACGAGCAGAAGAAAGAAATTTTGGAGAAGCAGGCGAAACTGCAGGAAATGGCCAATCGTCTGCTGAACGACGAGATGCGCAAGATGATGGAGGAGCTTGAAAAGATGATGGATCAGCAGAAGAGCGACAAAATGCGGGAGCAGCTCGACAAAATGAAGTTTGATCAGTCACAGGTGGAAAAGGAGCTCGATCGCATGCTGGAGTTTTTTAAAGAAATGGAGGTGGAGCAGAAGGCGGATCAACTGGCCAGAAAGCTGGATGAATTGGCTCGTAAGCAGGATGAATTGGCACGCCGCAGTGAGCAGTCAACAAGCGAGATAAGCGAATCCCTGAAAAAGGAACAGGAGGTACTCAACAAGGAGTTTTCCGAGCAGGAGAAGTATGCAGGGGAATTGGAGAAGGAGAACAGCGAATTGAAGAACCCAATAGATTTTGATAAGCTTGGTGAACAATCGCGCGAAATCAGCCAGGAAATGGATGGGGCGAAACAGAGTTTATCGGAACAGAATCAAAAGAAGGCGGCAGCCCAGCAGAAGAGCGCAGCGGGAAAGATGAAGGATATGGCGCAGAAAATCCGGGAGGACATTCAGAGTCAGGAGATGCAGATGCTCGACGAGAATATAGAATCACTGCGAATGTTGCTCGAAAACCTGATTCGCTATTCCTTTCGGCAGGAGAAGCTGATGGATCGCCTGCAGGAGAACAGCGCCTATTCTCCGGTTTTTGTGGAGATGGGTCAGGATCAGGTGCGCCTGAAGGAGGAGGCACGTCTTCTGGAGGACAGCCTAACCGCATTGGCCTCGCGCGTGATGCAGCTGGAGAGTATTGTGGCCCGCGAGATGGGTCTCATCAACCTAAACATTGAGAAGGCCATGGCGGCGCTTGGTGATCGCCGGATTTCGGAGATCAAAAGCCGTCAACAGTATGTGATGACGTCTGCCAACAATCTTGCGTTGATGTTGTCGGAGCTGTTGAACAATCTGCAACAGGAGAAGGCGAACAATATGGACGGGCAGCAGCAGTGTAAAAAGCCCGGGATGGGTGGGGGATCGGGGCGTTTGAGCAAGATGTCGCAGATGCAGAAGTCACTAAACGATCAGATGAAACAGATGCGGCAGCAGATGGGTCAACATGGCGCGGGCAAGAAGGACGGTCAGCAGGGGCGTAATCGACAGGAGAGTCAGGCTTTTGGTGAAATGGTGGCGCGACAAGAAGCCATTCGTCGCGAGTTACAGCGCCTGAATGAGGAGCTCAACAAGGACGGAAAGGGAGGTTTAGGCGATTTAGACAAGCTGGTAAAGGAAATGGAGAAGACGGAAAAGGACCTGGTGAATAAGAGGCTGACCGAGGAGAGTGTGCGTCGGCAAGAAGAGATCATAACACGTCTTTTAGAGGCTGAGAAGGCGGAGCGTGAGCGCGAGTGGGATGATGAACGGCGAGCCAATACCGCTCAACAGGTATCTCGTCGTGAGCCCCCTGCTTTTGAGGCCTACAAGCGTGAGAAGATGCGCACCCTGGAGATGTACCGGACCGTGAGTCCACAGCTCAATCCCTATTATCGGCAAAAGGTGGACCGGTATTTTTCTCAGATTCGCCCATGAAGTTCGAGGCAACCCTTCAAACCCTTACCCAGGGCACGGCCCTGATCGACCAGATCATCTCGGATTTAGGGCATATGTACGAGTTGTCTACCGAATGCGAGACCAAAATCCGCCTGGCCCTCGGTGAGAGTGTACGCAACGCCCTGCAACACGGTAATTTATTTGATCCCTCCAAGGATGTTGTGATTCGATGCTACGCTGAATGCAATGTATTTCATTGTGAGGTGGTGGATCAGGGCGAGGGATTTGATGAGAGCGATGTGCCCGACCCGACTGCCGAATCACGGCTTGCCCAAGAGGGCGGAAGAGGAGTTTTGCTGACCCGCTGGGTTAGCGACCATTTCGAATACAGGAGGGAGGAGCGCACTGCAGCGTTTTCCATAAACCTGAAATCGTGATCCGGTTTTTTGTCGCGGAGGGAGGGCTGGCCTTAAAACAAAAACGGGAAGTTCGCGCCTGGTTGAATGCTGTTTTGCTCGGGGCCGACTTTGAGGGTGCTAATTTGAACTATATTTTATGTGGTGACGAATATATAAACCAGCTGAACACCAGGTATTTGAAACACAATACCTATACGGATATCATCACATTTCCTTGTACGAGCAATGATATTACATTGAAAAAACAAATTAATGGTGAATGTTACATAAGCACAGAAAGGGTTGCAGAAAATGCCCGCAACTTAGGGGTGACGTATTGGGAAGAACTGCACCGTGTTATGGTGCATGGACTACTACATTTAATGGGGCAGGATGATAAAACCAGGGAGGAGCAGGCCAAAATGCGCCAAAAAGAAAACGATGCCTTAAGGATTAGAAAGTTCCACGTGGAACAACCTGATTCGGGCGTAGCTTCGGCGTTGAAGAGGACTGGTCGCGAGAAGGATGGAGGTGCCCGTTCCGGCGAAGCGGACAATCTAATGTTCCACGTGGAACATGGGCTGGCCAGGGGTGGGCTTACTAATGACATAGGATGATGCGGGTCGACTATGATGTGATTGTGGTGGGCGGGGGCCACGCTGGTTGTGAGGCTGCAGCCGCGGCCGCGCGTATGGGCTCGAAGGTGTTGCTTATAAGCATGAATATGCAGACCATTGCCCAGATGTCGTGTAACCCGGCAATGGGTGGTGTAGCGAAGGGACAAATTGTTCGCGAGATTGATGCTCTCGGTGGCTACTCTGGGATTGTGAGCGACCGAACGGCCATTCAGTTTCGAATGCTCAATCGATCCAAGGGCCCCGCCATGTGGAGTCCACGAACGCAAAACGACAGGATGATGTTTGCGGCGCTTTGGCGACAAATGCTGGAGGAGACCGAGGGCGTTCACTTTTGGCAAGACGCTGTGGTGGAGCTGCTGTTGGCTGATAGTGGCACCCGGGTTGAGGGTGTGCGCACTGCCATGGGAACGCACTTTTTGGCAAGAGCCGTGGTCTTAACGACAGGCACCTTTCTCAATGGTCTCATGCATGTGGGGGAGAAGCAACAAAGAGGCGGAAGAAGCGGAGAGCACGCATCCTATGGAATAAGCGAACAGTTGATGGCGCTTGGTTTCACTACGGGGCGTATGAAGACAGGCACGCCACCCCGAATTGACGGGCGCAGCCTGAATTACTCGAAGATGGAGGAACAGAGGGGCGATGAACACCCGGGTAAGTTTTCGTTCACCGATACCCGCCCATTGGAAAGGCAGCGATCATGTTGGATTACCTACACCAATGAGGCTGTGCATGATCTCCTGCGCACGGGTTTCGACCGTTCGCCCATGTACAATGGTAGCATCAAGGGATTGGGTCCGCGTTATTGTCCGAGTATAGAAGATAAAATCAACCGGTTTGCTGAACGTGATCGGCACCAGATTTTTGTGGAACCGGAGGGGTGGAATACCGTGGAGATGTATATCAATGGGTTTTCAACTTCTTTGCCACAGGAAGTTCAGTACGCGGCGCTTCGCAAGATTCCCGGATTCGAACAGGCGCGTATGTTCAGGCCGGGATATGCCATCGAGTACGATTACTTTCCGCCAACGCAATTGAGACCGTCGCTTGAGACCAAGAATGTGGAGGGATTGTTTTTTGCGGGACAAATCAACGGAACCACAGGCTATGAGGAGGCTGCTTGTCAGGGCTTACTCGCTGGCGCCAATGCCAATTTGGCCATAAACGACCGGCAATCACTGGTTTTGAGCCGTTCTGAGGCCTATATAGGTGTGCTGATCGATGATTTGATCAATAAGGGTACGGATGAACCATATCGAATGTTTACCTCGCGCGCGGAGCACAGGATTTTGTTGCGTCAGGACAATGCTGACATCCGCCTTTCTGAAATCGCCTTGCGCAACGGTTTAATAGGCGAAGATCGACACACACGTGTTGAGCAAAAGGTGAGGAATGTGGAGTCGATCACGAAGTTTCTGCGGCAGAAAACCGCTGAGCCAAAGGAGGTGAACCCTGTGTTAATCGATCACGAAGAGGCGCCGATTAACCAAAAGGTGAAGTGGGGTAGCATCTTGCTGCGCCCTGGCATAGGAATACGAGAATTGTCGGCGGCCTCTGGACACCTTAGCTCCTTTTTAGTTGATTTTCCAGAGGAGGATGCCGAACAGGCGGAAATTCAATGGAAGTACCGCAGTTACATTGAACGGGAGGAAGAACAGGCACGCAGGATGTCGAATTTGGATCACATCTACCTAAAGCCTGATTTTAATTTTCAAACGATACGCGCTTTGTCGCATGAGGGAAGGGAAAAATTGTCGGCAATGAGGCCAGAATCATTGGGACAAGCTTCACGGCTTTCAGGGGTCTCTCCTGCCGACATTAGCATACTAATGGTATATTTGAATAAAGGTGCTGAATGGAAACACTGAAAGCTTGTCCTGCCTGCGAAAGCCTGAATAAACCGGTAGATTCACAAAGTATCGTTGATTATTCCGTATCGAAGGAGGTATTTGCGGTTGTTTGTTGCGGCGAATGCGGACTCTGGTATACGAATCCTCGTCCTGATCAGGTGAATATTGGTTCATACTATCAAAGCGATGACTATGTGTCGCACACTGGTGCAGATGCACCAGGGCTAATTAATGCAATGTATCGTTGGGTACGTCAATATACAATTGGGGTTAAAAAGAAACAAGTAGAGAGATGGGGCGGCCACATTCAACGCCGATTGTTGGATGTGGGCTGTGGCACGGGTGAATTTGCATCGCACATGAGTAGTTCAGGTTGGGATGTTCTGGTGGTTGAGCCCGATCCGGCCACGGCTGAACGCGCCAGGCGTCTACACGGATTAAAGGTAAACAATGAGGAATGGCTGAAAATAACGAATGATCAGTTTGGGGTCGTTACTATGTGGCATGTTTTAGAGCACGTGCATGATTTGCGGACACACGTTAATTGCCTGCACAAACTCATAATGCCTGGTGGCTTGTTTGTAGTGGCCGTACCCAATCCGATGTCAACAGATGCACAGCATTACAAACAGCATTGGGCAGCCTGGGATGTGCCGCGACATCTATACCATTTTCGACCCAATATGCTGCGGAAGTTTGTTGAAGCGTTCGGTTTTGAATGCCTTTCGACACGCCCCATGATCTTCGACCCTATGTATGTTTCGATCTTGAGCGAAAAATACCGTTCGGGATCAGCAGCCTCTTCAATCCTTGGTTTGTTGAAGGGCCTATGGTTTTTGTGCAGCGCCAAGCTGAAAAAAGATGCCTGTAGCAGTCAGGTTTACTTTTTTCGAAAGAGGAATAATTCATGAATCGAACTGATCAGAAGTTCGAAAGCGCGAGCGGAACGTGGCTGAAGTTTCCCATTCTAATTCTATTGATGAGACTGTGTTTTTTGTCACCCTCGATCTATTTGGGAGGCTGTGCGAATATGGTTGCGCCCACGGGTGGCCCACGTGATAGCATCCCCCCGCAGTTAATTAAAGCAGAGCCGGCCTGGTTCACCACAGGATATAATGGAGATCGACTAACGTTCCAATTCAATGAATTTGTCAGAATTCAAAACCGAGGCACCATTCGGATGCTACCCGACCCTGGAAAGCCCCCCATCATCCGAGATGCCATAAATCGAATCGTAGTTGATTTTAACGCCGTCCCACTGGATACATCCACTACGTACACGCTCTATATGGGCGATGCGGTGGTTGATTTCACGGAAGGTAACAAGCTCAAGGAATTCAAACATGTTTTTTCAACGGGCCCCACGATCGACACCGGTTGGATATCGGGTCGTGTATCAGACGCTTCGAATGCGAAGCCAAGGCCTCAGGCGCGCGTAGCTTTATATGATTGGGTTGAATCAGGTGATTCTGTGGTCTATAAACAGAAGGCACGATATTGGACAACGACCGACGACAGCGGTAGATTTTTCCTCGGCTATTTGCCTATGAGAGATTTTCGTTTGTTTGTATGGGCCGACGAAAACAAAGACGCGTTTTATAAGGCGGGTGAGGCATTCGATTTTATTGATATCCCTGTGCGCCCAATACAGAGTTCCTATGATTCATCGCTGACTTGTTTTTTGAGTTTGTCCATCGATCGAGACGAGCAATCCCGCATAATGGATTATGTTGAAAAATGGCCCGGATGGCTCGGAATTACTTTTAGTGCTCGTCCCACTGAATTGAATTGGATTATTGAGGGGGGGGTAACTGGTGATTCTATAACAAAGCTACAATACTGGAAGGGAGACACCGCATATGTCTTTATGGGTGAGGCCTACAAAAATGCAGAACTGGGCCAGGTTGTAGCGGTCTGTAAAATGATCCACCGCGCAGACACCATCATCCGAAGGACAATACCCATTCCGGAGCAAGCCAAGGCGACCGGTACAACTGTCAATGAACTTCCACTATTAAAGCCAATAAATACGGGTGTTCCGGAGCTGTGCGCAGGAAGGAGTTTTTTGCGGTATACGGGCGATGTGCCATTGGAACGAATTGATACGGCCGCAATCATTTGGGCAGACACTACAAGCGGTCGGGTTGTGCAGACAGGGGCAATGTACATTTACGTTGAGGGTCTTTTATCCTTTGCCATACCGGAGGTATTAATCCCTGGTAGAATCTATAAATTCATTATTCCGCGTGGGTCAATTTTTGGAGGAGGTGGGCAAGTACTTGACTCGGTATTTCAGGTATTTAAGGTGGTATCGGACAGCCTTGTTAAAAATATAAGTGTTATTACATCGAAAAAAGAAAAACAACTATCCGAAATTGCTAAATGGGCGCAATCCGGACGTACTGTAGAAATAGTTGATGCTTCCGGCTACAAGTGCGGAGTATATCGCTTCACAGACGCAGAACAGGGTGGGTGGGATCATGGACAGCCAACACTCGGACTTTTGCCAGGGACTTATTCAGTGACCATATATTCCGATGAAAATAAAAACACTAAGCACGATTCAGCGTCCTGGCGATTAAACAGAAGAGCAGAGCACAATCATACTGCACAATGGTCTTTATCACCAATCGATAGAAGAGATTTACAAATAGACCTCAGTGAATTGATATGGAAATAGGAAGGTTCAAAAATCGGATATTATTTATTTTTATCTTTTTTTGCTTCCCGGGTTCGGTATTGGGTCAACCAGACACCACATTTATTCGATTATCGACGGGCAACACTTCCAATATCAGGTCATTATCGGTAACCGGCAACAAGGATTGGTGGGTAGGCGGGAGTAAAGGGTGGCTTTGCCACACTACCGACGCGGGACAATCATGGATTTCGGCTCAGCCAGCGGGCGATTCTGTCGATTTTAGAAGTGTTTATGCTTTTAATGACTTAGAGGCTATTGCCGCAACATCTGGAAAGCAACCCGCAATCTGGCGCACCAAAGACGGAGGTCAGCAATGGTCGATCGTTTATCGACCAAGCAACCCACAGGCCTTTTTCGATGGAATTGACTTCTGGAATGACAGCCGCGGGGTGCTATTTGGTGATCCCGAAGACAATGGTAGGCTGTTACTGCTGTTTACCCAAGATGCCGGCCGCACATGGACAGAACCCGTGGATACGACTCGGCCATTGTTTGCACCGGGAGAAGCCGCATTTGCTGCTAGCGGCACGAGCATTGTTTGTGTGGGAGATAGCACGATGGCCATTATCAGTGGTGGACAGACATGCAGGTTATGGTACAGCCGCGATCGGGGACAAAGTTGGTCGCACATTCGTACTGATATACCCAATCCCGCACTGGCGGGAATTCATTTACGCTTTCCTGATACGCTATCTGGCGAACTGGCGTACCTGCTGCACGGTACGCCCAGTCGAGGCGGCTTCTCCATCGCCATCACCCCTGATAGTCAGTGGGTAGTGGTTGGAGGAGACTACCAAAATACGCAAATCACACATGGGGTCGTTGCGGGTAATCGATATGGCATGTGGTGGAATCCACGCATCCCTACCCGTGGTTACAGGGAGTGCGTCCTACCGATCGACACCTTCTGCTGGCTGGCAGTAGGCCCTACGGGCTGCGACATCACCTATAGTGGTGGCCTTGATTGGCAGGCATTCCATGATGAGACAGGCATGCATGTTGCACGAATGCTGCCCGATCGACGAATCATCATGGCTGGTAAAGACGGCAAAATCATATTATCTACTATCGGTCCACAGAGATTTACAGAACCCGATAGTTTCAAACACCGGCTAAATGGAGAACGGCCGACAACTGTTTCGAGACACCTTGCGTTGGCATTAATAGGGGATATTCAGCCTTTAGAACGGCTGCTCAAAAAGTGGGTCAAATTGTATGGATCAGGAGAGCGAAGCGAAAGAGGATACACCACGTATCAAGGAGCATATCAACGTCTGGTTAACCGAATAAAGGGAATAAAAGGGGTACAAAAAGTGTGGGTGGACAGTTGTGGAACCCGAAATCTTTTGTACCCTGCGGGTGGCGCAATCTATTTTTTGATTGGAGACAGAAAGCGTAGCCGAACGGCTGAAATGGGCCTGTTCTTCAACGAAGGGGGAATTAGACGGCCTTTTTGGATGAGGTATCTGGTCGGTAATTTCTGGGGTGACATAGATCATCTGACGCAACCCGAGGTACTCATAATCCGCGACATGGAGCGATGGACACACCTACAGTGTGCCTGGAGTCGCAGACCCCCCTGGCACCCTCGCTATCGAGATAATTGAATAAATCATCCCATTGTCCGACATCTGCCTGAACAAATTGGGCTCTTGCGCGGTTGCGCAACGCTATTGTCGAGTGCAAGCGTATTGTCTTAAAAACCGTATTAATGCGCTTTTATAGTTTTCGTGTTGCTCAAAGCTGATAAAATGGCCCGCATTAGTTATCAACTTAAATTGTGAGTTTGGAAAAAGTTCTAAATACTCATTTGCTGCGCCCAGTGGTTGATTATCACATTGACCCTTTAAAACCAAAACGGGTAAATTTTTGCCGTTAATACGATCTCTAAAATCTTTTATCCTCAACAAGTTATAATACGTCATAATCCCACAGAAATATCCGCTCTTATTGTCTGAATTTATAATTAGAGAAGTGTCGCATAAGCAAGATTTGTTGGTTTTGGATTTTTCCAGCAATGCAAAATCATCTGCCTCATCATCTTTTGCTAATTTAATTCCGTGCCTTGTGGCAAGCATTCGAATAGTTTGCATCCTAATATTATAAACTTGATCGGACGCAACTTTATTTGATTTAGCCGGCCTTTTTAATTTGTGCTTTATGAAAGAATCCCGACGATTCAGGTTTGGGTTTAACGGGTAAATGGGCCCTGGGCTGATAAAAATAATTGAGGTAATCTTATGCGGGTATTTCGATAAATATGCAGCGGCTAATACAGATCCCCATGATTGGCCAAGTAAAATGATTGGTGTATTGATTTTATTTATAATGGCATCTAAATCCTCAATATGCCCTTTCTAAAGTATATTCTTTAATATTGGACAATCTATTTGACATTCCACACCCGGCCTGATCATAGAAATAAACATTGAAACCTTCATTTGTCAAAAATTCATTCTCCGCAATAATTCTGCTTGAAATCGAGCCCCCTGGCCCGCCGTGTAAATAGATAATTGAATAATTTTTTTCGCACTTAATAGCGCGCTTCAATAATGAATAACAAATTTTTGATCCAGTATTAAGGGCCCAAAATCCTGTGTTGTATTTGAATTTTACATACTCGATATCATAACTTCTTGGTAAAATATGATTAAAGACCCTATAATTAAAAATAATAAAATCGACCAGCAAATGTAGTTAGCACTTCTTGTTTTACAGGCCAACATGATTACAAGAGCCTACCCAATGCGTGAAATTTTCAGAAAATTCGCACGGCCGTCGCTGCCCACCGGCATGGCACCGGTATTCACCACCACATCCCCCTTCCGGATGTATTTATGGTTCTTCAGGAAAGAGAGCACTTCATCGATTGTTTGGTTGGTGCCCGATTGTTTATCGTAAAAAAAAGCACGAACCCCCCAAATAAGGCTGATACGGGTCAACAGCCGAGGATTGGGGGTGAAGATGAACACAGAACACAACGGGCGGTAGCTGGCCACCTGGTAGGCTGTGTATCCCGATCGGGTGAGGCCCACAATTCCGTGGGCTCGAACATATTTTGCAGCGCGCCCCGCTAAATAGCATAGGGAGTCGGATAAGGACTGTTCGCTGTCAGCCGATTCAGCGTGTTCGCGGTAGTAGATTCCCTCGACCTCTTGTTCCACCGTTTCGATAATCCGGCTCATATATTCAATTACCTGTACCGGATGCTGGCCAACCGAGGTTTCTCCGCTGAGCATTAGGGCATCGGCGCCATCCAAAACCGCGTTGGCCACGTCGTTGGCCTCAGCCCGGGTTGGCATGAACTGGGTGATCATGCTTTCCATCATTTGGGTTGCGATAATGACCGGCTTGCATTGGTTGAGGCATTTTTTAACAATCGATTTTTGGATCAGGGGAAGTTTTTCGATGGGATACTCTACGCCCAGGTCGCCCCGGGCCACCATAATCCCGTCTGATTCTGCAATGATGGCATCGATTTCAGCGACTGCTGCGGGTTTTTCAATTTTAGAAATGATATGGGTGTCTTTGCCCCGGTCTTGAATGCGTTTGCGCAACTCCTTCACGTCATTCGGACTACGTACGAAGGACAGGGCAACCCAATCGAGGTCGTGATCGAGGATAAAATTGAGGTCACGCTGGTCCTTTTCGGTGAGTGACGGAAGCGAGACCTTCGTATTTGGGAGGTTAACCCCCTTTTTCGAAGTGAGTAGTCCCCCATAAACTGTCACCAATTCGACCTCGTCGAGGCGGTTGCTTCTCAGCACCTCCAGTTTGATTTTACCGTCATCAAGCAACACTAGGTCGCCCTCTTCCACATCTAGAGGGAACTCTTTATAGTTAAGGTAGATGTGTTGGGCATCGCCCATACACGGTACGGTGGTGAATAGGATTTTATCGCCCTTGCGCAGGGTAATACCGTTGTTTTGTATTTCGCCGACGCGGATTTTGGGACCCTGCAGGTCGCCCAGCAAGGCCGTGTGGGCGCCCAGTTGTCGGTTCAGGTCGCGCACATCGCGGATCACCCGTTCAAGGTTATCATAGACGGCATATGAAAAGTTCAACCGAAAAACATTGACGCCGGCCTTAATGAGGCGACTCAATACAGCTTTATCAGAACAGGCCGGGCCAACGGTAGCAACGATTTTGGTTCGGCGGCGGTATATTGATTTGTTGGCCATGGATCGGATCAAAAGAATATGGGGATTTGCCGCGACCAGCGTTTGTCATCGGATGGAATGGCCATGGCGTATCCAAAATACTTGTGTTGGTGGACCTGAGCCGCCAGTAGCCCGGGTTCGGGCAGGGGGGCTTCATTGGAATAAAAAAGGAGGTAGTCGCACGCGTCGCGAAGGGCAGGTGATACAACCCCGAATTGAGATGCGGTTTTCAATAAATAGGCCAGAGGCATTTCCTGTTCAGAAGTCCAGCTGTAGCAGGTAAAAGAGTTGGTATCCGTAGACTCAGGCACTCCTAATTCCTTTGGGATTACTATTGCCGAATTACTTATCCGCTTCGTGCCTTTTGTTCTTGTCGCCCCACTTTTCAGACCCGCCGTGTCTGCTTGGCCCGCACCACCTTCCCGTCCCGCGGCACTTATATGCCCTGATCCACTTGCCGGCTCCGTCCCATCCGCTAATCCCGAAGTCCAAACACCCCCGGTCTCCAATGCAATTCCGGAGAACCAGTCGGGAATCCGGCAAAATTGAGTGGAGAAATGCTCGTTGAAAAACCAGGCCACCTGCCAGGGGCGACGGGTGGTACGCAGCCCCACCAAATTCTGGCTAAAGCCAATGTCAATGAATAGGTTTTTTTTTGCCACAACAACCACTAAAGGGTTACAAAGTTAATGCATAACGGTGAAAATTCCCCCGACACTACTATTTGATAATGTGCCATAGTTCCCTTACCTTTGTGGCGATTATTCATTAAAACCAACAGAAATGTCTGATATAGCATCGAAAGTGCGGTCCATCATTGTAGAAAAGCTTGGCGTAGACGAAAATGATGTTACCCCCGAGGCCAGCTTCACCAACGATTTGGGTGCAGATTCCCTTGACACGGTAGAGCTGATTATGGAGTTCGAAAAGGAATTTAACATTTCCATCCCCGACGACCAGGCGGAAAGTATTACCACCGTAGGCCAGGCCATCTCCTATCTGGAGGCGAATGTGAAATAAACTCCGCAAGCTATGCAGATGCGACGTGTAGTGGTTACGGGTCTCGGAGCGCTCACGCCCATTGGAAATACGGTTTCTGAATACTGGAATGGGTTGATCACCGGCATAAGCGGTGCAGCGCCCATAACCCGTTTTGATGCCTCCAGATTTCGCACCCGTTTCGCCGCTGAGCTGAAGGGATTCGACCCAGAACAACATTTTGATCGCAAAGAGGCTCGTAAAATGGATCCTTTTGCGCAATACGCTATGGTGGCCTGCGAGGAAGCAATGCGTGACTCAGGTCTTATGGGCGCCCCATTCGATGCCAACCGCGTCGGAGTAGTTTGGGGTTCTGGAATCGGGGGCATATTCACTTTTTTTGAAGAAGTCAAATCCTACATTGAGGGTGATGGCACGCCGCGGTTCAATCCGTTTTTCATCCCCAAAATGATTGGCGATATCGCCCCGGGCTACATCAGCATCCGCTATGGATTGCGAGGCCCGAATTACACCACGGTTTCGGCATGTGCCAGTGCCAACAACGCCCTCATCGACTCCATGAACCTCATTCGGATGGGGAAAGCCGATGTGATGGTGACGGGCGGATCGGAAGCCGCCGTTAACCAGGCGGGTGTGGGCGGCTTCAACGCCATGAAGGCCCTGAGCGAACGTAATGATAGTCCCGCCACTGCCTCGCGACCGTTCGACCTCGACCGCGATGGATTCGTGCTTGGGGAGGGGGGCGCAGCCTTGATTCTGGAAGCGCTCGATCATGCGCTGCAACGGGGAGCCCGTATATATGCGGAATTGGCAGGTTGCGGCTTATCTGCCGACGCCAACCACATCACAGCGCCCCATCCGGAGGGACTTGGCGCCACATTGGTGATGCGCGCCGCCTTGGCTGATGCCGGCTTGTCGACGGGCGACATCGACTACATCAACGTACACGGCACATCGACCCCTCTGGGGGATGTCAGTGAGGTGAAAGCCATTCAAACCGTCTTTGGCGAGGACGCCTACCGGATGAGTATCAGTTCCACCAAATCGATGACCGGACACCTGCTTGGAGCGGCTGGGGCCGTGGAAGCCGTGGCAGCTATTTTAGCTATTCAGAGCGAAACAGTTCCTCCTACGATCAACCATTTTACGGATGACCCGGAACTTGATACCCGTCTTGATTTAACGTTTAACCAGGTGCGCAAGCGACCGATCAGGGCCGCTTTGAGCAATACCTTTGGATTTGGCGGGCATAATACTTCTGTGATATTTCGCCGCTACGAAGGATGAGGATATTTGGGTTGTGAAGAGGCTCATTGATCGTGTCCGCAAGCGTTTGTTGCGGGGGTCCAACCCCTTGGCAACCCGGATTTTCGAGTTGACGGATTTGTACCCAAAGTCAATGCACCTCTACGAGCTCGCATTTACCCACTCGAGCGCTCGCGTGGGACTGGAGGATGGCCTACACAAGAGTAACGAACGTCTGGAGTATTTGGGTGATGCAGTTTTGGATTTGGTCGTGGCAGATGTATTATTTCGCCGGTTTCCGTACCGTGACGAAGGTTTTCTCACCAATATGCGTTCGAAGGTCGTGAACACCCAATTTCTCGACACATTGGCCCGGGAGCTGGGTTTGGATAAAATGTTGCAGCACACAGCCGGCAATCGCCGCAATGAAACGAGCAAAAATATGAATGCGGATGTTTTCGAGGCGTTTCTGGGGGCCATATACCTCGACCAAGGCTACCCAAGAACCTATCATTTTATTTGCAACCGCATCCTCACGCCGTTTGTGGACTTGGAAGAGCTAACCATTACCGACCATAACTACAAGAGTAGACTTGTGGAATGGGCGCAGAGAAACGGCAAGAGGATCAGCTTTGAGGTGGAAAACCGCTTCGAACGGAGCCGAAAGGGAAAAATTACGGTTAGGGTTCTCCTCGACGGTCAGACAGTGGCCAAAGCCACAGACAGCAGCCGGAAAATGGCGGAACAAAACGCCGCTGCGTATTTCCTGGAGCAGAAATTGGGCAAAGACCCCGTATAGCAGAACCCACGCGCCTTAACTAAAGAAGATTCATCCCCAATATTCCTGGGGGTGGTCATCCGGTGCAGTGTCATTACATATGTTAGGCCCGGAAAGAAATTAAATCATGCGCTCCGGGATCACGGCGATGCACTTTATTTCAATTGCAATCGCTGTGGGGAGTGCCGTTACTTCAACCGTGGTTCGACAAGGCTTTGGTTCGAGCGGTGCCATATATTCAGCATATATGCGGTTGAAGGTATGGAAATCGCGCCGCATATGGGTGAGGAACACCGTAACATCCACCACATCTTGCCAGCCCACTCCGCTAACCTGCAGAACGGCCGTCACATTAGCCATCACCTGATGCACCTGAGCGGCGAAATCAAATTCCAAAAAATTCCCGTTTTTATCGAGGGTTAGTCCCGGCACGTGCGGGTCGGAGGCGTCTGTGCCGGCCGCACGCGGACCAATTCCGGATAGAAACAAGAGGTTTCCAACGCGGCGGGCATGGGGGTAACTGCCCACAGGATTAGGGGCTTGTTGGGTAGATATACTTTCCATACTACAAAAGTACGGCTGTGTCGGATTTGATGCGCACCTCCGGATAATGCCCGTCCCGTATTATTTTGAAGGCCCTTTGAGCTGAGGGCAGCGGAAGTTGACCGATGCGCACGCCCCACTGTACGACCCACACCCGTGCAATTTCGAGTTCTTGGTCGTACACGAACGAAAGGCGCGCCACACGGTTCGGATTGTAGAATTGTGGAAGACAATCGGGCGTATACATCATAGGGGCTGAGAGGAGCACGGCTGTATTGCGCGCCCGTCGCGAGTTGTAGCGCCACAAGCCTAAATGACGAAGACCGAAATAATAGGCCGCTGAATGGGCTATTGAACGCAGGGAAAGAGTGGGGGTGAACATATCGTTTAGGCTGCAGGGTGGAACAATGGAATAAGGGGGCTCTCGAATGGGGAGATGTGGGCGTGGACACCCGGAGCCTTAACTGAATCGTCTGGGGTCATCGCCTCAACTTGATGTGCGTGACGGATGGGTGACATGCCTTCGGGAAGTAAGAGTGGCTGGTCGAAGGGCACCAGCTCGATTTCGTCTGCAAAACGCAGCATCAAAACCCTGGGTGATGTGAAACGTGCCATAGGTAGTTTGTTTTGTGTGTACAAACATGAAGCCGGGTTGTGACATCTTTTGTCACACAAAAACCCCCGTCAAAACCCCGTAACTCCCCCATCAAACCCCGTCAAACTTCTGGCGGACGATGATTATTTCAACAAACTGCCAACCCGATTGCTCAGGTACTTCACAAAATCGGGCGGCCCGATGATATCGAGATCGTCGGCTAGTCCCAACACGAATCGTCCAATCCCCCGATAATCGGCCACCCTTAGCCGGAGTTCGTGGACACGTTCTCCATGGGTGGGGGTCGACAAAGGCGACAGGTACAAAGCAGCTGCGGGGTGCTCTTCGCGCAATAAATTGCTGCTGAGCTGACCCAGGTGTAGGTGAATTTCGTGATTCGTTTCGCCCATCGGCATTCCGAATGCATCAGTTTTAGGGGTATCGTGCAGGTGGGTAAACTGCCAGGGCATGCGTTCGAGGCGCACCTGCCCGATGCGCACCATTTTATAAGATTTGTTGCGGCGTGAGGAAGGCTCGAAAGCGTATAAAATATCGAGCGATGCGCTGAAGCCATAAGGCTCAACCAAGCGATTGCCGATGCTGTGGGAACTCGGGGCATTGTAGTCGATCAGCACCACCTGCACCCGCTCACGGATGGCCTGTGACAATATTCGGTAGTGGAGGCCCGCTTGCTGGTTGAGGAAATGCCCAAGTGCCCGAGTACTGCCGCCGAAACTGCGCACCTTATCGAGCAAATCTGAGCGCACCGGCCCATCGGGAAGTCCCAACAGGGCCTCCTCCAGTAGGTGTGCCTCATCGACATCAAACCCGATTTTTTCGGCTGTTTCTCCGGGATTGCTCACACGCAGGCGATGGGTAACGGGATGACTCACCACTACAAAGCCGCACTGACCATAAATGATGAGGTCGCGGTAGACTGTGCGGCGACTAACCTCGAGTTTTTCGGCGAGCTCGTCGACCGTATAGCCCCGCCTACTACCCGCGAGCAGGTTGAGGGCGCGAAACAGACGAAGGAGTTTGCCCGGATCCTTCATGCACCATCTTCCGCCAGATTACGACGTCCCCAATCCGCTTTTTCTTCTTCACTCCAAAGTTCGGGGAAGAAAATTCTCAGCTGCAACCGGGGCGGTAGATACTGCTGCCAGTTGGTGCCCCCGGTGGCCGCGATCGTATCCGGGTCACCCTGCAGATAACGCACTGCCGATCTGTAATGGACCAGGGGCCACCACACGTTTACGTGCCTGTCGAAACGCCGAAGGGCGTCGCGTAAAGTCGAAAAATCGTCGCCTCCACCCGATGCAGCCATTGAAGCGCCGCCCGAAGCACCATCCGTGGCTAACAGGCGCCGATACACCGCATAAAGATTGTTGTTTTGCTTCTTTTGCGCGAGCGACAACAGCTCATCCCGATAACGTGCTTCAAACTGGCTCAGGGTGAGGGTGGCTTTGCCCGATTTCAATTCTGTTGCACCCTGTTTCCAATAGATATGTTCAAAAAGCCGGTCGACCGACTCATCACCTTTGAAATCCCCGCGAACCCGGCGGTCGACGAGGTACAGCAGGTCGGTCGCACTCAATTCGATGCGGCGGTATTGGGCCGACTGAAATCCACTTGCCGGCAGCAGGGCC
>Ga0194128_10000868_pt1 | contig 53578 bp, 52 predicted proteins | sample TA2KigCa65mmetaG_FD_148650 | JGI IMG/M metagenome (GOLD analysis project Ga0194128, IMG submission 148650) | Freshwater microbial communities from Lake Tanganyika, Tanzania - TA2015037 Kigoma Deep Cast 65m | ecosystem: Environmental > Aquatic > Freshwater > Lake | place: Tanzania: Lake...
AAGTCGGCCGCGATGCGGCCTCCTCATCTTCATTTTTCAGGATCATCTTGTGTTGGAAACGGCTGCCGCTTTCAGGATCATTCTTGGATTAGAAAATGCTCCAGCGCGCTACAATGGATGGGTTTGAGCCGCACATGAGCAATGTAATCATCCTAGGAGCCCAGTGGGGGGACGAAGGCAAGGGGAAGATCGTCGACCTTTTTTCCGACCGCTTTGACATCGTCGCCCGATACCAGGGCGGACATAATGCCGGCCACACCGTCTACATCGGCGAAACCAAGTACGTCCTCAAGTTGATCCCGAGCGGAATCCTGCGCCCCGGCAAGCAGGCTGTGATCGGCAACGGCGTCGTCGTCGACCCCGCCGCGCTGATGGAAGAAATCGAAACTTTGGAAAAGGCTGGCATCGACGTCCGAAACCACCTCGCCATCAGCAATCGCGCCCACGTCGTGTTTCCGTTCCACCGGCTGGTGGAACAGATTACCGAAAAATCTCCGGACCGCGTCGCCATCGGCACCACCTCGCGTGGCATCGGCCCGAGCTATGAAGACAAGATCGCCCGGCGTGGCATCCGCATCGCCGATCTCGTCGACACCGACGTGCTGCCACGAACCTACGCCGCCCTGCGCCAGGACAAGCAGCGCATCGCCCAGGCCTTTGGCGTGAACGGAACCGACGAGGACGTGCTGGCAAAATACCTGGAATTCGCCGAGCGCATCCGCCCGATGGTCCGCGACACCGCGCGCCTGCTCAATGACGCCATCCGCGCCGGCAAGCGCATCATGCTGGAAGGCGCGCAGGGCACCATGCTCGATGTCGACCACGGCACCTATCCGTTCGTCACCAGCTCCAACGCCGCCGCCGGCGGAGCCTGTACCGGCACCGGCATCGCGCCCACACGTATTGGCGGCATCCTGGGCGTTTCCAAAGCCTACGTCACGCGCGTCGGCGCAGGACCATTTCCCTCTGAGGCGCTCGACGCCAACGGAGACCTGATCCGCAAACGCGGCAATGAATTCGGCTCCGTCACTGGACGTCCGCGCCGCTGCGGCTGGTTTGATGTGCCCCTGCTGCGCTACACCGCCACCGTCAACGGCTTTGACAGTCTCATCATCACCAAGCTCGACGTGCTCGACCAGTTGAGCGAGATTCAGGTCTGCACCGGCTATACGCTCGACGGCAAGCCCGTGGAGGAGATGCCGGCCACCGTCGGCGCGCTGGAACGCTTGCAGCCCATCTACAAAACCGTGCCCGGCTGGAAGGAGCCGACCCAGGGAGTCACCCGGTTCAGCGACTTGCCGCAAAAGGCAAAGGACTACATTCACTTCCTGGAAGAACAGACAGGCGTCGAAGTTGGCTGCGTCTCCACTGGCCCGGAGCGTAACCAGACCATGGTGATCGAAAACTCGCGCCTGGCAAGCCTGCTGGCTTAATTGTCATCCTGCCGCCGGTTGCGGTCTAATCTGCTATATGGACCTCGCAGCCAGCTTGATCGGGCGCCGTGCTTTTCTTGCCGCCGCCGGAGCCGCCGCCTTCGCCGCCACCCAGCCCGGGCGAAAGCTGCCCATTTGCGCCTTCTCCAAACATTTTCAGTGGACCACAGCCGCCGAGGCAGCCAAGCTCGCCGCCGGCATCGGCTTTGACGCGCTCGACCTCACCGTTCGCGCCGGCGGCCACGTGCTTCCCGAGCGCGTCGCCGACGATCTTCCCAAAGCCGTAGAGGCGATCCGTGCCGAAGGGCTGGAGGCGCCGATGATCACCGCCGGCATCGTAAACGCCGGCTCCCCGCACGCCGAGCAGATCCTCAAGACCGCCTCGGCGCTCGGCATCAAGCGCTACCGCTGGGGCGGCTTCCGTTACGACACCTCCAAAAGCATCCACCAGCAGATCACCGAGTTCCGCGCCCAATCCCAGGAACTGGCCGCGCTCAATCGCGCGCACGGCGTCTGCGCCATGTACCATACCCACTCCGGCATCGGACAGTTCGGAGCCTCGATGTGGGACATCTGGATGGTGCTGAAAGATCTGGATCACGATGCCGTCAGCGTCAATCTTGACATCGCCCACGCCACCATTGAAGGCGGCCTCGGCGGCTGGATCAACTCTTCCCGCCTCCTGCTGCCGGTCTCCCGCGGCATCGCCATCAAGGACTTCCGCTGGGAGAAGAACGCCGCCGGGAAATGGGCGGTGCGCTGGTGCCCGCTCGGTGGCGGCATGGTCAACCTCGCGGAGTTTTTCAAAATCGCGAAGGCGGTGAACTTCAGCGGGCCCGTGCAGGTGCACATGGAGTACCGCGAGCTCGGCGGCGCAGACACGGGAAAGACGGAGATGTCGATCAGCCGCGATGAATTCATGCAGTACATGAAACGCGATGTCACCGCGGTACGTTCCTTGATGGGCCAGGCCGGCCTCGCATGAGGCTGCTTGCAGGTCTACCGGCCGCTGTTTGCCTCTCCGCCTCTGACAACAAACCAAGGAGAACCACAGAAGCATGAGCTATCAAGAGATCCTCTACGGCACGGCAAACGGAGTGGCCACGATCACGTTGAACCGCCCCGAGAAGCTCAACGCCTGGACTGCACAGATGGAACGTGAGTTTTCCCAAGCGGTGCTCACCGCAAACGCCGATGACACGGTGCGCGTGGTTTTGGTCACCGGTGCGGGCCGCGGCTTTTGCGCCGGCGCCGACATGAGCCTGCTCAGTTCAGCCGCCGAGGCCGGCTCCGTGGTCAGCGGCCATCGCAAGCTCGAGGTCGATTACCCGGAAGGCGCCCCTGCCCGGCTGCGCAAGCGCTATTCCTGGCTGCTTGCTGTGCCGAAGCCCCTCATCGCCGCCATCAACGGCCCGGCGGTGGGACTCGGCTTCATCATTCCTCTGTTCTGCGACATCCGCGTGGCCTCCACCGCCGCCAAGTTTTCCACCATATTTGCCAAACGGGGGCTGATCGCCGAATACGGCCTGGCCTGGATTCTGCCGCGCATGGTGGGCTTGGCTCCGGCGATGGACCTACTGCTGACCGCGAGAACCTTCGGCGCGGCGGAAGCGCAACAGCTCGGTCTTGTCACTCGTGTCATGCCGGAGGAGAGCTTCGCCACAGAAGCCAACGCGTTGGCCGAGGAGATGGCATGCGGCCTTTCGCCGCGCTCGCTCCGAATCATGAAGCGCCAGGTCTATGAAGCACTGGAAACCGGCTTGAGCGAATCGCTCGACAGCGCCTTCGAAAAGATGATCGAGAGCATCGCGTGCGAAGATTTTAAAGAGGGCGTGCAGCATTACTTGGAAAAGCGCCCCCCAGCGTTTAAGGGCAGATGAAAGAGAAGCAGAACAGGGCTTCGGGAACGTTGTCCGCCGTCGTCGTCTTCGGCGTGCCCATCCGGTTTCACTTCACCTTTATCCTGCTGCTGATCTTTCTTTTGACCGCGGGGTTCGGCGGCGGCAAGTCTGTTCTCTACGACATCATCTTTATCGTTTCCTTGTTCGCCGCAGTGCTGTTGCATGAGCTGGGCCACGCGCTGGTGGCGCGCATTTACGGCATCAAGACGGTTGAAATTGTGATGTACCCCATCGGCGGGGTGGCGCGGCTGGAAAGGGAAGCGGCGCCGGTGGCCGAACTATGGATCGCATTGGCCGGACCGGCCGTCAACGTGGTGTTGGCGATTGGTTTGTACGGCTGGCTCACCTTGCTGAGCGGATGGGGACAGATCGAGCGCCAGCTTGTGGACCGCATCGCCGTCAGTAACCTTTACCTTGCGGGGTTCAACATGGCTCCGGCCTTTCCCATGGATGGGGGCCGAGTGCTGCGAGCGCTGCTGGCGCTTTGGAAAGGCGAAGCGGCCGCAACGCGTGTTGCCTCCTTCGTCGGCAGGTTGCTGGCGATGGCGATGGGAATCTACGGCCTTATCTCCGGCCACATTCTGCTGCTTCTCATCGCGTTCCTGATCTATGTGGCCGCGACGCAGGAAGGGGCCGCATCCGCGGGCCGCGCCCTGACGCAGGGGATTCCGGTGAAAGCGGCCATGGTAACTGAGTTTGAAAGACTGCCGCACGGAAGCACCATTCGCGAGGCTTCACAACGGCTGCTGGCCACCACGCAGCAAGACTTCCCCGTTGTGCACGGCGAACGGGTGATTGGTCTGCTCGACCGCCAGTCCTTCCTTCGCGGCATGGCGATTGAGGGCGCCGAGACGTATGTTTCGCAGGTGATGGACCGTGATTTTCTCTCTCTTGATCCGCTGATGAACCTGGCAGAGGCGCTGCCGCTGTTGACCGGAAACGTATCCTGCGCGCTGGTCATGGAGAACGACCGGTTACTGGGGCTGCTCACGCGGGAAAACATTTCCGAATTCCTTCTGCTGCGCAAGCTCGGCATCGTCGAAGCGCAGCAGGGCTCCACGGCACAGGTATTGCCGGAACACTGATCCGCCGGGCGCCATGCAGAAGAGCCACCAAGTGGTGATCGTCGGAGGAGGCTTTGCCGGTCTACAGGCTGCGATCGGGCTGCGTAAGGCGCCGGTTTCGGTAACGCTGGTTGACCGCCGCAATTTTCATCTTTTCCAGCCGCTGCTGTACCAGGTGGCCTCCGGCGCTCTCTCCCCCGGAGATATCGCGGCGCCGCTGCGAAGCGTGCTGCGGCGGCAGAAAAACGTCCGCGTACTGCTGGGCACGGTCACGGGATTTGATGTTCGGCGGCGTCTGGTGATACTGGTGGATGGCGAACTCCCTTATGACACCCTTGTTGTGGCCGCGGGCGCCGAAAACCACTACTTCGGGCAGGATCACTGGAAACAAGCGGCGCCGGCCCTGAAGACCGTCGAAGACGCTATCGAGATCCGTCAACGGGTTTTCTACGCCTTTGAACGCGCCGAGCGGGAGCCGGATCTGAGCCGTAGAAAATCGCTGCTCCGCTTCGTGATTGTTGGGGCAGGACCCACTGGAGTCGAACTGGCCGGGGCGATCAGTGAAATCGCGCGAGACACGCTGCGCGAGGACTTCCGCTCGATCCGGCCCGAGGAATCGGAGATTCTTCTACTGGAGGGCGCCGGGAGAGTACTGCCGGGCTTCCCGGTGGACTTGTCGGAGAAGGCCGAGCGCGCCCTGTTGCGGCTCGGAGTCCGCCCGCGCACCAGTGTCAGAGTTACGGCGATCGATGGAGGAGGCGTCGAGATTCTTACCGGCGGAGTGAGCCGGCGCATCGAAACAGCCACCGTTGTGTGGGCCGCCGGCGTGCGCGCCTCCTCCCTGGGCGCCGCGCTGGCGCAGGCCACCGGCGCCGAGCGCGACAGCGGCGGCCGCATCCATGTCAGCGGCGACTTAACGGTCCCGGAGCATCAGGAGATTTTCGTCCTCGGCGATCTTGCATACCGGATGCAGGATGGCGTGCCACTTCCGGGCGTGGCCCCAGTCGCTATGCAGCAGGGCCGCTTCGCCGCCCGGGTTATCGGCCGTCGTTTGGCCGGCAAACCGGTCTCCTCGTTCCGCTATCGAGATAAGGGCACCCTGGCGACCATCGGCAGGCACGCCGCCGTGGCTGACTTCGGCTTCCTGCGCATGAGTGGATTGCCGGCCTGGCTGGCCTGGCTATTTGTGCACTTGCTGTATCTGGTGGGTTTCCGCAACAGACTCTCCGTGCTGCTGCAATGGGGATTCCAGTACTTCACTTATAACCGCGGCGCCCGCCTCATCACGGGCAGCGGCCCGGACTGAGCATCAGCGATTCCAGCGCGCCAGGTAGGCCTCCGTGGCGAGCTGTTCCACCTCCCGATGGAGATCATACTTCCATTTGGCGTGGCGATTGGATTTCAGCCTTTCCAGCACCTCATATTTCTGCCGGGCGACCAACAGATTCTCCTTCTGCATGAGGATCTCCTCCTGAACCTGGGCCCTGCGCAGAGCGAAAATGTTCGCCATCCGCTGCGTGTAGGCGCGGAAGCTGTCCACCACCGCCAACTCGGGGGTTCCCACCGTGGGAGATTCGACCAAGGCCTGATCGGCTTGCTGCTTCTGCCTGTGCAATTCCGCTTCCATGGAGTCGATCGAAGCCAGATGTGCCTGGAGCTGCTCCAGCTTAACCTGCTCGGTTTCCATTTGCAGCTTGCGGAAGCGGCGAACGCGCTCCAGGGGAAACTGAAATTTCTTCACGTCTTGGTCAACTCCTTCATCCGAGAGATGGTTTGCTCCAGCGGCGAGGACTCATCCGGCTCCTGACGGAGGAAATCCATCAGCCGCGGCCGCAGATGAATGGCGTGATCCAGCTGGGCGTTGGACCCTGATGCGTAAGCGCCCAAGTTAATCAAGTCCGAGGACCGTTCGTATGAGGCCAGGGCCTGGCGGATGGCCTGGCTAGCGGCCTTCTGATCCGGTGTCGCGATGCGGGAGGCCAGCCGGCTGATCGATTGCAGGATGTCGATGGCGGGGTAGTGGCCGGAGGAGCTCAATTCCCGGCTGAGAATGATGTGTCCGTCCAGGATTCCGCGCACGGCGTCCGCGATCGGTTCATTGAAATCATCGCCCTCCACCAGCACCGTAAACAGCCCGGTGATGGAGCCACGGTGAAAGTTCCCTGCCCGCTCAAAGATGCGCGGCAACAGGTTGAAGACCGACGGTGTATAGCCCTTTTGCGAGGGAGGCTCGCCGGCGGCCAGCCCAATCTCGCGCTGGGCCATCGCGAGCCGAGTCACCGAATCCATCACCAGCATGACATCGGCGCCCTGATCGCGGAAATATTCGGCAACGGTGATAGCGACAAAACAAGCGCGCAGCCGGAGTGGAGCGGGCCGGTCGGAAGTGGCGACAATGACCACGGAGCGCTTGAGCCCGGCCTCGGCCAGTTCGTGTTCGAGAAACTCCTTCACCTCGCGGTTGCGCTCACCGATCAGCGCGATCACCCCGACGTCAGCGGAGTGATTGCGGGCCATCGATCCCAGCAGCGTGCTCTTGCCCACTCCGCTGCCGCCGAAGATGCCCAACCTTTGCCCCTTCCCGCAGGTGAGCAGGCTGTCGATGGCGCGAATGCCCGTGACAAGCGGTTCCCGGATCGGTTCGCGGTCCAGCGGTCCCGGCGGAACCTTGAACAGATCACAGGCCTTGCCGGCATGAGCCAAAGGAGCGCCATCGAGCGGCTGCCCGAAGCCGTCTAGCACCCTGCCCAGCAGGTGGGGTCCTACGGAAACGCGGGAATCCTCAGGACGGGCGACGATGGTGGCGCCAGGCTGGAGCCCGGAAACCTCCTCCAGCGGCATGGACAAGACCCGTCCTTCGCGGAATCCGATTACCTGAGCACGGATGCGCCGCCCGTCGGCGGAGGCGATCTCACAGAAATCACCGACGGCGGCGTTCGGGCCTTCGGATTCCACCAGCAGCCCCACCATCTGCGTTACGCGCCCCACCCAGCGGGACGTCTCCATCGTCCGCGCCGCGTCCAAAAATGGTGTCAGATCCCAGAAGGAATTGGCCTTCATGTGGCTCTCCTTACCAGGTCGACAAAGCCGCGCTCGATCTCCTCCAGTTGCGTGGATACGGAGGAGTCCAGCATCCCGCGCGTAGTCTCGACGATGACGCTTCCCCGCTCCAGCGCCGCATCGCGCACAAGCTCCACCCGCTCCGGCAACGAAAGACGGGCCAGCAGGTTCTCCAAAACCGGCGCATCCGCGGAACTGAGCCGGATCCGGTTGATCTCCCGCAGCTCGATCTTGGCCACCGCCGCCTTGACGATGCCGGTCAGCGCCTCCGGATCCACGTTCAGTTCGCGGTGCAGGATGCGCCGCGCCACGACGATCGACAGGTGAACCAGGTCCTCCTCCATCTGCCGCCGCATCTGGTGGCGCATCGCTACCATCTCCTGGACGCTTTGCGCCACGCGGCCCATCATCTGTTCTACTTGCTGCGCGGTACGCTGCGAGGCCTTGCTCTCGCCAGCCTGAATGCCGGACTCATGCGCCTGGCGCTCGCGCATCTCGGCTTCCCGCTCGAGCCGCGCAAGCCGCTCCTGCAGGGCCGTGTTTTCCACGGCCGCCACCTCCGCCGTGCTGTAAACGCCGCTGGTGACCTGCTCCGGCTGGTGCGCCTTGCGCCAGGCCACCTGTTGCACCTTGCCGCCGTCATCGTCGTAGATCCTAGACGACATACTGCTCTCCGACAGCTCCCTTCAGGCTCACTACGCCTTCCGATTCCAACTGGCGCACAATGGCGATGATCTGCTGCTGAGCTCCTTCGACTTCCTTGATCTTGATCGGGCCCAGCGCGTCCATGTCTTCGCGCAGCATCTCGGCGCCGCGCTGTGACATGCAGGAGAGGAACTTTTCCTTCAACTGATCGCTAGTGCCTTTGAGCGCCACCGTCAGGAGCTTGCGGTCGACACGCGCCAGGATTTCCTTCAAACCGCCGATATCGATCACGAGCAGATCCTCGAAGACGAACATCAAGTGGCGGACCGACTCTGTCAGCGTCGGGTCCACTTTTTCAATCTCGTCGAGCATGTCCTTACTGGTGCCGGAATCCAGGCGGTTAAACAGCTCGGCCACCGCCCGCACGCCTCCGTAGGCCTCGCGACTGAATTCTCCAAGCGCCTTGATCTTCTGGCCGATGATTCCAGCGATGCGGGAGACCACCTCCGGCGAGATCCGCTCCAGGTGCGCCATGCGGAGCGCCACGTCCGGACGGATTTCCGCAGGCAGACTGAAAAGCAATGAGGCCGCCTGCGAAGGATTCAGGTGGCTCAGCACCAGCGCGATGGTTTGCGGGTGTTCCTTGTGGATGAACTTGGCCAGCTGTTGCGGATCGGCCTTCTGCAAGGCGTCGAAGCCGACTGCATCCGAACCGACCGCCTTCATCAGCCGGTCCAGCAGCTTCCGCGCATGTTCCGGACCGTAGGCGTTAATCAGCAGCCGCCGCGCGTATTCGATGCCGCCTCGCAACACATAGTCGTGCGCAAGCGTCATTTGATAAGCCTCTTCCAGAACGGCCTCGGCCAGTTCCGGTGTCACCGTCGGAAGCTTGGCGATCTCCTGGCTAAGAAGGGCTGCCTCATCTTCCGACATCTGGCCCATGATTTCCACCCCGATCTGTTCGCCCATCACGACGATCAAGGTGGCGGCCTTGCGCAGCCCAGGCATCATCAGAACTGGCTTATCCGCGTTGGTGATCATGACTGTGCCATCTCAAAGTTCCATGTCGCTCATCCAGGTTTTCACCACCTGAACCATAGACCCGGGGTCTTTCTTGGAAATCTCCGCCAGCTGTTTCGCCAGCACTTCCGTTTTCTTGGTAGTTGCCGCCGGCAGCTTCAATTGAATGGAACTGAGAATCTCAGCTTCCTGCTTCTGCCGGTTGGCCATCTGGCTGGCCACCTGCTGCTCAATCTGCTGATCAAGGCTGGCCCTGTCCGCCGCCGCGCCGGCCACCAATGCTTTCCGGCCCTCGACACTGACCTTGGATTTGTTCCGGCGCAGCAACTTGATCAGCAGGAAAAGCACCATCAACAGCACCACCAGAAGGCCCCCGCCGAGGGAGCCGAGCACTACCATGTCCTTCTTCTGCCAGGCGTTCAGGATCCACGCCGGCACCTGGATGACGGTACCCGTCTGGGCGCCCGGAGCCGGATCGGACGGCGGCGGCGTCCACGATAGCGTGCTCTCAAACGGCAGGGTCTCGACGATGATCTGGTCGCCCCGGTCGACCTGCAACCCCACAACGCCCGAGACCAGCTCACGGGTCGCCTTCAACCGCTCCGCCGAAGGCGGCTCGACGATACGCTTAGCCTTCGCCCCTGTCCCTTCAAACCTCACCTGGTGATCCAGCAGTACTGCCACCGAAACTCGCTTGACGGCTCCCTGCGGCAGCCGCGTGCGCTTCACCAGCCGGCTGGAAGCGTAAGCAATGTTCTCGGTGCGCCGCGTTACGCCCTGTCCGGCCAGTCCAGGCCTCGATGTGGGGCGAGGAAGATTCGATGCCGTCCCGGGAACTCCGGAGGGTTGTCCCGCCCCGGCGACATCCTCGGTGCGTTGCGAGGCGGTCATAACAGAACGGCCAGGATCGAAGCTCTCCTCGCTCTGCTCGCCGCTGGTAAGATCGCATTCCACGGAAACTCCGGCGCGGTATTTTTCCGGCCCCAACAACGGTTCCAGCGTATTGTGGATTTTCCCCAATAAATCGCGCTCGATCGTGCGCCGGTAGTCGAGCATCGCTTCGCTTAGCCCATCGGCATCCCCCATCCCATTCTGAGCCCGTGGCCGGTTGAGCAGGTTTCCCCGGACATCCAGCAGCGTGACCATCTCCGGCGCCAGCCCTTCCACGGCGCTCGACACCAGATGCACGATTGCCTGCACGTTCTGCGGCGACAGCTTAGTTCCGGTCCGCAGGGTCACCAGCACGCTGGCCTTCGCCGGCCGGCGGTTCTCCAGAAAGACCGATTCCTTGGGTTGAGTCAGATGCACGCGCGCCTTTTCGATCTCGGCCAGCGCCATCACGCTGCGCTCCAGCTCTCCCTCCAGCGCGCGGTGATAGTTGATCTGCTCGGTGAACTCCGTTGCTCCGAAGTTCGTCTTGTCAAACAGCTCAAAGCCGATCCGCCCGCTCTTAGGCAGGCCGGCACCTGCCATCTGCAGGCGAAGGTCGGGGATACGCGCGGAGGGGACCTTAACCGAGGCGCCGTCCTGGCTCAGCCGGTACTCCACGCCGGTTTCCTTCAGTCTGGCGACCACTGCCGAGGCATCCTCGGCCGCTAGGTTCGAGTACAGAAGCTGGAAATCGCGCTCCTTGTTCCAGCGCAGAAAGAGCAGAAGGCCCCCCGCGACGGCCACGGCAGCCAGGGCGAGGGTGATCTTCTGGCGCAAACTGAAGCTGGCGAAAAGCCGCAGGATCTGTTCCATGGACTTGGGGGTGCGTCAGGAAACTCTGGGAGTCGAGACGGGACTCCGCTAGACCTGCATCCTCATGATCTCCTGATAGGCCTGCACCACCTTGTTCTTGGCTTGCAGGAACAGCTCAAAGCTCAGCTCGGCCTGTTGAGCCGCCATCACTACTTTGTGAACCTCCTCATCCTCGCCGGAGAGAAAACGGTCGATCTTCTGCTCGCTGTCGACGCGGAAATTCTCCACGCGGTGAATCGCCTCGTTCAGCATCGAGGCGAATCCGCCGGAGGTGGAAACCCCTGTTTCCGGCATCTTGACTGGCGCGATAGCGGGAATCTGAGATGAAATCGAAGAAATTGGGTCTGGCATGGGGCTCCTGGAGAGAAAGTGGGTCACTTCATCAGATCAATCGAGCGGTGGATCATGTCCTTGATGGCCGTCATGGCGCTCACATTGGCCTGGTACTGACGCGAGGCTCCCATCAGGTCCACCATGTCCTCGGCGGGATTGCCGCGCGGAAAAGCGACGTATCCGCTGGCGTCGGCGTCCGGATGTCCCGGCAAGTAGCGTTTCTCCGGCTCCCGGTTGTCCTCGATTACCTGACTCACCTCCACTCCCTGCACCTGAGGTCCCAGTGCATTCTGGAACATGGAGGAGAATGCCGATGTCGTCGGCGCCGAGTTGAACACCACCTCCTTGCGCCGGTACGGTCCGCCTTCCGGCGTGCGTGTGGTGTCGGCGTTGGCCATATTCTCCACTAGAACCTCGGCGCGCGCCCTCTGTGCCGCCATGCCGCTGGCGCTCACCGACATCAGAGCAAATAAACTCATCCGTTTCTGCCCTCCGAGATGGCGGACCGGATCCGCCGGAAATGCGACCGCATCAGATTGGAGGCCACGTTGAACCGCATGCTGTTTTCCGCCAGCAGCCGCGACTCCCGGTCCAGGCTGACGTTGTTGCCGTCGTTGCGCGCCTTCATTCCCGAAGGCTCAATCACATTGGGACGGGTGCCTTCCAGCGCGCTCATGAACTCGAACTGGAAATCGATGTCCTTCGTCTTGTAGCCCGGCGTGCCGGCGTTGGCGATATTGGAGGCCACCAGCTTCTGGCGGGTGCTCAACAGATCCATGTAGCGTTCCAGGTTTCCACTCAGCCGGTCAACCATGGCAAACACCCCCGTGCGCAAAAGGCATTACGTTGTCCGATCCTTCCTGGCGCTTTTGGGAGCAACTACATTGCCATAATGGGCGAAGCCCTGCCGCCGATAAGATTACGGGCTTTTACCCCCTCCAGCGGAGACAAAAACTTGCCGCCGATCCAAGGAAATGCCGGTTTGGATCAATTAGGAAGAAATAAGGTCCCGAACTGAAACACGGCGCGAAACGCCGAGTCTAGCGGGAAACCGCCGAGAGCCGGCCGAGCGAATGCAGGCGTTCGAAGATCGCGATCGTGCCTCCGATTCCGTCATCCAGGGGCGTCGAAGGCAGCCCGGGAATCGCCGCATGCAGGGCAGAGGCGTCCATCCGGTAACTTACCGGCACCTGCGGACCTTCCGCACTGATCAAGCCAGCGGCCCGCGGCAAATGCTTCTCCAGCAGAGCCACAAACTCCCCCATCTCCACCACAGTCCCCGCCAGGTTGAAGACGTGCGCGCCCTCAAGGCCGCTGGTAGCCGACCGCACGAATGCCGCCGCAACGTCCTCGACATATTGCAGATCCATGTGGCCGGAGACGCGGATCTGAAACCGCTGCCCGAGCACCGCGGCGCGGATCGCCAGCGTCGGATCGGCCGTGAGCCCGCTGTCGCGGCCCGCGCCGTATACCGTCCACGGCCGCAGCCCGACGCTCGAGATCCCGTTAGAGCTGTAGAAGACACGCGCATTGCCTTCATTGGCCTGCTTGAACACGCCGTAGTGCGTACCCGGCAGTAGCGGATCGCGCTCGCTCAGACTGCGCGCCCCGTATGCCTCCTCCGGCCCCCACACCGCCGAAGAAGATGCATATACGATCCGCACGGGCCGCCCCGCGTCCCGCGCCGCCTCGAACACGTTCAGCGTTCCGATCACGTTGATCATCCCACCCGCGACCGGCTGCGCCTGGCAGAAAGGCATCAGCACCGCGGCCAGGTGAATGACGTGCGTGATCTGCTCCTCTGCAACCAGTTTCTTCACGCGCGCCGTGTCGCACAGATCGCCCTGAACGACGCGCAGCCGCTGTTCCCCTTTTCCCTCCCAGATCAGCCGCAGGCGCGTCAGTTCAGCGGCCTGATCAAACGCGACCACTTCATGGCCCGTCTCCAGCAGCAGCTTCAATGTCCAGGCGCCGATACAGCCCTGGGCTCCGGTGACCAGAAAACGCATCGTTCCACGCTAGCACAGCTGCCGGGCGTCTACGGCCAGATCCGCCGGAACCGGTGGAAGCACTGATGGCAGCGCAACGCTTTGATGCCGATCAACGAAAGCAGGTAGTCGGCCGTGATCTGCTTGCTCGATCCGTACACACGGCTCGACATGCATTTCGGGCATTGCACGCCGGCGCGCACCATCTTTCGAGGCGGCTGTGTCAAGGCATTGGAGTGAGTCGACATAATGGCTTTCGACAGTAGTGGCCTGGGCCACCGGCTTTTCTCGAAAAACCATTTCCCCCACGTTATGTAGTGCGTTTGCTATCATCGCGGTTTGACCTCGGCCCCAGTCCAAATGAGCTGCCCCAAATGTGGCTCGAGAGCAATCGTATATAGCTGCGAGCCCAAGTGCTGCTTCAACCACGTCTGCTCGGACTGCACCAGTACATTCCAACCCGCCACCGAAGCCACCGGCGGTAAGCTCACCGGTGTCGCCCCGCCCGACCCGCTTCCCGATTGCACCGAACCGGCCGCCCCTTGCACGAAGTGCGAATCCATTGCCGTGTTCCAGCTGGACGACGGCCGTCTCGTCTGTACCGACTGTGGCACGCTGCTGCGGTTGCTCTACACCGAAGTGGCGTAGGACTTCCCGGCAACCGCTTGGCTGCTTATTCAGCGTCGCTGAAAGATTCCTCGCCGATGTCATCGCTGAGGCCGCCGGCGAAAATCGACCGCGCCTCCTCGTCGTAGCCGGGGATCCCTTCGGCCAAGGCAGCCTCGGCTTCCGGCAGCAGCTCCTCTTCCACGATCTCCTCGCCGGCGATCCGGACCTGGCGGTAATACTCCAGGCCGGTTCCGGCCGGAATCAGCCGGCCCATGATCACGTTCTCCTTCAAGCCGCGCAGATAATCGACCTTGCCGTTGATCGATGCCTCGGTAAGCACGCGCGTGGTCTCCTGGAAGCTGGCCGCCGAGATGAACGAATCGGTCGAAAGCGACGCTTTCGTGATCCCAAGCAGCATGGGAACGCCGTGAGCGACCGCGCCGCCAGAAGCATGCACCCGTTCATTCTCCTCACGGAACTTGAACTTGTCCACGACCTCTTCCGGCAAGAACTCGGTATCGCCGATATCGGTCACCTTGATCCACCGCATCATCTGCCGCACGATCACTTCCAGGTGCTTATCGTTGATGTTCACGCCCTGCAGGCGGTAGACCTCCTGAATCTCGTTGACGAGATACTTCTGGAGTTCTTTCTGCCCCTTCACGCGCAGAATGTCATGGGGGTTCAGCGGGCCGTCCATCAGCGGCTCGCCGGCCGTGACGCGCTCGCCTTCCTGGACGCGAATATGGACACCGCGCGGAAGCGCGTACTCGCGCTGCTCGCCATCCTCGCCGGTAACGAGGATCTTCCGGTAGCCCTTGCTGATCTCGCCGTACTTCACCGTGCCGTTGATTTCAGCGATGATCGCGGTTTCCCTCGGCTTGCGCGCTTCAAACAGTTCCACCACGCGCGGCAGACCGCCCGTGATGTCCTTGGTTTTCGTCGTGGCGCGCGGGATCTTCGCGAGCACGTCGCCGGCGTGCACTTCCTCGCCGTCGGTCACCATCAGGTGCGCGTGAGTAGGCATCAGATAACGCTTCTCCTCCGACTTGGCGTGCGAGCCGGCCGGGTGAACCAAGATGGATGGGAGCCGCTTCTCGTCGGGCGAGTCAATCACTACCCACTGCGACAAGCCGGTGATTTCATCCACCTGCTCTTGCAGGGTGAGTCCTTCCTGCATGTCCTTGAACTTCACGACGCCGCTGACTTCGGTGAGGATCGAGAACGTGTAGGGATCCCACTCCAGCAGCACGGAGTTGATCTTCACCGGCGCGCCATCCTCAAACAAGATGTGAGCACCGTACACCACCGGGTAACGTTCACGTTCGCGGCCTTTGTCATCGACCACCGCAAGAATGCCGTTGCGGTTCATCGCGATGATGTCGCCCTTGGCGTTGCGAACCGTGTTGATGCCGATGTACTTCACGAAGCCGTTGCTCTTGGCGTCCTGCGTCGACTGCTCGGCGACTCGCGTTGCCGCGCCGCCGATGTGGAACGTACGCATCGTCAGCTGCGTGCCCGGCTCGCCGATCGACTGTGCGGCGATCACGCCGACAGCTTCACCGCGCTCCACCAGCCGGCCTGTCGCCAAGTTGCGGCCATAGCAGTACTCGCAGACGCCCCGCCGCGATTCACACGTCAGCACGGAGCGGATCTTGACCCGCTCGATGCCGGCCTTCTCCACCTGCGCCGCCAGATCCTCGGTGATCTCGGCATTGGAATGCAGAATCACCTTGTTCTCGTAATCGCGCACATCCTCCAGCGCTACGCGCCCGATGATGCGGTCGCCAAGCCGCTCGATCGTCTCGCCGGCTTCGGTGATCGCTTCCACTTCGATGCCTTCCATCGTTCCGCAGTCAGGCTCGGTGATAATCACGTCCTGCGCCACGTCGACAAGCCGCCGCGTCAGGTAGCCCGAGTCGGCCGTCTTCAAGGCCGTGTCAGCCAGTCCCTTCCGCGCGCCGTGGGTCGAAATGAAGTACTGCAGCACGTTCAGCCCTTCGCGGAAGTTGGCCGTGATCGGCGTCTCGATGATTTCGCCCGACGGCTTCGCCATCAATCCACGCATCCCCGACAGCTGCCGGATCTGCTGCCGCGATCCGCGCGCGCCGGAGTCGGCCATGATGTAGATGGGGTTCAGATAGACGCCAGAGCGGTCGTCTTCTTCCATCTTTTTGAACATTTCCTCCGATACGCGTTCGGTCACTTTCGACCAGATTTCGATGATCTTGTTGTACCGCTCGCCGTGCGTGATGGCGCCTTCCTGATACTGCGATTGGACCTCCATCACCTGCTTCTCGGCGTCCTTCACCAGAGCGCCTTTGTTCAACGGCACCACCATGTCGTCGATGCCAATCGAGATGCCGGCGCGCGTCGCGTACAGGAAGCCCAGCTGCTTCACCTCGTCCAGCATGTGAACCGTGGTTTGCAGCCCGAACATGAGGTAGCAGAATTGCACCAACTGCGCCAGGCCCTTCTTCTTAAGCAGCCCGTTGATGAAAGGCATTTCCGCCGGCAAGGCGTCGTTCAGAATGACGCGCCCGACGGTGGTGTCCATGTACTGCTTGTTGTATTCCACCGGTTCGGCGTGCAGAATGTCCTGGTTATCGAACGCCTTGGAAAGGTCAATCACACGGCCCGTGTGGCGCAGCTTGATCGCCGACAAAGTCTCGACTTCGCCCATCTCGAGCGCGATGAGAACGTCGTCGGTGGAAGCGAAGGTGCGGCCTTCGCCCTTGGCGCCCTTGCGCGCCTTGGTGAGGTAATACAGACCCAGCACCATATCCTGCGTCGGCACCGCAATCGGTGAGCCGTGGGCCGGCGACAGTACGTTGTTGGAGGCCAGCATCAGCGTCGTTGCCTCAATCTGCGCTTCCGGCGAAAGCGGGATGTGAACCGCCATTTGATCGCCGTCGAAGTCAGCGTTGAAGGCCGTGCAAACCAGCGGGTGAATGCGGATCGCCTTGCCTTCCACCAGCACCGGCTCAAAGGCCTGGATGCCGAGACGGTGCAGCGTCGGAGCGCGGTTGAGCAGAATCGGATGGTCGCGGATCACCTCCTCGAGAATGTCCCAGACCACCGGATCTTGCTGCTCCACCAACTCTTTGGCCTGCTTGATCGTCGTGCAATGGCCGCGCTGCTCGAGACGATGGTAGATGAAGGGTTTGAACAACTCGAGAGCCATCTTCTTGGGCAACCCGGCCTGGTGCAACTTCAACTCCGGACCGACCACGATCACCGAACGGCCCGAATAATCGACGCGCTTGCCGAGCAGGTTCTGCCGGAAACGGCCCTGCTTGCCCTTCAGCGTATCGGAAAGCGATTTCAGCGGGCGGTTGTTGGCGCCGCGCAAGACGCGGCCGCGGCGGCCGTTGTCGAACAGCGCATCGACGGCCTCCTGCAGCATGCGCTTTTCGTTGCGGACGATCACATCCGGCGCGTGCAGCTCGATCAACTTCTTGAGGCGGTTGTTCCTATTGATGACGCGGCGGTAGAGGTCGTTGAGATCGGAGGTGGCGAAACGGCCGCCATCGAGCGGCACCAGCGGGCGCAACTCCGGCGGGATCACCGGCAGCACGTCGAGGATCATCCACTGTGGCTTGTTGCCCGACTTGCGGAAGCTTTCCACCACGCGCAGCCTCTTGGCGAACTTCAACTTCTTCTGCTGCGAAGTCTCCGTCTTCATGCGCTCGCGGATTTCCAGGCTCAGCGCTTCGACGTCGATCTTCTTCAGCAGCTCCTTGATGCCCTCGGCGCCCATCATCGCCACGTACTTTCCGCGATGCTCCTCGTCCAGGGCGCGCTTGCGGTCGTCGGGCATCACTTCGCCGCGGCTCAGTTCGGCCACCTCGCCCGGATCGACAACCACGTAGGCTTCAAAGTAGAGTACGCGTTCCAGGTCGCGGAGCGTGATGTCGAGCAGATAGCCGATGCGCGACGGCAGGCCCTTGAAGAACCAGACGTGGGAACAGGGGCTGGCCAGTTCGATATGGCCCAGGCGCTCGCGGCGGACACGCGTCAGCGTGACTTCGACTCCGCACTTATCGCAAATGACGCCGCGGTGCTTCATCCGCTTGTACTTACCGCAGAGACATTCCCAGTCCGCCACCGGTCCGAAAATGCGAGCGCAGAACAGGCCGTCGCGCTCAGGCTTGAAGGTGCGGTAGTTGATCGTTTCCGGCTTTGTTACCTCGCCGTGGCTCCAGCTGCGGATCTTTTCCGGAGAGGCCAGCGAAATTCGAATGGAATCGAAATCCGCGATCATGTTTGTTCGTTCGTAGGGTGAAGATCGATACATAGAGGCCTCCTTCAATTAATCCGCCGCCAGCGCGGTATCCATGATCTCGCGCGGGCGTTTCATCAATTCCACATCCAGGCAAAGCGACTGCAGCTCGCGAATCAGCACGTTGAACGATTCCGGAACGCCGGGCTCGGCGGCGGCTTCGCCCTTCACAATCGCTTCGTAAATCTTGGCGCGTCCGTAAACGTCATCGGACTTGGCTGTTAACAGTTCCTGCAGCACGTAGGCGGCGCCGTAGGCTTCCAGAGCCCAGACTTCCATTTCACCGAAGCGCTGGCCGCCGAATTGGGCCTTGCCGCCCAGCGGCTGCTGTGTGATCAGCGAGTAGGGGCCGATCGAGCGGGCGTGGATCTTGTCATCCACCAAGTGGGAGAGCTTCAGCATGTAGATGTAGCCGACCGTGACGGGCTGCTCAAATTCCATACCGCTCATACCGTCGTGCAGCTGGATCTTGCCGGAAGTGGGCAGCTTGGCGTCTTCCAGCTGCCTCTTGATGTCCGGCTCATTGGCGCCGTCAAAGACCGGGGTAGCGAAGTGCAGACCAAGCGCCTTGGCCGCCCATCCGAGGTGCGTCTCCAGAATCTGGCCGACGTTCATACGGGAAGGAACGCCGAGCGGATTGAGGACGATTTCCACCGGCGTGCCGTCGGGCAGATAAGGCATGTCCTCATCCGGCACGATGCGCGCGATGACACCCTTGTTGCCGTGGCGGCCGGCCATCTTATCGCCGACCGACAGCTTGCGCTTCATGGCGATGTACACCTTGACCATCTTGATCACGCCCGGAGGCAGCTCATCGCCCTTCTTGAGTTTCGAGATCTTGTCCTCGGTGATTTTTTCGAGCACCGCGATCTGGCGCGAGGTCATTTCCTCGATTTCGTCGATCTGCTCGTTCAGCCGCGGATCCTTGCTCTTCAGCCGCATGCGCTTCAAATCGCGCGCGCGAAGCTTTTCGACGACTTCGCGGGTGATATCGGCGCCCTTGGAGAGAAGTTTCTTGTTGGTCTTCTCGTCGTGCAGGTCGGCTTGCAGAACCTCACCGTCGAGCAGCGTCATCAGCCGCTTTGCGCGCTCATCGCTCAGGATGCGCTTCTCATCGTCCATGTTGCGGTGCAGGCGCTGGATCTGCTCCTCCTGGATCGAGCGTGAGCGCTCATCCAGTTCGGCGCCCTTGCGCGAGAAAACCTTGCAATCGACCACCGTGCCTTCAATGCCCGGCGGGCAGTACAGCGAGGCGTCCTTCACGTCGCCGGCCTTCTCGCCGAAGATGGCGCGGAGCAGTTTTTCTTCCGGCGTCAGCTGCGTTTCGCCCTTCGGCGTCACTTTGCCGACAAGAATGTCGCCCGGCTTGACCGTGGCGCCGATGCGGATAATGCCGCTCTCATCGAGATTGCGGAGGAACGCTTCGGCGATGTTCGGAATATCGCGGGTGATTTCCTCGGGACCGAGCTTGGTGTCGCGGCCTTCGATTTCAAACTCCTCGATGTGGATCGAGGTGTAGTAATCATCCTTGACCAGCTTTTCGCTGACGACAATGGCGTCCTCGAAGTTGTAGCCGCGCCAAGGCATGAAGGCTACCAGTACATTGCGGCCGAGCGCCAACTCACCCATGTCGGTACAGGGGCCGTCGGCGAGCACATCGCCCTTGCGCACGCGCTGGCCGATCTTCACGATCGGCTTCTGCGTGATGCAGGTGTTCTGGTTGGAACGCTTGAACTTGATGAGCTGATAAATGTCGGCGCCCACTTCGCGCGAAAGCTGACCTTCATGGACGTTGCCTTCGACACGCACGATGATGCGTTCGGAATCCACCGAATCCACCACGCCGCTGCGCTTGCAGATGACGACGGCGCCAGAGTCGCGCGCGGTAACCTGCTCCATGCCGGTGCCGACAAAAGGCGCCTCGGCGCGCAGCAGGGGCACCGCCTGGCGCTGCATGTTGGAGCCCATCAGGGCGCGGTTGGCGTCGTCGTTCTCGAGGAACGGAATCAGCGACGCTGCCACCGATACGAGCTGCTTCGGGCTGACGTCCATGTACTCGACTTCTTCGCGCTGCTTCAGCACGAAGTTGCCGGCCTGGCGCGCGTTGACCAGCTCCTTGACGATCCGCGCGTTCTTGTCCAGTTCGACATTGGCCTGAGCGATGATATAGCGATCCTCTTCCCAGGCGGACAGATACTGGCAATGGGACTCGTACTCAGCGGACTGTTTCTTGGCGCTGAGGTCTTTGTTGGCCTTCTCGAGTTCGGAGCGGGTAACCACGGCGCCGACCTTGTAGCTGGTGTCGCCGGGATTCAGCACGCGGACTTCGTCGATGAGGCCTCCTTTGAGGACGCGGCGGTAGGGGCTCTCGATGAAGCCGTACTCGTTGATGCGTGCAAAGCAGCTCAGTGAGCTGATCAGGCCGATGTTGGGACCTTCCGGCGTTTCAATGGGGCAGATGCGGCCGTAGTGAGTGGGATGCACGTCGCGGACTTCGAAGCCGGCCCGCTCCCGCGACAAGCCGCCCGGTCCGAGAGCCGACAGACGCCGCTTGTGCGTGATCTCGCTCAACGGGTTGGTCTGGTCCATGAACTGCGACAACTGCGAGGAGCCGAAGAATTCGCGGATCGCGGCCATTACCGGCTTGGCGTTGACCAGGTCATGCGGCATGGCGGTGGACATTTCCTGGTAGACCGACATCTTTTCCTTGATGGCGCGCTCCATGCGCACCAGGCCGATGCGGAACTGGTTTTCGAGCAGTTCACCGACGGCGCGGACGCGGCGGTTGCCAAGGTGATCGATGTCGTCGACACGGAGCGGTGAATCGGGCAGCGTGGCAAAGCGGCGCAGCTTGAGCAGGTAGCTGATGGTGTCGATGAAGTCCTTCTGGTCGAGCGTGCGCTTGTCGAGCGAGCTTGCATCGGCGCGCTCATGCAGCTTGATGTTGAACTTCATGCGCCCGACGCGGGAGAAATCGTACTTGCGGGGATCGAAAAACATCCCGTGGAACAGCTGCGTGGCGGTGTCGATGGTGGGCGGATCGCCGGGGCGCAGCTTGCGGTAGATCTCCAGCAGCGCGTCGTTCTGACTCTTGATGCCGTCCTTCTTGAGGGTGACGGAGATGACGTTGCCGGCGTCGTCACGGTCCGGGAAGAAGACTTCCAAAGAGGCGATCCCGGCTTCGTGAATCCGGGTGATGGCGTCTTGCTTCAGCTCGTTGTTGGCTTCGACGAGGATTTCGCCGGTGGACATGTCGACGACGTCGGCGGCGACAAAGGCGCCTTCCAGATCGTTGGGCGCGACTTCCACCTGATCGATCTTGGCCTTGACCATGTCCTTATAGACATTGGCGGTGATCTTGCGGCCCTGCGGAACGACGGTTTCCCCACCCTTCATCACGGCGTGGGAGAGCTTGCGGCCGATGAGACCTTCCGAGAGTTTCCACATCAGCTTGTTGCCCTTGGCGATGTTGATATGGCTGACAGTGTAGAAGGCGCGGATGATGTCGGAGTCGGTCTTCAAACCCAGGGCGCGCAGGAAGACGGTGCCGTAGAACTTGCGCTTACGATCGATTCGGACGTAGAGCAGATTCTTGGTGTCGTACTCGAACTCGACCCAACTGCCGCGGTAAGGAATGATCTTGCCGAGGTAATAGCCCTGCGCGGCGACACGCTCGAAAAAGACGCCGGGGGAGCGGTGCAACTGGCTGACGATGACGCGTTCGGTGCCGTTGATGATGAAAGTGCCGTTGTTGGTCATCAGCGGGATTTCCCCGAAGAAGACCTCCTGCTCTTTGATGTCGCGGACGCTCTTGTTGCCTGTCTCGGCGTCCTTGTCATAAACGGTGAGACGGATGGTGACCTTGAGCGGGGCGGCGTAAGTCATTCCGCGCTCCTCGCACTCGGCGACGTCGTATTTCAGCTGCAGGCCGACCGGGTCGCCGCAGCGGTTGCAGAAGGTGACGATGTTGCGGTTGAACACGCCGCACTTGCCGCAGAGAACTTCGCCGCTGTGAAACGGATCGGTTTTGATGGAGGCTCCGCAGCCGCGGCAAGTGGAGCGGAGGTGATGAAGCCCTTTGAGGGAGCCGCACTTGCACTCCCAGTTGCCGATCGAGTAGTCGACGAAATCCAGCTGGCTGAGGCCGCGAAAATCATTGATGGGGAAAACGGAGTTGAATACGCTTTGCAGTCCCAGGTCTTCCCGCTCGTTGGGAAGCATGTCCATCTGGAGAAACCGCTCATAGGAATTCTTCTGGACCTCGATCAAGTTGGGGATGGGGATGGAGGTCTTGATTCTGGAAAAATCAACTCGTTCGCGGTTGGAACCATACGACGGATTTTGCATTCTTCACTCCCTAAAAATGGCCAAACGGCTCCTCAGGAGAGCCGATAGATGGCGAGGCGTCCCGGCGGGACATCCCCGGTGTCAACAAGGCGTAGCCGAAGCGAAGCCGGACGGCGGGCTCCACAACGGTGTCCGGAAAAAGGAACAGACCGGATGGGATCGACAAACGCACGAAGGGTGGGATAGAGATCGAGGGGCGACCTCAAGCGGAGAACGGAAAGGCAAAACAGTGTACGCCGCAGGCCCAGGCACACTGCAACCGATTGAGGGAAAGAAAAGGTTCACGTGCGCAAAGTTCCGAGTATCGATCCGGCCGAAATCATTACAAGTCTAACAAACGTCAAGGGTGACGTCAAATAAAGCCGCCCCCGTCCGCCGGCGGGCAGTAGAGGGGTGGCCAGGTCTTTTCTGAAAAGGGCGGCGCTACTTGATTTCGACAGTGGCGCCGGCCTCGGTAAACTTCTTCTTGATGGATTCTGCTTCGTCCTTGTTGACGCCTTCCTTGATTGGCTTGGGAGCGCCGTCCACGAGATCCTTGGCTTCCTTGAGTCCGAGGCTGGTGACTTCGCGCACCACCTTAATCACGTTGATCTTGTTGCCGCCGACAGCGGCGAGGATAACGTCGAACTCGGTCTTCTCCTCGGCCGCCGGAGCTGCCGCTCCACCGGCCGCCGGCGCGGCAACGGCAACAGCGGCCGCGGCCGCCGATACGCCGAGCTTTTCCTCGAGAAGCTTTACCAGGCTGGAAGCTTCCAGCAGGGTCAAGCCCTGAATCTGATCTGCAATCGCGTTGATGTCCGCCATGTTTGCTTTATTTCACTCCTGAGTTAGTTGAAATTCATTCCATCCGGCCTGCGCCGGATGCTTTGCCCGGGCGGTTGGCGCCTAGGCGGAAAACTTGTTCTCCTTGACACCCTGGTCGACGACCACGGCAAGGTTGCGACCCACGCCATTCATGACTGTCACCAGCCGCTGGGCGGGAGCATTGATCAAATACAGCAATTTCGCGAGCACCTCTTCGCGCGAGGGCATGGTGGCCAGCGCCTCGATCGACTTGACATCGAAGACGCGGCCTTCCACGAGTCCGGCCTTGAAGGTGAAGGTGTCATTGGTTTTCGCGTAAGCAGTGAGCGCCTTTGCCAGAGCCACCGGGTCGGTGGATGTGTAGGCGATCGAGCACATGCCCTTGAGGCCTGAAACCAGCGGTTCCACAGGGGTGCCGGCGCCGGCGCGCTCGGCGAGCGTGTTCTTGATCACCTTGTAACGTCCGCCGGCCTGGCGGACCGTCTTGCGCAATTCGTAATCCTGCTCCACGGTGATCTTTGCAAAGCCGGCTACGAACAGATGCTCGGCCGACTCAAACACCTGGTGAAGCGCCTGAATGTCTTCCTTTTTTTCCGGTTTCTTCTTCATGGTTGCCTCAGTGTGTCTATGCGATTCGAAGGTTGAACGGCGTCACATCCAGGCCGATACCGGGCCCCATGGTGGAACAGACCGTAACGCTGCGCACATACTTGCCCTTGGCCGCGGCAGGCTTTGCCTTGACCACGGCGGTGATGAGAGTGTGCGCATTCTCCAGAAGTTTGTCGGTGGCAAAGCTGATCTTGCCGACGGGGGCGTGCACAACGCCGGTCTTGTCGACACGGAACTCCACCTTACCGGCCTTGATCTCCTTCACCGCTTTGCCGACATCGGCGGTAACGGTGCCTGTCTTCGGGTTCGGCATGAGGCCGCGGGGGCCGAGCACCTTACCGAGTTTGCCGACCGAGCGCATCATGTCCGGCGTGGCGACGACGGCGTCATAATCGGTCCAGTTCTCGCCCTGGATCTTCTGCACCATGTCGTCTCCGCCGACGAAATCGGCGCCGGCCTCCTCGGCTTCCTTCACCTTGTCGGCGCCGGCGATGACCAGCACGCGGATGCTTTTGCCGAGTCCGTTGGGAAGAACGACGGTGCCGCGCACCATCTGGTCGGCGTGCTTGGGATCGACGCCGAGACGCATGTGGACCTCGACCGTCTCGTCAAACTTGGTGAACTTGATCTTCTGCACCAGCGGGACGGCTTCTTCGAGCGAGTAGTCGCGCTTTTCCACTTGACGCGCGGCGGCAGAGTATTTCTTTCCTGGTTTTTGTGCCATGCTGTTGAATGGTCCTAACGGCGAACACTCTCGAGTCTTTCAACCCGGCGTCCGCCTCCCAATTGGATGATCGCCTTGGAAGACGAAGAATTATTGTAGCACAGGGAACGCCGGGTTGCGCTCCGCTTGCCGTGGATGCCTCCCTACGCACCAGGGGCAGCCCAAACGTAACCGTCAAGGGCGCACTTTCGGGTCTCTATCCGGACCAGCCGGGCACCGGAACCTACTCCATCCATTCCGATTGCACGGGCACGTTTACGGTGAACCTTCCCCAAGTGCCTGCGCCGCTGATGAACCGCATCGCGCTGCTGCGTCGTGGCAAGGAGTTCCGCGGCGTCGTGGTCTCCCCGCAAACGCTCATGATCGGCGTTACCGCGGCCCGTGTGAACTGAGCTTCGAGCTACCATGGACAAAATGACAACAAGCCGGCGACGCATGCTTCAGCGGCTTGGCGGGGCCTGTTTGCTCAGCGCGGCGAGCGCCCTAGGGCAAGACGACATCGCCATCATCTGGGCCGATTTTCTGGGATGGCTGAAATCGGCGAAACCATCGCAAGATCCCGGAGTCCTCATCAGGGGCTATCGGAGGCATCTGCTCGAGCGCGGCGTACCGGACCAGGAAGCGGGCAGCCGCATCGCGCGGATCATGGAACGGATGCGCACCAACTCCGATGGCTGGCGGCAGATCTTCAATAACATCTATGCCAGTGCAGACGGCGGTTTCAGCACTCGCCCAAACGCTTTGCTTGTATCGGCCGTCGAGAACCGCACACCCGGCAAGGCGCTGGATGCCGGCATGGGACAAGGACGAAACTCTATCTTCCTGGCGGCAAAAGGCTGGCAGGTCACCGGCTTTGATATCTCCGACGGCGGCATCCAGATCGCTCAGAAGAATGCCGCTTCCGCGGGTCTCAAGATCAACACCATCGTCGCCGACGGGGCGCATTTCGATTATGGGTCGTCGCGATGGGACCTGATCGTCATTACCTACGAACCGTTTCCTGTCTCTGACCCCGGCTCTGTACAGAGAATTCGCGATGCGCTCCGCCCGGAAGGATTCTTGGTGGTGGAAAGCTTCGCATCCGATGAAGGCACGGCTGGGCGCAAACCCGTGGATATCGATCCCGCACGCCTGTTGCGAGCCATGCTGCCCCTGCGGATTCTGCGATTGGAGGACACCGTCGACATCGCCGATTGGACACTGGAGAAAGCCAGGCTCGTGCGGCTGGTGGCCCAAAAGCCGTGACTCCCAGGCAGGCAACTATTTGCCAAGCACACTGGCGGCGTCGATGGCGGCCGCCATGGCGAGTTTGTGATCGTTATTCCAAGGTGGGCCGACGGTTCTGCGGACTTGGCGGAAGTGATCCCCGATGTCCTCGACGTGCAGCGCCTGGCTAGCGAGGTCAAACACCTTCTTCGTGTCGTACCAGTGAACGAGCCAGCCGCGCGCTACGGCGGCAGCGGAGAGAGCCTTGCGGTACATCACCCAGTCGGCGATGTTCTGCGCACGGTAATTGGTGATCCGCTCGGCAATGGTGGGCGGAAGCGGCGGGCAATGGCGAAGGGCGATGCCGCCAATCTGGGGCACCGATTTCGCGACGGCATCCAGAGCAACGGCTGAATGCTGCTCCGCGGAAACACGCACGCGTTCGATCAGCGCCACAGCCTGCTCCAGCGGGAGCCGCTGGGCTTCCTGGTGATGAGGAATCTTCGGCAAGCCCTCGCCGATGAGTTCCACGCGGCGGCGGTCGAGCAGCGTTCCGTCAGCCGCCGCGGTCACCAGCACAGCCCAGCCGCCGTGATCGGAGACGCCGACGATTGTGCGATTGTCTGACACCTTGAGGAAACTTTACCACAGGGAGCGGATGGAAAGCGCGGTCTGCTAATCTCTAGTAGAGATTAGGAGATTGCCCGGTTGGGTCCGTTAAACATTTCAGTCAAAGGCGAATACGCTCTGCTTGCGTTGCTGGATCTGGCAATGCAGAAGCCGGGAGAGCCGGTGAAGATCGCAACGATCGCCAAGCGGCAGAAGGTGCCGCAGAAATTTCTGGAGTTGATCCTGGCGGGGCTGAAGCAGGGCGGATTCGTGGAGTCGCGGCGTGGAGCCGAGGGCGGCTACATGCTGGCGAGACCGGCCGAGACGATTACCGTCGGCGATGTCTTGCGTTACGTGGAGCAAGGGCGGGGTACACGAGGTTCGGCGCGCAGGCGCGGGGAGAACGCCTTTACGGCCATGTGGGGAGAGGTGGAAAAGGCAGTGAGCGCGATTCTCGATCAGCGGAGCTTCGCCGAGCTTGCGCGCGGCTGGCAGGACAGACAAACGCAGTGGGTGCCGAACTGGGAGATATAGGATAGAGACAAGGATAAGGATAAGGAGACAGGATTGTTTTTCGAAGATAATTCGCTGAGCATCGGCAAGACGCCGCTGGTGAGATTGAACCGGGTGACGGGCGGCGCCCCGGTGACCATTCTGGGCAAGGTGGAGGGACGCAACCCGGGCTATTCGGTGAAGTGCCGCATCGGCGCGTCGATGATCTGGGACGCGGAAAAGCGCGGCCTGCTGAAGCCAGGCAAGGAGATCATTGAACCCACCAGCGGTAACACCGGAATCGCGCTGGCGTTTGTAGCGGCTGCGCGCGGCTACCCGATCACGCTCACGATGCCGGAGACGTTTTCGATCGAGCGGCGTAAGGTTTTGCGCGCCTTCGGGGCAAAGCTGGTGCTGACCGACGGCATGGCGGGCATGAAGGGGGCGATCCAGTTCGCCGAGGAGGCGGTCGCCAATGAACCGAACCGGTTCGTGCTCCTGCAGCAGTTCAAGAACCCGGCCAATCCAGAGATTCACGTGAAGACCACGGGACCGGAAATCTGGGAGGATACAGGCGGCAAGATCGACGTGCTGGTGTCGGGCATCGGCACCGGAGGCACCATCTCCGGCGTCTCGCGCTTCATCAAACAGGTGAAGGGGAAGAAGATCGTTTCGGTTGGCGTGGAACCGGAGGCAAGTCCGGTGATCACGCAGACACGGAACAAAAAGCCGCTGAAACCGGGCCCGCACAAGATTCAGGGCATTGGCGCAGGGTTCATCCCGGACACGCTTGATCTTTCCGTAGTGGATCGAGTAGAGACGGTATCGAACGAAGAATCGATGGAAATGGCGCGAAGGCTTTCCTGCGAGGAAGGGATCCTGTCGGGAATCAGCTGCGGAGCGGCCGTATCGGTTGCGGTGCGGATCGCGAGAGAACCGGAAATGAAGGGCAAGTGCATTGTGGTGATCCTGCCCGATTCGGGCGAGCGCTACCTGACCTCACCGCTTTTTGATGGAATGTTCAACGACTAGGGGGGAGAAAAAGGAAAAGCGGGCGCCATTATTGGGTGATGAGGGGTGAGTGGCGCCCGCTGTCGTAACGGGGATGCTGTAGAAACGTTTTGCTCCCAACGAAGGTTACGCATTACATTCTTTTAATCAAAACGGGCAGAATCGTCTTGACAAGGAACGAAAACAAGCGTTATTCTAGAGGCGAACAAAAAGCGAAATATGGAGACCAACATGTCCTCCTCCCATCTTTTCGTTGGTGTCGCCGGCTGGGAGTTTCCCCACTGGCATGGAGTGGTTTACCCCAAGCCATCTCCTCGAGGCTTCCATCCCCTGGATTTTCTTGCCGATCGCGTGGACGCCGTCGAAATCACGTCGACGTTTTACCGATCGCCGCGGCCAGAGTTGGTCCGGCTATGGGCGGCCAAGACGGCCCATAACGGTAGCTTTCGCTTTACGGCGCGGCTGCACCGCGCGTTCACCCATGAGCGGAATCTGGACGCAAAGCACGTGAAGGAGTTTATTCAGGCCCTGGACCAATTGGGAGATCGGCTCGGGTGCTTGCTGATGCAGTTTCCGTACGCTTTCCGGTTCACCGAAGAGAACAAGGATTTTCTGATCAGGCTGCGGCGCGCTTTCCACATGTTCCCGCTGGTGGCCGAGTTGCGGCACAGCTCTTGGACATGCCCGGAGGGAATGGGGACGTTGATTGACTACCATGTAGGGTTCGCCAATCTGGACCAGCCGCAGAAACACGGGGCAACGGCTCCGGGGTCCTATTTGACCTCCGCGGTGGGTTATGTGAAGCTGCATGGGCGTGAGTGCGGCGCCGCGCATGAAATGTACGATGACCGCGAGGAGCGGGCGACGGGCAACCGTTATCTGTACACCCTTGTGGAGTTGACGGAATGGAAGAGCCGTGTTGAGCACTTGCGGCGGTTTGCCGAAAACTGCTACGTGGTGTTCAACAATGACGGGGCCGGCAAATCGGTGGTCAACGCTTTACAGATGCAGGGTCTGCTGAGCGGGTGTGAGACGTTGCAGGAAGCAGCGAGGTCGGCGGCGGGCGCGCGTTCACCGCGCCCGCACCTGTTTTCCAGAACGGCCGCGTGAAGCTTATTCGAAGCCGTCCACCTTGGCGCCAATGGAGGTCTTCCACTCGGAAGGATTCTCCGGGATCGCCTTTCCTCCGGGCATTATCTCCCGCAGATCGGCATAGGCGTGGAGGTCAGGGGTAGGATTCACAAGAAAGCCGAGCGCATCGGCCAAGCGGGAAGACCAGTAAATGCAGGCGGTAAGGGATGAGTGGTCATCGGCAGGCTTTTCGTGGTGGCGTGCGGCAGCCTGCTGGATTTCCTCGGGGAAGTTCCATTGCTGAGCCAGCCAAGCGCCTGCTTCGCAGTGATCGACATCGAACTGAGCGCGCTCGACGGTGCGAATATCGAAAGCATTCTCAGAGCCGACGACGAGCATTTCCGAGTAGGCTTCCGGATAGTTGACCATAAGGCCAAGCAGTCCGATGTCGTGGAGCAGCCCGGCCGTGTAGGCGCCGTCGGGATCGAGCTTCATGTGGCGAGCCAACTGCTCAGCCACCAGGGCGGTGGCAAGGGAATGACGCCAGCATCGACGCAAGGCGGCGATGCGCAGCGCCGATTTCAGGTAAGCGCCCATGGACACCGCCATGGCGAGGCTTTTCATCTGGTCAAAACCGAGCAACATGACCGCATGCTGGAGGCTGCCCACCTGGGAACGGAACCCGTACAGGGCCGAATTGGCGCGGCGCAGCAGCTCGGCGCTGAGCGCGGCGTCGGAGCGCAGCAGGTCGACCAGTTTATTCACCTGGGTGTCGCTACTGGAAAGCAACTGCAGCAGCTTAGTGGTAATGGACGGAAATGCGGGCAATTCTCGTAAGGCCCAAGGCTTGGTTTCGGGAACGTCGGTCAGCACGGCCGACATAATTCACCTCTCTTTCCACGTATCGGGCGACGAGCGGTATTTTTTGGCTTTTTCCAGGCGCGCTATCATCTTCTTAATGCATGCCTAGCGCGCCCCCCAGCCTAGTGCTGGCATCGGCCTCGCCGAGAAGGTCGGCGATCCTTGCCGCTGCGGGAATTCCCTTCACAGTGCGGACATGCCCGGTGGAGGAGGCGCGACGTCCGGGCGAGCTCCCCAAGCACTACGTACTACGCTTGGCGGAAGCCAAGGCTCGTGCCGTGCGGGCGGATAGGAACGAAGTGATCCTGGCGGCTGACACCGTGGTTGTAGTCGGCGCGGGAGAGGCGGCCCATATCATTCTGGAAAAGCCGAGGGATGAACAGGATGCCTGCCGAATGCTACGGCTGCTTTCCGGCCGCAAGCACGAGGTCATCACTGGGATCTGTCTGTTGAGCAACGGCAAGGCAATTCTGGACACGGAAACTACTACCGTACATTTCCTGCCGCTTTCCGATGCCGACATCCAGGGCTACGTGAACACAGGCGAGCCGGCCGACAAAGCCGGCGGCTACGCCATACAGGGACGCGCGTGCCGTTTCATCCAGCGGCTGGAAGGCTGTTATTTCAATGTCGTGGGACTTCCGGTCTCTCTTGTCTGGCAGCGCCTGCAGCAACTGAAGCAAGGGGGCTAGATCTTGACCTTCGGGTGAAGCTTGCGTATCCAATTCACAAACGCTTCGGGAGCTGCCATTGTGGACAGCCGGCTTTGCCGCACCAAAGCCCAGTCATTGAACTTCCCGCTTTGCTTGATTTCGCCGAGCGTAATTCCTGGCTCGAGAAAACAGGCGAAGCCAAGATCGATAACGGTCAACTTGGCATCGCTGGGGTCCGGCCTGGGATCGGAGAGCACATCGGCCAAGCCAACCACACGCGACTCGCCGCCGCTGTGATAAATGAAGATCCTGTCGCCCTTTTTCATCTGGCGGATGGCTTTGAGGGCCTGTGCATTGCGAACGCCATCCCAAACGGTACGTTTCTCCAATGCCAGCTGCTGGATAGAGTAGGTGGAAGGTTCGGTTTTGGCGAGGAAATAAGCCATGGTGACTGTATGGAGGATATTGTGCCACGGAATCGGATGGGACTTTCGTACGGGGAATACCAGCCGGGGTTGTGGGAAGCACTAAGGCAATCGGGCCAGATGCTGGCTGCATGAGCGTGATGTAGAATGAAGAGTGTTGGGAGGATTACGGACTTTGATTGGGCATTACATGAAACAAATTCTGTGGATTGTGGTTTGTGTCTGTGTTGCCGCGATGAAGCTGTCCGCGCAGGCGGTCCCGGCGGCCCGGCCCCAGCAACAGGAAACCGAGCCGAAACCTGAAGCTCCACTAAGCGAACCCAGCGGTGTGTCGGCCGTGGATCCGAAGGTGTACAAAATCGGGGCGGAAGATGTACTGCGGATCAGAGTATGGAAGGAGCCGGAATTGGGCGGAGACGTAGCGGTGCGGCCGGACGGGATGATTTCCGTGGATTTGGTCGGAGAAGTGCAGGCCAATGGACTGACGCCGGAGCAGTTGACGCAGAAGCTGAAGGAAGAATACGCCAAGATCGTCAACAATCCTGTGGTGATGGTGTCTGTACAGGCGGTTCGGAGCAAGAAGTACTATTTGACCGGGAATATCCTGCGGACGGGGCAGATTCCGCTGGTGGTTCCGACAACGGTGCTGGAGGCGCTGAGCATGGCAGGCGGGTTCACCGAGTTCGCCAACAAGAAGAGGATCATCATTCTGCGAGGCGACAAGAGATTATACTTCAACTACAACGATGTGATTGAAGGCAAGAAGATGGAACAGAACATCTATTTGGAAAACGGGGACTTCATCATCGTCAAGTAGGCGGCGAGACGGCAGTGAGAAGTGAGCAATGAGGGAGGGAAGCGATGAACGCAACCACTGAATCAGGCGATTTTCGGCGCCGTCCGATGGACATGGAGGATTACCTCACCGTTGCGCGCCGCAACATCGGGTGGTTTCTGGCGCCGGCCCTGGCGGGGCTGGTGGTTTCGATCGTGGTGGCATTTTTCTGGCCGAACACCTATCTTTCGGTGGCATCGATCCGGGTTCTGCCGCCGCAGGTGCCGCAAAGCTACGTCCAGACCAACGTCACGGTTCAAATGGCAGACCGTATCAACGCGATGCAGCAGACGATCCTCAGCCGGAACACGCTCACCAATATCATCCAGACCTATGACTTGTACCGTCAAAAGAAGGCCCGTGTACCGTTTGAGGACATCATCGAGGAAATGCGCAAGGATATCGTGATCAGCGGCCTGCAGAACATCCCCGGCAGCGAGCAGCTCGGCACTTCGGCGTTCCGCATCGGCTTCTTCTACGAGAACCGGTACGTGGCGCAGAAGGTAACGCGAGACCTGATGACGCGATTCATCGATGAGAATACGCGTGAGCGATCCTCGCAGTCGCAGATGACGACGCAGTTTCTGCGGGAGCAATACAACCAAGCCAAGGCGAACCTGGACAAGATCGAGCAGCATCTGACGCAATTCAGGCTGACCAACATGGGGCGGCTTCCGGATCACATGCAGTCCAATGTGCAGCAAATGACCGGCCTGGAAGCGCGCGTATCGGCGCTGAACGCCAACGTCAGCCGGGTGAACCAGGAGAAGCTGATGCTGGAGTCGGATTTGCGAGGGCTGCGCGAGAAGCTGAACGTCGCCAGGAAGCTGGCCGCGCCAGATCCTGTTACGGGCAAGACGACGGGGATCAGAAATGAGGAGCTGGAGCGGCTGGAGAGTGAAGTATCGCAGCTGGAGCGGCTGCTGGAGCGGATGTTGGAGCAGTACAAGCCAACCTACCCGGACGTGCAACGGCTGCAGATCCGCCTGCAGGCGGTAAAGAAAGAGCGCGACGCGATGCTCGACAAGGTGCAGGCGGTGAGGGAAACCGCATCAGCCAACTCACAGCCGGAGCCGGTGCAGCGCGTGACCCCGACTGCGGCGCGGGAGATCGCCGACATCGAGGGGCAGATCCAAAAAGTGCAAGCCCATATCCGCGCGCGCGACGTGGAGGTGGAGCGGTACGTGCGCGAAATCCACGATGCGGAGAAGAAGCAAACCGAAGTGCAGCGGCGGATTGAAGTGGGCCCAATCGGTGCGCAGCAGCTTTCCGAATTGACGCGTGATTACGAACTGGCCAAGCGGCGGTACGACGAACTGCAGGACCGTGTGCAGCGCTCGGAGATGGCAACGGATTTGGAAAACCGCAAGCAGGGAGAAACGCTGGAGGTGCTGGACCTGCCGTCGCTGCCGGAGAGTCCGACGGATCCGAAGCGGGGGGTGATTGTTCTTGTCGGCGTGGGTCTGGGCTTTGGACTGGGCATCGTGCTGGTGGCGGTGCGGGAGTTGAAGGACACGTCATTGAAGACATTGAAGGATGTCCGCTCCTACACGGAGTTCAACGTGCTGGGAAGTGTTCCGTTGCTGGAGAACGACCTGATTGTGCGCCGGCGCAAGCGGGTGGCTGTTCTGGGCTGGGCAACCGCCCTGCTGTTAAGCACGATCGCCATCTCGGGCTCGATATACTACTACTACGTAACCAAGGTGTAAGGAAACTCATGAGCAGAGTACACGACGCATTGCGAAAGGCAGAACGCAGTGGAACCCCGTCTGCTGGAGGGGCCGCGACCAGTGTGGCAACCCCTGCGTCTCCCGATCCCACCACCCTGCATGGTCTGCTGGAGCAGATTGGAGAAGTGGATTGGGATCCGGCGGAAGAGGGACACCTCATTGACGCCGAGAAGCCGAACCAGGCGCCGACGGAGGAGTTCCGCAGCCTGCGTACGCGGGTGAACCATCTGCAAGGCTTGCAGCCGCTGCATACGCTGGTAGTGACCAGCCCTTCGCCGGCGGAAGGTAAGACGTTCACCGCCGCCAACCTCGCCGTAGTGCAGTCTCATTTGCAGCACAACCTAACGCTATTGGCCGATTTCGACTTCCGCCGGCCGACGCTGCACAACCTCTTCAAGATCGACCGCAGCCCCGGGGTCACCGAGTACCTGCAAGGCAAAGCGAGTCTGCCGGAGATCATCAAGCGCGTCAAGGGAACGAATCTGTATTTGATGCCCGCCGGCGGCGCCGTTCTGAATCCTTTGGAACTGCTGAACCTGAAGGAAGTGAGAGTGCTGCTGGAAAGGCTGCCGACGGTGTTCAACTGGGTGATTCTGGACACGCCGCCGCTGCTGTTCGCGGCCGACGCCAATCTGCTGGCGACGATGACCGATGGCACGCTGCTGGTGGTGCGGCTCAGCCAAACGACGATCGACACGGTGACACGCGCCATCCAGGGCATGAGTCACAACAACGTGATCGGTGTTGTGGCCAACGGAGCCAGCCGCAGCGAACTGTACAGCAAGTACAGCTACTATCAGAGCTACTACTACGGCAAGGACGACGAGGGGGAAGGTGAGGGATTGCAGGCTGAGACAGAAGACGCCGTGGTTGAGGAAAAGCAGGACCAGCGGTAACCCGGGCGGCGTTTGCCGCACCATCCACATCGATGATCCTGGTTCGTTTCCTACTGGCTGCTATCTGCCTTGCCGGCGCGCTGGCCGGCGCACAGTTGAAGAACTGGAGCCGCCGCCACAATCTCACCTTGCTCGAATTTGAATCCGGCCGAGGGGAGCTGGAATGGATCACCAGTTCCACGTTCCGCTTTCAGCGCTGTCCCACGGCTAGTTGCCCCAGCCGGCCGTCGACGGAGGAGAGTGTTGAGTTCTCAGTGCGCCGGGACAAAACGGGCATCGAATGGCGCACAGTCTACCTGGAAGTAAGGCTGGACGCGGGCAGCGGCGCAATTTCCGTTCATACGCGCGAGGGGAAGCCACTTCTTCTGGAGGCGGCGGCCAAGTCTCTGTTCGCGCGTGAGGTGCTGGAGGCGGAGCGGCTGTACGGACTCGGCCCCCATACTCGAGCGGCCGTGGATCTACGGGGATCGAAGATCTCCTCCACCCGGCCACTATTGATTTCGAGCGCCGGCTTCGGCCAGTACTTCCCTGCCCCGGCGGACTATGAATTCGATCTCGCGCACTCCGATCCGAAGCAGATTCAGGTCAGTGCACCCTTCGCGCGGCATTTGGAGTATTTTTTCTACTACGGACCCGCGCCAAAGGAGATCCTGGAGGAACACCGGAATGTGGCTGGAGTTGTGGGCCCGGTGGACGCAAGGTTGCTCGATGTTCGCACACCGGAAACGCTTCCCTCATTCGCCGTCCCGCTAACGACTCTGGCCCAGATTCCGCATGCAGGCTTCAGCGGTATGCCGCTACCGGCTTATCCGCTACGTATTGCCGCAGAATCGGCGATCGGGCCATTTCTTCCCCTGCTCTACCGGGAAGATGAGGAACTGCTGCCGGCAAGCGTGGTGGTAACGCGGCGGCGGTTCAGTCCCTTCCTCCACACCTATCTTCAAGAGGCGCGTGACCGCGGTCTGCCGGTGCTTCGAGCTTTGCCGATGCAGTATTCGCGCGATCCGGAAGCAGCGCGTCATGGGACGCAAATGATGGCCGGCGACGAACTGCTGCTTCCCACCTCCGATTCCCTTTACCTGCCGATGGGCTTGTGGACCGACCTTTGTTCCGGAGAACGCTTCTCCGGCCGACGTGTCATCGCCGTCGAAATCAAGCAACATTGCCCCGTGTTTGCCCGCAACGGTTCGATCGTCCCCGTCGATGCCGGCACACATATGGAGCTGCACTATTTCCCGAGGTTGGGCGCTGAGTTCTTCCTCGCCGAATCGGGCAGCCTGTATTCGCAGTTCCACGCGGCGCCGGCCGGCGACTACCTTCGGCTGGAGATCGAATCCAAGGCTGCCCGCGAATACGAATGGGCAGTTCATCACGTCAGCGCGCCGGTGGAGATCTCCCCGCGCCGCGCGCATCGTTATGAACACGAGAAGGGCGAGCTTCGAATCCGGATGCAGGTACCCGCCCGGTCAACTTCGATCCTCAACATCTCGTTGAAAGAGCCGTTGTAGAAATCCTTACTCATCCTTTTTCCGTTGCTGTTTCTTCTCCAGGTCCAGTTGCGGGATGCCGAAGTTGCCGCCGAGGTTTTTCAGTTGCTCCGGGTCGAGGGAACCGTTAATCTCCACCAGCGTCAACTCTTTCGGCTCGGCGGCGATCACCACCATGCCAAGAATCTGCTTGCCGTCGGACTTGATGTAGACCCCGGCATTATCGCCTCCCCTGCGAGACTGTACATCGACGATGGGAGTCCACTCCGGAGCGCGCAGCACGCTCCTGATCTTGTCCACATCGGCTTGCGAGTATTCGCCTTCTTTTTCAAACTTCAAGCTCTTGACGTAGATGCCCTTCAAGCCGCCGAGCATCTTCTTCACGCCGGCCTCGCCGGGCTTGTCCGGAGAAAGGGCCTTGCTTGCAAAGCCCAACATCGTGCCGTCGAGGGTCACATTGACCGACTCCACCGCTTTGGGCAACAGCTTCTCCCAATCGATCAGCGAGCGTAGCTCTTGCGCCGCCGCGCTGCACAAACCAATTACCGCCGCCAAAATGTACAGTCTGCTCATTCCCATCTCCTCGATCTCAGATTCTCCAAATGACTTTCCACCAGGACCAGTTTTTCGGCCGTGATTTCCAAGGCCTGCATCAGCTCCTGCTTGGCCTGCTCACTGCGGTAGCGCTGATACTCAAGCCTGCCGCCCAAAACCAGCAGCGTCGCCGCAATGGCGCCTGTGGCCCACCAGGCTAGCCTCGGCTTGCCACGCCCGGTGACGCGGCGGATCACACGATCGGTGAAACCCGCGGACGGCGGCTGGCGCCGCAACAGCTCTTTCAGGTGAACTTCCATTTCTTTCATCGTACGGCTTCCTTTTCCTGGCGCTGCATCTTTGCCCGCAGTAATGCCAGCGCACGGTGCAGGCAACTCTTCACGGTGCCGACGGGGATGCCAAGGATTTCAGCGATCTCGGCTGGTTCGAGCTCTTCCTGAAAGCGCAGCACCACCACCATGCGCGGACGCGGCGGTAGCCCTGCCACCAGCCGCTCCAGTTTGCCGGACAGAATAGGGTCGCTCTCATTGGGCGCCGCAGCGGGCTCCGGCACCGCCTCCAACGCCACCGGGCGGCTCAACTTCGCCTGCCGGACGCGGTCAATCGAGCGGTGCGTGGCCACCTTGCGCAGCCAGTGAGTCAAGTGGCGTGTGGATTCAATGGACCCGAGATTCCGGTACAGGTGCAGAAACACCTCCTGCGCCATATCTTCGGCCTGGGCGCGGTCCCGGAGGAAGTTCCAGCCGATGGAATAGACCATCGCCTGATGCTCGCGGACGAGGCCGGCAAATGCCTGCTGATCGCCTGTTCGCGAAAGCTTCAGAGCGGCGGTAAGGTCCAAGGTGGCTGTCAGCATCGGGCCTTCATTGTCTTTATACGAAGGAGCAGCTCCGGCGGTGGCATAATTTTCACCACCCAGAGGAGAATCTTCTACAGTCTATAGAGTAGGAACAGAGGAATGCAGCGTTGGATCATGTGGGGGTTGATGACGGCGGCGCGGATACTAGCCGTCCCTCTTCAGCCTTGCCGGTAGTGCCAGCGCCAGGCACCCTCGATAATTGCCTCCAGCGAAGGAAATCGCGGCGCCCATCCCAGCTCCGAGCGGATCTTATCGGAGCTGGCAATCAAGACGGCGGGGTCGCCCGGCCGCCGCGCCTCTTCGATCACGGGAATGGGATGGCCGCTCACTTTTCTAGCGGTTTCGATCACCTGCCGGACGCTGAAGCCGGAGCCGTTACCGAGATTGTAGACAAGTTTCTCGCGCACATCGAGCGCCTCGAGCGCCAACAGGTGGGCCGAGGCCAGATCCGCGATGTGAATGTAATCGCGCACGCAGGTGCCGTCAGGTGTAGGATAGTCGGTTCCGTAAATGAGAGCGTGGGGAGCTTTGCCAAGGGCGACACCCAGGATTCTGGGAATCAGGTGCGTTTCCGGCTGGTGCGCTTCGCCGTGATCCTCCAGGGCTCCGGCCGCATTGAAGTAGCGGAGGCTCGCGTAACGCAACCCGTGGCAGGCGTGCATCCAGGCCAGCATTTTTTCCACCAGGAGCTTTGATTCCCCATAGGCATTGGTGGGCGAGAGCCGAGCTTCTTCGGTAATGGGCGTGCGTTCCGGGTTCCCGTACAGAGCAGCGGTGGATGAGAAGACAATACGTGCGACGCGATGCCGCAGCATTGCCTCCACGAGGTTGAGCGTGTTGGCAGAGTTGTTGCGGAAGTACTTCTCGGGCAGCGCCATCGATTCGCCGGCCTCGATGAAGGCGGCAAAGTGGAGAACCGCATCGAAGGCCCCCGCCGCCAAGACGGCATCCACGGAGGGACAGTCTGAAAGATCACCCTGGACGAATTCGGCGCCCTCGGGAATCGCCTTCCGATAACCGTTGGACAGGTTATCGAAGATGGTCACGCGGTGACCGGACTCCAGCAACAGTCGCGAGACGGCCGCGCCGATATAACCGGCCCCGCCGGTCACAAGCAGCTTCATTCTGTTTTAGTCTAGCGGGAGAAAGGAGATGACGTATTTGCCTGGGCGGCGCAACTGGATCTTCAGCTTGTCGCTCACAGCAAGATTGCCTCGCAGAGTGAGCGTGTAGTGGCCGCGAACGATCTCAAATACGCGCTCGGCCGGGCTCTTGGTTTCCCTGCCGATATTGCGGATGCTGATCGGCACACCGCCTGTTTGCCGGGCCAGCGATTCGAAAAGGCCGCGTTCATAACCCAGCGCATAGAGCGGATAGATCGACACGCCGTTCTTGCGAGCCAGCTGGATCACGCTGCGCTCGCCGACCCTGCTATTGCCTTCCAGCCCGGAAGTGAGCAGCAGGACAACGCGGCGCAGCGTGGCGTTGCGGAAAGCTTCGTCCATGGTTGCGTAGAGGGCATCCAGCACGCGGGGATCGTTTCCGAACTTGAGCGAAGCCAGCGCCTCCAGCAGCGCGTTGCGCGAGCTGGTGAAGTCCTGCGCGAGATTCGCCGAGGAGTCAAAGCTGATGAGCGCCATCTGCTCTTTGTCGCGAAGCTGGGCAATCATGTCCGCAGCCACCGGCTGGACCATGTGGCCAGCAAGGCTGGAGTCCACCAGCAGCGCCACGTCGACGGGCAGCGAGGCGAACTCGGCCATCTCGACATGGCGGGGGCTGCCGCCGTCCTGGACGTCGAAATCCGGCGCCTGAAGACCAGCCACCGGCTGATAGGTTCTGGATTCGACTACGGTCACCAGGACACGCGTCGCGGCCGCGAGCGGAGTGAACGCCGCTAAAGCCACAACCGCCGTCAACAGGAGGTTCATTCCGATTCCTTGTCGTTTCCTGCGACGACGCGGACTTTCACGCCCGTGTCCAACCGGTTCAACTGGCTGGTGGCCACCGTTTCACCGGATTGCAGGCCCTCGAGGATTTCGACCTGTTCATCGAACCGGTCGCCAATCTTCACCTCCCGTGCCTCAATCGAGCCATCCTCGACGACAAAAGCCTTGTTGGAGCCAAGCACGTAGCTCACCGCGCGCGCCGGCACCAGCTTGATGTTGTCCACTTTCTGCGTACGCAGGCGTGCCCGTGCATATGAGCCCGGTTTCAACGCTCCGGCCGGATTATCGATCAGGGCTTCGACGATAAAGGTGCGCTTGGTCTGGTCCACGGTGGGAGAGATGCGTGACACGCGGCCGACGAAATTGCGGTCCGCGTAGGCCTCCACGGAAACGTCGGCCAGTTGCCCGACCGCGGTCCATGGCGACATGCGCTCGGGAATCTCCAGACGGAGGCGTACCGGGTTGGTTTTGACTAGCACGAACAGCGGCGTATTGGGCCGCACATACTGCCCCATGGTGACCTGCCGCTCCTTGATGGAGGCATCAAAGGGAGCGCGGACACTGGTATCGCGCAGTTTCTTGCGCTGCAACTCCACTAGCGCCTTGAACCGCTCCACCTCCTGAATCAGGTTGCGCGTCTGGTTGCGCGTGGCGTCGAATGACGCTAGCATGGCGCTGTTCCGCGCGGCCGCCTGATCCAGTTCGGCCTGCGCGCCGATCTTCTGGTCCACCAGGTTGCGGATTCTCCGGTGCCGCTGTTCGGCTTCGGTGAGGTCCGCGCGGGCGCGGCGCACCTCCGGCGTGTCGTCTATATCGGCGACACGGTCCTTTTCGTTTTTCAGGCCGAGCCGCTCGAGAGATTGACGAAGCTGGGCCTCATTCTGGGCCAGGATGTAGCGTTGCTCCTCATCGGAGATGCGCACCAGCACTTGCCCCTGGCGCACGGAATCGCCGAGATCGCAGCTGACCTCATCGACGCGCCCTTCAATCTCGGCGCTGATGATGACTTCATCGAATGGGTACAGAGTCCCCACCGATTCCACAGTGCGCTGCATTTGCCGCGTCGACACGCTGGCGACGCGGACCTGTATCGGGCCTGTATCGGCTTTCTTTTGCGCGGGCGGCTGCTTCGAGCAACCGGTGAACAGCAGAGCAAGGCCCAAGGTGACGACCCCAAGATGGAACGGCATATGCCATTCATTCTATCCCGAGGCTGGCTTTGTGGCGGCGGCCAGTCAGGGTGCCCCGGCGTACAGTTTCATCTTCCGGTGAAGCGTCCTACGACTCACGCCCAGCAGTCCCGCCGCCTGGCGCTGGTTTCCACCGGTTTGCCGCAGTGCCTGTTCAATCAGCCGCCGTTCGGCCAGTTCCAGATTGCAGGAATCCTGTTGGAGAATACTGGAAACAGCCCCATTCAGGGACGAAAGAGAGGTGCTCATGCAGGAAGCACCTACGCTCAACTCCAGCGGAAGATGCTCCGGAGTGAGCAGGTCAGTGTCGACCGATGTCGCAGCCCGAATCACGATGTTGCGGAGCTGGCGCACATTGCCCGGCCAGGAGTATCGTTGCATGGCTTCCAGCGCCGACGGGCTCCAAGCGCAGCCAGACCTGATCTGTTGCAGAAAGAACTCTGCCAGCGGTCCGATTTCCTGCCGCCGCGCACGCAGCGGCGGAATCTCGATGGTCAACTGGCTGAGCCGGTGGACGAGGTCCTCGCGGAACTGGCCCTGAGCTACAGCCGTTTTCAGATCGCGATTCGTCGCCGCGACAATGCGCGCCGATACCGGCACCTTTCTGGATCCGCCGAGCCGGAAGTAGGCTGCCCCATCCAACGCGCGGAGAATCTTGCTCTGATTGCGGAGATCCAGGTCTCCGATTTCGTCGAGGAAGAGAGTACCTCCGGAGGCAAGCTCAAACAGACCCAGCTTTTGAGCCAGCGCCCCGCTGAATGCCCCTTTCTCATAGCCGAACAATTCGCTCTCAAACAGGTGCTCCGGCAGAGTGGTGCAGCTGACGTCGACCCACGGGCCCGGGCGGCGTGGGGAGAACTCATGAATCGCCCGTGCTACGAGTTCCTTTCCCGTGCCAGACTCCCCCGTAATCAGAACGATGGCATCGGAGGGAGCCAGGCGGTGCACCGCGGCCATCAACTCACGCATGGATTGGCTTGCAATGAGGAACGGGGTTCCCAAAACCCCAATCAGATCGGCATCGGAGGTGAACATAAAGGACCCGGAAGTGCTCCTTAGCCATTCTGGTATTGAACAGCGGAGGCATAAATGGGTGCAGACCTGAGCAGGGCCGGAAAAACCTCCTAGGATGAGCCAGAATGTCACCCAAGCGGGCCAAGATGGCACAACCCGGATAAGCGCGTCGAATCGGGTGGTTGAATGCGGCTGACACGTTCTCAGCCGGTTCCATGTGCCATATTGTCACCTAGCAAGGCCCAGGCATGGGCGCAGCTAGTGAGCTTAACTCATTGGGTAACAACTAGATGCAGACGTCGGCGGCGAATCCATCCCTTGGCATTTCGATTGCCCCTGATCCTTGCGGAATGGTACCTGCTTCTTGTGCTCGCGTCTCGGTGCGGTTTGTTCTGATCTGGTTGGCCGGATTCCTGGCCTGCCTTAGCCTGATAGGATTCTGGTTGAACTGGCAGCCCGAGGAACCGCTCAAGTTCTTCGTATATCTGTTGTGCGCGACGGCAGGGTCGGTGTGGAGACCAGCATCGAGCCGGCTCAAGGACACGCCGCCAATTAGTTTCGTTTTCCTGATGCTGTCGATCATTGAACTCGGCATGGGCGAGGTATTGGCGATCGGACTGGCCACGGCTATGGTGAAGGAACTGCCGCCACAGCGCACAACTCCCTCTCGCCCAATGGCTGCGCTCCGAATCGTGTTGGCACTGCTTTCGGTCCTGGTTGGCTCCGCTTTCTTCCGCTCTGGCTGGCTGCCAAACCAGCACGCAGGAGGACTGTTCGGTCTGGCGATGACGGGATGTTTGCTATACACGCTGGATACACTTCCGCTCGCGGGCATCCGAGCCTGGTCCAAACGCACACCCCTGTTTGACAACTGGGGGGAGTACCACGTTTGGTCATTTCCATATTACTTGGCTGGAACCAGCTTGGTGATTCTCCATCATTTTTCCCGCGAGTTGTGGACAAGCCATGGCGCCGTGGTGTTGATACCGCCCGCCTTCGTGCTTTACTGCACCTACTATGCCTACAAGGGAAGGCTGTCGGTGGACAGGACGAATCTGGAATCGGTCGAATCGCTGCATCTGCGAACGATTGAAGCACTCGCAATGGCCATCGAAGCCAAGGATGTGACTTCGCACGACCACCTACGCCGGCTGCAGCTGTACTGCCTGGAGATCGGCGGGGAAATGGGGATGAGCCAGGAGGATCTGGAGGCTCTGCGAGCGGCTGCGGTGTTGCATGACATCGGTAAGCTGGCGGTTCCCGAACACATCCTCTGCAAGCGGGGGAAGCTGTCGCGGGAGGAGTTCGAAAAGATCAAGATCCATCCGGAAGTAGGCGCCGAGATTCTGGACCGGGTGAAGTTCCCCTATCCGGTGGCAGAGCTGGTGCGCGCGCACCATGAAAAGTGGAACGGCGGAGGATACCCGAAACGGCTCAAAGGTGAAAACATCCCGCTTGGGGCCCGCATCCTGGCGGCGGTGGACTGTCTGGACGCGCTGATATCGGAACGGACATACCGCCCGGCGATGGGCCTGGAAGAGGCGATGGGCCGTATTGAGGCCGAGAGCGGAGTGAGCTTCGATCCGCGAATCGTCGCGTTGTTGAAGAGACGCTATAAGCAGCTGGAATCGGCCCTGCGCAGCCAAAACGGAAATGAGGTTGCAGCCCGCCGGGACCTGGATGCGGCGTCGGAAGCACCGCGGCGGGTGGCAAGCTCGGCAGCCGCCTTCAGCGCGAAGCCCGCATACCTTGACTCGATCGCTGCGGCGCGCCAGGAAGGACAGGTCATGCTGGAGCTGACTCAATTGCTGGGAAACTCCCTGCAACTGGAAGACAGCTTCCATGGATTGCATTCCGGCCTGAAGAGCATTCTGCCCTTCGATGGGATGGTCATCTACACGTATCGGGACGGCCAGCTCACTCCGCGTAATGGTTTCGGCGGCTGCTCGTTGACACAGTTGACGGGCCCTGTTCCGGCCGGCCGCGGGCTTGTGGGATGGGCTGTGGAAAATGGGAAGCCGGTCCTCAATGGCAATCCGTCAGTGGAGATGAGCGCCGCAACGCCGTTCCAGTCAGCTATGGTGGTGCCGCTTCCGGGAACGCAGGGCCCGATCGGGGTGATCATGGTCTGCCGCAAGCAGGCTCGCGCCTTCGACAAGGACAGTCTCCGGGTGGTGACGTCCGTCAGCGGCAAGCTCGGAGCCGTGCTGGAGAACGCTATGAAGTACGAACAGGCTTCGGCTTCTGCCACCACCGATTTCCTCACCGGCCTGCCCAATTCCCGTGCGCTGCATTTGCAGCTGGAGTCTGAGCTGTCCCGGGCCGCCCGCAACGGCACCTCCCTGGCCGTACTGGTGACCGACCTGGACGGGTTCAAGCTGGTAAACGACCGGTTCGGCCATCAGGAAGGCGACGCAGTGCTTTGCGCCGTATCGCATCACTTGCGGCAGGCATGCCGGGAATACGACTACGTCGCGCGTGTGGGAGGAGACGAGTTCGTGCTCCTTCTCCCCGGACTGGCGCGCGAAGACATCAATCACCGGATCAGCCATTTCAATCAAGCCGCTTCGGAAGCGGCCGGCAATGTCTGCCCGGACTCTCCCATCTCGCTGAGCGTCGGGCAGGCTTGGTATCCGGAGGACGGAACCGGCGCCGCCACTCTTCTGGAGATCGCCGATCAGCGGATGTACCGGGTCAAGGAATCCCGGCGGCGCCAGTTGGGCGAACCGCGCGGTTACGATTTCGACTGGATGGAAGCAGCCGGATAGGCTTCAACTTTCCGTCTTCTCGACCAATTTCTCCACCTGCATACTGTAGAGCGCCGGCGCGCCGTGCCTGTCGCTTTGAAAATAGATGCGCTGCGAATCTGGGCTGAATACGGGCGAAACGCTGGATGAGTCTTCACTCTTGTGCTCGCAAAGCGCCATCTCACGGCGCGCGGCGCGGAGCAGGATGAGCACGTAAGGAGAAGCTCTGCTTGCGCTGGCGCCGACAAACACGGAGGCATCGGAGTTCGGGGAAAACTGCACGAACTGAGTTGTTACAGCAATCAGCTTGTCCTCGCCCGTGTCGGGATTGATCTCCCGCAGACTAGTAGCCCTTCCCTGCTCCGCCGGGTGATTCAGGTAGAGGACCGTCCGGCCGTCCGGCGACCAGCGCGCCGCCCCGACTTTGCCCTCGGCGGTCTTCAGACGCAAGGTGCGGCTGCCATCCAGATGTGCCAGGTACAGCGTTCCGCTTTGCCCTTGATAGAGTACCGATGCGCGGCGGGGACGAGGCATCGGGTCGCGAATCGGCTCCGCGGCTTCGGCGAGAGGTGTCGCCGATCCTTTGGCTAGGTGCACAAGGCGTAGCCTGTTCCCCTGTTCGATGAGCAGTGCGGACGGGCCGTCCGCCGTCACGCTCATGCCGGAGCCCGGCTCGGAGCCGGAAGCAATCCGGTAGACTGGGCGCGGCGTGGTTCCCCGAACCGCGATCATCATCAGCGTACCCTGATCCAGATAGCAAAGGTTCCGCTCATCGGGGGTGAGGGTAAGAGAGGACAAATCCAGCGAGCCTGCCGAGGTGAGCTGCTGGCTGGCCCCGTTCCGCAAGTCCATGGCGTAGGCCTGCAATCCGTCCTCCCGCCGCGAGCCATACAATAGAAACCGGTCGCGCCGCGAGAAGATCTGATTGTAGGTGGAGGGCAGATAGCTGGGATGCGCCGGGTCGGTGAGGCGAACTACTTCAAACTCGGTGGCTGGGTCCGGATACCGCCGCCGTTCATCGGGAACGGTGCGCCTGCTGGCCAGCGCCGCCAGCGGAACCGCCTGTAACAAACCACGGCGCGTCCACCTCTGTTTTCCGGCGCAACCGGTTGACATCAGTTTCATCCTAGCACCGAACGCCGGAAGAGCCACAATTGCGGCAGCCGATTTAACGTGTGTGGCTGGTCTGGTAATGTTCCTTCAGCAGATCCAGTCCGAAATCGCCGGTAAACTCACGCCAGACGGTATGGGAATGATTGGCGCCGTTCTGCGTGTTGTCGTACTCCACGAGGAAGCTGGGCGATACGATGCGGTAATAATGCGGCGCTCCTTTTTCCCCGGGCCCGGCCCACGCGAAGTGGATGTTGTTTCCCGCCTTCTGGATCTTGTCCAGCCTGGACTGCGCCATTTCCGGCGGTACGTTATGGACGTATTCGCCCAACAGGTTCTTCAGCAGCTCTCTCTGCTTGGCGTTCATCTTCGAGGCATGCAGCCCGTCGGGTTGCCCCTCCAGCACGGCTTGGCGGGAAGCCTCTGTCAGAATGTCCTTGTAGGCCGTCTCCGTTACCACCGCCACTTTGCGCTGCTCAGGCGTCAACGACAGAAGCAGTTCCCGCGCCAGGTCCTCTTCTCTGCCCAGCACGCGGAGACCGGCGCGAGGACCTTCGCGCACCTCGTGGGGATTGGCGCCGAGAAAGGTGGGGCTTCCGGCAACCTTGCCCTTCACCACGGTGAAATGCAGGCTCACGTGGTGGCCTTCCATCCTGTAGCTCCAAGCCCCGGATTCGCTCGGTTCGCCGAAGACGCTGAAGTGGTATTTTTGCGGATCGCGCCGCCCCGCAGTGTCTTTTTCCATCACGCGGAGCACGTCCTCCAGGCTCATGATCTGCGCCACCTTGATGAAGCCGCTCTGGGTGAGCCCGGCGCTCAGCAGCGCCATCGCCAGACTCCGTTGCGCCGGGTTCATCTTGCCGATGATCAATCCGCGCCGTGGCCGGTTGTACCGCCGCGGAATGTCGTCAGTGGGAATGAAGTGCCAGAAGAGGCGCTCGTCCTCGTCTGTGAACTTGAACTGCACTTGGGCACGCTCTTCCGTGCTCAGCGAGGAAAGAAACGCATTCGCCGTTTGCGCCATCGTTGCGGCAGTGGTCCGTAAATAAGCGGTGGCTAGAAAAGCGAGACAGAACCCCGCCAGCAGGAGACGCCATTTTTTCTGAGTCACGGAAATGCCCTCCTTCGAGCTTTGATTTCAGCAGAAATCCGTTGAACACAGATAAGGATACACCGGTTTCCTAGTCCGTGTTGATCGGTGTTGTTCTCAATACACCCCCTAGGCTATTGACCGCTATGGCCACAAGTCCCACGGCGGCCGCGGATGCGCCAACCACCGCGCATACGGGCCGGTCTTGTGCCCGGTGATGGATTGTGCCCGGTGATGGATTTCCCCTTGTTTCCCCCGCTCTGCTAGCCTACCCTCATGCCAAAGCGATTTCTCATCCTGCTTGCCGTAACGGCTCTCCTTGCATTGCCCCAATCCCAGGAGCCCCCCGCCCATCAGAAACTCATCCCAACACTATGGGTACAGTCCGCCGTGGAATGGCAGGCATCCTGCCGGCAAACTTATCTCTCCGCCCGGGGTGCGCTGGATGAAGCCTTGCGCGATTCGCGCTGGACGGCCGAAATCTCCCCATCGTCCCTGGATCCGGTTCGCCTCGCCACACTCCCGCCGTCTGTCGTGCTGGACATTGATGAAACACTGCTGGACAACTCGCCGGGACAGGCACGCCAGGTGAAAGCCGGATCCGGCTTTGACCACAAGCTCTGGAATCAGTGGGTCTCGGAATCCAAAGCTCAACCCATCCCGGGCGCGCTCGATTTCTGCCGCTATGCCGCTTCGCGAGGCGTCACCTTGTTCTACATTTCCAATCGCGACGCCGCTCATGAATCGGCCACCCGCACCAACCTCCGCGGCCTCGGATTCCCTCTCCCGGACGGGCTCGACACCGTCCTCCTCCGAGGCGAGCGCCCAGAGTGGACCAGCGAGAAGTCCACCCGCCGCGCCCACGTTGCTCAGACGCACCGCGTGCTGCTGCTGATCGGCGACGATCTTGGCGACTTTCTCCATGGCGCTCGAACCACCGCCGCCGCGCGCCGTCAGCTAATCGCCCCTTATACCCAATTCTGGGGCCGAAAGTGGTTCATTCTTCCCAATCCATCCTACGGCAGCTGGGAGGACGCTCTCTTCACTCCGACGATTCCCACTGACCTTAACGAACAACTGCGCCGGAAGCTGACCGTACTCGACACGGCGCAGCCCTGAAAAGGGGGATTCCCATTGGGCAGGCTTATTGTATAATGTCTGTGTACATTATACAGTGCTCCTCCGCATACAGCTCGATTCCCATCTGCCGGCTTACCGCCAAATTGCCGATTCCCTTCGTACCCTCCTCGTCGACGGCTCCCTCCCGCCGGGCTCTCTTCTTCCGCCCGTCCGCCAACTCGCCCTCGATCTCAGCGTCCACTTCAACACCGTCGCCCAAGCCTACCGTATCCTTGCCGAAGAAGGCTGGCTTGACCTGCGCCGCCGCCGCGGCGCTCTGGTGCTGAAGCGCGATGCGCCAAAATCCCCGGACCCCGATTTCACCGCCTCCTTGCGCCGCCGGCTCCGCGAGATCGCCTGGGAAATGCGAGCGCAAGGCATCAGCGCAAAGGAAATCGCCCACGAGCTGCGCAGCATCGTCAAAGGCATCGAGTCATGACCTCATGGATCTTTCCCGCGCTTCTCATCAATTTCCAGGCAATCCTCTATCACGCACTGCCCCGCCTTTCACGCCCGGAATTCTTCTTCGGAGTTACCGTCGATTCGCACTACCTTGACAGTCCGCACGCACGCGCGGTTCTTACCAGATACAGAATCGTTCAGTGGCTGGCCGCCATGGCCGCCGCCGCCGTGCTGTTGCTCACCAATAGTCCGGACAAACGGTTGGCCGCTGCCCTGGGACTTCCCTCCGCTGTTCAATCCTTCGGACCCAGCCGTGGTTGTGGAAAAGCGCATGGGCGTCGGCTGGACGCTGAACTTCGGCAACTGGCTCAGCTGGCTTTTCCTGGCTGCCGCCGTGTCGCTGCCGTTACTTGACCGTCTGCTTCATTAGACGCTGATACTGCCGTAGCACTTTCTGCACATAGAGCTGCGTCTCGGTAAAAGGCGGGATCCCATTATGTCGCTCCACCGCCTTCACGCCCGCGTTATAAGCAGCCAGCGCCTTCCCGCTCTCCCCGTCAAATCGCACCAGCAAATCCCGCAAGTGACGCGCCCCGGCATCCACATTCTGCTCCACGTTGTGCGGGTCAGCCTCCAGAATCGCCGCCGTGGCCGGCATCAGCTGCATCACCCCGATCGCCCCTTTCGGAGACACCGCATCCACGCGGTAAGCCGACTCCACCCTGGCCACGCTGTGGAGAAACTCCGCAGGCAACCCCCACCTCTCGGCCGCCTGATCCAGCAGCGTCCGCGGGTCGGCCGTCTTCGGCCGCTCCATCACCGGTACGGGCTTCTCCACTACTATGTCCTCGGCAACCGCTTCCTCCTCCTCCACCGACAGCACTTCACCCAACAGAAGCTCGATCCAGCCTCCCCCTGTCTTCAGCTTGATTACCCCGTCCTCAACCAAGTGTCCTTCGACGGCCATGCGGAAGCCCGAACGTAGCAGCACCTGCTCACCCGCGAACGCGGCGCCGGCGGTCCAAAGGAAAAACAGAAACCTCACTCTGTTCATTATGACGCCGCTCAAGGCGCCGCCGTGCACTACATCATGGACTTTCGGTGCAGTAAAATCAAGAACCATGCTGGAGAACCCTCCGCCGGAGCAGGAACCGTCCTCTCCGCCTCCCGACCCCCCGCAGGAACCGGAGCCGAATCCGGAGCTGGCCACGCAGGCCGAGCCCGAGCTCGCGCCGGTGTCGCCCCCCCCCGCTCCCGTGACCATTCCCCCACGGCTGCAATGGCTGCTGCTGGCCTTGGTCTGTCTTTCTACTTTCGCTTTGCGATCCGTGTTCGCCTACCCATACATCTTCCGGCCAAACTTGATCAGCTTTTCGGAAACCGACGCCTATTACCATATGCGGCACGTCGAGCACATGCTTCACAACTTCCCCCACCGCATGAGCTGGGATGCCTTCGGCACTTTTCCCTTCGGACAGCCGGAATTCACCGGGCCCCTGTTCGACTACATCCTCGCGACTATCATCTGGATCGCGGGCCTGGGCTCTCCCTCCAAGCACCTCATGGAGGTAATAGGCGCCTGGTTTCCCGTCGTACTTGCAACGTTGATTCCGCTGGCCCTGTTCTGGCTCGGCCGCGCCATCTTCTCCCCCGCCGCCGGACTGATCGCGGGCGCTCTGACCGCCGTTAGCTCAGGCCATTTCCTCCGCATCGGCTCGCTTGGTTTTGTCGATCATCACGTGCTGGAGTCGCTGCTTGCCTGTCTCGTTCTGTTCGCCTATGCCCGAGCAATGGCGGAATCGACAGCCGAAAACGCCTCTGGCGCCAGACGTTGGACGCTTTGGTTCGCTCTGCTCCTGGGAGCCTACTTGCTCACCTGGGTTGCCGGCGCCTTGCTGGTGGCCATTCTGGTTGGCTGGACCGCGATCTCCTGCCTGTTCCGCCACTGGCGCAGAGAATCTGCGCTTCCTCTCGCCCGCATCCTGGTCCCGGCCTTGCTGATGGCCTTTCTCCTTCATTTGCCCGCTTCCCATATTGCCTGGGCACGATTCACTCAGGCCGCCCTGCTCGGGGGCGCTGCCGGCATCCTTTGTCTGACCCTATTGTCGGAGTATTTTCGACCCGCGCCCCGGTACAGCTTCTTCATCACGCTGCTCGGGATCGGTCTCGGCGTCTTCAGCCTTATCTGGTCGTTCTACCCAGCCCTGCTTGTGAGAGTCATTCTGCAGGTTGCGCGGATGGTTCCCTCCGGACCCTGGCGGACCATTAGCGAGCTTCGCCCTATTCTGCAAAGCTCCAACGCAGCCACGGTGGCGGCCATCTGGGACCAGTTCGGCGCCACCTTGTTTGTGGCCGCCCTTGTTCTCCTGTGGCTCGCCTTTAGCCCCAACCTGAAATCCATGCCCGGCCGCAGCCTCTTCCTCTTTTACAGCACCGTCATGATCCTGGAGGCCCTCGTCCAGGTCCGCATGACCTACTACGCCGTTCCCGCTGCAGCCCTGCTCGCCGCCTATCCCTGCGCTTGGGCATTGCAGGGCTCCTGGCCGAGACGCATCTTCGGAATCCTGTTGATCGGCGGCATGATCATCCCCGAGGTGCCAACCGCCATCGCGATACAGAAACTGCCCGCCGGTCCAAGCGAAGCGTGGTGGAAACTTGTCCACTGGCTGCGCGATAACACTCCGCCCCCGTTCCCCAACATGGACGCCTATTTCGCCAAATACGCAAGGTCCAGGCGAGAGTTCTCTTATCCACCCACCGCCTACGGAATCATGACCTGGTGGGACAACGGTCACCTGATCAACTACGGCGCCCATCGCATGCCCTCCGCCAATCCTCACCAAACAGGAGCCATTACCGCCGCCAAGTTCTACCTCTCCCAGACTCAGCCGGAAGCTTTGGAACTGTTGCGCAAAGTGGGTGCTCGATATGTCATCGGCGACCCCAGCCTGCTGATGATGCGAAACATTCGCGAGCATAAGGAAGTTTTCGACGGCACTCTCACCGGCGTGGCCTACTGGGCCGCGGAGAATCCGCGCCGTTACTTTGACGCGGTCAATCAGGAAGTCGTCGAAGGCATCACAGAGCCTATCGCCATCTACTACCCCGATTACTATCGCACGATGGCTGTTCGCCTCACCTTGTTCGATGGTCAAGCCGTTGTTCCAGCCAACAGCACCTGGGTGGTCCGCCTGAAAGAAACCAATTTGGGTGGGTTTGTGAAACTCGACCTCGACTTCTCACGCCAATTTGAAACCTACGAGCAAGCTGAGGAGTTCCGAGTTCAAAGCAACGATCCATCCCTGCGCATCGCGGGCCTGGATCCGTTCCGGACTTGCATCCCGCTGGAGAAACTCACCGCATTTTCCCGCGAGTATCAAGGCGAATCATCGGCTGCCGTCGACAATCAGCTGGTACCTGGCCTCTCGGTCTTCTACGTGAGTTCCGTTCCCGTGCAGTGATACAATTCTCTGCTTATGACCGGCAAGACTGACACCCACCGCCGCACGTTTATTCAAGGCGCCTCCGCCGCGCTCACCACATCGCTATTCACCTCGAATCTGAAAGGCGCCAACGACAGGCCCCGCATCGCACACATCGGCATGGGCCGCATGGGCCGCTCCAATCTCGGCATGGCCATGAAGCAGGAGAATGTGGAAAACGTCGCGGTTTGCGACGTGTATGAGCCGCATCTCAAACAGGCCGTCGAGATGACCCAAGGGACGGCGAAACCCGTGAAGGACTTCCGCGAGATCCTCGCCGACAAATCCATCGACATCGTCTGCATCTCCACGCCCGACCACTGGCACGCCTACATGACGGTCGAGGCATGCAAGGCCGGCAAGGACGTCTACGTGGAGAAACCCATCTGCGTCACCGTCGATGAGGGAACGAAAATGGTCCAGGCCGCGCGCAAGTACAACCGCGTTGTCCAAGCCGGCACCATGCAGCGCTCCGGCGTTCATTTCCAGAAGGCCGTCCAAATCGTCAAAAGCGGCGAACTCGGCCAGGTCACCTTTGTCCGCACCTGGAACTACGGCCTCATGACACCGGAAGGCATTGGTGCGCCCGCCGACGCCGAACCGCCCGCCGACCTCGATTGGGACATGTGGCTCGGCCCCGCGCCCAAGCGGCCCTTCAACGCTAACCGCTTCGGCGTCGACCCCAAGGCTTTCTCCCATTTCCGCTGGTTCTGGGACTACGCCGGCGGCATGATGACCGATTGGGGCGTCCACTGGCTCGACATCGTCCAGATGGCCTTCGATGAAGCCATGCCCAGCGCCATCACCGCGCTCGGCAACAAGTTCCGCCTTACCGATAATCGCGACACTCCCGACACGATCCAGGTCACCTACGAGTATCCCGGCTTCATCGCCACTTATGAAAATCGCTACGGCAACGCCAATTCCTTCATGGGCAAGGGCGGGGGCATTCTCTTCCACGGCGACAAGGCAACGTTGTTCGTCGATCGCTCCGGTTTCCAACTAGTCCCGGAGAAAGGCGTCGAAGGCATCGTGGACCGCGAGGAGAAATCCTCCAACAACTCCAACATGGCCCACTGGGCCAATTTCCTCGATTGCGTCCGCACACGCCAAAAACCCATCGCCGACATCGAAACCTGTCAGCGCTCCTCCACCACCTGCCTGCTCGGCAACGTTGCCCTCCGCTCCAAGCTCCGCGTGGACTGGGACTCCAAACGCTGGACCACCATGCAGCCGGAAGCGCGCCGCTTCCTCTCCCGCGAGGACCGCAAGCCCTGGAGGATCTCCGTCTGAGCGGTACGGCCTTTGAACACGGCCTCGGCCTGAAACTGGTCCGCAAGCACAAGGACGGTGTCACCCTCCAGTGTCCGCCCAGACCTGGCCTACTCAACGAAACCGGTGTCATGCACGGCGGAGTTATCGCCGCCATCGTCGATGAGGCTGTCTGGCACGCCCTTGTTCACCACTATGGCTCAAAGCGCCCTTGCACTACTACAGAGCTGAAAATCAACTACCTCCGACCTATCCCCCCTGGCAACGTCACCGCCCGAGCCTTCACCATGCGCGCCGGCAAGACCTTATTCGTCGGCAGAGTCGACGTTTTCGACCACCAGCGTAGGCTGGCCGCCGCCGGCGCGGCTACTTACATGCTTCTGGAAGCCCTACCACAAGCTTAACAGAAGTAAATCAACAATTTACAAGTGCACCCTGTTTAGGGTAGTGCCGCTTCTCACGCCCTCCCGTATAATTAAGATATATTAATGATACGACTGATGCCCCTTCATAACAAACGCCTGTCTTCGATACCGCTGAGGCCAGGCACGTTTGCTGCTGTGGTTAGTTAACGTTAGGTTAGGAGAAACAATGTTCGATTCATCCTGGAGCCGCCTCCGGCCGCTCCTCGTGTCTTTTATCGCCTTCGCCGCCGTTTGTGGGCTCCTTGTCAGCGCCCAAGCCGGCTCTGGCACAGGTGCTGCAGGGCTCTCTTGTCGGCAACGTCAAGGACCCCAGTGACTTCGCCATCCCGGAAGCCAAGGTGACCATTACCAATACGCAGACCGGGCAATCAAGAACCGCTATGACCGATTACGCCGGTGTCTATCGGTTTCCAACGATGGGCGCCGGTACTTATGATGTCAACGTAACGCGCGACGGGTTCCGCCCGTTCACCAAGCGCAACGTGGTTGTTTCGATCAATACCTTGAACTAAACCGCTGACGCGGTATC